>ENA-UOYD01000001-UOYD01000001.1-marine-metagenome-genome-assembly--contig:-NODE-1-length-315167-cov-19.414424_pt1 | contig 315167 bp, 284 predicted proteins | sample MGYA00238169_ERZ767097 | MGnify/ENA primary metagenome ERZ767097 (study PRJEB28937, sample SAMN06267346) | marine metagenome | isolation source: Columbia River Estuary | place: USA:Columbia River... | reverse complement strand
GGGTATGGCTGTTCGCCATTTAAAGTGGTACGCGAGCTGGGTTTAGAACGTCGTGAGACAGTTCGGTCCCTATCTGCCGTGGACGTGGGAAAATTGAGAAGAGCTGCTCCTAGTACGAGAGGACCGGAGTGGACGAACCTCTGGTGTTCGGGTTGTCACGCCAGTGGCATTGCCCGGTAGCTACGTTCGGACGGGATAACCGCTGAAAGCATCTAAGCGGGAAGCCTCCTTCAAGATGAGTTTTCCCTGTGGCTTTAAGCCACCTGAAGGGCCCTTGAAGACTACAAGGTTGATAGGCTGGGTGTGTAAGCGTTGTGAGGCGTTGAGCTAACCAGTACTAATTGCCCGTGAGGCTTGACCATATAACGCCTAAGATATCTGCGAAAGCGGACTAGGTTGAGAATAAGTAAGTTGATTGTCATTGTGATACTGATTTGAATTTTGCACGAGATTTGTACAGACAAATCCTTGTGTACGTCCATCCATGGACGCAATCCAAGAATAACAGGTCGATAGGCCTGGTATGTCTAGCATGAGTAAGTGCTAGAGGTACGAACCGAATTGCTTGACGAAGATAGAGCGTTGGAACCACCTGATCCCATTCCGAACTCAGAAGTGAAACGGCGCTTCGCCGATGGTAGTGTGGGGTCTCCCCATGTGAGAGTAGGGCATCGTCAAGCATCTAATATCGAAACAACCCGACCTTTTAGGTCGGGTTTTTTCGTTAACGTTCACGACCTGATACGGGTGGGCGTTACACCGATGATCTAATTCTCGGTATTTATGCACCGTTTGATAGGTGCACAGCATTACAGGTCTCTGGATCTGGTATGCCTAGCCTCAAGCTAGGGGTACAAAACCGAATTGCTTGACGAAGATAGAGCGTTGGAACCACCTGATCCCATTCCGAACTCAGAAGTGAAACGGCGCTTCGCCGATGGTAGTGTGGGGTCTCCCCATGTGAGAGTAGGGCATCGTCAAGCATCTAATATCGAAAAAACCCGACCTTTGGTCGGGTTTTTTCGTTTCTGGACTGTGTACGGGTAGATGCCTAAAGAGTGTCTTGGAAAGGCTGGTGTGGCGGTGCGATGCGATGGGTGGTTTATCTATTTATCTGTCTATCTATCTATAAACACTTAAAGGGACGCTGAATTACCTAGCTACACTACCGATGCCTAAGACAACTGCTTTTTAAGTGCGTCGAATCGTGCCTTTCGGGCTTCAGGGCTAAGGTCTTCAGCAGCAATGGTTGGGGGGTCTCCCAAGGGCTTGACGTCTAAAGCGACAGTTCCGCTATCCAATGCCAGATCGCGTGTATCCAAATGGACATCAGCGACTGCTGATTGCAGTTCCTCCACAGGGGCTTCTTGTAGCTCTGTATCTGACAATACCTGCTGTAGCAGTTCGAGTGCCTCTATGCTGCCTGCGGGATGGGCGGTAGGGTCTGCTCGTCGAATGCGGTCTTCAAGTTTGGTAATGACGGCTCTGATGTCATCTAAACTGGGTTTAGATTCATCAAGCCATGCCAGTGCTGATTCTGCGTTGGTAGACATAAATGGGGTGTACTCATGATGAATGGGTGGGTCTTAGAGGCTGTCGACTACCTTTATTAGTTCACTTAGTTTATCAAAAATGGCTTCTTTAACACTGCTACGCTCAAAATCAGAAATTCCCTCTAGGTTTGAAAGTTTCACGCGGTGTAAGTGCAAGCAAGGCATGCTGTCGTTGAATTCGCGGAGGTCACCCTTAGCTAGCATAGGAAGAAAGGGATCGGTAGCACGTCGGGTATTCAGCATCTTCTGCAAAGCGGGCTTGAGGGGTATTGGCGTTGCACGACCAGGTTGGTTCTTATAGCTGATCATCAAATAGAGACCCTGACGCTTGAGCGTCTCACCAGGAATAATATTTAACCCAGTTTCTATGATGGCATCGTCGTTGATACCGTTAAAGGTGTCATGGAAGGCATAGGGATTGGGTAGTATCACCATCTTGGTAGATTCACCACTCAAAAAGTTCATGGTGTAGTTGGTATAGAATTGTTCGACCGACGATGAATAGACGCAGAATTTCCCCTCGAATTTTTTTATAAAATCGATGGCCAATTGGCGCTTCTTAATCTTATCTAGGTTCCAGACCAAATCTGAATTGAGGCTGTTGGTCTTGGTTTCTAATACCATATTGTTTTGTCCTTGCCATGTGGTCCGCTAGGGATTATCTGTCTTAATCTGCGTCCAGTTGTTCTCCTGATAGCCATGGCAGATATTTCCACAGGAAACACTTTTAACACTATAATAAGCCATTATTCTCATTCATAAAGCATATTTACGACGATTTGACGCCCTTGTTTGGTATATTCGGCGTAAAATGCCCGACCAATAGTCAGTAATGGTTTTTTATAACACAATTTTAAGGTGATCTGAATTAATGAGTATGGTTGTAGAGCGTTTGTTAGAACTGCTGTCATTAGAGTCATTAGGCGACAATAAATTTCGTGGTCATAGCCAAGACCTTGGTTATCCACGCGTATTTGGCGGGCAGGTATTGGGCCAAGCCCTCAGCGCGGCATCCCAAACTATCAATGGGTTAAGTGCCCACTCATTGCATGCCTACTTTTTACGACCGGGGGATGCGAAGCACCCCATTGATTATCAGGTAGAAATTGTTCGGGATGGCCGGAGTTTTTCAGTACGCCGGGTTGTGGCTAGCCAGTTCGGAAAGAGTATTCTGGCGATGACCACATCGTTTCAAAAGGACGAGCAGGGACTGGAGCACCAAGAGGCCATGCCGAACGTCCCTGGACCTGAATCTTTTGAGTCTGAATTGAGCCTATATCGCAAGCATGCCGATGAGATCCCTGAGAAGGTCCGAACCCTTTTTGTAGCCGATCGCCCAATTGAATACCGCATTGTAGAAAATCAAAATCCATTTCGACCACGGCATGGCATAGCCAAGCGACACATGTGGATCCGATCGGTAGCACCTTTGCCAGATAACCTAGATGTACACAAATATTTGTTGGCCTACACAACTGACTATGGCTTTTTAGAAACCGCGCTAGTGCCTCATGGCATTGGGTTAGGAGACAGCCACCTCAATATCGCTAGTCTAGACCACGCGATTTGGTTCCACCGGCCTTTTAGGTTGGATGATTGGTTGCTGTATGTTGCTGACAGTCCATCGGCGTCCAATGCTCGAGGATATGTGCGCGGCACAATTTTCGATCGGCAAGGTCGGTTGGTGGCGAGTACCGTTCAAGAAGGATTGATTCGTTACAATGAAGAATAAAGCGCCCATAACGTTAGCCATCACTGGTGCCAGTGGTGCCCAATATGCCCTGCGTCTGTTACAAGCATTGGTAGCAGAAGGTCATCCCATCTATTTGTTGATTAGTAAGGCAGCCCAGATGGTGATCGCAGTCGAAACCGATCTGGCAATGCCCAGCCATCATGGCAAGGCCGCCGCTTTTTTAGAAGAACGGTATCAAGCCTATCCGGGCCAAATCCGTTTGTTTGGAAAGGAAGATTGGATGTCGCCTGTGGCGTCTGGATCGGGTGCACCCAAGCACATGGTGGTTTGTCCTTGCTCCACAGGGACGCTTTCAGCGATCGCGACAGGGGCCAGTGACAATTTGATAGAACGGGCCGCCGATGTGGTGCTAAAGGAGCGCAATCAGCTCATCTTGGTGGTACGCGAGACACCGCTGTCCAGTATTCATCTACGCAATATGCTGACGTTGAGTGATATGGGCGCCGTAATATTGCCAGCCAGCCCCGGTTTTTATCACCAGCCAGACAGCATGGATGATTTGGTAGATTTCGTGGTGGCGCGCGTGTTGAACCAATTGGGCATCAGCCAAACACTATTGCCCGGTTGGGGACACGAACAATAAGGGCGCCCTCGCGCCCTTTATCACATCGCTTTATTCAGCGCTTTTTGAAAATTGCAGCGACCATTGGGTTGCTTGTGGCAGGAATGGAGACGCCTTACCGCTGACCCAATCATCGTGTCCTAGGTGGTAGTACGGCGACAAAGGATGTCCCGATTGCGATGTCGACATATTGAAAATTCCTTCAGATTCCCGTCCCGGTGACACCACCATGCGTTCTGATGCGCCAAAGGTGCGACCAGCGACAAATGGCATAAAAGTATCGCCACTTTGTGGAACCTGTGGATAGTCTAAAAGCTGGGATAGCCCCGGCACCGCGCTGCTCAATGGATGAACAATATTCAGAGTGTTGAATTTCCCCCAGGTTTGGGCTGCCAATGGCTGGCCGTCTTCGGTGAGATTGATCACTGCGTTATTGACTGCCGCCACCATAAAGCTGTCCCAACTGCTATGGCTTAGGGGTACCAAATGTTCAGGCTGCTCTGTGATCAGCTGCCAGGTTGGGTACTCAATCAGGTTATTCACAGAGTCGGTATCAAAGAATGCCGTGCGTTGTTCGAGATCCCCGTAGAGAACACCCAGGGTGCCTTTGATCACTTCGGTTCTAAATTGTTTCACCAATCGATAGCCAACTGAATTAGCAACTGCCCGTCCTTGCCATTGTGCAAGCTGCTTGGTCAGTTCTTTTTGCTGTTTCACGTTGGGATAATCTTTGACCACTGACACCATCAACCCGTGCCACCGTTCTAGAAAGAGCGCACGGTCGTCTCTTTGGATTGCGAGCATATCATCAGGGTGGGCCAATTGCGTGTCGCGTAGTTGGTCTCGAATTTGCTGCGCTCTAGCGCCTAGCGCGTAGCCCTCGTTACCGACTTTTTTGGCATTATTGCCTGACTGGGTACGGCTATTGGCAGTCCAAATAACGCCCTCACCCGCTTGTCGTACAGACGGATAATCTTCAGCCGCGCGATAGCCGTCCCAACTGGCTACACCATCTGCCCATGAGGTGGGTTGGGTGCCATCAAACCCGACTCTATTGGGCATTTGACCAAAGATGGTCCAGCCAATAGCGCCATCACGGTCGGCAACGACAAAGTTTTGATGCGGGATAGCGCCAGATGCGGCAATGGATAACGCTTGGTCTGTGGTGTCCGCACGTTCTAAATTCATAATGTTAAAGTTGGCACCATCTGGCTGTAAGGCAACCCATTTGAGCGCCAAAAGCTGACCCTTGTGGTTTTCGCCTATTACGGGGCCCCAACGCGTATAGCGCACATTCACGTTGACTGAATTTTCCCCGGATACGGCCACCAACTCGTTATAGGTGGTAAAATTCTCCCAGCCTTCTGGTGTTTGGTATAGGCTTTTAGACGGATTGGTGTCCAAAATGACAACGTCCGACCAATCGCCATAACTGTTGGTTAATCCCCATGCGATGTGTTCATTGCTACCGACTATCATCGCGGGCGTACCAGGCAATGTCGCCCCTGTAATGGTGCGGTCACCTAGAGACCAAGAGGCACGATACCAAATATTGGGCACCCTTAATCCCAAGTGCATATCATTAGCAAGCATGCCGCTACCAGACGCGGTGCGTCCACCGGCTAAGGCCCAGTTATTTGAGCCCGGTAGATGGGGCTCACTGGCATCAATAGCCGCCACCGTGGTTAATTGTATCGGCCAAGCTGAGTCAGGCGTTACTAATGGGCGATCTATTGCCTCACCCGAAATTGGGGCGTCCCATATCCCACCTTCTGGTGTTAGAAATTCGTACCATTCTAAGGGTAATTCGTCCTGCATGACGGCCAACGTCCGCTCACGCGCACCCTCTGCGTTTTGAAGGTCCAGATACATCGAATACAAAACGAGGAAGGTATCTGCTTCTCTCCATGCGCGCGGTGACTTTTGTAACAGAAGGTATTCAAAGGGTCTTACCGACAATTCAGTTAAGCCCCGATTCACGCCTTGGGTATAGGCCGCGAGCAATTGCTTTTGTTCTGCGCCTAAGCGTTTCTGTGCTTGTTCAGCCACGGCACGGAACCGATACAGCCGCATGGCACTGTCGTGTTTCACCGCTAGGCTACCAAAAAGTTCACTCAGTTCTCCTGCAGAGTTCCGTCTGAGCAGATCCATTTGAAAAAAGCGTTCCTGGGCATGTAAAAATCCCAGTGCGAATGCGGTGTCTGCACGAGAATCGGCGGTAATGGTCACCACGCCTTGGATATCTCGTGTCACTGCAAAGCCAGAATCTAAGGAGGCTTCTTGAAATTCACCCTCTAAAACAGGCAGGCTGCCTTTTAAAGTAAAATAGACGCCGAGGCCACCACTGACCACTAAAATGATGGCAATGGCGATCAGGTAATAGACGGACTTCAGGATAAATTTCATCTGCAATTCCTTCAATAATTTCCAGGCTAATTTGGCGCGTTAAGCGATACAGTACACCAGAATTAAGGCATTGTAATTTCGGGTTTGGGCTGACACACTACCCCCGTTAACCGCCATGATAGTAACAATACTTCTATGACTGATCCTATTAATATCGAACCCGTTGATTCCATGTCAATGGGGCAGTTTACCGAAAAAGCCTATTTAGATTATTCCATGTACGTCATCTTAGATCGTGCATTGCCCCATATTGGCGACGGCCTCAAGCCGGTGCAGCGACGCATTATTTATGCGATGAGCGAGTTGGGATTAAAATCCACTGCCAAACATAAGAAGTCTGCCCGTACCGTGGGTGATGTTTTGGGTAAATACCATCCCCATGGCGACAGTGCCTGTTATGAAGCGATGGTGTTGATGGCACAACCTTTTTCCTATCGGTATCCCTTGGTCGATGGTCAGGGCAACTGGGGGTCACCAGATGATCCAAAATCTTTTGCTGCCATGCGTTATACCGAATCCAAGTTGTCTAAGTTTGCTGATGTCATGCTATCGGAAGTGTCTCGAGGCACCGTCGATTGGCAGTTAAACTTTGACGGCTCATTAGAAGAACCCCAGATTTTGCCAGCGCAAGTACCTCATGTTCTGCTCAATGGAACCACAGGTATCGCGGTAGGTATGGCGACCGATATTCCGCCACACAATTTAAGAGAACTGATTAGTGCCTGTATCCATTTGTTGGATATGCCGAGCGCTACCGTTTCTGATTTGATGATGCATGTGAAAGGACCAGACTATCCAACCCGCGCAGAAGTGATTACCCCCCGTGACGAGATCGAACGCATCTATTCCACGGGCAAAGGCTCTATGCGTATGCGCGCGGTTTACGAGCAGGAGCAGGGTGATATCGTAATCACCGACCTGCCGCATCAAGTATCGGGCGCAAAGATATTGGAACAGATCGCGCAACAAATGCAGACCAAAAAGCTGCCCATGGTTGCCGATTTACGCGACGAATCCGATCATGAGAATCCAACCCGTTTGGTGATAGAACCACGCTCCAATCGCATTGATGTCGATGCCCTGATGACGCACCTGTTTGCCACAACCGATTTAGAAAGGTCGTATCGTGTCAATTTGAATATGATTGGCACCGATGGCCGTCCTGCGGTCAAGGGTCTCAATACCATTCTGTTGGAGTGGTTGGCATTTAGAACAGACCGTGTAACGCGCCGTTTGACCTTTGATTTGGCGCGCGTTGAATCCAGGTTACATATTTTAGATGCCTTGTTAATCGCGTTTCTCAATATTGATGAAGTCATTCACATCATTCGTACCGAAGAAAAACCCAAAGTTGTGATGATGGAGCGCTTTGGTCTGACCGAAGTGCAATCTGAAGCCATTTTAGATTTGAAGTTACGCCAGTTGGCCAAACTCGAAGAAGTGAAGATACGCGCTGAGCAATCCGAGTTGGCCGAACAGCGAGACTATTTAAAGAAAATTCTATCTAGCCCAGCCAGAATGCGCACTCTGATCAAGAAGGAGTTGATGGCTGCTGCAGAGACCTATGGTGATGACCGTATGTCGCCTATTGTGTCGCGTGGTGAAGCAATAGCCTTTAAGGAAGAGCAGTTAATCGCAGCAGAACCCATTACCGTTATCCTGTCAGAAAAAGGTTGGATACGAGCCGCAAAGGGTCTTGAATTTGATCATTCTGGACTAGCCTACCGCTCGGGAGACAGCTTCCTCACTAAAGTCAGTGGCCGCAGCAATCAAAACGTCATTTTGATGGACAGTACGGGCCGCAGTTATAGCCTAGCGGCACATAGCTTGCCCTCAGCCCGCAGTCATGGTGAACCCGTGTCTGGACGGTTAAACCCAGTACCGGGCGCAACGTTCTGTGACATGGTGATGGGCAGTCATGATGAAGCCCTATTGTTATCAACCACCGCGGGCTATGGTTTTATTGGCCGACTTGGTGAGTTAGAAACCAAGAACAAGGCAGGTAAGGCATCCCTATCGGTACCAAAAGGTGGCGCGATCATTGCCGCACAACGCGTGCCACACAAAGACACTGATTTGATCGCTGCAGTCAGTAATGAAGGCCGTTTGTTGGTGTTCCCTGCTAGTGATCTGCCTGAGTTGTCCAAGGGAAAGGGTAACAAGATCATTTCTATTCCATCAGCCAATGTACAGAGTGGCCGTGAGTTCATGAGCCATATTGCCGTGGTGTCGGCGGGTAAAACGCTGGTGTTGTATGCAGGTAAGCGGTTACTACGCTTAAAGTCTTCTGATTTAGAGCATTATCGAGGTGAACGTGGCCGACGCGGTCATAAATTGCCAAGAGGTTTTCAGTTGGTGACAGGTACAGACGTCGAGTAATCGGGTCAATTAAGTAGAAGAAAAGTGTCACTGTCATCGCGGCAGTGGCACTGAAATCGCATCCCACCCAAGGGATGCGACTATTTGAAGATGTTTACATCTGTTCCATCACTTCAATACCCAACAAGTCCAATCCCAACTGCAGGGTACGCGCTGTGGCAGCATTGAGCGTCAGTCGGCTGTTCTTGATCGGTTCAGGCACCTCTGGTTTGAGAATGGGGCAGTGTTCATAGTACGACATAAACAATGATGCCAAATCATACAGATAGGTACAGATGATATGCGGCTGTGCTTCTCTATTCACCTGTTCCAAAGCTTCCTCAAATTGAATCAGCTTTATGGCCAGTGCACGCTCTTGCGCTGTTTCTAGAATCAGGGGTGCAACATCGGTGGACGCGTTGGCTTTTCTTGCAATGGATTGAATGCGTGTGTAGGCATACTGCAAATAGGGCGCTGTGTTGCCTTCAAAGCTGAGCATGGCATCCCAATTGAACACATAATCATGGGTACGGGTCTTAGACAAATCAGCGTATTTCACCGCACCAATAGCCACTTTTCGGGCAACATCTGCTTGGGTATCGGCATCTAAGTCAGGATTTTTTGTCATGACTAGGGCTTCAGAGCGCTCAATCGCTTCTTTCAGCAAATCAGCTAACTTCACCACGCCGCCTGAACGTGTTTTGAACGGCTTGCCGTCTTGTCCTAACATCATGCCGAACGGGCAATGCACTAATTTGGCATTGGGCGTGCTAAAACCGGCTTTTTCAGCGACTAAAAATATCTGCTTAAAATGCAGCGCTTGGCGGGCATCGGTGAACACCAAAACACGGTCTGCTTTGAGGGTATTGGTGCGGTATCGAATTGCAGCCAAGTCGGTGGTGGCATATAAAAATCCGCCACCTTGCTTTTGGATAATGACTGGCGACGGATTGCCGTCTTTGTCAGCCAATTCATCGAGAAACACCACCAATGCGCCTTCGCTCTCAACAGCGAGATTTTGGTCTTTTAATTCCTTTACCAGTACCGGCAGGTCAGCGTTATAAGCACTCTCGCCTTGGACATCCTTGCGGGTCAAGGATACATTCAACAGCTGGTATATTTCTTCAGCATGGTGCATGGACAGGTCGATAAATCGCTTCCACAGTGCTAACACCTGTGCGTCGCCACTCTGTAGTCGCACCACGTAATCACGAGACTTGGTGGCAAACGCTGGATCTGCATCAAAGTGAGCCTTGCTGCGTTGATAGAAGGTCTCAAGGTCTTTGAGTTCAAAACTCAGTGCGTCATCACCGGTTAAGGCTTCTTCGAGTTCTGCTATGAGCATGCCAAATTGCGTGCCCCAATCGCCAATGTGATTTTGACGAATCACATGATGGCCCAAAAACTCCATTAACCGCACCTGTGCATCACCGATGATAGAGGACCGTAGATGGCCTACATGCATTTCTTTTGCAAGGTTGGGCGCAGAGTAGTCTACAACCACGGTATCAGCCTGTTCGGCCTGTGGGATGCCAAGGCGGGGGTCTTTGGCGATATCAAATGCCAGACTACTTAAAAATTCTGAGGATAATGAAATATTGATGAAGCCTGGCCCAGCAACTTCGACCTTGTCGGCAATGCCGTCTAGTTTTAAGTAAGACACGATTTCAGCGGCAAGGTCGCGTGGTGGGCGTCTCATGGCTTTTGCTGCTGCCATCGTGCCATTGGCCTGATAATCACCGAATTGGGCATTTTTACTGATGATGACATTGGCAGTAAAGTTGCTTGGGATGCCAGCGATGGACATAGCCGCACTGACTTTTTGACTTACTAATTCACGAATATTCATTGGTGCCTAGAGTGTTGGGTAGGTAGTGGCGCGATATTAAAGGACTTCACTGCAATTGCCTAGTGATAGGTGCCTGAAGTCCTTGATGACTTTTAGGCGGAGACGCTTCTGTGTATGGCTCTGTGGACGAAATACACAGATAGTCGTCCGCCCGTCAGTGACCGGTGTCGAGCCATACCACTGCAACGCCAGACTCGGCAAACATGCTTTCACTGATTTTTATTTTGTCACCCCAGCGCGAACTGAATTCAGGGTCGGGGGGCGGGCTGTAAACCGATGTGATACCGGTTTGGATAATCTTTGCTGCACAATTAGGGCAGGGAAAGTGGGTCACAATCATGTCACAACCGACCAAGTCCCGCTTGGCGAATAGAATGGCGTTTTCTTCGGCATGAATGGTCTTAAGTAGTTTCAAGTCGCGGCTATCTTCTCCAGCTGAGTCGCTCACGCCATGGGGATATCCGTTAAATCCCAGTGATACCACCCGATTATGCTGGGTGATAACGGCACCGACCTGGGTACTGGGGTCTTTGCTCCAAGAAGCGACCAATTCGGCCATTTGATAAAATCGTTGAAGCCATTTATCTGACATGGTGTTGCTCCGCCTAGTGCACAAAAGTCCGCCCTCTGGAGGTCTTTTGAAACATCAAAAAGGGTAACCTTTTGCGCCATTCAAAAATGGGAGTGGCTATGCAAATGTGGGTCACCGAGTGGGTGATGGGGTCAGTCTATCCTAGGAGTTTTATCGATAGCAAATAGGAGCAGCGATGGTCTGTTGAAAAGCCTGAATGGGCTAATCTGGCGTGCATTGAATGCCGTCCTGAGCTCATACGGCGTAGGCAATACGCTGTGACGGATTCTAGGTAGGTGGCTAGGCAGGTGGCTAGTTAGGTGTCTAGGTAGGTGTAGTAATTATCTAGGGTGGTGAAGCATTGCTCCCATGCCGAAGATTGCATTTAAGTGGCAGTTTCATGGGCAACAGATGGCAATGAGTCGCTGTGGAGAGCGCAAAAAAAAGCAAACAAGGCCACCCTAAAGTGGTCATTGTCTGCTCTATCGATTGCTGCGCCGAGACGCAGCCAACTTGTCTTAGTGATCTAGGATCTGAGACAAGAATAATTTAGTACGCTCGTTCTGTGGATTATGGAAGAATTCTTCAGGTACGTTTTCTTCAATAATTTCACCGGCGTCCATAAAGATCACGCGGTCAGCTACTTTGCGAGCAAAGCCCATTTCGTGTGTGACACACACCATGGTCATGCCATCTTCTGCCAGAGAAATCATGGTATCCAAAACTTCGGAAATCATCTCTGGGTCCAATGCACTGGTCGGTTCGTCAAACAACATCACCTTTGGCTTCATACACAATGAGCGGGCAATCGCTACACGCTGTTGCTGTCCACCAGAAAGTTGGCCAGGATACTTGTGTGCCTGCTCAGGTATCTTGACGCGTTCTAGGTAATGCATTGCCGTGGCTTCTGCTTCAGCTTTCGGAATCTTACGTACCCAAATAGGTGCCAACGTGAGGTTGTCCAAAATGGTGAGGTGAGGGAACAGGTTGAAGTGCTGGAATACCATGCCGACTTCGCGGCGCACTTCCTCAATGTTTTTCACGTCATTGGTCAATTCAGTGTTGTTAATGATGATCTGACCTTTTTGGTGTTCTTCAAGGCGGTTGATGCAACGAATCATCGTTGATTTACCCGACCCTGAAGGACCACACACGACGATACGCTCGCCCTTGTGCACTTCCAGGTTGATGTTTTTAAGTACGTGGAAATCACCGTACCACTTATGCATCTCGTTGATACGGATGACGACGTCTTCTGATAGGACGCGGTTATTTTGTTGTTCAGTCATAGCTATTCCTATATTAGCGATGGCCAGTATTCAACGTACGCTCTAGGCGTTGTGAATAACGACTCATACTAAAACAAAAGACAAAGAATCCGATGGCAGCAAAAACATAGCCTTCGATGTTGTAAGCGATCCAGTCGGGGTTGGTGGCGGCTTTTTGTGCAGTACCTAAAAGGTCAAACAAGCCAATAATCAATACCAATGTTGTATCTTTAAACAAACCAATAAAGGTGTTGACGATACCTGGTATGACCATTTTCAATGCTTGGGGCAGAATGACAAAAGTCATGCTCTTCCAATAACTCAAGCCCAATGCATCAGCTGCTTCATACTGGCCCTTTGGAATGGCCTGCAATCCACCACGTACCACTTCTGCCATATAGGCCGATGAGAACAAGGCAACACCGATCAATGCGCGCACCAACTTGTCTGGGCTCAAACCTTCGGGTACAAACAATGGGAACATCACAGACGACATAAACAACACAGTAATCAGTGGAATACCACGCCAAAATTCGATGAACACCACACAGATTGTCTTGATGGTAGGCATGTTAGAACGTCGACCCAGTGCCAAGATCACACCCAATGGGAATGATGCAACGATACCGGTCACCGCGATAACCAAGGTTAGGAACAAGCCACCCCACAAAGGTGTTTCAACCAATTCCAACCCGAAGCTGTCACCATAATAAAGATAGAAACAGATAATAGGGTAGAAGATCAGTAGGAAACCAATCAGTAGGCCTTTAATTTTGACGCTAACTGAATCAAAAAACAGCGGTGCAGCAGCTGCTAAAGCCAAAACGTAGGAAAAGTTAATCCGCCAAATTTGCTCAGGGGGATACTGACCGTACATGAGCTGTTCATACCACACTGAAACAAACACCCAACAAGCGCCATCAGAGGTACAGGCTTCAGGTGTGTCACCGATAAAGTCTGCTGACAATATTAACCAGTCAAGCATCGGAGGGACTACAAGATACAGGAGGTAAATCCCGAAAAATGTCAGTAACGTGCTATAGACGCCGCTAAATAAATGTTCACGCATCCAAGCCACAGGGCCAATCAGGTTCTTTGGCGGTGGTAGTGTTGGGTGTTGGCCTGGTAGATAAGTTTGTTGTGTCATGTTATCTCTCCACCAACGCCATTTTGGCGTTATACCAGTTCATGAATGTTGAAATAACCAAGCTGAAGAACAGATACACTGCCAGCGTCATTGCCATAATCTCTACGGCCTGACCTACCTGATTGAGTACCGTTCCTGCAAAAACTGCCACCAAATCTGGATACGCAATAGCAGCGGCCAATGAGGAGTTTTTGGTTAGGTTAAGGTATTGGCTTGTAAGGGGTGGAATAATAACCCGCAATGCCTGTGGAATAATCACTAAGCGCATGGTGAACTTAGGTTTGATGCCTAAAGCAAATGCCGCTTCTGTTTGGCCATGGTTTACTGCCAATACACCAGCACGCACAATTTCTGCGATAAACGACGAGGTGTAAATCGACAATGCACCTACCAAGGCAGCAAACTCGGGGGTAATAACCATACCGCCACGGAAGTTAAAGCCTTTAAGAGCAGGTATGTCCCAGCTAAGCGGGAAGCCAGTGGCAGCCGCTGCAACTAAGGGAAGGAATACCAAGACGGCAATTGAGGCATAAAATACAGGAAACTGCTGGCCTGTCGCTTCTTGGCGCTTTTTCGCCCAGCGGGCAAGGAAAAAGACAGCCACGATGGCAACAGTCAGTGCCGCAAAAATCCAACCAAACCCTGACTCGAAAATAGGCTTTGGACCTACCAATCCACGATTGGATAGGAAAATGGATTCGCCCCACGCTATCGCGTTTTTCGGCAGCGGCAGAGGGCGCAATACGGCAAAATACCAAAAGAACAATTGCAGTAGCAGTGGGATATTACGCAGGGTATCAACATAAACTGCTGCCATCTTTGAGATAACAAAGTTCTTTGAGAGTCTTGCTATGCCGACACTAAAGCCTAAGACGGTCGCAAAGACGATACCTATTGATGACACCAACAAGGTATTCAATACGCCAACCCAGAAGGCTCTGAAATAGGTAGATTCAGGGCTGTATTCAATCAGCGTTTCACCAATGTCGAAGCTGGTATTAAAGGACAAGAAATCAAAACCAGAGGCAATGCCTCGTGTTGCTAGGTTATGCATCGTATTCGATGTCAATGCCCATAAGATATAGCCCACAAAAGCAACGGCAGCCACTTGAAAAACTATGGAGCGTTTTTCTGGGTCTCGCCAAAATGGAGGTTTTGCAGGGTTTTTCAATTCAGAATGAGTGCTCAAGATGCAACTCCTAGCTAGGGGTTGTGCTCGAACCGCGTATCATAAGTGTTATGCAGCGCGGACGGGTGTTAGGTGTCAACCTTAGATGCTAATGAATAAGCCATTATGGTTCATACCTGGATAAATATAGCACCCCATCCCAAGGATGGGGTGCTGATAGTGCTTACAATATTACTTTACTGGTGGCGCGTACATGATGCCGCCATTGTTGTACAAGTTGTTCAAACCACGTGCCAAGCCTAGAGGTGCAACGTGCTTGCTCCAGATTTCGCCGTAGTTACCAACCTGAGAAACAACCTGAAGTGCCCAGTCATCTGGAATACCCATGTTCTTACCAGTTGAGCCAGCGCCCAAGAAGTTCTTAACAGAGATGCTGTCGCTGTTCATAGCCATGTCTTTCGCGTTCTTAGAGTTGATGCCCATTTCTTCAGCTTCAACTGTTGCGAAAACAACCCAACGAACGATATCGAACAACTGATCATCGCCAGCTACAACCGAAGGACCTAGAGGCTCTTTAGAGATAGTTTCAGGCAATACAACGTGTCCATCTGGGTTAGACAGCTTAGTGCGCTGTGCTGCGATACCAGAAAGGTCAGTTGTGTAGATGTCACAACGGCCGCTGTCATAAGCTGCAACAACTTCGTCAGCCTTTTCAAATACAACTGGCTCATACGTCATGCCGTGCTGGCGGAAGTAGTTAGCCAAGTTAACTTCAGTAGTTGTACCAAGGTTAGTACAAACAGAAGCACCGTTTAGCTCAAGTGCTGAAGTTACGCCTAGGTCTTTGCTTACCATGAAGCCCTGACCGTCGTAATAAGTTACAGCAGTGAAGTTGATACCCAAAGACGCGTCACGGGTGTTAGTCCACGTAGAGTTACGTGACAACATGTCGATTTCGCCAGAAGCCAAAGCAGTGAAACGCTCTTTAGCTGATAGTGGGGTGTACTTAACTTTAGTTGCATCGCCGAAGATTGCAGCAGCAGTTGCGCGGCAGAAATCAACATCTAGACCAGTCCAGTTGCCTGCTTCGTCAGGAGCAGAGAAACCTGCCAAACCCTGACTCACGCCGCACTGTAGGAAGCCTTTTGCTTTGATTTTATCTAGAGCAGGACCTGCAACAGCAGTGCTCGTGAAAGCGATCGTTACAGCGGTGGCCGCTGCTAGTTTTAACAATTTCATATACTCTCCTGAACCGTCAAGCGGCTGTTATTTTTTTTGGAACTGTAGTGCGAGCAACAAGTTTACTGAAAACGATTTCGATGTAAACAGAAATTAAATTTCCGAATTTCTATTTGGTTCCGTAATCAAACTGAAATCACTTGCTGATCGAAGGCTAATAATAGACTGAATTGATTTAAATCACTAGTCTTTATGTATGGGAAAAGACCAAGCCTACACCAATAACAACTGCAGTTGCAGCCCATAAAGAGACCGCCCGAGGGCGCTCCTTGGTCATCCACCAGACCATAGGAAGCAGGATAATAGGGGTGGTAGCCGACAAAGTAGCGACGGTGCCTACGGGTGCTGTTTTAATGGCCCACAGCAGCAGGCTCATACCCACGCCCATGCCAATAACACCGCTTCCGACGATGCGTGCAGCCACGTTCAATGACAAACCCGAGTAGAGAGCAAATACTTTTCTACCGTTGCGCGCCCACAGGGTAAGAAAAAGAAAAATTGCGGCGATCCAGACGCGCGTCGCAGTTGCCAATACTGGGTCCGTACCTGCAACCATGGCGTCCAAAGCGATAAATGTACCCACGGATTGGCAGAGGGCTGCCAATAACCCAGCGGCAATGCCTGAACTCACCTTGCCAAAAGGCTGTTCCCACGCATGCTTGCCTGATTGTGCACGAAAAGCCAGAGCCAATGCCACGCCGGCAATCACTAAAAGCAGACCCAGCACATTGGTGATGGAGTAACTTTCGTCAAACCACATCATGCCAATTAAAAAGCTGATCGGTGCATTGGCTGCAAACAATAAGCCAGCCATTCGTGGGCCCAGTCGCTTCACACTACCGAATAAAAAAGTATCGCCGAGGTATATGCCGATGAAACCGCTCAAGGCCAGCTGAATGAGATGGTGGGTGTCGGGTATGGCATTGCCCTGTTGTACCAATAAAAACAGGGTCAACATGAGGGCGACACTCGCCATTCTTAGGGTATTAAATGTGATGGTACCCAACGCCCTAACGGGACCGACGGTTAATAAGCTACTAAAGGCCCAGCTTGCTGCGGCCGCTAATGCGGCCAAATAACCCAATGTTTCCACGCGAGGAATCCTGAAATGAAGAGGTCGATATGAATAGGCGTCATGCTTGCACAGTGCCGGATTAGTTGTTCCTTGGTGTTCTTATTGCCAGGGTGAGGCGTGCAACACACACAGTGCGATGCTGCTCATCTTCTAGGCGTATGTCCCATATCTGGGTTGTAGTACCACGATGTAATTGTGTGGCAATCCCAGTAACCAATCCAGACGTCATTGGTCGTATATGGTTCGCCTGAATGTCCATACCAAAACAAATGAGGGGTTCTTCAAGCGTAAGCCAGCACGCCATGCTGCCCAGTGTTTCAGCCAGCGCCACGGATGCGCCACCATGCAACACGCCAAACGGCTGTCTGGTGCGATGGTCAACGGGCATGGTGCCAATCATGGCGTTGTCAGTAAGCTCGGTAATCTGAATGCCCAATTGTTCCATGAGGGTGTCTTTGTGCACCGTTTCATTGATGTCGTCCAGATTGACCGATTTATGCCAAATTGCCATGGATATGTTGCTCCGCTAATTGTTGAAGTCCTTGTCGATTGATCTTTAACCCTGCTTGAGGAGGAAGGGGCAAGACCGCGATAGGGTTTGCATGCTTAGGAATGTGGCTGATAAACCAAGTCAAAAATCCATTTAAATCGGTTGCTCCTGACACATAGATGACGGGGCGCTGTCCAAATTCAGTGTCGGATACTGGCACCACGACCGCTTGTTCTATAGTGGCATATCCAAGCGCAATGCGCTCTAGTACTTCTGGCTGGATGTTTTCACCGCCGCTGATAAATTGGTTGTCGATTCTGCCCGTGATGACCAATCGCTGTCCATTCCAACTCCCGGTATCTCGCGTCCTGAACCAACCGTCAGCATCTACCGAAGGGTTTAGGCCAGCGGCAGTTTGATAGCCAAGAAACAGGGTGTCACCCTTGACCAGTATTTCATCGAGCGTTGAAATCTTAAGTGCCCGATAGGGTAAAAGCTGGTAGTGGCCGTCGGGTTGCTTGGTCACTACTTGCGACGCCATTTCAGTGAGCCCATAAGTGGTTTGTAGGGGCAGGTGTTTCGCCTGGTCAAGCAAGTGTTGGGGTGCCGGCGCGCCGCCTAATAGAATGCTTTTACAGTGCGATAAAGCATCCTGGCGTTCTGCCAATAATCGTTGTAACTGGGTGGGCACCAACGACAGGTGGGTGATATTGAATTCTGCCAAACAGTCGGCCGAGAGTCTTTGGTTGGGTATGACCAGTGTCGCGCCCGACAGAAAGCATCGAAATAATTGCGACAAGCCCCCGACGTGGAACAAGGGCAGCGACATCCAATAACGGTCGCCGACCTGGCTGTGCAGATACCAGAGTGAGCCGATCGCGCTGTAGTGGTGGTTACCCATGCTAAGCACCGCTACCTTGGGTGTTCCTGTACTGCCTGATGTCAATATCCAATGCAATGGGCAGTTGGCAGCTATAGGCGTTATGGCTGTTTTAGCTGTTTTAGCTGTTTTAGCTGTTTTAGCTGTTTTAGCTGTCAGTTCGGCATTCTGCGTTGGTTCCGGCCAGTCTGCTAGGACTAGGTTTTTGACTGCCGCGTTAAGCCAATCGTCAGGGAGTTGCGGGTTCAGCGGCATGACACACAGACCGATCCGTTGCGCAGCCAACAATTGGACAACATCATCCAGCGTACCCGTGACGCTGCGCTTCACCGTGACACAGGGGTCACAATGGCTTAATGCTTGTGCTGCTATGTTCACCTGTGCGTCGAGTGCGCGATACGTTAATGCCTGGCTGCCGCATACCACAGCAGTCGCCTCTGGCCAGCGTATGCAACCTTGGTGAATCATACACACAAACTCGGTCATCGTAGGCGTCCCAGATATTCCATGTCCTCGATGGGCATGAGCGGGCGGATTATCCTGTCACATCGGGCGTGCTCGACCATGTCTGCTTGCCAATACTGTCCGGTGTCGAAGCCTTGCGCAGCAGAGAGCTTCCACTGTTGTGCCAGCCAATAATAAAAATTGAGTTGGACGCTGGACTCATAAACGCTGCTCAGCACCACATCGATGCCGGCGCGTTGTGCGGCCTTGGCCAATAATTGGGTGGTTGCAAATCCCACAACCAATGGCTTAACCACAAGCGCAGCCAAACCGCCGGTCAAGGTGGGCTGGCTGAGCCATTGCGACGCAAGGTCATCCAGTGCAAAAGGGGTCGTAAAGTCTTGGGTCCACTGGGAATAGTCTGATAAGGCAGCAAAAGGATCTTCAATATAGGCGATCCGGTGTTCAGGAATCTGTGCGAGCAGTGTCAGTAAATCATTGCGAGACCAGTTGCCGGCGCAGTCGAGTCTGAGCGACGCGGTTGATTCGAGGCCATCGAGTACCTGCCGTATTAAGGCAGCATTGGGTTCAATGTGGTTGCCCTGTAGCTTCAATTTCAGGGTGTCAAAGGCGGCCAATCTGGGAGACAAGGGTTGTCCCTCAGACAGCAAACCACAGACTGTCGGTGCGGAACCGGAAAGAACGGGCTCGGATAGGCGGTAGGCTATTGCCCCAAGCGCTAGACTGACGGGCGGACTGAGCGTGGCGATGTCGATGGCATCGGGCTGACTCAGTTGCCGTTGGAGCTCCAAAAACGTCTCAGATAGACTTTGTGTCTGGAGCCCGGGAAATGGCGCAGCTTCGGAATATAAAATGCCTTGATTGGTCTCCCAACGCAGCATGAGCCCTTGCCGTGAGGCGATAGGCCCAAACCGAGTGGGAAGGGTGACCGTCAGCGCGGCATCATAACGCCAGCACTCGACACGGGTCACCTGATCAAGCCATTGTCCGCTGTCCATCAGCGCTCCTACGACTGGCGTGTAAACTTACTAAAATCGGGCGGTCGTTTGTCGAGGTACGCGTTCCTGCCTTCTTGTCCTTCCTCGGTCATATAGAACAGCATGGTTGCATTGCCCGCCAGTTCTTGAACGCCTGACTGGCCGTCTAAGTCGGCGTTGAATGCAGATTTTAAGCAACGTAAGGCAATGGGCGAATGCTGAAGAATCTCCTGGCACCATTGAACCGTCTCTTGTTCTAACTGCGCCAGAGGCACTACGCGGTTGACCAATCCCATGTCTAGCGCTTGTTCAGCATCGTACTGTCGGCATAGGAACCAAATCTCGCGGGCCTTCTTTTGTCCAACGATACTGGCCATGTAGCTGGCGCCAAATCCGCCGTCAAAGGAACCCACTTTAGGGCCTGTCTGGCCAAAGCGGGCATTGTCTGCAGCAATTGTCAGATCACAGACCAGATGCAATACATGGCCGCCACCAATCGCATAGCCTGCCACCATCGCAATGACGGGTTTTGGCAATGAGCGAATGTCTTTTTGGAGGTCTAAAACATTCAAGTGGTGTTGACCGGCACCGTCGACATAACCTGAGTTGCCACGAACCCGTTGGTCACCCCCAGAGCAGAACGCATGATCGCCTGCACCGGTAAAAATAATGACGCCAATGTGTTCGTCAAAACGGGCATCTGACAGGGCTTGGCGCATTTCCATCACGGTCTGTGGACGAAAAGCGTTTCGCACTTCAGGGCGGTTGATGGTGATTTTCGCCATGCCATCGGCCTTGTGATACAAAATATCGTCAAATGGCTGTGAGCAATCCTGCCATTCGGCACCGGACAGTATGTGGCAATCGTTGTGGGCATCTTGAGTCATGGTGTTATGAAATCCTTGTGAGCAAAGGTGCAATAAGCGCTAAAAATAGGTCGGGCGATTCTTGATGGACATTGTGCCCATTGTCGTCCTGTTGATAAAGCCTGATGTGGGTATTCTGCGCAGCTAACTGTTGGCCAATCGCTGAGAATTTGCGATCCAAAGCACCACAAATGTAGGCCGTTGGTATCGCTGGTAGCCTATCCCAATGAGGCTGCCATCCAAGGCCAAAAGTCAGAAGTTGGTGGGCAATGGCTGTAGGCGACAATGACAGGCGTTGGGTAATACGGTCTTGCCGCGCTTGTTTATCAAGATTGGCAAAAACCCCTTGTTGATACCAATCCTCCAACACGGCACTGAGGGGCTCCGTCTGAAACTGCGTTGCCCATGCGCTATCTGCGGCTTGTCGCTCTAACTGTGCATCAGTGGCGAGTAAACCGGGATGGCAGGACTCCAATACCAATTGGTTGATACGGTGCGGCATCTGTTGTGCCCATGCCCATGCAATACGACCGCCCATAGAGTACCCGAGCAGGCTGAACTGTTCAGGGAGTGAATATTGTCTTTCGACTGCTTCCCACAGGGCAGCACTGGCTTCAATAAACCGATTAGACCCAGAAAATCGGTTAGATTCGGGCTCCGTTTGGGGTTCGGTCAGTGTGGCGCTAAACGCGTTGATATCAACCACCACGCAGGTGCACGCGTCTGCCAAGGCTTCGACGAGCCATTGCCATTCGGCTATCGGTTCCATAAACCCAGGCAGGATCACCACGGTGGGCTTAGAGACGGTCTTCATTCGCTTATATCTCTGATTAACTGTTGGTACAGATCAGTGGCCTCAGTGGGAGGAAAGCGGCATTCAATGATGGAGGCACCCTTCTTTTTGTAAGCCTGCGCCAAAGCCTGTGTGAGCGCTGTCGCGTCAGTGGGTTGGTAGTAGGGCAATTCGAACATGGCCGCAGCATTGGCAAATTGCCAGTGGTGTTCGCATTGAAACAATGTGCGTTTGGCTTCAGCTAAGGCCGCAATGGGTAATAAATTGAAAATGCTGCCGCCACTGTTGTTGGTAATCAACACAATCAAGGGTGTGTCACATTGGGCAGCCAATGCCAAGCTATTGAGGTCGTGCAATGCGGAGGTGTCGCCCAATAAGGCGATCAAAGGTTGCCGGGTAGCCGTTGCAATGCCTAGGGTGGTTGCAATCAGACCGTCAATGCCACTGGCACCGCGCTGACAGTAGGTGATTTGACCCTGTATCTGCGGCGCGAGGCTGTCTAACCAGCGAATGGCCAAGCTATTGCCGGCAAACAACTGGCTGTTTTGAGGGAGCCACTCGCAGACCGTGCTGATCGCTGTGAGTTCTGAAAAGGACGACTGCACGCTGCGCGCAACGGCCGCGCTGATGCGCGTGATCAATGCGCGTGGTAGGGGCGCTGTCTTTTGCATTGGGTGAGATGCCGAACAATAACGGGCGACATCCGACACCATGTGGCGCGCACGGTGACTGGGATCTAACGCCTGATGCGTGGGCGTCACTATGACGTATTCTTGGCTACCCTGTGCCAACCACTGACCCAACCGTTTACCTGTGATACGTCCGCCAAATTGCACCACCTTGTCAAATTGCGCGAGCCAACTCTGGCCCTGTGGGGTGGCGATTACCAATTCGGGATAGGGCACGAGGTTGGCAGAGCGGGCCAATCGCTGGCCGGAACCAAAATCGGCAATAACCGGATAGCCGTGCGTCTCAGCCCATTCAAGGACCCTGCTGGATTCACTGCCTGACATTTGCCCCAACACCACCATCAGTGTCTTACCTTCATGGGTGTCGATTGCCGCAGGCAAAGCGTTAGATACTGGCCGCTCGGGCTCTGGCCATGACGTCAGCCATAGGTCGCATTGGCCGCGCTGGTCTGCTGACAATGCAGTGTCGCTAGGATACAAAGGATCGCGAAACGGACAATTGATATGAATGGGGCCTTGGTTATAAAGCGGACGCGCCAGCTGGCGGGCAATGGTCGACCACTGCTGGTCAAAATCGTCGATTGACTGGGCATCTGGCGTGGCTTGGAAGGTGACCTGGGTGGGAGCAAAGGTGCCGAAGATGCCTACTTGATCAATGGCTTGATTGGCGCCGCAATTTAGTAGTTCGTCTGGCCGATCGGCGGTCACCAAAATAAGCGGTTTGTGACTCTGGAACGCCTCAACGGTGGCGGGCAATAAGTTGGCGACGGCGGTGCCACTGGTGGTAATGACGGCCACTGGCCTGTCGCTTCCCCGTATCAGCCCCAGTGCAAAGAAGCCCAGACCACGTTCATCAAAATGCACCTGTAACCGCACGTCAGGTTCCTGCTTGGCCAGCGCTTCGGCTGCCAACGCCAGTGGTGCGCTGCGACTGCCGGGCGCAATGCAAAAATCTCGAACACCAGAACGCAGTAGTAGCGTTAACAGGCGCAGACTCCATGCCAAATTGAGGTTGTTGCGATGGTGGTTTTTCACGCGCTGTTGCCCGTTAATGCGGACAGTAAGGACTCTATTTTTGATTCCAATTCTTGCCACTCCGATTCCGCGATTGATCCCTCTACCAGTCCGACACCGGAATAACACTGGATGTGGTTATTCTTGACCAGTGCCGACCGAATGGCCACCACATAGTCGGCATTGTGTTCACTGATAACGCCAACAACCCCTGCATACCAGCCGCGATCAAAGGATTCCAGTGTTTGAATTAAGGCTTGGGCCTGCGCTTGCGGAAAACCACCCACAGCAGGTGTGGGGTGCAGCTGTTGTAGCAAATCAATGTCCTGAACCTGGGGTTTTAGCATGCCCTTGATCGGGAGATACCGGTGCTGTATGCGGTCTAACTTAAAGATGCCAGCAGGGTTGCTGATGGTGAGGTTGGTGACAAACGGACGAATTTTTTCAGTGACAAATTGGCTAACCAATTCATGTTCACGACAGAGTTTGGGGTCTTCTAATAGCAGTTGCCCCAGTCTGAAGTCTTCTTCAGGTGTCGCCCCTCGACGGGTAGTGCCGGCCAACGACTCGGTGCTGACCATGTCCTGCCGCCGAGATAGCAAGCGTTCTGGGCTGCAGCCAAGAAAAATACCGCCGTCAAAATCGTATAAAAACGAGAAGCTGTTGGGTGTACGTTGTTGCCAAGCGGCCAATAAATCGAAGGCATCAATTGCCTCGTCAGTTTCTATCGCCACTTCACGGGCCAATACGACTTTTTCTACCTGTTTATGACGTATCCCAGACAGGGTTTTGTCTACCAGCGTGTGCCACTGTGCCTCGTCGAGGTTGTTTGAACGGCGGCTGATGGCGTGGTGCGGTGTCTGGAGTTGCCCCTGTGCTGGAAACGATAGCGATTTGAGTAGCCTTTCGACGTTGCCCAGCTGCTTGTGCCAATCGGATGCTGTGCGGGCGAACAAATTGACATAGAGGGTGCTGGCGGCATGTATTTGGCGCAACTCGATAACAGGCAAGCAATAACGAATCGCAGCGTAGTCCTGCCATTGTCCAGTGCCGGTTTGGCCGTTAAAGGATTGTCCGCCAATGAAGCCTGCATCGGTGCCGGAAACAACAGACAACAGTGTTGTGGCGATGTCGCGCTGATCATCCGTTGTATCACTTTCCAATACCAAGCAGTCGCCCAATGCGGCCAAAGCCAAGGTGTGATTGCGGTTTTTCCAATAATAACGAGCGCCTAAAGGATTGGCTTTTAGCCAGGCGATCAGATTGACGTCCGGTATGGGCTGCGATAGTCGAATCAGTTGATGGGGTACATACGTTAGGCAAGCAAGATCCTGCAGCAAGCGTTCGGTGGCTTGCTCAATAAAACTACGGTCTGCATCCTGAGTAACGGACTTTGGCATAACAAGCTGGTTCATTTATTCTTCCGTAAACAACACCACGACAGATTATCAAGGTTTCCATTTCCGCACCTGATAGGTGTCAGGTCAAGGTGTTTTTCAAGGTAATCCACCGTGACAAAAATTCATTGGCACGGTACTGCTGTTGTGACAGCAACCGCCCAAGTATGTTGCGATGTCGGTGTTCTGATAATGTGTTTTTGAGGCCAAAAAGTCGTTGAACAAAGGGGTCGCCGTGGATGTCTGCATCGGTCCCGTCGATTATTGCGTTTCGTCCGAACGCCTGGGCTGCCTGCCAATAGGCTGCATCTTGGTAGAGACGCACCGCTTGTTCAGCAAATGCGACGGCACTGTCACTCGGATGAAAGTCGTCAGGGAAATCACTGACCATGCCCTCAGCAGCCACTGGTGTCATCGCGGTGGCTGTACCTGTCGCCCAGCCGTCAATGACCTTGCCTTTGTTTCCAGCCCCATACCGCAGAGGCACCAAATTGACGCGATGTGACTGCATGGCTAACCGAATGTCGTCAACACGCCCTTGGACATAAAACCCCTGTTTTGGTTGGTGCAGTTGGGTGATAGATACCGGCGCATAGGGGCCGTAAATGTGGCATTCAACCGTTGGTAATTGCGCGCGGATTAGGGGCCAAATCTCGGCTTTTAGCCATTGCACGGCATCAACATTGGGTGCATGTTTGTAACCACCCACAAACAGCATGTGCTGCCGGCTCTCAAATGATGTCCATGCCGCCTCATCGGGTCGTGGTTGTATAAAGGGCAGCCAATAGAGCAGGTCCGGATCGATATGGAATGCGTCGATCAATAAGTCGCGTTCAATGGGTGAAATTAGCAGGGTTAAATCACAACGCGCGATGGCTGCATATTCTCGCAGGGCAATCTCATTATAGAGGTCAACGGGGGCCTGTGTTTTCAAGGCCACTTCGCGGGCATGCCGTAAGCCATGGAAATCACTGGTATCCAACACCCGAATAGCTTCTGGGCAGTGATCCTGTACCCGCCAACCAAACTGTTCTTCAGTCATAAAGCGATCAAAAATAACCAGATCGGGGTTCAGCGCAGCAATCCACGTATCAAAGCCATCGTCATTGATCTGAACGGTATGACAAACAATGCAGCCCATGTCATCACTGTGTTCTGACCGTTGGGCCGCACTGGCAAAGTGTACCTGACTGCATTGGGGCGCTAACAAACGCATGATGTCTTGTATGCGAATACCCGCGGCACTGGCAGAGGATTCTGGCCACGTTTTTCCCAGAATAAGCACGTTGTTAAATGATTGGGTGTCAAGACACGTCATGCAGGCCTTCTATAATTAACGGGGCGGCTAACACAGGGCAGGGATGGGCAGCCTAGGCCCATCCTTATCGGGATCTAGCGAATGGGTGTAATACCAACGGCTGCTTTGGCTTTTGCCAACAAAGGCGCCGCTTTCTCACGGGCCTTCTCAGCGCCCCTTTGCAAGGTGGCTTCAATATAAGCAGGGTCAGCCATGATTTCTTCATAGCGTAGACGCTTGTCGGCCAGTTGGTCATTTAGGGTTTCAAATAGCTGGCGCTTGGCGTCACCCCAACCAATACCGGCTTCATACTGTGTCCGTTTCTCTGCAATTTGGTCGGCAGTAGCAAACGCCGAATAAATTGAAAACAGGCTACAGGTGTCAGGGTCTTTTGGTACACCCGGTTCTAAAGAGTTGGTGACAATCTTGTTTATGAGCTTTTTGAGTTTTTTCTCACCTTCAAACAAGGGGATGGTGTTGTGATAGCTTTTGCTCATCTTACGGCCATCGATACCGGGTAAGATCATCCCGTTTTCTTCAACCACCACCTGTGGCAGGGTGAAGGTATCGCCAAAAATGTGGTTAAAACGTGCGGCAATGTCGCGACACATTTCCAAATGCTGAATTTGGTCTTTACCAACAGGCACTTTGTTGGCGTTAAACATGAGGATATCGGCAGACATCAAAATCGGGTAGGTGAAGAGCCCCATGGTAATGCCTTTGTCGCCATCCTGCGTGCCCGCTTCAATATTTTCCTGTACCGCACCTTTGTAAGCATGCGCGCGGTTCATAAGGCCCTTGGCGGTGACACTGGTTAACAACCAATTGAGTTCCAAAATCTCAGGTATATCGGATTGGCGATAAAACATGGTCTCGTCTGGATTAAGACCCGAAGCCAACCACGTGGCAGCGATAGCTTTAGAGGATTCCTTGATGCGATCAGGCTCATGGCACTTGATCAGCGCATGGTAATCCGCTAAGAAAAAATAGGATTCAATGTCACCGTTCTTGGTGGCGTCGATGGCAGGGCGAATGGCACCAGCATAATTGCCGAGGTGCGGAATACCGGTAGTGGTAATTCCCGTTAAGACGATTTCTTTTTTCATGGAGGCGTAAGCATTCTGATGATTAATGTGAGCGATAAAATACCACAAAAGCCTGTAGGATGTGCACTAGGGATTCGGCCAATGTGTGGTTGTTTTTGAATCTGTTCATTGTAGCGAAATACGAATAACCTAGCAGGACAATACTAGACAACGCGGTCAATACCGATAAAGATAAAGCGGTACCGTCGTTACGATCATTAGCCGGTGGCCATTTTCAAGAGACTCAGGGATTTAGGGCAAAACATGGGTGTAGTGCGTTTCATTATTCGGGTGCCATTGTTGTTCCTTTGGTTAGTCATTGGATTGTTGGTGGTATGGACCCTGTCAATCGTCGCTACTACTGCGGCCAACAGGCGGTTCGCTTGCTTGTGGTATGGCCTGTTATTGAAGATTCTGTCTGTGCACCTCCATGTTAAAGGCGTTCCGCCCATTTCGCACGGTGTCATGGTATGTAACCATATTTCATGGCTCGACATTGTGGTGCTAGGTGCTTTGTTACCCGTGCGGTTTATCAGCAAAGCAGAGGTAGCGCGGTGGCCCTTGATCGGTACCCTAGCAAAAGGGGTGGGGACGTTATTCATCCAACGGGGATTACACCAAGCCAAGTCTCTGTATGCGCAGATGGCGGATTGTTTTAAAACCCCGAACATCGTGGCGTTTTATCCCGAAGCCACCACCGGTTCGGGTTGGCCCTTAATGAAATTTCATCCACGACTGTTTGGTGGCGCAATTGAGACAGGCGTTCCTGTACAGCCGGTCGCACTGCATTACTGTCATGAAACCCAGCCACATCCCGTGGTGCCCTATATCGGTGAACAAAGCTTTATCGGCAACCTCTATCAACTGATGTTTTTGTCGCGCATAGACGTTATGGTGCATTTCTTGCCGGCAATGGAAAGCCATGACCAATTGAGAAGAACCTTGGCAGAGTCCAGTCATGATGCAATCGGCACCGTGTTGCAACAAGCACTCACGCACCCAAGCTGCCAACCTGAGGGTTTAGATTCATGAGCAACGATTCCCCGCAAAAGTCCACAGACACGGCAGAGGTCGATCCAAAAACCCTGTTTCGTGCCAAAATCAACCGGACCATATTTGGCACAGATACGCGCAGTGGCCGTCTATTTGATCTGGGTTTGATCGCGGCGATTATCGTAAGTGTGTTGGTGGTGCTCATCGAAAGCACACCCAATATTAATGAATTTTTGCGAACCGCCTTGGTGTCGATTGAATGGACAATTACCATCCTCTTTACTATTGAATATGGTTTGCGCGTCTATTCGGTAAGCCAACCATGGCGCTATATATTTAGTTTTTATGGCTTGGTGGATTTGTTTGCCATTGTACCTAGCTATTTGGGACTATTTTATAGCGGTATGAGTAGCTTGCTGTTGTTACGCGTCATTCGTATGTTGCGTGTGTTCCGGATATTCAAACTGTCTCACTACTTAAAGGATGCGGATCTTTTACTGGTTGCCATGAAGCAAAGTAGCCGAAAGATCTTAATATTCTTGTACAGCGTGGTGGTGATCGTTTTTAGTTTTGGCGGGGTCATGTTTTTGGTCGAAGGACCAGAAAATGGCTTTACCAGTATACCTACCGCAATTTACTGGGCCATTGTTACCCTCACCACGGTCGGGTACGGGGATATTGTGCCCCAAACCCCGCTAGGCCAAATTTTGGCGTCCGCGGTGATGGTGACCGGCTACGCCATTATTGCAGTTCCCACCGGTATTTATGCCGCAGAGATTGGCCAAGCGATGCGTAAAGTACGCGACAGGCGGGGCTGCCCGGGTTGTGGCAAGGTGGGACACGATGAGGACGCCAAATTTTGCCGCCATTGTGGCGAAAATCTTAATCCCGTGATTGCCTTGTCTGATGACGAAGACCCTGAATCTGGGGAAAAAGAAGAGAAGAAAGCTGACGGGAAGAAAGAAGCTGAGAAGAAAAAAGGGGGCAGCTAGGCCCCAAGCCAGCGCTTATTGCGCAGTCCAACCGCCATCCATCGAAATGGTGGTACCGGTAATTTGATCTGCACTGGATCCGCATAAGAACAAGGCCGTATCCGCTAAAGCGGCAGGCGTAACAAACTGCAAAGACGGTTGCTTCTCCACTAACAGTGAGGTCGCTGCGGCCTCCACCGAAATGTTGTCAGCTGTTGCGCGCGCAGCAATCTGTTTTTCAACCAGTTCGGTTCTTACCCAGCCAGGGCAGATAGCATTGACGGTGATGCCGGTTTTTGCCGTCTCCAAACCCGTTACCTTGGTAAAGCCCACAACACCGTGTTTGGCAGTGACATAAGCCGACTTCTGGGCTGAGCCCACCAAGCCATGGGCAGAAGCAATGTTGATGATACGGCCCCAATTTTTACGCTTCATACCAGGCAATGCGAGTCGGGTGGTATGAAAGTTGGAATTCATGTTGATGGCAATAATGGCGTTCCATTTCTCAACCGGAAAGTCTTCAGTCAATGCCACGTGCTGGATGCCCGCATTATTCACCAAAATATCGATGCCACCCAGCTGGTCTTCAGCATAAGCCATCATTGCTTCGATCTCGTCAGACTGTGACAAATCTGCACCATGATAGAATACCGATACGCCATATTCACGGGCCATGTGGCTGCGTGTTTGTTCAATGGCTGTGGGATCGCCTAGGCCATTTAACACAATGTTGCATCCATTGGCGGCTAACGCCTGTGCAATGGCGAGGCCAATACCACTGGTTGATCCGGTAATGAGCGCTGCTTTTGAAGTTAACACGAAGTCGTCCTTTTGTTGGTGTGGTTGGCGCTACTGCTATTCAATAACAGTGCACACAGCAGGTTATTGGCCATAGTGTGAGATCAAGTGGCCATTGAAAATACTTCTTTAGGAGGACGGTTTCTGGGGATGGGCCAGGATATTAGGCTCAGGTGTTAGGCTAGGGTGCCAGGACCCAAGACAATGCGGGCAGCATCCATAAAACACAGAGCGCATTGGTAAACAGTACGAGCGTCGCCACCTTAGTGGGTTCAATGTTAAAGCGCTCGGCCACCAGATAATTCAATACGGCTGGCGGCAGTAGGGCAAATAACAGCAAGATATTGAGCTGTTGGTCGCTCAGATCGAAAAAGAAATAGATCGGTAAAAATGCCACAATCCCAGTGACTAAGGTCCATCCAGCGCCAATAAATCCAAAACGCCACGCTGACAAATCGATATCAAGCATGCGGATACCCAGCGTAAACAACATCAAAGGAATCGCAACCTGACCGGTGAGCTCAAGAAAACGCATCGCCCACATCGGCAGGTCGACCTGAAAATAGGCCAATGATAAGCCGATGATCGTGGCTTGAATCATAGGCATTTTGAGCAATGACAGCGGGTTTATGCGGCCTTGAATAAGTGCCATGCCGAGTGTGAAATGCAAGGTGTTTTCGACTAAAAACAGCATGATCGCGATGGGCAGGATATCGGGCCCAAAAGCGAATACCAACAATGGAATGCCAAGGTTGCCGGAGTTGCGGAACATCATCGGTGGCACAATGGTTTTTAAGTTCCAGCCCAATGGCTTTAAAATGGGGAGCGTGAGTAACCCGGGTAGTAACACGATGACAGCGGCTGCGATCAAAAAAGGACCAAATGCCATATCACTCGGAAAGGGTTTCGCTAAGGCTGATATAATTAACGCTGGCGTGAATACATCCATGTTTACTTGGTTGATGGCTTCAATTTTAACCGGCTTTATTGCGCGGTAAGCACCGCCCAGCAAAATGATGAGGAATATCGGGGCAATAATGCTGAGAAAAATGTCGAACATGGAAGAGTTCCAACCAATAGAAAGTAGAATAACAACGCCAGATGCCACCATAACCCTAATTGTCAAAAGGGTCTGTAATACTAAAGAACCATTGGACGTTAATGGATGTTTGCATACAGTATTTAAAAAGAGTTTTCACCGATGAAACAAACCTCCAAACAAGCCGCCATTCCTGCCGATGTTTATGTTTTCGGCACCTGTATCGTTGACGTCGCATTTGCCGATGCTGGTATGGATGCGATCGCTGTCCTCGAGTCTATGGGCATACGGGTCCATTACCCAGAACAACAAACCTGTTGTGGCCAACCGGCGATGACCTCTGGCGCTACTGAGCAGGCGCGAGCAGTTGCCCGCGCACAATTACGGTTGTTTCCAGAACCCTGGCCTATCGTCGTACTGTCCGGCTCATGCACGGGCATGTTTCGGCACCACTATACCCAATTGTTTGCTGCACCTGATCCCGACCATGGGCTCGCGATTGACGTATCGAGTCGCGCAGTAGAATGGATGGAGTTTTTGGCCAGTTGCCCGCCATTGGTCAGCCGCAATGCAACCCCGGTGAAGGTCGTTGTGCATACCGCCTGTAGCGCACAACGCGAAACAAATACCCGTACGGCCACCGAGTCGGTCTTAGGACACTGGGAGCAGGTGCAGGTGGTTACCGCTGATCACGCGACTGAATGCTGTGGTTTTGGCGGCACCTTCTCGGTTCGATATCCTGATATTTCCAATGCGATGGTGACCGACAAGTGCGATGCATTGTTGGCAACCCAAGCTGAAAGAATCGTCAGCAGTGATTGTGCGTGCTTGATGAACATCAATGGCAAATTGGCCAAGCGGCAAGATGCCTTGCAGGGTGAGCACATTGCGACACTGGTACGGGATATTGTCTTGGGAGATCGTCATGACTGAAGCCACACCGATACGCATTCTGGATAATCCCCGCGAGCCATCATTTCGACCGGCGATGGATTATTTGATTGATAAGCGCGCCCAACAATTTCCTGACTCCGACGATTTTGAACGATTACGTGTGCAATCCAAACAGTTGAAGCAAGCAGCCCTGAGCAATCTGCCGGCCTTGTTGGAACAGGCTGAAGCGGCCATGGTTGCGAATGGCATACAGGTGCATTGGGCAGAAACCATAGAGGAAGCGCAGGCGACCATTCATCAGATCATGTTGGATACGCAGGCCACGACCATGGTGAAAGGCAAGTCCATGGTCAGTGAAGAAATTTATCTGAACCACCATTTGGAAGCCCATGGATTGCGCGCTGTAGAGACCGATATGGGTGAGTTCATTGTGCAATTAGCCGGCGAGACGCCCTCGCATATTATTATGCCAGCGATCCATAAATCCAAGGAAGACATAGCTGCGCTATTTCAAGCGCATCTGGATGTGCCCTACACCCTTGATGTTGATGAATTGATTGCGATTGGACGTGAGCAATTACGCACCGAATTTGAACAGGCAGGTATAGGACTCAGTGGCGTCAACTTTATTGCCGCGGATACGGGTACCCTGTGTCTGGTGGAGAACGAAGGCAATGGGCGATTGAGCACCACCGCACCCGATGTCCATGTGGCGATCACTGGGATCGAAAAAGTGGTCGCGCACCTTGCGGATGTGCCCAAACTGATTCGCGTATTAACCCGCAGTGCAACGGGGCAACCCATCACCACATACGTTAACTGGATCCATGGTCCTCGCAAGCCCGAAGAACGCGATGGCCCGCGCGCTGTGCATCTGGTGTTGTTAGACAATGGCCGGAGCCAGCTCTATCAAAAGGAACGGCAGCAGGAAAGTTTGCAATGTATTCGCTGTGGTGCCTGTATGAATCACTGTCCGGTGTATACCAGAATAGGCGGCCATGCCTATAACACCACCTATCCTGGGCCCATCGGTAAAATATTGTCTCCACATTTAACCAGTCTGCCGGACACGCCCGATCATCCAAAGGCATCCACTCTTTGTGGCGCTTGTCACACCGTCTGCCCCGTAGGCATACCCATCACCGATTTGTTACTAGATCACCGTGCTCAGGCAACACTGCCACGGCGAGAACAATGGATATGGCGATTCTGGTCAATGTTCAACCGCCATCCACGTGTGTATCGCATGAGCCTAGGGCTGATGTTGCGGCTGTATCCACTGTTACCGAAATGGCTCGGTGGATGGACACGACACCGTGCTGCGCCAGCGTTATCCCATCAATCCCTTGGTCAGAAAATGGCTGCGCGTCCCAAAAAGGGTGTCCAGTCGGGAGCGGCATCATGACAGCACGAGCAGCCATATTGTCCCGCCTAAAAGCCGGTGTCTTTCGCCAGCCGGTAGCAACCCAAGCCGCCGCCGACGTGCCTTACCCGTTGCCAACAGACAACCTTAGGGCGCAATTTATCGAGCGGCTTTCAGAGACCCATGCCGAAGTGCGTTCCTGTGATGCAGAGTCGATGCCACAGGCGGTAGTCGATTGGATGACTGACATAGGCGCGCAGCAGCAGTGGGTGTCACAGACCTCTGCATTGGGACAGCAATTATGGAAACGCAAACCCAAGGATGCTGTCTGGGTTGATCCGCAGGCACCCATGGATCAAGACCGGGCTCAGGTGTTTCATGACATTGGATTGGCAGTCACCAGTAGTCACAGCGCATTATTTGAAACAGGCACCATCGCCTTGATCCCTGATCAGCACGAGCCAAGAACCATGAGTCTGGTGCCGCCGATCCATCTGGTGGTGGTGCATCTGTCATCGGTGGTTGGACGATTTGAGGAATGGATACGGCGCTATCCGGCATGCGCGGAACATACCAATGTACTGATGATTACCGGACCGTCAAAAACGGCCGACATACAACAAACTTTAGCCTATGGGGCACATGGCCCGAAACGCTTATTAGTGATGGTGGTTGAATAATTGACGATGCAAAAAGCCGTAGAACATTTCACCCAGGCCTTAGAACGGCAGCACCCAGACATTATTCAGTGGCGGGATGCGCCACACCGATTTGCTTATGGTACCGATGCCAGCTTTTATCGTCTAACCCCCGCCGTGGTTGTGCAAGCGAATGACGAAGCACAGGTGCGGGCGATTTTATCCCTAGCAGCCGAACATGACGTGTCCGTTACCTTTCGGGCGGCAGGCACCAGTTTATCGGGTCAGGCGGTAACAGACAGCGTGCTGATGCTGTTAGGTGCAGGTTGGCAAGATATTCGTATTGAGCAAGACGGCCATGTGGTGCACTTGAATCCCGGGGTGATTGGCGCTCATGCCAATCGCGCACTGGCACCATTTGGTCGAAAGATAGGACCTGACCCTGCTTCTATCAATAGCTGCAAGATCGGCGGCATTGTAGCCAACAATGCCAGCGGCATGTGTTGTGGTACCGCCCAAAATACCTATCACACCATGGCAGGTCTTCGCATGATTTTGGCTGATGGCACCCTGATTGATACCCGGGATCCAGCATCGGTCTCATCGTTCAAACACCATCAGGCTGAATTGTTGGCCGCACTGTCTAAGATCATGGCGGACACACATGCCGACCCAGTGTTGGTGGACAAAATTCGGCACAAATATCGGATTAAAAACACCACGGGCTACAGTCTCAATGCCTTGATAGACTTTGAAGATCCCATTGATGTCCTCAGTCACCTGATGGTGGGATCGGAAGGGACGTTGGGCTTTATTGCCGATATCGCCTACCACACGGTATCGGATGCGCCTTTTAAATCCGCCATTTTGGTTGGATTTACCACCATTGGGAGCTGCTGTGCGGCGGTACAGGCATTAAAAGCCTTACCCGTGTCAGCAGTGGAATTGATCGACTCTCGTGGCATAAAGGCCACTGCCCATCATCCCTCAGTGCCGGCATTTATTGGCCAGTTACCCGATGGCGCCGCTGCCTTGTTAATTGATGTGCGAGGGGAAACTGCCGACGAGTTGGCTATCAACGCCGCGCTTATTTCTAGCGGTTTGGCAGCACATGACGTGGTTGCAGACAGTGGCTTCTCAACTGACCCCGACCACTACGAGCAGTTGTGGGGTTTCCGTAAGGGGCTATTTCCGGCTCTGGGTGCGGTGAGAGACACAGGCACCACAGTGGTCATTGAAGATGTCGCCTTTCCTATGGCGGATTTGGCTGCTGGGGTCGAGCGACTCCAAGCGTGCTTCGATACCCACGGCTATGACGATGCGTTCATTTTTGGTCATGCGCTTGAGGGCAATCTGCATTTTGTCTTTTCACAGAGTTTTGCCACGCAACAAGATCGCGATCGGTATGAAGCCTTTATGACCGATGTGACCTATTTGGTGGCTGTCGAATTTGGTGGTTCACTCAAAGCGGAACATGGCACGGGTCGCAATATGGCGCCCTTCGTCTCGTTAGAGTGGGGCGAGGATGCCTATCAGCTGATGAAACGCATCAAACAGTTACTGGATCCCTCCAATCTTCTGAATCCTGGTGTGATTTTGAATGACGATCCGAATGTACACATCAAGAACCTCAAAGACCTGCCTGCTGCCAATCCCTTAATTGATAAATGTATCGAATGTGGATTTTGTGAAACTGTCTGTCCGAGCAAAAATCTGACTTACACGCCGAGGCAGCGTATTGCGTTGTGGCGTGAGATATCCCGTTTGACCAACACGGGAGAACAACCGGCATTATTAAAAGAGTTACAAGACAGTTATTGGTCTGAAGGGTTAGATAGCTGTGCTGCAACCGGCATGTGTGCAGCCCGTTGCCCAGTTGGCATCAATACGGGTGATTTGGTGAAACAGCAGCGGCAGATAGCCAATAGTAAGCACCAGCGGAAGGCGCAATGGGCGGTTGCTCATCTGCCTACCCTGATAAAAACAGCAGCGATTGGCATTCAAGTAGCCCAGACCGCACACGACATCATGGGTACAAACCTACTCACCAAGACCACGCAGGTGCTGAATCGGGTGACGCGAAAGGCGGTACCCCTCTGGACCGATGCGATGCCGCGTCGTGCTAAAAATACCCGAAAACCCGCCACTCAGGCACCTATAGACGGCGCTCAGGCGTTTGTCTATTGGCCAAGTTGTGTCAGTCAGGTGATGGGGCCAGCCAAGGCAGACCCGCACCAACAAAGTCAAATGGATGTCGTATTACAGCTTGCCGAACGGGCAGGGATTCAATTGCATGTCCCTTCAGGCATTGGTGATGTCTGCTGTGGCCAACCCTTTGCCAGCAAGGGGTTTCCAGAGCAAGCCGCTCAGTCTCAAGATGCATTAGTGGCTGTATTGCAGCCCTATATTGATCAAGGAATGACCATTGTGTCTGACACGTCCCCCTGTGCCTTGCGCCTGTCGGAATCGGCTGTACCGCTGATGGACAGTATGACCTTTGCGGCGGAGGTGTTAATTCCCAAGTTGCCGATAAAGTCACTACCCAAAACGGTGGTGCTTCACGTACCCTGTTCAGCGAAACGCAGTGGTTTGTCAGAGATTAGCCTACAGGTTGCCCAACGATGTGCTGACTATGTCGTCGTGCCACACAATATTGAATGTTGCGGCTTCGCCGGAGACAAGGGTTTTACACAACCCGAGCTCAATGCGTCGGCATTGCAAACCTTAAAAGCGCAGGCCGTTGGCTGTGACAGTGGCTACTCGACCAGTCGCACCTGTGAAATTGGTTTGTCACGCCACGGCGGTCTGTCATTTCAAAGTCTGCTGTATTTAATAGAAGAAGCCAGTCGATAGTGGGCTGAACAGACGTCATATAGGATCGGTCATGCTCACACCCATAGTGGTTACGTTTTTTTCGTTCGCTTACATTGCCTTGCTATTTTTTGTGGCCAGACGCGGCGACCGTAAAGCTGCATCCAAACGGTGGCAACCGGTGGTCTACACCCTGTCTATTTCCACGGTCTGTACCTCGTGGACATTTTACGGCGCGATTGAACAATTGAGAATTCAGTTGCATCGATTGCGCCTTTTTCAAGTGCGCCAAAGATTTCGCCGCCTGGAAGCAGAGACACAGAAGCGCCTAGCTTTTCAAGTACCTTGCCGCCTAAGCCGTAAAAGCGAATGTTAAGGCCTTTAAAGTCTTCAAGTGAATTGATCTCTTCTTTAAACCAACCAGAAGTTTCAGGTGCAATGATGGCACAAGGCAGCACTTTTACGTTGTAGCCGGCAGTGTCATACATTTCTTGGTACAGGCTCAAACCATTGCCGTAATACATCCATGCCATAAATTCTGGCGCTTCAGGGCCAAAGGGTACGGTAGAGAAAATGGAAGCTGCAGGCATTTTGCCATCCCAGTATCCAGCAATCGCGTAACCAGAGTTTACTTTACCGGTTGAAACAGCATCAAGAATTTCAAATGGTGCAACCAGTTTACTTGGCTCATAAATCTTCATCATTACTGTGCCGTTAGACACCACTTCCAACTGCTCAGATACCCATTTAATAGGGGTGCCCAGTGCAGGAAGGTGGCTACCGAATGCGATAGGTGTCTTAAGTAGTACAGGTTTTACTTCTTCAGCTGCACTCGCGTTAACGCTTGCAGAAAATGCGGCAAACGCCACTGCTGTGCTCAATGCCAGCTTTTTAAAGTTGGATGTCATATCTTTCTCCGTTTTTATTGTGAATACGATCCAAAACGGGGCCGAGTGTAGACCATAGATTGGAGAAAAAGGCCGCACTGGTACTATGGTATGAAAGGGAACTTGTGGCGGTGATGTCCGCGGTAAAAGCCGGTTGTTTTAAGGCGACAGCGCTGTTTTTACGCGAATTTCAGTATCCTAGCCTGTGGGTGTTACGGCACGAATAGCTTAATTGCATGATGTAGCGCAAGATTTTGAAATAGTATTCCGGTCAGACGGTCCGGTGAGTGGGCAGTGTCTCCTTACTGTGGGTAGACGTTGTTCTCCCAAGCAGCAATGATCGACTGTGCTTGATCAACATCGGTATCGGTCACCCAAATACCCAGTAAACCCATGGCTTGAAGTTCCCCGATGCCACCCTGTAAAAATTCACCTTCAATACGATAGGGCAGATCTGCTTGCCGCAGAAGGTCGCCGATGAGATGGGCATCAATAGTATTGGCTGGGCGATAGATAACCGGCATAGAACGCTCCTTTATGCTGTCGGGTTTCAGATCAGTGACCAAGCGGACTGTTCGTTTTGAGTATAACCCAGTTGCCTAAGTTGTATAGGTGACGCGCTTATTGATTCAGGGTTCTGCCGCCATCAACCGATAAAATCTGACCGGTAATATAGGGCGCTTGTGCCAGAAAAAGCACCGCCTCAGTGATGTCATCAAGGGTGCCGAGCCGCCCTAGGGGTACTTTGTTTAGCACCTTTTCAGTGTCCTGTGATGTGGCTTGTTCTGGCCATAGGATCGCGCCAGGGGCCACTGCGTTTACCCTAATGTCAGGCGCTAATTCCAACGCCAGTGCTTTGGTCATGGCAATGACCCCTGACTTGGCGGCTGAATACACCGCATGTTGTGCCAGTGGCCGAATGCCATGTATGTCTGCAAAATTAATCACGCAGCCTTGCTGACTTTTGAGGCAAGCAGACAACGCTTGGACAATAAAAAACGGCGCCTTGGTGTTGACATCAAAGAGCTGCTGCCATTGGGCATCGGTGACGGCGCCCATGGGCGTTGGGAAAAACGTGCTGGCATTGTTAATGACCACCGATAATGCCGGGTCCTCAACCAAAACGGCATTGCAGAGCCCTTGTATCTCCGTCGGTTGGGTCAAGTCTGCCTGATAAAGGAAAGCAGAGTGGGCTCTGTTGGCATTCAAGTCATCTATAAGCAGTTGGGCCGCTTTGGATGAGGTATGACAATGTAAATGGATGCGATAGCCAGCGCGATGAAAGCGTTTAGCAGTTGCTGCACCGAGGCGTTTTGCACCGCCGGTAATTAGGACGCCACCCATGTTTGTTGCTCCTCTGTAATGGCCATGATGCGGGCTGTGTCCATGTGCTGTCCAATCGCCTTGCCCACCAAACCTTGCTGAACAAAGGGCGCACTGTTGACAGCGCGACACCGAGCAACGCAGGCCAACAACCAAACGCCTTGTTGGTAGCTTGCTAGGTGTTGCTGGGTTTGTGCTGCGAAGTCTGCGCGACAGCAAGCAAGGAAGGCCTGTAAGGGTTCGTCACCTTTCAGGGCGCCCAACTGATTGATAAGGGTTAAAATCTGTTCAGGCGGACAACCTGCTAACCCATGGCAGCGTCCAATCCATTGGGTACAGAGCATCGCCAGAGAGGCGGCCTTGTTGGGCACTTTTAATGATTGGCACAGCTCCCCAATAGCTTGCAACGCTGCGTTCTGGTCATTGTCGGCTAGGCTTGCCAGCTGGGTGCTATAGCACAACAGGGCAAACCGTTGCTCAGCATTGTCGCAATGGCTGAGTGACAGCGCCACATGCTGCTTGACGGTTGTAGCAGGGTCATGACCTAGCGGTAGCGACAAAGCGGCGTCCCATGCAGGCATCAAGGCTTTCAAAGCGCCACAGTGCTGTAGCGTGTCAATATAAATCCAAGGACTGGTTTCAGATAAGCCGCGGTAGGTTTCTTGCCATACCCGTTCAGCGACCAAATAAGACAAGGCCCCGTCTTGGGTCATCTGGGTCATTAATGCCAACGTTTCTGGCGCAATGGTAAAGCCGAGGTGATGAAAGCGCGCTGCAAATCGTGCTACCCGCAAAACCCTCAGAGGGTCTTCGCTAAAGGCTTCTGAAATATGCCGTAAACAGCGTTTCTCAAGATCAGCCACCCCCTGATAGGGATCAATAAGGTCGCCGTTCTTAGCCTGAGCAATAGCGTTCACCGTTAGGTCTCGACGCATTAAATCTTCTTCAATGGTCGTGGTCGGCATGGCAGACACCGAAAAGCCCTTGTAGCCATGGCCCGATTTTCTTTCGGTGCGGGCAAGCGCATATTCTTCGTGCGTGTCAGGGTGCAAAAATACGGGAAAGTCTTGGCCGACAGGCTGAAAGCCTTGGGCCAGCAATTCGTCGGCTGTACCGCCCACCACCAACCAATCGCGGTCGATAACTGGCAATCCCAACAGGGCATCTCTCACCGCACCACCGACCAAATAAATGTCCATGACCATTCCTTTATGTAGATCAGCCGAGTATAAACCAGTTTACGAACCTGCTGAAAGGTCAACGCACGATCATTGGCTGCATCAGTTAACAGCGTGATGCCAATGTTAAGCCACCGTGATACCAATAAGAGAGTCGACATGGTTGTACCAGAACGGCCCCAGGGTGAACAGGGATTGCTTGAAACCCTATTGGGCCTAGAAACTGAATTGCTAATCGGTCCTGGCCGTTACGATCGGGTATTTTTGTCGCGCACCCTCGCACCTGACTTTGTCGAGTTAGATGCCCGAGGCAATAAAACCAGCCGTGACGATGCCATCAGCTGGCTATTGCGCGTCGATCCGGATACCCAGTGGGAAATACAGGATTTTAGTGTGCAACAAGTGAGTGACAGGGTGGCGATTAGTCACTTCTCTGCCAATAAACTGGGTGCGCCAGCGGGGAGAAAAACCCGGCATGCGGGCATCTGGAAACTGGAGAGCGACCACTGGCAGTTAGCCTACCACCAGGGTACCTACGCAGCCTAGACGCGTCGCAGACTGGCTATTGCCGTTCAGTTAAAAAGTCTTTGAACATCAAGGCGCTCTGTTTTGGCAGGCGTCTTTGAGACACATAGTCGACATACACAATGCCAAACCGTTTGTTATAGCCTTCGGCCCACTCAAAATTGTCCATCAGACTCCATGCAAAGTATCCCTTGATATTGACACCTGCCATCATCGCGCGGTCGACCGCGTTGAGATGGCTCGCATAGTATCGACAGCGCTGATCGTCGATAACCTGATCTTGTTCGTTGATGCTATCGGCACCGGCTGCGCCGTTTTCGGTAATATAAATCGGCGGCAAAGTGTACCGGGTATGAAGGTCGGTCAGTACGTGGGTGAGGGCATCAGGATAAATTTCCCAGCCTATATCCGTGTGCTCAGCCTGCGGTTGGGGTACCGGTTCAAAATCAATGTCGGATGTCGCTCTAACGACTTGTCGTGTATAAAAATTCACGCCCAAAAAGTCCAAAGGCGTTGAAATGATTGCCAAGTCTTCTTCTGGAAACTCTGGCCACCAATCGGGGTGTCTTTCCTGTACGGAGGTGGGGTACCGGCCTGCAAATACCGCACTGGCAAAACAATGGCTGTTCTCGTCGTCGCATTGTGCAGCCGCCCGCTGGTCAGCGGCGCTGTCGGTTGCAGGATAGGCAGGGGTGAAATTTAACACGATACCATGGGCTGCTGCGGGTGCGTTTTCTCGCATAACGGGTATGGCGCTACCATGGGCAAGCAACAAATGGTGCATGGCCAAAAATCCGTCTGCGTCGCTGGTTTTTCCTGGCGCATGGATACCCCACCGATACCCCAAATAAGCACTGCACCAAGGCTCATTTAATGTGGCATAAGCGGTGACCCTATCACCTAGCCTGCGGGTGACTTTGTCGGCGTAATCGACAAAGCGAGGGACAATGTCTCTATTTAGCCACCCGCCAGTATCTTCAAAAAACTGTGGTAAATCCCAGTGGTACAGGGTGACATGCGGTTTAATGCCGCGTGTTAGTAAGCCATCCACCAATCGGTCATAAAAATCCATGCCGATGGGATTCCACTTGCCGGGCGCGCTCTGTACCCTGGGCCAAGCGACTGAAAATCGGTACGCGTCAAACTGTAGCGATTGGATTAAATCCAGATCGGCATCCATTCGGTTAAAATGGTCGCAGGCGATATGACCATTATCGCCATTGAAAACCTTACCCGGTGTGTCGCAAAAGGTATCCCAAATGGAAGGCACCCGTCCCTTATCGTGAGAGGCCCCTTCGATTTGAAATGCGGCGGTCGCCACACCAAAAGTAAAGTCAGGCAGAATAAGTGGTGATTGCGGGGGTAATGGTAACTTCATAAATAAGCGCCTTTTCAATGGTGTTATGCCGTCCTGTGGCAGGCGATATGACCGCATGCAGTTATCAATTTGGCAGTTTCAATGCAATATTTCAACTGGGTTTTGTCAATGGCGTTTCATGCAGGGTTAGAAATAGGGGTGTGCAAATGCTGGTGTGCTCAGTCCCTTTTAACGACCGGCTATGAGGTGCTGTCATCGCTGGTATGCACAGAGTTACCACCTATTTGTTAAATCCAGTTTGGTTGCTGGTCAGTTTTGGTTAGACTAGCGCCATTAACGTGCTCTCCCTAGGGGAAAAACCACATGCAATGCCCTTTTTGTAGCAAGCCGGATACGAAGGTGATCGACTCCCGACTGGTGTCTGAAGGCGCACAGGTGCGCAGACGGCGTGAATGTGTGGTCTGTGGTGAACGTTTCACAACCTATGAAAGTGCAGAGTTACTGATGCCAAGGCTGATCAAGTCTGACGGCAGCAGAGAACCATTTAATCAAGAAAAGCTGGCTTCTGGCCTGTTGAAAGCTTTGGAAAAGCGGCCGGTGAATATGGAGCAGGTCGAAGCAGCGATTGACCATATCAAACACAATTTACGGGTGACCGGTGAGCGTGAAGTCCCTAGTCGTATTGTGGGCGAGTTGGTGATGAACGAATTAAAAGCACTGGATCCCGTTGCCTTTGTGAGATTTGCCTCTGTTTACCGCAGCTTCCAAGATGTCAGTGAATTTAGAGTAGAAATTGACCGATTGGAAAAAACCAAAAGTTAGGTGCTAACTTCTGTTAAAATGGCTGCAATGTCACCCACAGCACAACCAATACAAGCTGTCTTTCCTAATTATGTGTAGGGAAGGCTCAGAATGATGATCGAATTGATTGGAGATTACCCTGCATGTCACATGACACGCCTTTAAAGAATATGCCTGCTGCGCGCCGTAAAGCGCGAAAAATGGCGCTGCAAGCGTTATACCAGTGGCAAGTGGCTGAAACACCCGTGCATGAATTGCTGGCGCAATTTGCTGTAGATCAGGATTTGTCTAAGATTGACCGCGAATATTTTTCAGAAGTGGTTCGTGGCGTGACCACGAATAAGTCGGATTTGGATGCCACGCTCGAGACCTGTATCGACCGAGAAATTGCCAAAATGACGCCAATTGAATTGACGATTTTACGCATGGGTGCGTTTGAACTGTCTCACCGTATCGATGTGCCTTACCGTGTTGTGATTAATGAAGGTGTAGAATTGGCGAAAGCGTTTGGCGCTGCTGATGGTCACAAATATGTCAACGGTGTACTCGACAAGCTGTCTAAGCAATTGAGAGCAACCGAAATCAATCACCGCTAGTCCCGTCGCCTTACCCAGTGACCAATTGAGAGGGCAGATACGATGAATTGGGAAAAACTGTTAACCCCCGGACGTTTCGGCCACGGTACATTATCGGGGTCTGAAATCGGCCGCAGCCATTTCCATAAAGACCATGATCGTATCGTCTTTTCATCTGCCTTTAGAAAGCTCACGGGTAAAACCCAAGTGCATCCATTGGCGATCAACGACCAAATTCATACCCGTTTGATCCATTCAGTTGAAGTGGCCAGTGTCGGACGTAGCTTGGGCCTAAAAGTGGGCGAGCGGCTCGCCGCTACTATGCCCGATTGGGTGCAACCTGACGACGTCGGCGTGGTGGTCCAAGCCGCCTGTTTGGCACATGATATTGGTAATCCACCCTTTGGCCATGCTGGCGAATACGCAATACAGGATTGGTTTCAGCAGCGAGACAATACCTGGCTTTTTGAAGACTTGTCGCCAGAAGAACGCTTGGATTTACAGCATTTTGAAGGTAATGCCCAAGGACTGAGGATTGTCAGCCAACTGGAATACCACCTGTTTAATGGTGGCCTGCGTCTGACCTATCCCACTATGGCAGCCTTGTTGAAGTATCCTTGGACATTTGAGCATGCGAGCGACAAAGGCAAGTTTAGTGCTTTTCAATCAGAAAAAGCCATTTTGGCCAACATCGCTGAACAGGTCGGTTTGCCTGAAATAGCCCCCAACAAATATGCGCGCCACCCATTGTCATTTTTGATGGAGGCAGCCGACGACCTCTGTTACGGCATTATTGATCTGGAAGATGCGGTAGAGTTGAATATTCTCGATTTTAAAGAGGTTGAACCCATTCTGAGAATGTTGTGTGGCAATCGTCAGGTGAGTTTTTCTGAAACAGAGCGCGCTACCTTGGCGCCCCACAGAATTCTTGCCGCCCTGCGCGGGCGCGCGATGCAAGTTATTATCGACGCATTGGTTGAGGCGTTTATTTCCAATGAGCGTGCAATAATGCAAGGGCAGTTTGAAGGCGATTTACTGGCCAGTTGCCCAGAGCATGTTGTTGAAGGTATGGCTGCAGCCAAGCAAATGGCGCACCAAAAGGTTTATCTCGACAGTGCAAAAACAGAGACAGAAATTGGGGCTTATGCCGTACTCAGTACCCTGCTGGATACCTTTATTCCTGCCGGCTATGAGTTGTATCAGAAAAAGGATCGCTCCTTGATGAGTTATAAAACCAAGCGGGTATTTGATCTGATGGGTGGTGATGCGCCTGATGCAACAGCCTCTTTGTTTCACATCTACCAACGACAATTAGATTACCTGACCAGTATGACAGACAATTATTCTGGCTATCTGGCGCGACAAGTCGGTGGGACCGGCTACGGACAGTTTTAATCAGCCTATACCCAACACAACTGGCCGTCACAGAAGCTGTTAGGGCCACTGATTTAGGAGAATGACCGTTGAAAGACAGAATAACACTCTATGGATTCGGTCATTCTGATCGCAGTGCCAAGGTTCGTTGGTTATCGCTTGAGTTGGGTTTACAAGTTGACGATGTGAAAGTGACATTCGGCGAACAGCATCAAGACGGCTATCGTGAGGTCAATCCTTTTGGTGTGGTGCCTAGCGCCGTTTTTGACGGTGTGCATCTTAAAGAATCCGGTGCCATCTGTGATTATCTCTGTCAGCAGTTTCCAGAGAGTGGCTTGCGTTTGGGTGCTGACGATCCCCGTTTGGGTGATTTTTTGTATTGGTGCTATCTGGCCAACACGCACTTGGAATCTGATATTGTGACCTATGCCTTGTCCCGCATGAACGTGCTTGATGCACAATTTGCACCCCTGCTAAAGCCACAAATCATCAAGCGCTTTGATATCTTAGTCGATTTGTTACCGACTGACGGCTATTTGATGGGTGACCAGTTTACGGTAGCAGATGTGTTGATGGGCTATGTCGTTCAACTGGGTGTCACTTCAGGCGTCCTTCCCTATAAGCGCGTCGCTCCCTACTTGTCATTGTTGATGGCACGGCCCTGTGCTCAAGCCTCTCATATATTTGATAAGGTTCGGGTGTCGTAAAACGATTGAGGCGCACACCCTTGCGCTTCGTCCCCTATCTCCGCCCGATCAGGCTGCGATTTTCAGCCGCATCTGCCTGCTTATTGCAGACTACTGCAGTGACGAATATTGATAAAAAGTGTGATCTGTGTCACAATTTAAAAAAAACTAGATGGATCTGCAAACAGACTGTGTCACGAAACCTCCGCATGGAATAACAGATAAAATTGGCTTCCTGTCACACGCGATAACTTTTTTGAATGAAGCAGATAAGCCCAGCATAAAGCCTTTGTGCCGGAGCAGTATTCAGGAGATAGGTCATGACTTTTACCACCATGTCGAGAACCCGCGGGCAGCGAAATGTTAAGTTAGAATGGCTAGCGACTGAGTTGGATGTGACGTATGTTGAGGCTCAGCGGTATTTCACAGAGGATGTCGAGCGTCAATGCGTGACCATTTATCGCCAATGTAAGTGTTTGTTGGCCAATGAGGACATTCTGACATCAAACACAATGCCTTGTGAAAAAATCGGCAAGTGGTTTGACAGTATTCTCGCCAGCATGGGGCGCGACATCATATCGAAGTTAGTGCTGATTTCAGATGTAGGCGCGAAATTCATCTTGCTATTGTTCGATCCCATTTTTGAGTTGGCTGGGTCCTATTCGAGTAAGACACGCGAGGTTTTTGAACGTTGTGTGCAGAAATGCATGATTCAAAATTCGGCATTACATTAACGAGCGGGTTCCTGTTGAACGCCGAGTACCAGTATTACTTACCGCTTTGTGAGCCTAGTCTGGGCTTTTATTGCACCCTATGCATGGTTGCCGCCCATCATCAGCTTAGTCTACAAAATACTACAACTCACCCAGCCTAATTTGTCTTCCACAGTACAACCGATCCCTGACATTCTCTGTTAGAATGCCCGACTTAAATGTGCGCTGCGCCAGTGCAACTCTTTTTTGAACGACGCCAATACGAGCCCCATGACATTCATGACTTATTTAGCACCACAGACACCACCGCAACTGCGCACGAAGGCTTTACTCTTGTTTGTATGGGTTAGCCTTTTAGTTGTCACCCCTGCAACGGCGTCAACCACACTTCATTTATTGACCTGGCGTGCCAGTGATGTCCAGTTGTGGCGTTATATTGCCGACCACGAAATGATTCCGGATGTTAGGGTTACGGCGACCCTCATACCCATCGAGGCATACGATGCCGTGCGTCGTGGTGAATTTGACACCCTGGAAATCGACGTGCAGCCGGACATGGTGCAAACCCAAGCCGCATTGGGTTGGCTCAATACGCTCTCGAACCTCAATCTGTTGTTACCTTTGCCGAATTTGTCACTCGAAGCCGTATTGCCATCGGGACTTTCCACTGTGATGGGTGCGGATGGACAGGTGTTTGGCATACCATTTGGTATGCAAATGGCCACGGTCATCTATAACAAAGCAGTGTTCGATGCCTCGGGCTTAAAAGTGCCTACCTCGTCCGATAGTTGGGAATCCTTGTTGAAGCAAGCTGATAATGCCGGCGTGATTCCACTGTTTGTGGCAGGTAATGCAGGATGGTGGGTGAGCCAAATGTTTCATGAGACACTATTTGCAGGGCGTGTTTCTTCATCTTTGGCGACTGGCTTGGTTGCCGGAACCGCTTGTTTTAATGACCCATTGGTTGTTCAGGCATTATCAGATGTGGTCAGCTGGAAACGTTATATGAACGACAAGCCTGCATTGGCAAGCTATCAAGACATGCAATCTGCTTTTGCCTTGGGTGATGCGGCGATGATTATTGACGGGCAGTGGTCAACGAATCCTGCATCACCCTTGTTTCAGCTGTCGCCGCAGTTGTCAGTCGGGACCTTCCCGCTACCGGGTCCCAATGGTGCCGTGGCGAGTTTTGCCACCGGCGGTTATGTCGGGCTAAATCGCACCGCATCGCCAGATGCCGTAGCGCAGGTGATGAACTTTATTGCGTCCGAAGCCTTTGCCCAACTCAGCATGGACCTCACCGGCGATATTCCTGCATTTTCTGGGAAACTGGTTATTAATGACCCGCGGTTGGCTGAGATCGCAGATCAGATAGTGGGTAACGGGTATCCTGTGCACATGGTCGCTGCACCACAATTGGGTCATGCTACCCTGTCTTTGGACAGCTTATTGGCAACAGGGTACCGTCAATTATTGGCTGGGCAGGTAACGCCAGAAGAAATGGCCGCCGCGGTCCAACTAGGTCTCAATACGACCGGATACGCTGGCGCCGTTTTATGTGATATTTGATCACAGCATTGAGATCAAGGCATAGCTGACTGATAATGACACTGACGCGTTTCGGTTGACCGACTTTTTGGGGTCGGTTAGGGTGGCGCCTATTCGAAATAGGGAGAAGGTAATGGCAAATGAAAAGCCGATTGAATTTGAACAATCGCTTGCCCAGTTGGAGCAGTTGGTACAAAAACTGGAGTCTGGCGACCTCGCATTGGAAGACTCGTTGCAAGCCTTTGAGTCGGGTGTGGCTTTGGTTCGTCAATGCCAACAATCCTTGCAGACGGCAGAGCAGCGTGTTCAAAAGTTGATGGTTGAAAATGGTAAGCCAGTATTGTCAGCTTTTGAGGACCGCGAATGACGGCTTTTGAGTCACGGTTAGCGACCTTTCAAGCGACATTTGAACCGCTTCTGGCAGCAGAATTTCCGCTTGCGTCGGACAACCGCGTTGAGCAGGCTGCCCGATACAGTGTGGTGGCTGGTGGTAAACGCTTGCGGCCATTTTTGGTGCGCGCAGCAGCCCGTGCCTGTGGTGTTCAGGACGATCGCTGGTTGTCACCTGCATTGGCAGTCGAAATGATTCACACCTATTCTTTAATACATGATGACTTGCCCGCCATGGATGATGATGATTTGCGGCGCGGCCATTTGACCTGCCACAAAGCGTTTTCTGAAGCCTTGGCAATTTTAGCGGGTGACGGTTTGCAAATGCAGGCCATTGAGACCCTGTTGTCAGCACCAGATGCCGACTTAAATGCGCATCAGAAATTAAAGATGACGAGATGCCTCAGTGCCGCGTCTGGCTTCAAGGGCATGGTCGGTGGTCAAGCGTTGGATATTGGCGCGGAAGGGCAGTCAGTCAGTTTGGAATCCCTACGCCACATCCACGCATTAAAAACGGGGGCGCTTATCACTGCAGCCATCGAAATGGGTTGTCTGTGCCAGCCAACGATAAGCGATGCCCAGCTGGCAGTTGCCCGCCAATTTGGTGGTCTGATTGGCTTGGCATTCCAGGTCGTGGACGACATTTTAGATGTCAATGGTGATACAGCCGTTTTGGGCAAAGCACAGGGTGCTGATGTACAACACCATAAAGCCACCTATCCCGCACTATTGGGGTTAGAGGGCGCTAAGCAATATGCAACTGAGCTGTACGAACAGGCGATCGGCCTTTTGGATGGGTGGCAATCAGATACCCGAGAATTACACGACCTAGCATCCTTTGTTTTGATGCGGAATCGATGACCTACAGGGCCATTGTAGGCTAGAATATATTACCCCTATGAATAAGCGGACGACATGAAGATTTTCAATTTTATCCCCAGCGTTAAACCTGACACGCCATTACTTGACCGCATCCAATTCCCTGCCGATGTGCGGGCAATGCAATTGTCAGAATTGCCTGCGTTGTGTGACCAGTTGCGAGAGTTTTTATTGTATAGCGTCGGGCAGTCGGGTGGGCATTTTGGTGCTGGCTTAGGGGTTGTTGAGTTAACGGTCGCATTGCACTTTGTTTATGATACGCCCAATGACCGCTTGGTTTGGGATGTCGGCCATCAAGCCTATCCGCATAAAATTTTAACCGGCCGTCGTGAGCGCATGACCAGTATCCGCCATAAAGGTGGTTTGGCTGCTTTCCCGACCCGTAGCGAAAGTGAATACGACACCTTTGGTGTTGGCCACTCAAGCACCTCGATTGGTGCTGCACTGGGTATGGCTATTGGGTCTTCGTTGGTGAATACACCGCGAAAAGTGGCTGCCATTATCGGCGATGGCGCGTTAACAGCAGGCATGGCGTTCGAAGCGTTGAACCATGCTGGTGACAAGCAAACTGATATGTTGGTGGTTCTTAATGACAACGATATGTCTATTTCAGAAAACGTCGGTGGCCTTCAAAAGACCATGGCGCGGGTATTTTCATCCCGTACCTATGCCCACATGCGCGAAGGCAGTAAAAAAGTACTGGGTACCATTCCGCCAGTGTGGGAATTGGCACGCAGGGCAGAAGAACACATGAAAGGCATGGTCACACCCGGGACACTATTTGAAGAATTAGGCTTCAATTATGTGGGACCTATCGACGGCCATGATGTGATTGGCTTGGTAAAGGTGCTTCGCAATTTACGTGATTTTAGTGGCCCACAATTCCTGCATATAGCGACCACCAAGGGCAAAGGTTTCTTACCTGCCGAAGGTGAGCCAATCAAGTACCATGCGATTAGCAAAATTGAATCTCAGGTGGATGCAAAACCCACCTCGACAGCACCCAAGTATTCGAACATTTTTGGTCAATGGCTGGTAGATCAAGCGACCATTGACAGCAAGTTAGTTGGTATTACCCCAGCCATGAAAGAAGGCTCCGATTTAAATGCATTCGCCACCGCTTTCCCCGATCGTTATTTTGATGTGGGTATCGCCGAACAGCATGCAGTGACATTGGCAGCCGGCATGGCGTGCGAAGGCTTAAAGCCAGTAGTCGCTATTTATTCAACCTTTCTGCAACGCGCCTATGACCAGCTGATCCACGATGTTGCCCTGCAGCATCTTGACGTGCTGTTCGCAATCGATCGCGCAGGGTTGGTGGGTGAAGACGGCCCTACCCATGCAGGTAGCTTTGATTACAGTTTTCTGCGTTGTATTCCCAACATGATTATCATGGCACCTCGTGACGAAAACGAGTGTCGGATGATGCTGTCAACCGGCTATGCCTTTGAAGGACCAGCGGCCGTGCGCTATCCACGTGGGTCAGGCACGGGAGCTGCGGTGCAAGCAACTCTAGATACCTTGCCAATCGGTAAGGGTGAAATTCTTCAGAAAGGAACCCGTGCTGCCATATTGGCCTATGGTTCCATGGTGGAGATCTGCCGTCCTGTCGCGACAGCAATGGATTTGACACTAATTGATATGAAATTCATCAAGCCTTTGGATGAAGCCTTGGTACTTGAAATGGCAGCCACCCATAGGTTGTTGGTCACCGTTGAAGAGAACGCCATTGCCGGTGGTGCCGGATCTGCCGTTGCTGAATACCTCGCAGAACAGCAGCAGACAGTCGATCTGGTGCACTTGGGATTGCCAGATGCGTTCTTAGATCATGCCTCTCCAAAAGAAATGCTCTCATCGGTTGGTTTGGACGCAGCGGGTATCCAACATTCAATAGCCGCTCGGTTAGGCTAAGCCATGATTGCATTGGTGGCGCTATTTGTACTGATTTTAATATTGGTGCTGTGGCCAAGTTATTGGGTTCGCACCGTGTTACGTCGACATGAAGCGGCTCGGCCAGATTTACCCGGCACGGGCGGTGAATTGGCAGAGCACCTCAAAAAAACCCTGAAGTTAGACGTCTCAGTGGCGATGACGGATGGGGGAGATCATTTTGACCCGACCTCTCAGACCGTTGCTCTGAGTAAAGGGAATTTTCATGGAAAGCACCTCACCGCTGTGGCGACGGCAGCCCATGAAATTGGGCATGCCATTCAATGGCACACCAAAGATCCGCAGCTCATGCGCCGCACCGAATTGGTGTCGGCCGCTGTATGGGTGGCTCGCGCATCGCAAATTAGCCTGATATTGATTGCGGTTTTTCATCTGATTCCCGGTGGTGTGATCATCGGTCGCCTTTTCTTGATTCCGGTTATTCTCGGCATGTTTTTTAACACCTTGGTGCATCTGATTACCTTACCTGTAGAGTGGGATGCAAGTTTTTCAAAGGCACTGCCTTTGCTGATTAGTGGTGAGTACATAGCCGAGACCGACGTAGCCGCAGTCAAACAAATTCTGCGTGCCTGTGCGCTCACCTATGTGGCATCGGCAGCCTTAAGTTTATTGAGTTTTAGTAATTTGATACGCATTATCAGGCGGGGTTAAACTGTTAGAAAATAATTTTAGCGATGGAGAACACGGGGTTTTCCATGGCACTAGAAACCAGAGTAGCGCCCATGAGTAACTCAGACGAATTAGAACAAGAAATTCGCGGACTATTTAACAAGAGTATTGAACAGGTGTCGGGACAAGATGAAGTCACCCATGCCTACCATATTGCCAATCGCCAACGCGGCATCTGGGATGTCGCCATGATGATTGGTGTTGGCGCCATGTCTGTCGTTCGCGTACTGCTGGCACCGGGCACGCCCTTGTCACAATCAAACAACAATAAAAACACCAACGGAGATGAAGTGAATGAATAATGTGCTGTCGAGTGAAAACCCGTTTTGGTCCAGTTTGGCCGGTATCTGGGAAACCATGGCGCTGTACTTCCCCAAAGTATTGGCCGCGGTATTCTTGATTGTTGTCGGATGGTATTTGGCGGGTTTGGTGAGTCGTCTGGTGAGTAGGTTAATGGCCAAAATGGGTATTAATAAGTTGGCTGATACCATTGGTCTTACCGATACGCTCAAGACTGCGCGCTTTAATCGTGCCGCTGCTGACATCATTGGATTGATTTTCTTCTGGCTCATTCTGCTGCTATTTGTCATTACCGCAATCGAAACCTTGGGTCTGCCAAGACTGAGCTCTGCCCTTGATGACATGGTGATGTACTTGCCGAAAATATTGGTGGCCATTTTTATCTTGGTCATTGGATTGCTGTTGGCGCAAGCAGTGCAAGGATTGGTGGAAACTGCCACTGCCAGCATGGGCATAGAATATGGACGGAACCTCGGCAATTTGTCCTACGGCATGATCATTATTATTGTGATGTCGCTGGCAATCGGAGAACTTCAGATTGAAACCCTGCTGTTGAACGCCGTTATTATCATTTTGCTATCGGCATTGGCTCTGGCAGGTGCGTTGTCACTGGGCCTAGGCACCCGTGGTTTATCGAACGATATCGTGTCAGGTGTCTATGCGCGAGAACTGATTCGTGAAGGCGACCGGCTTGAATTTGATGGCAATGTGGGCGTTGTTGAGGAAGTCGGCACGATGAAGACCCGTATCAAACAGGACGATGGTGCACAGTTAAGTATTCCCAACCACCTCTTAATTAAGGGTTCATTTAAGATACATCCATAATTCATGAACGATCTTAACCGTCTTGATGATGTCGCGCTGGTAGCAAAGGCACAGCGCGAATTACCCTATCGATCGGCTGCCTACGAGTGTTTGATGAAGCGTCATCAACCCTATTTGTTCCGGCTGATCTTTGCGTCGTTGAAAGATACTGACGACAGCCAAGACGTGCTCCAAGAAGTGCTGGTGCGGGTGTATAAGTCATTGCCCGCCTTTCAAGGAAAATCTGCCTTTCGTACCTGGTTAACGACCATCGCCATCAATCGTTGCAATACGCGCCACGAACGGATGAAACGCGAGATGCACATCAAAGAGTTGCTGAGGGGCCAGACTTCACACGAACCTGAGTACGAACCTGCTGCAGAACACAATCCTGATGAATTTGGTTTCTTGATGGACGGTCTGAGCTATCAGGAACGGCAGATACTAAGCCTGAGATTTGTCGCTGATCTTGAACTGAAGGAAATCGCTGACATTGTCGGCATGGCACTGAGTGCCACCAAGATGAAATATTACCGCGCACTCGAAAAAATCAAAAAACACCGAGAGCCAAACCCGTAAAAATCGCACAATTTCACTGATGTCCGTCAGATAATGGCGGCCTCTCTACCATGGTCTAATTAATCTGAAAAGCCAATTCGTTGCATAATGTTGCAATAACCGCGGACATTGTTGCCGCCTTCTCTTTTCCGATTCATATTACTAGAGGTTGACCATGACCGATTCCGCCGTATATCCCGTTTCTGAAGCGTTTCAGAAAAAGGCATTTATAGACAACGACACCTATTTGGCATTGTACAAACGGTCTGTTGAAGACAACGAAGCGTTCTGGGGCGACATGGGCAAGCGAATTGAATGGTTCCAGCCCTATACGACTGTTAAGGACGTGAGTTTCGATAAGAGTGACCTGCACATCCGTTGGTTTGCTGATGGTGTGACCAACGTGTCTTACAACTGTATTGACCGTCATCTTGCCGACCGTGGTGAACAAGCCGCCATTATTTGGGAAGGCGATGACCCGTCCGTCGATAAGACCATTTCATACAACAGCCTGCATGCGGAAGTCTGTAAATTGGCTAACGCGATGAAAGATATGGGTGTGACCAAAGGCGATCGCGTGACCCTGTACATGCCGATGATTCCTGAAGCGGCCTACGCGATGTTGGCGTGCGCACGCATCGGTGCGATTCACTCCATCGTATTTGGTGGGTTTTCACCAGAAGCATTGGCTGGCCGTATCATCGACTGCGATTCCAAATTGATTATAACGGCTGACGAAGGTTTGCGCGGCACCAAAGCAGTAGCCTTAAAAGCCAACGTTGACAAGGCACTGGAACACCCATCAATCGATTGTGTGACCCATGTCTTGGTTGTGAAACGCACCGGCGGTGCTATCGATTGGGATTCGAGTCGCGACGTGTGGTATCACGACGCTACTGAAAACGCCTCACTTGAGTGCGCGCCAGAGCCCATGAATGCGGAAGACCCCTTATTTATTCTTTACACCTCTGGTTCAACGGGCACCCCTAAAGGCGTGTTGCACACCACCGGCGGCTATTTGGTCTATGCCTCAATGACCCACCAGTATGTGTTTGATTATCACGATGGCGACATTTACTGGTGCGCAGCCGACGTGGGTTGGGTCACAGGTCATTCGTATATCGTTTATGGGCCACTAGCGAACGGTGCGACCACCCTGATGTTTGAGGGTATTCCAACCTATCCAGACAGTGGTCGTATGGGCCAGGTGATTGATAAGCACCAAGTGAACATCCTATACACGGCGCCAACGGCCATTCGCACCCTAATGAGTAAAGGTGATGAAGCCACGCGCAGCAGTAAGCGTAGCAGCCTGCGTTTACTCGGTTCTGTGGGCGAGCCCATCAACCCAGAAGCGTGGGAGTGGTATTACAAGAAATTCGGTGAGTCACGTTGTCCCATCGTGGATACCTGGTGGCAGACAGAAACAGGCGGCATTATGATCACGCCACTACCAGGCGCTACTGCACTAAAGCCTGGTTCTGCGACCCGCCCATTCTTTGGGATACAACCACAATTGGTGGATGCTGAAGGTGGCGTCGTTGAGGGTGCTGGTGAAGGCAACTTGGTGATAGTCGATTCTTGGCCGGGGCAGATGCGGTCGATTTACGGTGATCACGAACGCTTTGTTCAAACCTATTTTAGCACCTATGACGGCAAGTACTTTACCGGTGACGGTGTGCGCCGTGACGAGGATGGTTACTATTGGATTACCGGCCGGGTCGATGACGTATTAAACGTGTCTGGCCACCGTTTGGGTACAGCGGAAATTGAAAGTGCTTTGGTTGCCCACCCCAGCGTGGCAGAAGCCGCAGTGGTCGGTTATCCTCATGACATGAAGGGTCAGGGCATCTATGTGTATGTCACGCCAATGGCGGGTATTTACGCTGACGACGAATTGACCAAAGAGTTGGTGGCTTGGGTGCGTAAAGAGATTGGTCCTATCGCGACACCAGATCATATCCAGTGGACGCCAGGGCTTCCTAAGACCCGATCAGGTAAAATTATGCGCCGCATCTTGCGTAAAATTGCTGCCAATGAATACGGTGAATTAGGCGATACATCCACATTAGCCGATCCAGCAGTGGTCGATGAGCTGATTGATAACCGCCAAAACCTCTAATAGTCTCCTATCGATAAAGGCAGCGAACGGTGTTTCGCTGCCTTTTATTGATCTTGTCCAGTAGAACCCCACATCGTAGTTGAGTCTCACGTCATTGCACTATAGGATGAAGTTTCACTAGTCATTGACGCATTATTCATCATGTTGAAATTCATACTTGCTGACGACCATCCTTTGTTTAGAGATGCTCTGACCACCACTTTGAGATCGGCGTTCCCTAAGGATCAGCTAGATGCCGCAGAATCTATCGATACGGTAAAAACACTGATAGACGGTGCCGGTGAACCCGATGTTTTGTTGCTCGACCTCAATATGCCGGGAAGTGAAGGTTTTTTTGGATTAATTCATTTGCGTGAGCACTATCCGTCTTTGCCGATCGTGGTGATTTCTGCGATGGAAGACCCTGCCATCATTCAGCGGTCCATAGCCTATGGCGCAGTGGGTTTTATCCCCAAGAGCAGTGCATCGCATTTGTTTATCGATGGCATCAAAGCAGTGTTGGCTGGCGATGTTTGGGTGCCACCGGCACTTAAAGTCGCGGTAGAGCGGCTGTCTCGTGAAGAAACCGATTTTTCAAAGCGCGTTGCTGCATTAACTGACCAGCAGTTTAAGGTGCTGATGCACCTGACCGAAGGGCGATTAAACAAACAAATTGCCTATGACCTACATATTTCTGAAGCCACTGTGAAGGCGCATATCACCGCCATTTTCAGAAAGCTAGGCGTTCAAAACCGCACACAGGCCGTGATTTTGGCGTCTAAGTTAAAACTGCCCGAACAAACAGCCCAGCAATAACGACCGGTTTCTGACACATACGGTGTAAAAAAAGACCTCATTGAGGTCTTTTTTTATGTCTGTACTAAGCGACGGTTGCTGACGTAGCGGGCTTCATTAAAGACTGTTCGACACTGTGTTCACGAATCGGCCAATGAATCAACGCGGCCAATAACCCCAAAACGATACCGACATACCAAACACCGTCGTAGGAATTGAAACGCTCGTACAGGAACCCGCCTAACCAGACACCACCAAAGCTACCCAGTTGATGGCTTAGAAAAACGATACCGTATAAAAACGCCATATAACGGGTACCAAATAATACCGCGACCAATCCCGAGGTAGGTGGCACTGTTGCCAACCATAAGAAGCCCATGGCAGCACTAAACATCATAATACTGGTGAGGGTGACGGGTAATAGGACGAATAAGCTAATCGCGATGGCGCGAGAGAAATAGATCAGGCTGAGAATTCTGGCCTTGGAATACCGATCGCTCATAACCCCCGCAATGTAAGCTCCGAGCACATTAAATAAACCGATTAGGCTGATACTCCAGGCACCGATTTTGGCGTCAAATCCGAGGTCCACCAAATAACCGGGCATGTGCACTGTGATAAAAGCAAGGTGGAAACCACAAACGAAAAAGCCCGCGACCAATAAACGGTAGGAGCGTTCACTCCACGCGCGTCGGAAAATGGTCACAAGTGGTGTGGAGGTATCGTGGTTGTCTACCTGTTTGCTGGGGCCGCCATAGGGCGCCAGTGGAATGGCCACCAAAGCCATTAATAGGGCAGACGCTCCCAAGATATTCAAGGCCATAAACCAACCGGTTAAATCCAGTACCTCGGCCATCAAGGGGACGACCAAAAACTGTCCGAAACTGCCTGCCGAGGTACCAATACCCATTGCCCAGGATCGGCGTTCCGGTGGCACAGCGCGCGCCAAGGCTGGCAAAACAATACCAAAAGCGGTGCCTGAAATTCCTGAGCCGACAATGATGCCTGCGGTCACAATCATAGCCGTTTCATTGGCCGCATATGCCATGCCGATCATGCCCACACTGTAGCAGGCTGCACCCACCAACAGCACCCGCAAGTTGCCATATTTGTCAGCAATACCACCAGCGAACACGGCGACAACACCCCAGGTAAGATTTTGTATGGCAAGTGCCATGGACATGATGTCGCGGCCCCAACCATTGGCTTCAGAAATGGGGCGAACAAAGAGTCCAAAGCCCGCACGGTAGCCGAATGAAAGCATCAGCAGTAAGCAAGCACTTACCAATACGGGGATGAGGGGGCGTAGATCTGACTTCATGTTCGTGATTACCTAGCAATGGATTAAGAAGCGTATCGACTTGGGCAGCACTGCGCAATGCGATGCTAGTCTAAGGGATAGCGTTTCCGCCAAATGAATTAATCGTCACCTAATGGGTTTTGCCTAATCAGATGGGTCATCGTCGCCCGTAATGGCGCAGGTTTTACCGGTTTTCTGAGATAGGCCATACCGGCTTCTTGAGCCTGTTGGCGTATCGATTGTTCAGCGTTCGCAGTGATCAAGACCGCCGGAATGTCGACTGCCCAGAATTCACAGAGGTCGGCATAGAGGGTGATGCCATTTTCGCCAAAATCGAGTTGGTAATCCATCAGGATAAACTGTGGACAGGGTACCTTCTTTGCCTCATCGCCACGGGTGGCCACAGTCACCAAACAGCCCCACCGTTCTAGTAACGATGTAATCGCTAACAAATTCTCAGGCTGGTTATCGATACACAGCACCCGTAGACCGGCCAGCGGATTAACCACTTCGCTCTTGTCTTCAAAAAGGGTTTCTTCCGATACCCGTGGTATACCAATGGGTACCAGCAGGCTAAATTGCGAGCCTTTGCCAAATTCACTGTGCAGGTCAAGGGGGTGATCCAACAGTGCCGACAAACGGGATACCACACCCAAGCCTAAGCCGACCCCGTTGGCAATCGCAGCGCTTCCAGAAATACGGTAGAAATCATTAAAGATTTTTTTCTGGTCTGCTGCTGCAATTCCTGGGCCGGTATCCATAACTTGAACACTGACCTCTGCGCCACGTTTGCGACAACCGACCAGTACAGTGCCACTAGGGGTGTATTTAATGGCATTGGTTATCAAGTTCTGAAGAATACGCCGCAGGTAAACGGGGTCACTATGTACCCACAGGTGATTGGGCACCCAACGCAACCGAATGTGACGTTCCTGCGCCAGTAGCTGTGATTCTTGAATCAAGGGTCGAAGAATATCATTGAGTGCAAAGGATTCTATCTTGGGCTGTAACGCACCGTCGTCTAGGCGGGCAATCTCCAGCAGGGTAGAGATTAATTCTTCAGTTGACTGTAACGAGTCGTTTAACTTTGAGACCACCGCGCTCTGCCCGGAAGACAGTTCGTCCTCGATCAATGATGCGGTATACAGACGTGCAGCATTGAGTGGCTGCAAAATGTCGTGGCTAGCCAATGCGAGGAAACGGGTTTTTGAGGCGTTCGCCGATTCGGCTTCGGCTTTGGCCTGTAGTAAGAGGGTTTTTACTTCTTCACGGTACACGATCTCTTCGCGTAGTTCGTGGTTCATTTCTTGAATGGTACGGGTCCGTTCGTCGACACGAATCTCAAGCTGCTGCTTGGCGTGTTGTAGGGCCTCTTTGGCGCGAATATGCTCAGTAATGTCATTGAACGTCGTCACGAAGCCGCCGCCAGGCAACGGATTGCCTTTCATTTCTACAACGGTGCCATTCTTCCTCACCCGGATAAAACGGTGAGGTGTGCCCTTACGGAGGTGTTCCATGCGGCGTTCGACATGGTCTTCAATATCGCCTGAACCACATTCACCGCGGTTGGCGTTATAACGCACCAAGTCTTCTACAGGACGTCCACTGCGAATAAAGTCGTCGGGATAATCAAACAATTCAAGGTATCGTCGGTTCCATGCTACCAGGCGCATGTCACGGTCGATCACACTCACGCCCTGATCGATGTTTTCGAGCGTGGTGGATAACAGTTTTTGGTTAAACTGCAGTGCTTGTGTGGTCTCATCGAAGAAGGTAACCACGTCTTCAATCGCTAAGGACCGACCCAGTAATACGGAGTGCACCATGGCCCGAGCAGAGGATGAGCCAATGATGCCGGACAGTATGCGTTCAACATAGCGCACCAAATTAATCTTAGGCGCGATGCTTTCGTTGAGTTTGATGCCATTGGATTGTTCAAACTCGGTCAGCAAGTGATCGGAGCGTCTGACGCCAGCAAACTGTTCCAACAGGCTCCGCATGTCTGAAACGGTCACATTCTGACGTCTAAAGCCCGCTTCAATAGTACTGGGGCTCGCATCCGCTTGTTCGACAAAAGCGGCTGCCTGTAGGCGGTCGATCAACCGAGTGGGTGCACGTGATGACACCATGACCAACAAAAGAATGTTAACTGACAGAGACCAAAATACGCCATGGGTGAGGCTGTCGCTAATCGGGATGAGAAATAGCTGTTCGGGTTTTAGCCAACCCCAACCGAACACGCCCATGTCCATAATGGTGGTCGGCAAAATACCACCGCGAACCAAGGTCGGCAGCATAAGGGTGTAAAACCAGACAATAAAGCCGCCGATGATGCCTGCATAGACACCCCACGCATTGGCCTTCTTCCAATAAATGCCGGCCAATAGGGATGGTGTTAACTGAATCACCAAGCTAAAGGCAATGAGGCCAATGGTTGAAAGCTGTTCATTGGTGCCATAAGAGCGGTGGTAAAAATAGCCCGCTAAAATAATAAAGGCTATCGACAAACGACGGACGTAGAGCAGAAAGCCCGATATATCCAAACGGTCAGTTGTCCACCGGTGCTGCAGGCGCAAAACGATGGGCAAAATAACGTCGTTACTCAACATGGTACTTAACGACAGGGTAGCGATGACCACCATGGCTGTTGCTGCTGAAAATCCGCCAATAAAGACCAGTAACGACAGCCAGCGCTGCCCCGATATCAACGGGATATTCAGTACGAAGGTATCAGCAGGCACGTCGCCGTTGGGAAATAACAGCAAACCTGCGCTGGTAATTGGAATGACCACCAGCGATACGAGAATGAGGTAGATCGGGAATACCCAGCGCGCGGTATTCAAATGGCGAATATTGACGTTTTCAACCACCATAATATGAAACTGGCGCGGCAAACACAGTATCGCACCTGCAGCCAATAGCGCCTGAGTCCAAAAGCCACTGCCTAGGGGTTTGTCAAAGCTTTGGGTAATCTGAGGGTTGGTTCTAAATTGTTCTAAGAAATTTTCGGGGCCATTGAACAGAAACCACACCACAAATACTGCAATAGCCAATAAGGCGGTGAGCTTCACCAATGACTCGAACGCGATTGCCAAAATAAGACCACGGTGGTGCTCGGTGACGTCGACCTGACGGGTTCCAAACAGGATTGCGAATAGGATCATCGCAAACGATGTCAGCATGGTGGTGTCGTTAAACCAAATAGGCGCCCACTCAGAGGCAATCGGTTTGGTCAGTACCTCAATACTGGTCGATACGGCTTTTAGCTGTAATGCGATATAAGGAATAATGGCCAGGGTAGAAATGATGGTCACTAGCATGGCAATGCCACTGCGTTTGCCGTAGCGCGAAGACAGGTAGTCGGCAATAGAAGCAATGTTTTGTCGCTTGGCTGTTCGCACAATTTTCTTGAGCATAGGGGTGCCGAATAGGAACAGCAATATGGGGCTTAGGTAAATCGCAATGTACTCTAGTCCCGATACTGCAGCGCGGCCCACGGCACCATAGTAGGTCCATGAGGTACAGTACACAGCAAGCGACAGACTGTAGACCAAAGCAGGCGGCAATATCCGTCTACGCCGAATACTCTTATCGCCAAAAATGGCAATCGCAAACAGCAAGCAGATGTATAAAGCGGCGACTAGAAAGACAAGCCAGGCTTCCATTATTTATTATTCTCTGGCGAAACAACGTAGCATGATTGTGTCACGACTTGCCCATGCGTTAAAGGTCATGCCCCGACAAATACGGCATTTATGACCGATCTGATAGGACCTTCGCTGCCATGGAGAAATAAGCTACGCATTGCGCTTCGCTTCATTGGCAGGCCACCAGTCTGTGTGCCACAATGCGGGGTAAAATGAACCGGTAGGAAATGTTAATGAAGCAGTATTTGGACTTGATTGCCCACATCAAAGAACACGGAACCATGAAATCGGATCGTACGGGTACTGGTACCCAAAGTGTTTTTGGTTATCAAATGCGTTTTGATCTCGCTGAGGGCTTTCCTTTGGTGACAACCAAGAAAGTGCATCTGCGTAGCATTATCCATGAACTGCTGTGGTTCCTTAAAGGTGATACCAATATTGGCTATTTGCAAGATAACCAGGTGCGTATTTGGGATGAGTGGGCCGATGAAAATGGCGATCTAGGCCGCGTCTATGGCGCACAATGGCGATCTTGGCAGGCACCCAGTGGTGAAACGATTGACCAAATGAGTGATGTGATGGACCTGCTACGCAAAGACCCCAATAGCCGCCGTATGTTGGTGGTGGCTTACAATCCGGGTGAAGTGGCACACATGGCATTGCCACCCTGTCATAGCTTGTTTCAATTTTACGTGGCCGATAACAAATTAAGTTGCCAGCTCTATCAACGTAGCTGTGACGTGTTTTTGGGCCTACCCTTCAATATTGCGAGTTATGCACTGCTGACCTATATGATGGCCGATCAACTAGGTATGGAGCCCGGTGACTTCGTTTGGACTGGTGGCGATGTGCATATCTACAACAATCTGCAAGAACAAACCGACATCCAGATGACCCGTGAGCCTTATCCCTTGCCAAAATTGGTCATTAAACGCCGACCTGAAAGCCTATTTGATTACCGGTTTGAAGACTTTGAGATCGTCGACTACGTCAGCCATCCCGTTTTAAAGGGTGAGGTATCTGTCTAAATGACCACTAAGCTTACGTCCGATCAACTCAAGACCCGGGTGTCACTCGATTTCATGGCGTTTGACAGTACCGATCAGCTTCAAGCAGACATTGGCTTTTTGGGCCACGATCGTGCCAAATCGGCGCTCGAATTCGGTATCAATATGCCCAGTACCGGCTATAACCTGTTTGTTATGGGTGAGCCTGGTACTGGCAGGCAAACCTTGGTCAGCCGGTACGTGAAAGAAAAGGCTGAAAAGAAGAATGCACCGTCAGACTGGTGTTTTGTGAACAATTTTGCGAAGCCGTCTGACCCAATCATTATCGAGTTACCTGCCAATCAAAGTCAGCGCTTGGTGAAGGACATGGAACGGTTTGTTGATGAGTTGCAAGATACTTTTCCTGCAACCTTTGAAAATCCGAGCTACCAACGTAAACGGGCGCAAATTGAAAGTGATTTCAACCGGAAATATGATGACGCCATTGCCATTGTCGATCGCCATGCAGGAAGCGTCGGCGTTGTGATGATAGGTGAAGCCGGTACCATCATGTTTTCGGTTCTGCATGAAGGCAAAGCCATCGAAGACACCGATTTTGCGCAACTGCCTGAAACGCTGAAGGTTGATTATCTTGGCCGCATCTCCTCGTTAGAGGCCATGCTGAATGAGCAATTGTTAGAATTGCCCCAGTGGCGCAGAGAAGCGTCGGAAAAACACCGAGCGCTGAATCTAGAAAGCATTTCACAAGCCATTAAGCCCATGTTGAAAGAGCTGGAGCGTCAGTGGGCAAATCAAATTCAGGTGTTGCGCTTTATTCGGGACATTCGGACCCACATTCCTAGGGTGATCTTGGACATTTTCGGAGACGATCCGCAAATGGACAACATGAGTGATATTGAACGCCGGCAGCTATTGAGTAACCAATACCTACCCAACGTTATGGTCCAGCATCAGATTTCTGGCGGCGCGCCGGTCGAGTATGAACTGATGCCGACCTATCAGAATTTGTTTGGTCGCATTGAATATTCGATGGTGCAGGGTACGCCGATTACGCATTATCGCTTGATAAAGCCCGGTAGCCTGTTGCGGGCAAATGGCGGATTTTTGATCCTAGATGCGGAGAAACTGCTGATAGAACCCTATGCGTGGGAATCCTTAAAGCTGGCATTAAAGACCAAAAGTATCAAACTAGAGTCACCCCATTCGGAACCGACACTGTATTCATCAGTCAGTATTAATCCGCAGAGTGTGCCATTGAATTTAAAAATCATCTTGATCGGGTCGCGTGATATTTATTATCAGTTGCAGGCCTATGATCCAGAGTTCAGTGAGTTGTTTCGGGTGTTGGTTGACTTCGATAGCTATATTCCCCGTACCGAGGAGACACTAGGTCATCTCATCCGTCGGTTGGCGCATTACAGTCAGTCAAAAGGGTTTGCGCCCATGAGCCGTGACGCTGTTGAGCGATTGATCGAATACAGTCTGAGGCAATCGGAGCATAAGGCGCGGTTATCGCCACGTATGGTGAGCTTGTTTGAAGTGATCGCCGAGGCAGACTTTATTCGGTCCGATACCGATGACACCCTCATCACCCAAGTGCACATCAAGCAGGCGCTGCAAGCCGCAGAATACCGGCACGGTCGTATCAGTGAGCAGGTGATGCAGGAGATCAGTGAAGGCACCGTGCTCATTGACACCCAAGGTGAGAAAGTAGGCCAGATCAACGGCTTGACCGTTATCGAATTGGGCGAGACCCGATTTGGACAGCCAGCACGGATCACGGCAACCGTCTATTCAGGTTCTAATGGCATCTTAGACATCGAAAAAGAAGTGGAACTGGGTCAGTCTATCCACAGTAAGGGTGTTCTGCTGCTCAATGGTTATATGGGTCAAAAATACGCCAAAGAATTTCCATTGATCATGAGTGCCAACATCGCCATGGAACAGTCTTATGGCTATATCGATGGTGACAGCGCGTCTTTAGCAGAGTTGATCGCCTTGTTATCAGCAATCGCAGACGTACCAGTGGATCAAGGGTTTGCGGTCACAGGATCCATCAACCAATATGGCGAAGTACAGGCTATTGGCGGCGTGAATGAGAAGATAGAAGGTTTCTTTAAGCTGTGCCAAGAGCGTGGCCTTACTGGACACCAAGGGGTCATCATTCCACAGGATAATGTCCAGCATCTGATGATAGATGACGAAGTGATTGCCGCAGTTGATGCAGGTACCTTTGCCATACATGCGGTATCCCGTGTCGAACAGGCGGTGGGTATTCTATTGGGTGAGAATGTGGGTGAGGCTGACGAATATAACCGATACCCACAAGACAGCATCAATGGCTTGGTTTGGCAACGACTGAAGATGATGTCTGAATATGACAGAGAAGGGTGATCTGCCACCGCAAGCGGCAGATTCTCCAGTAGACTATCCGGGGCGTTACTAGCCCCGTTTTTTATGCACGCCGTTTAGCGGGCTCTGAAGCCCCATCGCTACCGCCATCACCGCGCTTTTCAGTCCGCCAAAGTCTTCAAACTGTTTCATGCCGGCATTGCGTAACCAGCGCACGGCAATATTGTCAGATTCAAATAAACGCTTAAATCCTTCCATGGCGGCTGTCATGGCCAGATTATGACTCTGCCGTTGACGTTGATACTGGCGCAATTGGAAGTGATCCCCGATTGCCAAACCCTTACTCGTCGTGGCAATAATGTTGTCGGCAAGGGCTTCGGCATCTGCAAATCCCAAATTGGCGCCCTGTCCTGCTAGGGGATGAATGCGGTGTGCGGCATCGCCTATAAGGGCCATGCCAGCACATACCAGCGATTCGGCAATTTGCGCTTGTAATGGAATGGCAAAACGCCGATCGACGTCTACGACTGTGCCGAGTCGATTGTCCATAGCGCGGGTCAGTTGCACACAAAACTCAGTATCAGACAGGGCCATCAGCGCCGCCGTTCTATCCGATTTTTGCGACCAAACAATAGAGCAGTGCCGTTGGTCCTGACCAGGTAAGGGCAAGATACCCAGAGGCCCGTCAGTGGCAAAGGCTTGGCGTGCTGTGTTGTTATGAGGCTCAGTCAGGGTAATGGTTGTCACAATCGCTTGGTGTTGATAGTCCCATTGACGGGTTTTAAATCCACCGAGTTGTCTCACCCGCGATTGGTGGCCATCGGCTCCAATCAACAGGTTGCAAGTCGTGGTCGTGCCGTCTTCAAAAGTAATGTGGTGCGCCCCGTTTGGTGACGGGGTGTCGGTCAAAGGCGTTGCAGATTGCAGCCGTGTGTGGCGCATGATATGTATCGACGATTGCGATAAGGCGGTCATGAGGGCGTCTTGAATGACACAGTTTTCAACGATATACCCCAAGGCTGCCTGGCCAACTTGACGCGATTCAAATGAGACTTCTCCAGTGCCTTCTGCATCCCATGCTTCCATTCTGGTAAAGGCTTGAATGCGATCCTTTGGCAGATGGTCCCATACGCCAATGGCTGATAGCCACTGTTGTGACTTGAGGTTAATGGCGCTAACGCGGGGCTCGAATCCAGAGGCGCCAGCAATCGAATTTGACTCCAGAGAACCGGCTTCTACCAAGAGTAACTTCAGCTTTGTGCCACTGAGTGCCTGCGCCAGTGATAGACCGACCATCCCACCGCCAACTATGATTACATCGAACTCGGTGTGCATTAGGGTGTCCTTGAAAATTGCTGACTGGGTAAGATACCCATCGTAAATTTGGCAAACAGCCCTTTGCTGATACGGTGGTGGTCCAACATGCCGAGCAACCCCCGTCGCGGCCATGTGAACAAGGGTTGTTCGTGCACATCAATTAATTGATCGCATAGGGTCATGACAAGGTGTTGATCTGCGCGTATGCGGTCAGCGTAGGCCATTAATCCGGCAAGGTCGCCGGGGTCTGGCTGATCTTGTAAGGTATCACTTAACGCCGCGACCGCGCGTAATGCCAAGTTAAACCCTTGACCCGCTACAGGGTGAAGATTTGCCGCGCTGTTACCCAAGAGCACCAAGCGGCTTCTCACTTGTTCAGGGCGATAGACCCGAACCAATGGGTATTGGCTACGCTCAGAGGCCCTTAACCAATTACCCAGTCGGTCACCAAAGGCATTTTGTGCCGACCGTAAAAAGTCACTGTCATCCATCTGGGCCAGTTTGGCCGCACATTCAGGCGTTACCGACCACACCAACGCAGCATGACGATGGGATTGGCCAATCGTCATAGGCAGAAGAGCCATGGGCCCCAAAGGTGTGAAGCGCTCAAAGGCTCTATTGTGGTGGGGCAACTGGGTTTCGATACTGGCGACCACTGCCTGTTGATGAAAGTCTTTGGTATCGGCAAAAAATCCAAGCTGCTGGGTGAGGTCTGATCGTCCGCCATCGGCTAACACCACCAATTTTGCAGACAGTGTTGGGTGGTCCTTTAGGTGAATCAGTGCGCGTTCAGCCTCAAATTGAATGTTAGTGGCTGTTGCGTCAAAAAAGAGGTCTACCGGTAATTGTTGGCTGTGCTTAAGCAAGCAATGGCCAAGCCACCGATTGGGCACAATGTAACCTAGGGGATCAGTTCCAGACTCCTGTTCACCCATGTTGAGAGTATTAAAGGCGCCTTGCTCACTGACTTCGATATGGCGTACTGGAGTGGCGGCGTCGCCTATTAACGACCACAGTCCCCATTGGTCGAGCAAACGTTTGGAGCCAAGGGATACGGCAGTGGCGCGATCATCAAATGCGGGTGACGCTGACTGGCCAGACGGCTGTTGGGCGCCGGCGTCGATTAGGGCTACCTGTAATCCCATCTGGATGGGTTTGGCCAAAGCGGCAATGAGGCTGTGGCCAATCATGCCGCCGCCTATGATGGCGATGTCATAGTGCTGAGTAACATTATTCAAGGGTTAGTCTCTTTGGTCTTCTACTATTCGTTAACCAAGGCGGTATAGCCAGTCTCTGTGATTAAGCAAAGGGGCTAGTCGCACGGCTTATTTTTTCATGAAATAGGTGCCGACCAGATCATTGAATGATAAAGGCTTAGAGAAATAATACCCTTGAAACTCGGCACAATCATTTTCACGTAAAAAATCAAGCTGGGATTTGGTTTCGACACCCTCAGCAATAACGTGCAACCCCATCGCTTTCGCCATCGATATAATCGTTTTGACTATTTGGGCATCACTTTGATTGGTTGCGATATCACGCACAAAATATTGGTCAATTTTGAGCTTATCAATCGGCAAACTCTTTAAATAGGCCAACGATGAGTAGCCAGTACCAAAGTCATCAATGGCAAATGAAAAGCCCATGTTTTTAAGGTTTTCCAGTACCTGTTGGGACGTTTCACCATGGTCCATCAACGAACTTTCGGTAATTTCTAATTCTACCCGTGCTGGTGGGACACCGGTGGCGTGTATGGCGCTGCGGATGCGCGACTCAAAGTCACCATCCAAAAACTGTCTGGGTGAAATGTTAATCGCCACACGACCAAAGGTATCGGGTAATCCCATATCGATCATCAGTTTTAGGTCTTTTAACGCCTGACGCAAAATAAAATCACCGAGGGCAACAATCTTGCCATTTTGCTCGGCCACTGGAATAAATTCACTGGGTGGTAATGATTCTCCAGTATCCGATTCCCAGCGCACCAATGCCTCCATACCAACCATATCGTTGTATTCATTAAACTGTGGCTGATAAAACAATGAAAACTCTTGGTTGTCGATGGCGTGTGATATGCGGTGGGCCAAGTGTAGGGTATTTTTGACTTTGGCCTGCATGTCACGGGAGAAGAACGAGATGTGGTTTCGGCCATTGGTCTTTGACTGATACATGGCCGTATCCGATTCTCGCATGATGTCATAACCGGTTTTTTCCATTCCGGAGAACAACGTAATGCCGATACTGGCCGTGGTCAGGAAGTTGTGTTGATCGGTAGCGATGGGCAAACGTATTTCTTGCAGGATGGTGTTGGCTATTTGCAACGCTTTACCCGCCGACGTCGGTTCGTCATCGGCCAATTGGTTCACCAATATGACAAACTCGTCACCGCTGAGTCGGGCAACAAAATCTTCTTTTCGAATGCGCGCCTTTAGCCTACTGGCTATTTGCAGCAACACCTGATCGCCGACCGGATGGCCGTATGAATCATTAATTTGTTTGAAATTGTCCAAATCCACAAAGATAAGGGCGCAATAATATTTGTGTCGCGCTGCCTGAGACATAGAGCGCGTTAATTGGTTCATGAACAAACGGCGATTCGGTAAGTCAGTTAAGGTGTCAAAGTTAGCGTGGTAGCGGACCATTGCCATGGTCTTCTTTTGCTCTGATATATCTGAAAAAACGATAACAAAGTTGTCAACAACACCCTGTGCGTTTCGGACCGTCGACACCGTTTGTCGAATGGGAATGGTGACGCCGGATCGGGTTTGTATTGTCAGCTCGCCCACCCAGCTGCCATTCAGCAGCACTTCGTTCCAGATGGTGTCCCAAAATTTGCTGTCATGCTTACTGCTGGCATAGGTGTCTGGATTACACTGAATCAACTCAGATTCGTCGAAGCCCGTGACACGGCAAAATTCTTGGTTAATACGGATGATTTGGTTGTTGGCATTGGTAATGACAATGGCCTCTCGGCTTTCAAAAACTGAGGCCAGTAGGCTTAACGTTTGTTCATGTATCTTGCGTTGTGAAATATTTTGGGCAGTGATTAAAGTGACGGGCTCTCCCACCACCGGCTCTGTCACAGGGGTGAAACTAAAATCATAATGCACGGGCGTGTCTTCAGTGCCGATGTTTACTTCTGCATGCAGGGTTTTACGCATGCCGTGACAATCTCGTATCTTATTAATCATTAAGATATCGGTATGATTGGGTACGTAATCCATGATGCGGCTGCCGGGCGCTACCGATGCAAACAGGGTATCATCAGGTCCAAAATTGGTCACAATAGTGCCGTCCATTTTTACCATGGCACAGGCTTGTGGAAGCGCATTGGCAAATATGCGATAGAGCAATTGGTTGTGTTCAAGGTCATCAATGGTCACTTTAACGCGGCGTTGCATTTCATTCACCGCATTGGCCACCAATACAAATTCTTTCTTACCACGCACTTGAATGGGATCAGCATAATTACGCTTCTGCGCTGACAGTACCTTTTGAGCAATGACCCCAAGCGGCTTAAGTACCAGTATTTGAACCAGCTGTTTGCTCAGGATATGCAGTGCCAAGGTGATCAACATCATGACGACAATCAGGCCAGCGAGCTGTTGCAATAATAGAACCCAGTCGCTTGAAAAATCATAGTTCAATACCAGTAAGAGCGGGATTGAATTTGATGATATGTCTGACAGTACCGGTGTGTAACTGGTATACAGACCGCTGTAGGAATCGGCTATGATAATCTGGGCGTTTTGATCAGCCGCAAGTTCCGCTTGAATGCCTGAATAGGCGGCGACTGGTGCGTTGTCGCGGGAAAAGGTGGAAATAACACGGTTGCCTGACAATAGATTGATGTGGCTGATCTGAGGGTTTTGACTAGCGTGCGCGATATAGGCATCAAAGTTATCCGTTGCCTGACGTTGCCCTTGCGTGATTTCCCAGCTGAGGTCGTTGAGTGTCCAAGTGATGGTGTCCTGCCATTTGCTTTGGGTGTTCCAGTACCCTATGCCGGCTGAGACAATCAAAACAACCAACATCGCCAGTGATGTTGACCAAAAAGTTAGCCGTTGGACGTGTTTTTGCAGGCTAGCGTGTTTGGTTTTTGTCATGTGATTATCTCTGCCTAATCCTTTGGTACTTGTATAGTAAACAAGTAATGGTCCCGATGGGGCGCCAACGCACTACTTACTATAAATAGATTCAGCAAAAACGTCACGTTATTTGGTGGGAAACTTTGACAGGTCGGAAATGAAAGAAGCCGCAGATGCGGCTTCTTTTGTAGCGGGCTTACACTGAGAAATAAAGGTCTAGTTCTACCGGGTGAGTCGTATGCTCTACACGGTGTACTTCAGCCATTTTCAGGTCAATGTAGGCATCGATCATGTCATTGGTAAATACGCCACCTTGAATCAAATATTCACGATCTGCGTCTAAGTTTTCCAATGCTTCTCTCAATGAACCACACACCTGAGGGATAGCTGCTGCTTCTTCTGGAGGAAGGTCATAGAGATCCTTGTCTGATGCATCGCCAGGATGGATCTTATTCTGCACACCATCAAGACCCGCCATCAACTGGGCAGCAAATGCCAAGTAGGGGTTAGCAATAGGATCTGGGAAACGTGCTTCAATACGTTTGCCTTTTGGTGAGTTTGAGAATGGTATACGGATAGAGGCCGAGCGATTTCTCGCGCTGTACGCCAACATTACCGGTGCTTCAAATCCTGGAATCAAACGCTTATAAGAGTTTGTGCCGGGGTTGGTGAAAGCGTTCAATGACTTAGCGTGCTTGATGATACCGCCAATGAAATACAGTGCGGTTTCACTTAAGCCAGCATATTCGTCACCTGCAAATTGGTTAACACCATCTTTCCAGTAAGACATGTGGCAATGCATGCCAGATCCGTTATCGCCAACAATCGGCTTGGGCATAAAGGTCGCCGTTTTGCCATAGGCATGGGCAACGTTGTGTACGCAATACTTTAATATCTGAACTTCATCTGCTTTTGCGACCAGCGTGTTGAATCTAACGCCGATTTCACACTGACCTGCAGTGGCAACCTCATGGTGGTGTACTTCGATTTCAAGGCCCATGTCTTGCATAGCGCCACACATAGCTGAGCGCAAGTCGTGCAGGCTATCAACTGGTGGTACTGGGAAGTAACCGCCTTTAACACGAGGACGGTGTCCCATGTTGCCGTTTTCAAATACTTCATTGCTTGACCAAGCCGCTTCTTCAGACTTGATTTTATAGCCGCAGCCAGACATGTCGGTGTGCCAGCTAACAGCATCAAACACGAAAAATTCTGGTTCAGGGCCAAAAAACACCGTGTCACCCAAACCCGTTGTGTTGAGGTAACCTTCTGCGCGACGTGCAACTGAACGTGGATCACGGTCATAACCAAGCATTGTAATCGGATCAAACACATCACAACGTACAATGACGGTGGTGTCTTCGGTAAATGGATCAAGCACTGCAGTGGAGTCGTCAGGCATCAATACCATGTCTGACTCGTTAATGCCTTTCCAGCCGCCAATAGATGAGCCGTCAAACATTTGTCCGTTGTCGAAAAAGTCTTCATTTACGAGCTTAGAAGGCAAGGTTACGTGCTGCTCTTTGCCCTGCGTATCGGTGAAACGCAAATCGACCCAAGAGGCATCATGTTCTTTTATGAGAGTGAGTGTTTTTTGTGACATTGAAAACTTCTCCGAATGTGTGAATGCTCTGTTTGATATAAGCAATTGAACTGCTAAGCCAGCGTTCAGAACGTCCAATTAAAATGGGATACTACTCTTAGTACGCAAGCACCGTGCCAATATCGCAACCCACACTGAAGTTGCGGTTACTGGCCTGTTGGGTACTATGCATTGAACGCTTGGCATCATTCTAGTGCTATGCAATGTTTTTTGCACTCTTTTGGCGCATTCTGAGGGCTACTTTAATCGATCAAAATCATTATAATGACGCCCCTCCGAACGCCAGAAGCCCCAAGCCATGAAACTCATTATCAAGCTCGCCCCAGAAATGACCATTAAAAGCCGTCCTGTCCGTAAGCGGCTCATTCAGATGCTACGTCAAAACCTGAAGACTATTTGTCTAAGGATCGACGACCAAGTACAGGTGACGGGGCAGTGGGACAATATTCATGTTGTGGCGGCTGCGGATATCAGTCTCGATCAAAAACAACGGTTGGTAGCGTCTGTTCGCTGCACGCCAGGAATTGCGCATTTTTATGAAGCGCATGAATATGGCTTCACCACACTTGACGATATTCTAGAAAAAGCCTTGCCAATATTTGCGCCTCAAATTGCAGGTAAAAAGTTCTGTTTGCGGGTAAAGCGAGTCGGGAAGCATGATTTCTCTTCTCTTGAAGCAGAGCGTTATATTGGCGGTGGGCTCAACCAGCACTCCGAAGCTGCGGGCGTGTCAGTTAGTGCACCCGAAATTGAAGTGCAGCTAGAAATTCGGGAGGACCGCTACTTTTTGGTGGAGCACCGCCACGAAGGGTTGGGCGGATTTCCTGTGGGTTCACAAGAGACTACCATTACGCTGATGTCTGGTGGATTTGATTCCACGGTCGCTGCTTACTTGATGCTCAAGCGCGGCATTAGAACGCACTTTTTGTTTTTTAACATGGGTGGCCAGACCCATGAAGTGGGCGTGAAACAAGTAACCAAATTTATTTGGGAGAAATACGGTTCGTCTCATAAGGTGCGATTTTTTGCGGTGCCTTTTGAAGACCTAGTGGGAGAGATTCTTAAAAAAGTCGATAATTCCCAAATGGGTGTCGTGTTGAAGCGTGTGATGTTTCGCGCTGCAGAACGTATTGCCGATCAACTTGAAATTGAAACCTTTGTGACTGGGGAGGCCATTGCTCAAGTTTCAAGCCAAACCATGACCAACTTGCATGTGATTGACCAAGTGACCAATAAGATGGTGTTACGTCCCCTCATTGTGTCCGATAAGCGTGCCATTATTGATACCGCAAGAGAAATTGGCACGGCAGTATTTGCTGAAAAAATGCCGGAGTTTTGCGGTGTCATCTCTCGCAAGCCTACTACCCGAGCAAAACTTCCTAAGATTGAACATGAAGAAGCCAAAATGGATTGGAGCATCCTGGATCAAGCCATAGCGGATACCCAGGTGTGGGATATGGACGCTTTAACCGATGAAGCCATCGCAGAAGTGCGATGGACCCAAACGCTGCGGGACACTGACCGGGTTATCGACGTGCGCCACCCAGACGAAATTGATCTCCTAGCCTGCCCTATTGCTAATAATGCAATGGAAATCGCATTTTACGCCTTAAGAAAGCAATTCGCTTCGCTAGACCCGAGTCTTCACTACGTGCTGTATTGTGATCGTGGTGTGATGAGCCATATGCAGGCGCAGCAATTGCAGGCTGACGGCTTTTCCAATGTTTCCGTTTGGAAGGCTGAGGCGCTTTATCCAGCATAGAATTGGATCAACGGACCGGTTTATGTGAGTGGTACATTCGGGTCAAGTGCAATGTACTTCGGTGATTTTCAATGTCCCAGCTGCCTACATGGGTGTTTTAATTGGTTGCTGCTTCCCTGATTTTATCTATTTCACGCAATGCCATTTCGCGGTTGTCTACAGATGCAAAGCGCATCTTTGTCGTGGATAATCGCACGAATGTATTTGTTAGAAATGCAGCAAATCCAGTTTGACCGCAGATCACAGTCAGGCCAAGATTTTCTGGAATACTGTAACGGCTGGCTGCAATATTCCATTGTGTAAGGACGGATGTTTTCATAGGTGGAAACTTTGTGCGGTTGAGATTCGATATGGCATAAACAACGTGACTCTGAGAAGTAATCATCAGATAGGCAGCGTCAATCGCTGAAAAATAGTCATCCCATGTCCATCCTGCAGAATAAACGATCTCTAAAATGGATTTTTCGTCATTCACCCAATATGTCTGGCAACCCATTGTGCATATCCCATTTTGGATGCTAAGTATGAAATTTTATCAGTCATTTATGGCGATTTCTAGTCAACTGGCCATGTTCTGGAAGATGGACGGATTTCCGGAGAATAGTACGCAGGCGTTAAATGATTAGGAATACAGGTGTCGTGCCGTCCTAGCAGATTAGTTTGGACGACACGCTACCTGTCTATTAATGTTTTGCGGGTTCTGCTGCTGGTGCGTCCCCAGCGGCGGCTTCTTCTGCAAGACGCTGCTGGTATAGAGCATCAAAGTTAACCGGCGCTAACATGATGGCAGGATAGCTACCTGATACAATCATTTGATCGACCGTGGCGCGCGCATACGGAAATAAAATGTTCGGAATATAAGCAGACAGCATTTGCTGTATATCGCTTTCTGCGAAGCCAGTGACGGTGAAAATACCACTTTGATGAACCTCTGCAATAAATGCGACTTCGTCAGCAATCTTGGTAGTTACCGTCAGCATTAAGGTCACATCGAACACGCCTTCGTCGAGCATCGTTGCACGGGTGTTCATGTCCAAATTTACTTTGGGTTCCCATGGGTGCTTAAAGATCTGTGGCGCGTTCGGAGACTCAAATGATGAATCCTTTAGATAAATCCGTTGTATAGCAAATTGGGGTTGTGTTTGTTCAGTCATATCGGTTCTTTTTATTGATAATGAATGGGATCAGGAATCGTTATTCCTAGTTCATGAGTGTGTCAAGTTGGTGGCTACGATCCAGTGCATACAGCTCATCACAGCCACCTATATGCTGGTCGCCTATCCAAATTTGAGGAACGCTCGTTCGACCAGCTTTTGCAATCATTTCTTGACGAAGTTGCCGATCACCATCAACGTTTTTTTCGTTAAATGCAAAACCCTTTTTATTGAGGAGGGCCTTTGCAGAATGGCAAAATGGACAATAATCCGACGAATAAATTGTTATGCTTTTCATGGTGTTATTTCTTTACTAAAGGCAAGCCGTTGCTTTGCCACTCAGTGATGCCGCCTTTTAATCGCGTCACGTTTTCGAAGCCGCCTTTTTTTAGAATTAAACCGACAGCACCTGCGGTAGTACCAGTCTTGCATACTAATATAATGGGGCGATCGCGATAAATTTCAAGCTGACCAAGATGGGTTTCAAAGCCCGCTGCCTGAATGTTGACAGAGTCAGGTAGGTGGCCGGTGCGAAAATCTTCTTTTTTGCGGATATCAATCACCACAGCATTTTCATTGTTGATCATGCGTGTTACCTGTGTGGTGCTGAGCTGCGAACCGCCGCGCTCGCCTTCATGAATAACCAGCAGGATAATGATTACAGACCACACGCTGGTAAGTATCCAGTGGTTAGCCATAAACTCTAATAATTGTTCAATCATAGCTGTCGCTTTACCAAAATATTTTAATAGGGTGCATAGTATACACAGGCGAAAAGAATTAGGCAGACCTAGAGCAGGTTTAACCAGAATTTTTTTAGGTCAGCCACTTTTACTGCTGCACTAGGTGACCAATATGGGTAGAATAAAACGCCTAACAAACGCAGTGTAAAATGACTGTCGACGCCGCTCTACCATGACTATAATGTAATGGGTGAGCAGATCGGTTGCTTGGTGTTTAAGCAACTACCTAACTTCTTAGTTTGTATACCAGCGAGCGTTCCTATGACAACACAGTCAACCAAAAGCCCCGTAGCATTAATTATTTTGGATGGTTTTGGCTATAGTGAAACCTCTGCCTCCAATGCCATTGAGCAAGCCAATAATCCCGTTTGGGACAAGTTATGGCAAACCTACCCTCATGCGTTATTACAAACTTCGGGCGCTGCGGTTGGCCTGCCCGATGGACAGATGGGTAACTCAGAAGTTGGTCACATGAATTTAGGTGCTGGTCGCATTGTGTACCAGAGTTTTACGCAGATCACCAAGGCCATTGAAGATGGTGGTTTTTTTGATAATAAAGTGCTCACCGACGCCGTCGATGCTGCTGTGGCTCATAGCGCAGCAGTACATATATTGGGCTTGGCGTCACCTGGCGGTGTACACAGTCACGAAGACCATTTGATTGCAGCCATCGATCTTGCTGTTAAGCAGGGTGCTAAGCGCGTGTATGTGCACGCATTTTTAGATGGACGTGATACGCCACCGCGTAGTGCGGAAAGTACCTTGAAAAAACTAGACCGCCGGTTGCACGAACTGGGCGTGGGTTATGTAGCTTCTGTCATCGGTCGTTACTATGCAATGGACCGTGATAATCGATGGGATCGGGTACAGCAAGCCTATGATCTATTGGTGTCGGGTACGGCAGATATCATTGCTGCAACAGCGGTCGATGGCCTACACGCAGCCTATGAACAACATCTAGACGATGAGTTTGCACCCGCCACGTCAATACGCCCAGACAGTACAAATCCTGTATGTATTGAAGATGGTGACGCAGTTATTTTCATGAACTTCCGGCCAGATAGGGCAAGGGAGTTGACCCATGCTTTTGTAGATGATGCGGCGCCGGGTGCATTAAAGCGGTCGGTATTCCCTCAGTTGTCTGCCTTTGTCACCTTGACCGAGTATGAGGCGGGACTGCCCGTCGCCTGCGCATTTCCTAAGGATGCATTAGAAGAAACGCTCGGTGCCGTCATCGCAGACCGTGGTATGACCCAATTACGCATTGCGGAAACCGAAAAATATGCCCACGTGACTTTCTTTTTCTCAGGTGGCAAAGAAACAGAATATCCCGGTGAAACCCGAGAGCTGATACCTTCGCCACAGGTCGCAACCTATGATCTGAAACCTGAAATGAGCGCCCCAGAGGTGACTGACAAGCTCGTTGCTGCAATAAAGTCTGGCGTCTATGATTTGGTCGTGTGTAATTATGCCAACGGGGATATGGTGGGCCATACTGGAAAAATGGATGCTGCGATAAAAGCCGTTGAGGTTTTGGACGTCTGTGTTGACCGTGTCACACAGGCGATTTTGGAAGTCAACGGTGCCTGTTTGATTACGGCAGATCACGGCAATGTTGAGCTCATGGTCGACCCTACAACAGGCGGCGCTGTGACGAGTCATACCATTGGACCTGTGCCTCTTCTCTATGTCAGCAATGATGACACGCAAGCGCGCTTGCAGGACGGCAGGCTGTGTGATGTCGCTCCCACTATTTTGCATATCATGGGGTTACCAAAGCCTGCAGCAATGACAGGAGTTAGTTTGTTGGCATGACGAGTCACAGCATTCACTTGAGGCGAGAGCGAAAATTGACATCAGTGAGGGCAGTGTGACGGTCAGCCTAGGCGCTTGGGTTAAGCGCGCCCTATCGCTAACGATTTTTTGCGTGCCGCTGTTATGGGCGGATGAGACAGTGGTCAGCCAAACGCAGTTAGACAACTTAAAGAAAGAGATCACCGCGCTTACTGCTTGGATGGATTCCGCAAATAAACAAGCGTCTGATCTCCAAAGTGCACTGGGTAATATTGAGCGAGATATTTCAAAAACCAGTGTGGCAGTGACTGAAATCAGCCAACGCCAAAAGCAATTGATTACTGAGCAGACGGTACTCAAACAGCAAAAGCAGGCGGCGTCTCTGAAAGTTGCGTCACAGAAATCCCAAATCGAAGCCATGTTGATTGCCAGCTACAAAAGTGGCGATAAGTCGATGCTGCGTTTAATCCTGGATCAAAATGATCCCCTATTTTGGCGCAGAATGTTGGCCTATTCCCAACGCATATCGTCTCAACAGCTGGCATTGATTTTGGATTACAAACGCAATGTTCATGTGATAAACGATGCAGAAGCTGCGCTGTTAGACAAGGAACAAGAATATAAGACGGCTAGTCTGCAGCTGGCATTGAAGCAGCAGGCGCTAGTCAAACAAAAAACAGATCGTGACCAAGTGCTTCGCAGATTGAGCGAGCAGATCCAGTCTTCTGGGGAGAAACTAGAAGACATGAAGGCCGACCGAGCCCGTCTTGAATCCTTGTTATTAAAGATGGTCGAGGCGATTGAAAATTTGGTGCCCACTGACATGTTGCAGCCCTTTTCAGATCGAAAAGGCGCATTGCAGTGGCCAGTGGCCGGCAAGTTGATCCAAAGTTTTGGTAGTAAGGTCGGCAACGGCCCATTAACCGCCCAAGGCATCGTCATCAAGGCTGCAGTGAATACACCGGTGAATGCGGTGCATCATGGCCGCGTCGTATTTGCTGATTGGCTCAATGGCTTTGGATTATTAATGATTGTTGACCATGGCGATGGCTACATGAGTTTGTATGCGCGCAACGAAGTTTTAATGCGTTCAGTAGGAGAATGGGTGAATACAGGTGACTTGGTCTCCAAAAGTGGTGACAATGGTATTGGTGTTGAAGGCCTATACTTTGAAGTTCGTCACATGGGAAAACCGCAAAACCCGTTATTTTGGTTAAGTAAGACGCGTTAATTATATTAATCTGTGGGATCCTTTCCGACAGAAATCTTTTAAAGGTGGTATTGAATCAATGAAAATGCGTTCTGTTCGTTGGATGGGCTTCTTAATCGCTGGATTGATTGGACTTTCTACTGGTATTGGTATGTCTGTTCATGCGGATAGGTCAACAGACCTCTTATTACCTCTTGAAGATATACGGTCTTTAGCTCAGGTAATCGAACATATTAAAAAATCCTATGTTGAAGAAGTCGACGACCAAACCCTAATTGCTGACGCCATTGATGGCATGTTGTCTGGCCTTGATCCGCATTCTGCCTATTTAAAGGCAGAGGATTTTAGCACGTTAAAAGAAGATACCTCAGGTAAGTTTGGTGGGCTGGGCATCGAAGTGCAAATGGACGAAAGTGGCTTGGTAAAAGTGGTGGCACCTATCGACGACACACCAGCTGCGCGCGCTGGCATCTTGGCGGGCGATCGGATTTCTGCGTTAGATGGCGTTGCCGTTAAGGGTAAAACCCTGAATGAAGCGGTTGACATCATGCGGGGTCATCCTGGCGATCCTATTGTGCTGACAGTGCTGCGCAAAGGCGTGGATATGCCGCTTAAAATCACCATCGTGCGAGATGTGATTAAGGTCACCAGTATCAAGTCTGAAGTGTTAGATGAACACATTGGTTATATTCGTATCCGTCAGTTTCAAGAGCGGACAGGTGCCGATTTGGTCGATGCACTGAACAAATTGCAGGCAGACAACGAATTAGACGGGTTGATTCTCGATCTACGTAACAACCCCGGTGGCGTATTGGGTGCCTCAGTAGATGTGGTGGATGCCTTTATCTCATCTGGCCTCATTGTATATACGCAAGGGCGTGTCGCCGATGCTGACTCAAAATATTACGCAACCTCTGACAATCCTTCCAATGATCTGAGTATGGTTGTGCTGATTAACGGTGGTTCTGCGTCAGCATCAGAAATTGTGGCCGGCGCCTTACAAGACCATAAACGGGGTGTGATTATGGGCACCCAAAGTTTTGGTAAAGGGTCGGTGCAGACAATATTGCCACTGTCGGCTGATCGCGCAATCAAACTGACAACGGCTCGCTATTACACCCCGTTAGGTCGGTCCATTCAGGCTGAAGGCATTATTCCAGACATCGTTGTAGAACGTGCGAAGTTGACCAAAGAGTCAAGCGCAGATTACTACAAAGAAGCGGACCTGCAAGGCCACCTTGCTAATCCGGCAGACGCACCCGTGAAGAAAGACACTGAAGCAGATGCAAATGCGGACCAAACTGATGGCGTAGATGTCAAAGAATTGCCGTTAGCAGAGCGGGATTACCAACTTTATGAAGCACTGAACCTGATGAAGGGTTTGGCCATTGCTGAACGATTGAGACAGTAAAATGAAGCAGTGGGTATTTATGGTGCTGGTCACTTGCGCCGCGTGGGCGGGTGCCGAAAGCAAGCCAAAGATTGCATTGATCATTGATGACGTTGGCTATAATTTTTCGCGGGATGTCACGGTTACCGATTTTGGAGTGCCTGTTACTATCTCCATATTACCAGACTACAACAGTTCGAAACGTATCGCTGAAATAGCCCATAACAAGGGCTTAGAGGTGATGCTGCATTTATCCATGGAGAGTATTTCCGGCGCTAACATGGGTAGCATCGGATTATCTAAGCACATGGCGACAGCTGAAAGATCTGACATGCTCCAACTGGCGTTGTCTCAGGTCCCTCATGCAGTGGGTGTGAATAACCACATGGGCAGTTTGCTAACCGCAGATGTTGAATCTATGGTTTGGCTTATGTCTGAATTGCAAAAAAAGAATTTGTATTTCGTAGACAGCCTCACCACATTGTCGTCGGTGGCAGGAAAGGTTGCGCAATCGCAGGGCGTCCCGTGGCTTGAAAGGCAGGTGTTTTTGGACAATAGTCTAGAGGTGAAAGATATGGACTATGAGTTCCAACGTGCGCTCAAGATCGCTAAGAAAACAGGCTATGCGGTGATTATCGCGCATCCCCATGCTGAAACGCAGATGTTTTTGCAGCGGCGGTTACCCATGGCGAAATATTACGATGGTGTAGACTTTGTTTCGGTATCACAGGTGTTGCCACAGGCAATGTTGATGGCAGCGCAGCGTTAATTAGGTGTATTGAGGGCTCTCATGAAAAAATTGAATTGGTTATTATTTCCCGTACTGATCCTCCTGTTGTCGGGGTGTGCAACCCTCAATAAGAATGAATGTGCTACCGCTGATTGGGAGATGATCGGTTTTGAGGATGGTCGTATGGGTGCGGCGACAGGTCGCCTGCAGCGCCATAGAGAGTCCTGTGCAAAACACGGTATCGCACCTGATTTTACCCAATATCAGCAGGGCTATGACAAAGGCGTGGTAGGGTTTTGTACGAGAAGAAATGGCTTTGAACGTGCGAAATCGGGTTATCAATACCCGGGAATTTGCCCTATAGGTGTCGAACCCGACTTTCTAGCAGGCTATAACCCAGGTCATCAGATCTATGTCTTTAAGCAAGAAATTATTGAAATTGACAGACAGATTAAGGCAAATGCTTTGGCGCAAGAACAGGCGAATGCAGATATTCTGGCGATTAAAACTGAAATGATTGGCGGAACCACGCCTGTACGGCTAAATGAGCTATTAATTCTTTTAGAAAATAGCCTCACACTGATTGCCGATTTGGAGGCTGAAGCCTTACAATTTCAAATTGACCGCGCCGAAGCGGTGGGAGCGGCCACCCAGATTGAGAGAAGTTTTGTATATTAACACCCTGTAGGTGTGTCAATGTTACCGAGCCTATTTGATAGCCATTGCCATCTCAATGCCACGGCTTTTGATGATGACCGTGATGCGCTTATTTTGCGAGCCACTGAACGCGGTGTGTTAGGTTGGCTCGTGCCATCAGTCAGTTCAGCTGATTGGCAGTTAACCCTTTCTCTATGCCAGCGTCACCCTCACATATATGCAGCTATTGGCATCCATCCTTGGTCGGTGAGCGCTGGTGAGTTAACCGCTTTAAATCGCCTGCAAGCGCTGATAGGCCAACATACTGTGAAGGTGAAAGCCATTGGCGAAACGGGTCTCGATAGGCTGAAGCCTCGATGGGACCTTCAAGAACAATTTTTCGATGCACAGTTAGCTATTGCACGGGAAAATAAATTACCGGTGATAATCCATTCTGTGAAAGCCCATTCAGATGTTCTACGCCATGTTAAAAGGTATCCAGGCGTTACGGGTGTGGTGCATGCATTTAGCGGTAGCTTGCAGGAGGCTATGGGCTTTATTGATCAGGGTTATAAATTGGGCGTTGGCGGGGTCATTACCTATCCACGCGCACTGAAGACCCATGCCACATTCAGTCAAGTGCCCTTAAGTAGTTTGGTTTTAGAAACGGATGCACCCGCTATGCCTGTATTTGGGTATCAAGGACGGCGTAATGAGCCAGAGCGATTATTGGATGTCTTTCACGCACTATGCCGCCTGCGACGGGAGTCAACGCAAGAGGTGGCAGCGCAATTGAATGGCGGGGTCAATGCGCTCTTGTCACTCACTAAGCCCTAGATACTTTTCTTCAAAAGCGCTGGCAGTCATTGGCTTGTCAAAGTGATAACCCTGGGCATAATGCGCACCTAGCCTTTGTAATATGATGGACTGCAGATTGGTTTCTATACCTTCAGCAACAATTTCCTTTCCCAGTTTAGAGCCAAGATCAACCAAAGCCGACACTAGGGTCATGTTGGTGGCATTGGATTCGATATCTATAACAAAGCTACGATCAATCTTGATTCCGTCAACAGGATAGTTCTGCAGATGACTGAGTGATGAGAAGCCTGTACCAAAGTCGTCTAGCCAAATCCGAAAACCTTCGTTTCTCAGGTAGTGGAGGCATTCAAATACCTCGTCATCTGCTCCTAGAAATGCGGTCTCTGTTATCTCAATTTCGATTTGTCTTGGTAAAATACTGTGGGTGTATACAGACTCTACTAACTTATTATAGTAGACCGAATTGGTTAATTGCACGGGCGATATGTTGATGGCAATTGTGAAATCGTCACTCGCTGCTGACCGCCAACTTAATCGCTGGTCACAAACCAGGTCAGTGATCAAATAGCTAAGTGGTAATATCAAGCCGTTAGCTTCTGCAATTGGGATGAACTCATCAGGCGGGACGAATCCCAATGTGGGATGAATCCAACGAGCGAGTGCTTCAGCACCAGTGATCTCTAACGTTTTCAGGTCCAAAACAGGCTGGTAGTACATCTCTATGGCGCGTTCTGCAATACATTTTTCCAATTCGGAAACGATAAGGGCTTCTCTGTCTCGGCTCTTCGACATACCCTTGATGAATAAGTGGAATGCCTTGGTAGCAGAGCGCTTAGAAAACAATATGGCCGTTTCACTATTTCTAATCAGTTCCGTAATATCTAAGCCGTGATCGGGGTACACCAAGCCAGCCACTGATGCCCTCACCTTGACATTGATTTTATCTATATTAAATTCAGTTGTGACTGCTTCCTTAATATATTTCCCAACTACGTTAGCTTCGGCGATACTGTCAATAGGCAAAAGGATGGTAAATTCGTCGCCCTGAGTCCGACCGACAACCGGCTCGGTGTGTCGCTGTTTATTTCCCAAAATGTTATTAAGTATGCCAGCAACCTGAAACAGGAAAATATCACCGTTTAGATGCCCTAGCAATTGGTTGGTCTGGCTCATGCCATCTACCCTGATGACCATGATGGCAAATTTCATATTTTTTGCGCTAAAAATTTCCACCCATTCTTCGATTTTAGTGCGCATAAAGGTGCGGTTTGGTAAGCCAGTTAATGGGTCATGGAATGCCTGATGTTCGACCTCTTCTTGGCGGGTTCTCCATCTCTGCGTGAGTGACAGCATTTCCAAGGCAAAATGACCAATTTCGTCATCTCTTTTTATAATTTCATCTGGGAGTTTTTCTAAAGTGTTATTGTGTATGTGTGAAGACATCATGCCCAATGGTTTTAAGATTAATTTCGCCACCAACTTGTTTTGAATCAGTATCAGTAGCGGCAACACAACAAGAAAAAACAGGAGCGCTCCCAACACTATGACGTATGTGGCTGATGCTTTAATTTCTTTAGCCAGAGCAAGGCTGCTAAGGGCCAATGTTTGGCGATTGGATACATTAGTCAATGTGATCTGAATGCCGCCGAGTTTTTCTAAGCCGTAAGTGACCGGCCCGTAATAAATGCGTCCATAACTCCGGTCTTCTACATGGATGCTTCCACGACTTACTGCGGTTCTGATTGCCAACGGAATTGATTCGGAATCTAATATAAACACTGAATCCCCAAAAAAACTTGCGATGGGGTCCCCTGGAAAACTAAAAAACCTAATATCAATAACGTCATTTCGGGATTTTAGAATGTCAATGACATCATTGAGGCCTTTTTTGTCGTAATTGTAGATTGCCACTGAACTGAGTTTTGCTGCCTCCACCCCAATAAACATGGCATCAGCAGTTTCGCTTATGAGAAAGTTTTCTTCAAGACTGCGGTCTAAAGATTTTAATAAAGAGGACGCTTCGGAAACCATAAAGATGGCCGAGATAAGGGTAAATAGAACCACCAACAAACTAACAGCTGCTGCTAGCAATAGATCATATTTCGCCTTCACCTTCATTGGTCAGCCTACCTCTCGCCCATGAGTTTTCTTAAATTAAGAATATTAGTATATTCGGATGTTGCGGCACAATAAAGTCCTTTTCTGGATGTCTACCCACTACTGATAGCAAACGTATTTTTAATTGTGGGTGAGTGTGGCGAGTTGCTCACGGAGCTGTAAAATATGGTCTGACCAAAACCGCGGGCTGTCGAACCAGGGGAATGCCTTGGGGAATGCTGGGTCGTCCCACCGTTGGGACAACCAAGCGGCATAATTCAGGATGCGTAGGGCACGGCAGCATTCAACCAACTGGAGTTCAGCATCATCGAATTCAGTGAACTGTTCATACCCTTTCAATATATGATTCAGTTGCCCCTGTTGTTGGTCAGCATTGCCTGAAAACAGCATCCAGAGGTCCTGTACGCGAGGCCCCATGACAGCGTCATCAAAGTCTACTAACCAAGGTTGCTGATCCCGATATAAAATATTCCCGGGATGAAAGTCGCCATGTATACGTTGGTTGGTCGCGCCTACGCGGTTCCAGATAATGTCGATTGCTTCAAGCACATGAGCCGTCACCGTTTGATAGGATGACTCCAATTCAAAGGGTAAGTATCCAGATGCCAATACTTTATCACGGGCATTCCAGCCAAATTCTGTGGGTGTTAACTTGATACGGTGTTCAAATGGTTTTGCACTACCATAGGCGTGTAGGCGCCCCAATAAACTGCCGATTTGCTCCAGATGCCGATTGTTGTCGAGCTCTAATGGGTGTCCTGACCGTTTTGGGAAAAGACACATAAAAAAGTCCTTGTACCGCCACAAAGACTCACCAGCCTCATCCTTCCAAGGGGCCACTACAGGAATGTCTTCGTCTGCCAACTCAAATAAAAATTCATGTTCTTCGCGAATCTGGGCTTCAGTCCACCGATTAGGCCGATAAAATTTCGCGACAACGCCAGGATGCGCTTCAATACCAACCATGTAGACACGATTTTCATAGCTATTGAGTGCCAGTAAGTGGCCAGTTGTCATCAGCCCTCGTGCGTCAACACTGTCCAATATGGTTTCAGGTGAAAGCAGCTGATAGGGGGTATTTTTGCTCATGGCGGCAACATGACTCAATTGGATAATGGAAGGTTATTATTGGGGCCTTGGCAGGTAAAAGCCAGCAGTAGTGGCAGTTTATGTGTTGTTCCTTGAATTGAAGCGATAGTCTAAGGCAAAAGTCACTTTCAAGTCATCGATGATTAAAGGTTATAGCCATGAAAAGAATCGGCATATTAGGGGGCATGAGTTGGGAATCTACACAGCTCTATTATCAATTAATGAATGGTGCGGTGCGCGAACAGCTAGGCGGTCTGCACTCGGCTGAATTGATTCTATACAGCGTCGATTTTGATCAAATTGAAAAGATGCAACACCGCGGTGATTGGGCTGCACTGGGTCTTCTTTTGGCATCTTATGCAGAAAAACTGGTTGCGGCAGGGGCGGATGGCTTGGTCATTGCCACCAACACCATGCATAAAGTGGTGCCTACGATCCAGCGTCACATCGATATTCCTGTGCTGCACATTGCCGACTGTACTGGGCAGGTCATAGAAGACAGGGGGTTGAAACGTGTTGGGCTATTAGGCACGAAGTTCACCATGGAGGATGCTTTTTACAAGGACCGATTGTCGGACCAATTTGGCATTGAGGTGCTCGTTCCTGATGCATCTGCTCGACACACCGTACATGACATCATTTATCAAGAACTGTGCTTGGGTAAAATCAACGCAGCGTCTAAAGCGCAGTTCCTTAACATCATTCAACAGTTGAGTGACAATGGCGCAGAGGCGGTTATTTTGGGCTGTACCGAAATAGGCTTGCTGGTGCAACAAACGGACACCCAGATCCCATTGCTAGACACGACCGTTATTCACGCACAACAAGCTGTGAAGTGGGCGTTGTCTTGATCTGGTCTCGCGGGCTTTTTGATAACCAGTCATCAATCTAGACCACCCAAAAATTGCACCATTGGGGCATGGGGAAGCGCCATGCTGCGTGCCCCTGAAGTCGATACAGCGTCTATTCTATTGGCAGTGGCAAGATGCATGAATAGCGCGCTCGATTCATCCATTTTTGCACCATAGCCTCCGTTGTTGTTGCTGTGGCTCATTCGCTCGCATCTGGATTGACCGGATCCAGCGACCGGATAAACATAGCCCTTAGCGCGTATCAGCTAACCCGCAATGCCAAAGCAATAAAGCCGGAGAAGCTGTTTAGTCAGAAGGCGGAGAAGTGTGGTTGCTTAACGCATAGGGGTTGGGGTTTTGGCGACCACCCACAAATCAACACGTGTTGCACCAGCAGATAATAGCGCCTTCGTTAATGCGGCAGCGCTAGCGCCAGTCGTTAATACGTCGTCGACTATGGCGACGTGTTGAAAGGGCAGAGGGTCGACGGTAAACGCCTTTCCCATGACCCGTTGCCGGGATTGTCTATCGAGACTTTCAAGCGGTGGCGTAGGTTGAGTTCGACGAATACCTTTCATGTAAATCGGTATGTGCAGGCACTTTCCAATGGGATGGGCGATTAATGTAGATTGATTAAACCCCCGTTGCCATCGCCTGCGCCAATGTAATGGCATCGGAATGATCGCCTCTGGTAATGGCTGGTGGCCCCGCACAATAGTCTGGCATAACTGGTGTGCAAGGGGACCGACTGTTGCCAATTGACGGTGATACTTCAGTCCTTTTATCAACCACGTTGTTGGCCCAGTGTATTCGCCGGCGCAACAAAGGCTATGCCAGGGTTTTGGGTTGCTCAGGCAACGACCGCAGGGGATATCCGATTGCAGCGACGCATCACCGCATTGGGGGCATGAATGACGTAGATGTGGCCATGAAGCCACGCATCTGTCACAAACAGGGCTGCTTATGAGCGATATGACACCGAGACATAGCAGACATGATCCTGTATAAAAAATAGTCATTGGTAAATACATCCTTGTCTTTAAGTTGACTAATCCGCTTGAGGCTCTATTATCGCGGCATTCCTTTCTCGAGATCATGATATGACACAGCATACTTTGCATTCAGCGCCAGTTGACGCCTTGCGCCACGATTGGACGGTCGATGAAGTTGTCGCATTGCTCAATTTGCCGATGAACGACCTGCTCTTTAAAGCAGCGAGCCTCCATAGACAGTATTTTGATCCCAATGCCGTTCAAATCAGCACGCTGTTGTCGATTAAGACTGGCTCTTGCCCTGAAGACTGTAAGTATTGTCCACAAAGTGCCCACTATCAGACAGGTCTGCAGAAAGAGAAACTGATTGCAATTGAAAAGGTTATTGCTCAGGCAGAAGCAGCGATGGCATCTGGCGCTACCCGATTCTGTATGGGTGCGGCATGGCGATCGCCCACTGACCGTGATATGCCATTGGTCGTCGACATGGTAAGTAAGGTCAAGGCCATGGGTTTAGAAACCTGTATGACACTGGGTATGTTGAGTGACAGCCAAGCAGAGACGCTGGCAGAAGCTGGCCTCGATTATTACAACCACAACCTTGACACGTCACCTGAATTCTATGGAGAAATTATTTCCACGAGAACCTACGCTGATCGCTTAGAAACACTGCAGTCGGTACGTAACTCAGGTATGAAAATCTGCTCAGGTGGCATTCTGGGTATGGGTGAACAGGAATCCGACCGCGCAAGCATGTTGGTAGAACTGGCGAAGTTGACCCCGCATCCCGAAAGTGTGCCTGTTAACATGCTGGTAAAAGTGGCGGGAACGCCGATGGAACAGATCGAAGATTTAGACCCCTTCGACATGATTCGCGCCATCGCTGTTGCGAGAATCATGATGCCTAGCTCGCACGTGCGCTTATCAGCTGGCAGAGAAAATATGAATGATGAAATGCAAGCAATGGCTTTTTTCGCTGGTGCCAATTCTATTTTTTACGGTGAGAAATTGTTAACGACGAATAACCCAGAAGCCAATACCGACCGACAGTTATTTCAACGCTTGGGCATTCACCCCGAGGGCAGGGATACCGTACCTCCGGTGAGCGCTTGGGCACCTGATAATTGCCCAAAGAGACCCCATCAAGATTTCTATGATGCCACGTCAAAACTAGGTGCGTAATGGATTTACAGGGCAGACTCCAAAAGCACCAAGAAGCCGGGCTGTATCGCCAGCGTAGGTTGTTGTCGAGTCCACAAACACCTGAGCAATGCGTAGATGGTCAATCGTTGATTGGATTCTGTTCAAATGACTATTTGGGGCTGGCTAACCACCCCAAAGTGATTGAAGCCATGGTGACTGCAGCGCAACGGTATGGCGTTGGTGCAGGTGCTTCTCATTTAGTGAACGGTCATCATGAAACACACCATGACCTCGAAACGGCTTTGGCCGAATTTTTAGGTTATCCCTCGGTTTTGCTGTTTTCTACAGGATATATGGCGAATACCGGCACCCTAAACGCTTTGTTAGACCGCAAAAGTTTGGTCGTCCAAGACCGACTGAATCACGCATCGCTACTCGACGGGGGCCTCTCCTCCGGTGCCACATTCAAGCGCTTTAACCACGGCGACTATTCTCATTTGGATCAACAGCTGTCGGGCGATAGTCCCCAAAAATGGGCGGTAACCGACGGCATTTTCTCCATGGATGGTGATCAGGCCGACTTGCGCCGTATGGCGAATGTGTGTGCCAAACATAATGCAGGGCTGATGGTTGATGATGCGCACGGCATTGGTGTTTGCGGGCCAAACGGACGTGGTACCGTTGCCCAACAAGGATTGGGGGTGACTGAAGTGCCCGTGCTGGTCGGTACGCTAGGCAAGGCATGTGGCACCTTTGGCGCCTTTGTCGCGGGCAGTGAACAGCTCACCGACGCATTGGTGCAATTTGCACGACCCTACATATACACCACCGCCTTGCCACCAGCCGTGGCTGCAGCGTCGTTGACTGCATTGCAGCTGTTAGCACAGGCAGACGAAGCACGGGCACATTTGCAACAATTACAAAGTCGATTGCGCCAAGAATTAACGGCCATGGGTTACCATCTATGGGATTCAGTGTCGCCCATTCAGCCAGTTATGATCGGTGATGCTGCCCAAGCAATGGCCTACAGCGATGCATTATTAAAACGCGGATTGTTGGTTACCGCTATCAGACCACCAACCGTACCTAAGCATACCGCGCGCCTAAGAGTGACCTTGAGCGCCAGCCATACAAACCAACAACTGGATCAGTTACTTCAAGCATTCTACGACCTGCGCCACTTAGATCGGTCATATCATGGCGCTTAATATTGCCGTGATAGGTGGCTGGAATATACCCGTATCCGTCATGAAACCCTTATTATTGGATCTTGAGACCCAGTGTCGATGCCCAGTGCAGATGCTAGATTATCCCGGCTATGAATCTGGATATGACGGCTCCCAAGATTGGTTAATTCCCGCTTTGGTTGAACGCTGGAAGCCGTATCTAAACACCGAGACGGTGGTTGTGGGTTGGAGTTTGGGTGGCATGATTGCCTTATCGTTGGCAGCGTGTTTACCGTTAGCTGGTGTCGTGGCGTTGGGCAGTAATGTTCAGTTTCAGGGTAGTGCGCCTTGGCAGATGTCGTCAGCAATGTTTCGGTCTTTTTCCAGACAGGTTCGCAGCGACTATATTCAGAGCCGCAATACGTTTATTGATTTGGTAACCGCTGGCGATTCAAGACCGGGCAGCGCCTTGAAGCAGCAATTGATTGCAGCCTACGACACTTTTCGTCCTGACTTGAAAAGCATCAATGACAGCTTGGCAATGCTTGGAGAATTGGATGTGGCCCAAACGATCGGTACTGTGCCGCAACTCTGGATCTTTGCTAAGGACGATGCGCTAGTGCCGGTGACCTGTGTGTCTCAGATTGTGCCACAGGCGATGACCCACATTCGGGTCGTGTCGGGTGGACACGGATTCCCATTTTCTGCGCCTATTGGGCGGGAAATACACCAGTGGTGCGCCACCATGTTGGCGAAGCAAGTATGATTCCAAAGAAAAAAATAGCGGCATCGTTTAGTCAAGCAGCGGCGGGATATGATGCCTCTGCACAGTTTCAACGTGATGTGGGTAACGACTTACTCAGGTTGCTACCCGCGGCCGCAGGTGGTCGATTGTTGGATTTGGGTTCTGGAACCGGCGCTCTGCATCCTCGGCTATTGGCGCACGTGCAGCCTATCCAGAGTGTCGGAAGTGATTTGGCTCAGGGCATGAGCCTTTTTGCTAAGACGCACTTAGAAGCGGAATGTCACTCTCTATGGGTAACATCAGATGCAGAGGCAATGCCGTTTCCATCGAACAGTTTCAACCACATTTTCGCGAACCTATCCTTGCAGTGGTGTGATAATGTCGATGCCTTGGCAAAGGAGGTGTGGCGGGTATTGGAGCCTCAAGGGATCCTGTGGTATTCGACCTTGGTTCCCGGCACCCTATGCGAGTTGGAAACCAGCTGGGCTGCAGTGGATCCGTTCCCTCATGTGAATGACTTCATTCCAACCGAGCAACTGGTAGCGCACTGGAAGTCTGCTGGATTTAATCTGGTTGCGCAGCATCGTAAAACGCATCGACTAGACTATGCATCACCCTTGGCTTTATTGCATGATCTCAAAGGTATTGGTGCCCATTTTATGGACAACAGTGCCAACCAGAAAGTAACGCCGCCGGGGAAACTGAAACGCATGCTGGCAGCATACAGGCAGTTTCAGACGGCAGAGGGCAGTTATCCAGCCACCTATGAAGTGCTTATGTTAGGAATACAAAAACCATGACGACCTATTTTGTATCAGGTACCGATACCGACTGTGGTAAAACCTTGGTTACGACAGGGCTACTGCGTTTGGCCGCACAAAATGGACTTGAAACCGTTGGGCTAAAGCCGATCGCAGCGGGTTGCGAGGTAAACGACGGTGTGTATCACAATGCCGATGCACTGATGATTCAGCAAGCGATGACGGCACCTTTGGATTATCAAGACGTGAATCCAGTTGCCTTGTTGCCGCCCATAGCGCCCCATATTGCGGCGGCAGAAATTGGGATGACGGTGACTATCAGTCAGCTCAGAGCGCTGTTACAACCCGGCTTGTCCTATCCTGCTGATCTTATCTTAGTAGAAGGTGCAGGGGGGTGGTTGGTTCCCCTAAACGACAGCGAATTTCTGACCGATTTGGCAGGTGTCTTGCAAATGCCCATTATTCTTGTCGTGGGTATGAAGCTAGGCTGTTTAAATCACGCCTTGTTAACACAAGCGCGCATTGAGCAGGCAGGGCTGGTTGTCGCAGGATGGGTGGCCAACCAAGTAGACCCCATGATGTCGCGTCCTGCGGAAAATCTTGCCACATTACAACAACACATGCATGGCCAGTTTCTTGGCTACATTCCTCATTTGAAGGGTGACGATGATACAGAGCGCGCACTTGATGCCGTAGCGTATTTGAAGCTGCCGCCCCTGTGATAACCACCTTGACGGATATGAATATCGATGAAAACAATTAGTGTATTGGGTATCTGCGGCAGTCTGCGTAAAAAGTCTGCAAATAGGGCCTTGCTAGAATATGCAATAACCAACTTGCCCGATGGCGTTGAAATGGCCATCGCTGATATTTCAGACATACCATTTTATAATCCTGATGTGTCAGCAATACCACCGTCGGTCACTGCGTTTTATCAAGCGCTCGCCAAAGCCGATGCGTTGATGTTGTCGGGTCCTGAGTATAATTACTCCATTTCGCCTGCACTCAAAAACGCCTTAGACTGGGCGTCGGTTAGTGTTGACAAAACACTGGTGCTGCAAAAGCCAACGGCGCTGTTAGGTGCTGGTGGCAGCTTAGGAACGGCGCGTGCCCAGTATCACCTCAGGCAGGTTGCTGTTTATCTGCAGTTAGATGTATTGCACCGTCCAGAAATTTTTTGTAACGCATTCCAGGGCACCTTTGATGATCAGAATTGCCTCATCGATAACCGCATTCAGAAACAAATTTCTGAGCAGTTGGTGAGCCTCAAAGCCAAGGTAGTATTGCGGCGCCAGATCGAACAGTTAGGATCAAGTACCTAATCCCTTGTGGAACCTTGGATGGACAGGCTGATCGTTTTTTAGCCGAGAAACGCGGGCTGTTGCCCTAGGATCGCTGGTACTGAGGGTGTCCTTGCTGTAACCTGCCCGCCGCAGTCTGGGAGTCTCCCAGACAATTTGATACAAGAGATTATTGCATGAGTTTTGCTTCACTGGGTCTGCCCACTTCAATCCTAGACGCGGTTACCGCTAAAGGCTATACCACGCCATCCCCCATTCAAATGGAAGCCATTCCTGCCGTATTGGCGGGTCGTGATGTGATGGCTGCGGCACAAACTGGAACGGGTAAAACAGCCGGTTTTACCTTACCCATTTTGGCTAGATTGTCCGAGGGTAAACTGGCAAGACCCAATCAAGCACGTGCTTTGGTGTTAACGCCAACGCGCGAATTGGCGGCTCAGGTAGGCGAAAGTGTCGCAACCTATGGCAAAAATCTGCCATTGCGATCTACCGTGGTATTTGGTGGCGTTAAAATCAACCCACAAATGATGGCGCTCAGAAAGGGTGTCGATGTGTTGGTAGCTACCCCTGGGCGCTTATTAGATCTCTATCAGCAGCGTGCTGTGCGTTTTGATGACCTTGAAGTGTTGGTTCTTGATGAAGCCGATCGGATGTTGGACATGGGCTTTATTCACGACATCAAAAAGATTTTGGCGTTATTGCCAGCCAAGCGTCAAACCTTGATGTTTTCAGCGACATTTTCATCTGAAATCCGCGCGCTTGCCAAAGGCTTGGTTCATGACCCAGTTTCGGTGTCAGTCACGCCACCCAATGCAGCTGCTCCTACGGTTGAGCAGTGGATTAGCCCTGTTGATAAGAACCAAAAATCAGCATTGCTTGCCAAATTAATCGTTGAGAATAAATGGCAGCAGGTTTTGGTGTTTAGCAAGACCAAGCACGGTGCCAATCGTCTTACTAAATTTTTAGAAGCGCGTGGCATTCGTGCTGCCGCCATTCATGGTAACAAGAGTCAAGGTGCCCGAACCAAAGCATTGGCAGACTTTAAACGGGGCGCCACACGGATATTGGTAGCCACCGACATTGCTGCACGCGGCTTGGATATTGACCAGCTGCCACAGGTTGTCAATTTTGACTTGCCCAATGTGCCGGAAGATTATGTGCACCGTATTGGCCGAACTGGCCGTGCTGGATCTACAGGCCAAGCCGTGTCATTGGTGAGCGCCGATGAGCTCAAGCAGTTGCAAGACATAGAGCGTGTCACCAGCAAGGTACTTGAGCGTCGTGTGATTCCAGGATTTGAACCCGTACATGCATTGCCTGTTTCAAAGGTAAATCCACATCCAGGTCGCTCTCATAGCCCTAAAAAGCCGAAGAAGCCGAAGGTCGGACACCGCGATGGTGTCAGGTCTGGCGACAATGCACGTGGTCACCGCCCACCGACTAAATCTTAAAAGACACGCGCTGGTTGAACCGATGTCTGCAGACGCGGTTCAATGCCAGTGCAAGACGGTTCCGTCATTGGTTTGTTCAATAACGCACCAGCCATTGCCAAGATACAGGCTCGGGACATCAGTCAAGGCATATAATCCCTTTGTGGTGTACGCACCACATTCTCCTTGTGCAGATAGAATCAGCAACCTGGCAATGCCTCGCCTACGGTAAGCTGGTGCAACAATTATGGCATTGATCCACAGCTGATTGTCTACTGCTTGATTGGGTATTGCTCTGGTAAATGCCAGACCGCCAACCAGACGACCATCGATGGTCGCCACTATTGGCGGTGGTAAGGGTTTGCCCTGTCGATCGGCCATAAAGGGGTCAATGTCGCCCCATTCACTGATGCACCACTGCCTGAATTGCGCATATAGGTCACTGTTGGGCATGCCCTTGGTGATCGTGATTTCTGAATCTTCAATGCCTGACAATTGATAATCCTCAAGTGGGTCTTTAAAGCCGCCCTAACAGACAGACGCGTTCTTTGCGCTATAGGTCAATCCAAAAATGCAGTATCGGTGTCCCATAGGCCGGTGATATCAGCGTCTGGGTGAGTTGACCGCCGCAGGCCCTGATCACAGCCTGTGAGGCAAGATTGTTGGCATCGGTTACTAGCATCACTCTGGGTATCCCCAGTTGCTGCGCGATCGGTATTGCAAGCCGCAACATCTGGGTGCCATGGCCATTATTTCTGCAGCTGGGTGCAATGTCGTAGCCAATGTGTCCACCTTCAATTGCGAGGTAAGGGTGGTCAATGTGGTGGCGTATGCGGATGGCACCCATAATATCGCCATCGATGTCTTGTAGCCAACGGGTAGTGCAGGGGACATCGCCCGCTTTCACGATGCCCCGTTCCTGTCGCTGTAATTCGTTGCAATAGGCAGCAAAGTTCGCTTCAGCGGGCGCGTAATAGGGCGCGTTGTCAGGGTCATGCATTGTAAAATCGGCGTACATCTTCAGAAATGCAATTTCCAATGCGGCAATAGGTGCGACGAGTTGCATGTTAAAATGACCCTGTAGTCAATAAATTGCTAAGCCTGTTAACAGATCAGTGGGTTATCAATAACCTGTGCCTGAACTATTTTTCGAGATGTTAAGCGGCCCTGATTGCTAGATGCCCAAAAGTCGTCACATTGCTGGCCGATCCACTCAGCAAACAGTGGATGACATCGTGCAAGAAAGAGCAAAATCGTGGCTGTTGTAATGACGAATGAAGGCGCGCCATCCAATGTCACGCGCCTTCAGAATGGCTTGTTCAAACGCTGGCATTCGTTGGTTATAGAAGAAATCCATCGCTATCAGCCTGTTATGGGCTACTTGCCCAATGCGTACACAGTCTAAGACTCACGGGGACTGTTCTAATTCGACCGAAGAATCAGGTATTAATTTAAACACTGTGCCGCCAATATATAAAGGCGGCGTAGTGACGCGCTCGCTACGTCCCTATAGGCAGCTGCTGCATTACTTAGGAGCAAAAGCAAACAGCGCTAATGCAACCACAAAGACGCCAATAAATATCGCAATCAGCCACCCAAGGGTATTCGAATAGCCTTTGGGCGAAATCAGGCCCTGTCTGTCCATCGCCTTTATGGCTGGATACAACCGCCAATAGAAACTGGCTATGGATGCGATTAACGCCAAGACAGCATATAGCCGCGTATCTTGAGATCCGGTGAGCAATATAACCAATAACAGCGCGACAAAAATCAGCTTGGTACCAGCAACCCAGTTAATTAGATACCGCACCAATGCATGTACTTCTGGCTGGGTTTTTGACAACTCGTAGGCGTTAAATATGCCTATGCCGTTGCCCTTTTTGCTACTTGGCGCAAAATAAAGGGTCAAAATATTCAGCGACTCTAGAATCATAAATACGACAATGCTGACCGCTAACCAATTCATAAAAATCACCTTTACGTTGTCAATGGGACCCATTATGGTCGACCGCTATTCCCCATGCGACCGTTAATCCACAATTTTCTGACTACGCACCCCAAATAAATATTGTTTTAGAGATCGAATGCGTCCGGTACGGGATGCTGCGCGAGTAATTCTCCTATAGAAAATGCGAAGATGTGGGGAGTTTTATGGCGTTCAACTACCCGTCAAAACGGGACTTGTTGATCAGCTATTGGCGCCCATCCAAGTGATGCTATCGAAGCGAAAGAGTCGAAAGTGTTCATCCACTTACCTGACTGTCTGCTAAAAGATGTGAGGTTGACGCAGGATGACATCGCGCAATAAAGGGCCAAGCCCTGGCTGTTGTATTCACGAAAGCGCGCACGATGCAATGTCACGCGCCGTTGGTCTACCGGCAACCCCGTCGATTACACAAACTGCTTGCCCAAAAATCCATTGGCAGACGATTGGCAAAAAAACGGAAGCTGCTGATTTGAAACTGCCAACAGTGCGCCACAACACACTCTTTTAAAAAGCCGTCATTATTTAGGCCAATACGGGTGTTATAGGTCGAAAATAGGGTGTTAATCTCAACAGCCCATAGTTAAAAATAAAAAGAACCAGTATGCCAGTGCTGACATTCTGAAACAGATTGAATGGTCTGCTCGGATCCAGCCAAGCACACTATTTTTCAATTAAAAAGGACATAAGAGAATCCACTATGAAATCAATTAAAGATGCTTTAAAGCCATCTGCGAAAGTATTGCTCTCTGCAGCAGTATTTCCGCTCATGATGGGCCTAAGTAGTTATTCAATGGCTGAATGCGCACGCGGCGCTTTGGATAAAATGTATTGCGATACAGACGGTGACCTGGTTGCCGACCTGCCTACAGACAGTTCTAAATGGGCTGACCCGAGCACCCTGATTTTTGCCTATACACCAGTGGAAGATCCTGCTGTGTATGCTGACATTTGGCAGCCGTTTATTGACCACTTAAAAACTGTAATTGGCCGTGACGTACGTTTTTTCGCCGTGCAGTCAAATGCAGCACAGGTTGAAGCGATGCGCAGCGGACGCTTGCACATTGCTGGCTTTTCAACCGGCCCAACGCCTTTTGCCGTAAACCTAGCCGGTGCAGTACCTTTTGCATTGATGGGCTCTGACGAAGGTAAGTTCGGTTATAAGCTGCAAGTTTATACCCAAGCAAATTCTGATATTCGCACCATGGCAGACATGAAAGGCAAGCGCATTGCACATACGTCACCTACCTCTAACTCTGGTAACTTAGCGCCAAGAGCCTTGTTCCCTGGTTTGGGTATTGTGCCAGACACCGATTATGAAGTGACCTACTCAGGTAGCCATGATCAATCAATGTTAGGCGTCGTTGCAGGTGATTATGATGCGGCTCCCGTTGCTTCAGAAGTAGTTGAGCGCATGGCTGCACGTGGGCTTTACGATCCTAAGGAAGTCAGAATCGTATGGGAATCAGCTAGCTTTCCAACCACCTCATACAATTATGCCTACAATCTGAATCCTGACTTGGTGAAGAAAATCAAAGAAGCGTTCTACACCTTTGACTTCAGAGGAACGGCTTTGGGTGATGAATTTGAGGGCGTCGAGAAATTTGTCCCTATTACTTATCAAGAGAACTGGAGTGTGATTCGAGAAATCCAGAAAGCCAATGGTGTTCAGTACACACCTGATCAGTTGAAGTAAGCGTCTGACAAGCCCAGCCAAGACCTCTGTGGTGTTGTGCTGGGCAACTATTTTTAGGTGAAAACACTATGTTAGAAATTTCGAATCTGGTCAAACGATACGGCAAAGATGACGCGGTATTGAAAGGTCTCAATTTATCGGTGACCGGTAGTGAAGTGGTATCCATCGTGGGCGCATCAGGCGCGGGTAAAAGCACGATGCTCAGATGTATCAATCGGCTGGTAGAGCCGACATCAGGATCAATTACCCTAAACGGTTTGGAGCTGACACAGCTTCGCGGCGCGGCATTACGCAAAGCGCGGCGTAAAATCGGAATGGTATTTCAAGGTTTTAACCTTATTGACCGATTGTCAGTAATGGAAAACGTACTTGCAGGGCGGCTTGGCTATGTGTCGCTGTTTCAGGCGGTATCACGGAGATATCCGCAAGAAGATATCGAAAGGGCTTTTTATCTGATGGATCGCGTCGGCATTGCCCATTATGCCAATAAACGTGCAGATGAATTATCGGGCGGTGAACGCCAACGTGTGGGTGTTGTGCGCGCCCTCATGCAAAATCCCGAAATCTTGTTGGCCGATGAACCTACCGCGTCGTTAGACCCTAAAACCTCCGAACAAATCATGGTGCTATTGCAGGGGCTCGCAAGTGAGATGTCTTTGCCAGTTCTGATCAATATTCACAATGTGGCGCAGGCCAAAGCTTATACCGATAGGATAGTGGGTTTACGCCATGGCCAAATGATTTTTGACGGTGGCCCGTCAGATTTTAATTCCGACGCACTGGACGCCATTTATGGCGGCATTGAGAATCCAGATGACGATGGCCAAGATATTTCAGTCTCAGGTGGTGTGGCATGACACCCGAACAACAGCAACCGCGCTTGTGGAAAAAAGCGCCGTTTATCGCCAATCCTTGGCTACGCTATGGTCTGATCATTATTGCATTCGCCTATCTGTATTGGGCTGTTTCTACCATCCCCTTCAATTGGCAGCGTATATCAGAAGGCTGGCCCCGTGCCATGCGGATTTTTGGAGGTGGTTTTCCTCCCGCATTTGATCGCGGCGAATTGATGTGGAAGGGCTTTAAGGAAAGTTTCCAAATTGCCTTTCTCGCCACCATATTGGGTGTATTGCTGTCGATTCCTATCGCAGTGATGTCGGCTAAGAATATTGCACCCAAGCCCATTTATTTTCTTGGGCGAGCGATCATCATTACAGCGCGGAGCTTTCATCCAGTCATCGTGGCCATTTTATTTGTCGCCGCAGTTGGCTTTGGTCCCATTGCAGGCATTTTGACACTGACTTTGTATTCGATTGGTTTCGTGGCCAAATTATTGGCAGAGGAAATTGAAGAAATCGATTGGGGTCAAGTAGAGGCGATGAGATCGGTCGGTGCGGGCTATATGGCAACCCTAGTTTATGGCGTTTTCCCTCAGATTTTGCCACGACAAATTGGACTGTCAATGTACCAATTGGACAGTAATTTGCGCGCCTCGGCGGTGGTTGGCATAGTCGGGGCAGGCGGTATTGGTGCAACCTTGATGAATGCTTTTGGTCGATATGACTATGATTTTGCTTTCGCCATATTAATTTTAATCATCGGTATTATTCTGATCAGTGAAGCGATCAGCGGTTGGGTAAGGAAAAAGATATGGTAGAGCAAAAGGAAGATAGTCTCGCAAAGTATTGGACGCGGTATGACAGCAAAGAGCGTTGGATACGGTATGTGATTTATTTCCTCACCGTGTTTGCTGTGGTGTGGGCTGTTAAAGACATTGACATATTTTGGCCCTGGGTGTGGGATGCCCCCAATCAAATGCAAAATCTGGCTGTAAGAATGTGGCCACCGGAATTGGGTGCTTGGTCGGCCATTGGTGCTGCTTTGTTAGAAACCGTACACATCGCAACCTTGTCGACAATGCTCACCGTCTTTGTTGCCTTGCCTGTATCCTATATCGCAGCGCAAAACACCACCCCGAACCGAGCTACTCTGTGGTTGGGTCGTACAATTTTGGTATCGAGCCGATCGGTGAATACCATCATCTGGGCGTTGTTGTTTGTTGCCATATTTGGCCCCGGTGTGTTGGCCGGTATTTTGGCAGTTATGTTTCGCTCTATTGGGTTTATCGGAAAGTTGATGGGTGAGGCCATTGAAGAAATTGACCGTAAGCCTGTGGAGGCTATGGAGGCGACTGGTGCCACCCGTATGCAGGTGGTGTTCTATGCCATCGTGCCACAGGTTATGCCGGCATTTTTTGCCATCGTAATTTTGCGTTGGGACATCAACATCCGAGAATCCACCGTATTGGGATTGGTGGGTGCGGGTGGTATTGGCGTGCTTTTGCAGGGAGCCATCGATACCTTCGCTTGGCAGACCGTGGCAACGATACTGATCGGTATTGTGTTCTTGGTGTTGGTAGGCGAAACCGTTACCAGTGTCCTAAGAAAGAAAGTCCTATAGGCAGGGTGTCAGATGGAACAGTTTGATTTTGGCACTGCTACAATATTGTTTACTGATGTGGACGACACATTAACCACCGACGGACAGCTCAGGCCTGAAACCTATCAGGCTCTCTGGCGTCTGGCCCAGGCCAATGTGGCTGTTGTTCCTGTTACTGGTGGGTGTGCAGGCTGGTGTGACCAGATAATTCGCACCTGGCCAGTATCAGCGGTCATTGGTGAAGGTGGCGCATTTTACATCAGCAAGGATGCCGACAAAAAACTCCATTGGTCGTTTTGGGATACCCGTGAACAGCACAAAATTGACCAAGCCAATATCATTTCTGATGTGCAATCCATGGCAGAGGGCGATGGTATCGTCTTTGCCAAGGATCAGCCATTTCGACTGGTTGATGTCGCCATCGATTACAACCAAGACCACCGAATGGCACCAGAGCAAGTAGCCAGCATCATGCTTCAGCTTGAGAATCTGGGCTATCGCGTCAAAAAAAGCTCGATTCATCTGAATATCAGCAAAGGCAATTTTGATAAAAGCACCATGGCGTTGCGGTTAGGTGAGCAGTTGTTTGGACTCACAGCGGCAGAATTGTCACAACAGGCCATTTGCATCGGCGATGCGCCCAACGATGAAAGCATGTTCGCGCAGTTCCCACAAAGCGTCGGTGTGGCCAACATCGTCCCGCATCTCGACACCATGACCCACAAGCCGGCGTATGTGACTTCTGAGCGTTGCGGCGGGGGTTTTGTCCAATTGGCCGACCATTGGCTGTCGCAGCTGCAGTAACTGCCTTGTATCGCTTTATTTGGCTAAAGGGCAGTGCTATTTGTATTGGCACAGGCGCGTGAATCCCATTGCATAACAAACTTGACCCTATTCAATAGGCAACAAAAAAGGCCACCGAAGTGACCTTTGCTGCTGAGACCGACAAAATGTAATTTTGCTGCCTCGACTGACCGTTTGTTAAAACGACTCAGTTAAATGTGGTACCAGTGGTCGGACTCGAACCGACACTCCCTCTCAGGAACCGGATTTTGAATCCGGCGCGTCTACCAATTTCGCCACACTGGCATTACTTGTTCGGGCGTTGTCGCTCGAAGTGGGGCTATCATACGAAAAAATCCTTACCTGTCAATGACTTCCTGTTACTTCGTTCACTTTTTTCAGTTAAAATGGTTTTTTTTAATCATCGGTTTCTAGAAATACATGTCTACATTGTCAGTAAACGACTTCGACTTTGAACTCCCTGATGCTTTAATCGCCCGCTTTCCGCTACCTCAGCGCAGTGCCAGCCGTTTACTGCAAGTGGATGCACCCAGTCAAACGCTGGTTCATGGCGCATTTTCGGATGTGTTGTCACTTTTGCGTCCAGGTGATCTTTTGGTATTTAACAATACCCGCGTGATACCTGCGCGTCTGTTCGGCCAAAAGGCATCGGGCGGTAAAGTTGAAATGCTGTTTGAACGTTTACTGGATGAGCGCACCTGTGTGGCCCACGTTCGCAGTTCTCGAGCACCCAAGCCCGGCACCAGATTAATCATGGCTGATGGTGTTGAGGTTGATGTCATTGGCCGCCAGGATGCGTTGTTTGAATTACAGCTGGTATCGGCGTCCTCGTGGGTTGATGTGCTTGAACTACATGGACACATGCCGTTGCCGCCGTACATGCAACGAGAAGACGAAGCCTCAGATCGCGAACGATACCAGACAGTGTATGCCGAAAAAATTGGTGCGGTCGCCGCACCGACCGCCGGATTGCACTTTGATGAAGAATTAATGGCGCAATTATCGGCCAAAGGCATTGAAAAAGCCTTTGTTACCCTCCATGTAGGAGCAGGGACCTTTCAACCGGTAAAAGTCGATAACATTGAAGACCACGTGATGCACAGCGAGTGGTTGGATGTGAGTGACGCGGTTGTCGCGCAGGTGGCAGACACCAAAAAGCGTGGTGGACGCGTTTTTGCGGTAGGTACAACATCGGTGCGGGCACTAGAAACCGCCGCTCGGTCTGGCAGCCTTGCACCCTACAAAGGCGATACCACGATTTTTATTTTCCCAGGCTACCAATTCAATGTGATTGACGGCCTGATAACGAATTTTCATTTACCAAAGTCGACACTGTTGATGTTGGTAAGCGCATTGGCAGGTAAAGACCTCATGATGCGGGCATACCACGAAGCGATCACCGAGCAATATCGCTTTTATAGTTATGGCGATGCCATGTTTATATCGACCCTTTCACCTGCTGGAGAGACAGTTTAATGGCACGACAATGTTTTATGGATTTTGAGGTTGCCGCCACAGATGGAAAGGCACGTCGAGGCACGCTGACCTTCCCCCGCGGTAAGGTAGAGACGCCGGCATTCATGCCTGTGGGCACTTACGGCACGGTGAAGGGCATGTTGCCGCGAGACATCGAAGAAATTGGTGCGCATATTATTTTAGGTAACACCTTTCACTTGATGCTGCGTCCAGGTACACAGGTAATGAAGGAACATGGCGATTTGCATGACTTCACCGGGTGGAAAGGACCGATTCTTACGGACTCGGGTGGCTTTCAGGTATTTAGCTTGGGCGCCATGAGAAAAATCACTGAACACGGTGTGTCTTTCCAGTCGCCAGTGGATGGTGCAAAGGTTGAACTAACGCCTGAAATTTCCATGGACGTACAGCGCGATCTGGGTTCAGACATTGTGATGATATTTGACGAATGCACGCCTTATCCGGCGACTGTATCCGAGGCGGAATCCTCGATGGCAATGTCGCTGCGATGGGCCGAACGGTCGAAGACCGCCCATGGTGATAGCCCCAGTGCTTTGTTTGGTATTATCCAAGGTGGCATGTACCGTGATTTGCGTGAGGTATCATTAAAAGGCCTGACGGATATCGGTTTTGATGGTTATGCCATTGGCGGTTTGTCAGTTGGTGAGCCAAAAGATGAAATGTTTGATGTGTTGAATTATCTGCCGGCCATGATGCCAGCGGATAAACCACGCTATTTGATGGGTGTTGGTACACCAGAAGATTTGGTTGAGGGTGTGCGTCGCGGTGTCGATATGTTCGACTGCGTAATGCCGACCCGAAATGCGCGAAACGGTCATTTGTTTACCAGTTCGGGTGTGATAAAAATCAGAAATGCACAGCATCGCCACAATGTCGGACCACTTGACGCTGAGTGCGATTGCTATACCTGTAAGAACTTCACACGCGCCTATTTGCACCACTTAGACAAGTGTAAAGAAATGCTGGGTGCACAATTAAATACGATTCACAATTTGCGGTATTATCAAACTCTGATGGCTGGTTTGCGTCAGGCCATTGAAGCAGGTAATCTCACCGCCTTTGTTGAAGAGTTCTATCGAAAACGGGGACTAGAAACACCTAGCCTCAACGAACAATAATGTAATAAACGGAGTTTTTGTCATGAAAAATTGGTTATTGGTTGTAGCGTCTTTGTTTCCTGTAGCAGCTATGGCTGAAGTAGCACCTGCTGAAGCACCAGTATGGTCGCCTTTGCTTATGTTGGGCATCTTTGTGGTTATCTTTTATTTGATGGTATGGCGTCCACAGAGCAAACGTACCAAAGAGCACAAAGAATTGATCGGTACCTTGGCAAAGGGTGACGAAGTAATGACGACTGGCGGCATCTGCGGCAAAGTGGTTCGCGTTACTGACGATTTCGTTGTGGTTGAAGTTGCTGAAAAGGTGGAATTGAAGTTCCAGAAGCCTTCAGTAAACGCAACATTGCCTAAAGGTACGTTGAAAGGCATTTAAGTGGGATGGGTCTTGGCCCATTTCGTTCGAACCTGAGCGAGCAGCTCAGGTTCTTTGACTCAGCACCAGTAATGCGTTACATGCCCAATGTTAGCGCTGTCTTGGTTCTGAAAAGCACAATCGGAATTTGATAATGAACCGTTACCCGCTCTGGAAAAACCTGCTTGTGGTTATCGTGTGTCTCGTCGGCGCATTGTATGCCTTGCCTAATATTTATCCCCCTGACGCTGCGATTCAGATCGCCACCACCGACTCTCGTAAAGTCGTGACCACGGTTGCAATGGATCAAGCAATAGCCACATTGGAATCTGCCAATATCGGCTATTTCGGTGAAGAGTTAACCGATCGCCATATTATGATTCGGTTACAAGATGACAGCCGTCAGCTGGATGCCAAGGCACTGATTCAAAGAGAATTGGGTGACGGCTACATCGTCGCATTGAATAAAGCGCCTACCACGCCAGGATGGTTGGTAGCGATGGGTGCATCGCCAATGTCCTTAGGTTTGGACTTGAGCGGTGGTGTGCACTTCTTACTTGCAGTCGATATGGATGCTTATCTGACCAATCAAATGGAAGATTACTCAGCAGACATCAAGCGTACTTTGCGTGAAGAAGGCATTCGATTCCGTGGTGTCAGTAAGGCACCCGGTTTTGGTTTGACGGTTGAATTCCGAGATGCTGAAAACCGTGACCTCGGTGATACGTTCTTTGGCGAGCAGTATCCAGAATTTCTAAGAGAAACCATGGGCGATGGTGTGAGCGTCAGAGTGCGTTTTTCTGAGACCAAGCAAGGCGAATTGGAAGACTATGCCATCAACCAAAACTTAACCACGTTGAAAAATCGTGTGAATGAGTTGGGTGTGGCAGAGCCGCAAGTATTGCGACAAGGCAGAGACCGCATTGTGGTTGAGTTGCCTGGTGTACAAGACACCGCACAGGCCAAAAAGATTCTCGGTAAGTCAGCCAACCTAGAGTTTCGTTTAGAAGCCCAGGCGGGTGACCCAACGTCTGAAATTTATCAGTTCCGTGACGGAGCAGGTGGTAGCCAAAGTTCGGCGTCGCTAGAACGTTCGGTAATCATCAGTGGTGACAACGTTACCAATGCCCGTGTCTCTTACGACCAACAGGGTATTCCTGAAGTGTCGGTGTCATTGGACAGTAAAGGTGGTGCTCGTATGGGCCAAACCACCAAGTTGGGTGTCGGTCGCCGTATGGCGGTCTTGTTCATTGAGCAAAAGACTGAAACTGACTACCGCATGGTTAATGGCGCACAAAAGATTATTTACTCGACGGTTGAAGAAAAAGGCATCATCAGTCTTGCAACTATCCGTGGTATTTTCTCAAGTAGTTTTGTTATTCAAGGTTTAGATAGTCCCGCTGAAGCCTCTGAATTGGCGCTGTTACTTCGTGCTGGCGCTTTGGCAGCACCAATGAAGATTATCAATGAGCGAACCATTGGTGCGTCGTTGGGTGAAGACAATATTGTGAAGGGCGTCTGGTCTATAGCCATTGGCTTTATTGCAGTGGTGTTCTTTATGCTTGTGGCCTATCGCGTGTTTGGTGTGTTTGCAGTAGTCGCGCTGACAACCAACATCGTCTTGGTGGTTGCCCTGTTGTCGATGTTAGGTGCCACGTTAACCTTGCCGGGTATTGCCGGTATCGTATTAACGGTGGGTATGGCGGTCGATGCAAACGTGCTTATTTTTAGCCGCATACGAGAAGAAATGGACAATGGTATGTCGCCGCATTCTGCGATTAATGCGGGTTATGATCGCGCATTTACCACCATTTTGGATGCCAACTTAACCACTTTGATTGTTGCGGTTATTCTTTATGCGGTCGGCACTGGCCCGATTAAGGGATTTGCGGTAACACTGTCGTTCGGTATTGTCACTTCGATGTTTACGGCGATTATATTAACCCGTGCATTGAGCAACTGGCTATTGGGTGGACGTGATTTGAAAACTGTACCCATTCGGGAGATATGGAAATGAGCGAAATGAAACGCATTCCGTTTATGAAGCTACGGAAGGTGACTTTTGTCTTTTCTGTCACGCTGTTGCTGATTAGTATTCTGTCGCTGGGCTTTAAGGGTCTGAATTTTGGTCTCGACTTTACGGGCGGCACGCTGATCCAAGTGGATTACGCAGAGCCTGCCGATGTGGGTGTTATACGTGGTAAGTTGAATGATGCCGGTTTTCAAGACGTCATTGTGCAGTATTTTGGTTCAAATACTGACGTATTGATGCGAATGAAGGTGAATGACTCGCCCAGCATGGCTGAAGAAGTAATGGCTGCGCTGCAACAGGACGGCACCGCCGTTGTATTGAGCAGAAGTGAATTTGTTGGCCCTACGGTAGGTGAAGAATTGCGTGAAAACGGTGGCCTTGCCATGGTGTTGGCGCTGATTCTGGTGATGATCTACATTGCATTCCGATTCCAGTTTAAGTTTTCGGTCGGTGCAGTAGGTGCATTGATTCACGACGTTATCATTGTGATGGGCTTTTTCTCAGTCACTGGCTTTGAATTTGACCTGACCGTATTGGCTGCTGTGTTGGCGGTTATTGGTTACTCGTTAAACGACACCATTGTGGTAGCAGACCGTATTCGTGAAAACTTCAGAATGATCCGCAGTGATGACATTGAATACATCATTGATGTGTCGTTGACTCAAACGCTCGGACGTACCTTGATGACATCTGGTACCACGATGATCGTATTGCTGTCGCTATTGGTCGTTGGCGGTGAACTTAATTTCGGTTTCTCCGTCGCTTTACTGGTTGGTATTTTAATCGGTACCTACTCATCGATCTATGTTGCAGCCAACGTCTTGATGTTGATGAAGCTGACCAAAGAAGACTTGATGCCGCCTGAAAAGCCGAAGACGGATGACATGGAAGAAATTCCGACTTGGTTAAAAGACTAAGACCGTAACCCTTGGCCTGTCCAAATAATCAGAGGTTGGACAGGGCAATAGGCAGGTAGTGGCACGGTAGCGTTTTTCTGTATCCATAAAAAAGCCCAGTATGTGCTGATCGCACACTGGGCTTTTTTGTGTCAGTTGCTTGTGTCGGCAACGGGATGCTGTATGGGGTAGTGGTTAAGCCAAGGCTTTAGGGTCGAGCGGCTGGGCAATCTCAGCAATGCGGTTGGTGTCGATTAATGTAGCAAAGTCGTCGGCAATGGCCTGTCCTTGCGCAATCGCAGTGTGCCAATATTTCTGCCGCACATCTGTTTCCAATTTCTCAAAGTCACCCCGATCAGGAATCTTGCCATAGGGTAGCCGATCAATAAATGATTGCGTTGGCGTGACGAGCACAACATCGGTGTAATTGCGCTTGTTTACCGTGCGCCAAGGCAGGCTTTTATCAAACCAGCCGGGCTTCAGCATAGGCGCAAAATGGGGGTATAAAATAAGGCCTGGTGCAGTTTCTAACGGTAGATCGAAATGGTAATCAATCATACCGCCATCGCGATAAGTGCCCTGTGGTGCGCCTGGTATGTCACGCACACCTTCTAACACCAAGGGAATGGCACCAGAGGCCATTAAGGCCTGTAAACTATTGGCCGAGGATAGCTGGCACAAACGGCCCTTTACCCCGCGCAAATCTCGAAATGGCGAGGTGGGTACCTGTTGTGAAAATATCACCCGCTCATAAAATGACAAAAATGCCCGGCGTGACACCATATTGGTCGCCGCGCTGGCCAGTACGCTCGTCAACTGCTTAAAACGCGTGTCACTGGCACCCCAACCTCTGGCGCGGGCCGCGACAACGTTGAGGTGAAACTGGGTGTTATGTACGATTTCTTCAATGCCAGTTTCGCCTAGGAAGTGCTTGATCATGTACTCGGCACTGTCAGAGACATCTTTGGGGGTCGTGGTGTGGTCATAGGCCGATGCCACGTAGGCATCTTCGAGCCGTTGGATGGCTTTATCGGGTGCGGCCATTGCGTGGCAGGCCATACGCATAGCGCCAATTGAGGATCCGACCAAATTGATAGGTTGTGTGGCTTGGCTTAGAAATTCGCGACCAAGATATTGGTCAAAACGTGATAGCACGAACCATTTAGGTCCACCTGACGCGCCTAACATCATGGAGATGTGTTCCGGCTTTAATCCCTTTTCTCGAATATGCTGTAAAGCACGTTCGCCAGCAAGAATTTGCAGATTGTGTGTCATGTTGTGCTACCCGTAATAGTCGATGAACAACGGTTGAAGCCTAATGCTGTCGGGTCACACCGCATATCCAAACTGCGTGGTTATGCGGTGTTGCTTCTGATTAAGCAGACAGGGCCTGAATAACCAATTTGAACAGTTTCGGGTTCGCGACCACCAAAGTCTTACTCTTCAGCGACAAAGGACGGCCATTGGCGTCACCTGTTAACGCACCTGATTCCTGAGCCAATAGAGACGCCACTTCGATATCGAGCTCATCCACTTGGTTGGCGACAAAAGCGACTGTCTGGCCACCACAACATGCGGTGAGGTCGGTCAAGAATGACCCAGTCAGACGCACATCACATTGCTGCTCTTTGAGTACAGCAAAGAACGGCGTGTTGAAATCTGGCTTGTAGGTTGAAACGAGGGCTTTTTGCAGTTTCTTTTGATTGCTGGTACGGGTGCGCTTTTCTAAAAATTGCATGCCGCGACCACGGGTGGCTGTAAATTCACCACCGGTAAATGGATTCACCAAAGCGATGTGTTCCATTTTACCATGTCGATAAAAAGCAACGGTGACCATAAATGCGGGATAGCCCGCCAAGAAGTTGGCAGTACTGTCGATTAAGCGTACACGCCACATTACTTCTGCATCAGGCGTACGGGCTTCGTCCATACCTTTGCCAACGATGTCGATGTTGTGGGTAGGGTGTGCTTTACGAATGGCCTTGATCAGTTGGTCGGATGCGCTTTGAACAGCGGCTTCTAAAATAGCCTGAACGCTCATGCCTTCGGCAATCTGACCGGGCATTTGGTCATATTGAAATTTCAGTTTTTCGGCGGCAGCACGTGCTGCCCGCAAAGCAATCGTCAATGTGGGTTGCATGGGAATCCAGGTATCAGTTTTGTTAAAAAGCGGTTTGTGGCGACAATGTTACGAAAAATTGCCACAAATTAGTAGCCTAGTGAGAAAATAGATTAGTCAGGCAAGGGAGCCGATTTCATGTAAAATACCCCAAAATCCCTTTAGGGTGTCTGATAACGGCTCAAAAATGGCAGCTTTTACTGACACCGACCTTTATTTAGTGAGGCAATCCTTGAGCTTTTTAGATCGCATACGCATCGTGTTGGTAGAACCGTCTTTCAGTGGCAATATCGGTTCGGCGGCACGGGCCATGAAAACCATGGGTTTAACCCATCTGTCGTTGGTCAACCCACCCGACTTTATGACCAATGTCGCCATGGCACGGGCGGCGGGTGCGCACGGCATTATGATGAAAGCGTCTGTGGCAGACAGTTTAGAGGCTGCTGTTGCCGATTGTCAGTTGGTGATTGGGGCGAGTGCGCGCAGTCGAGCCATTCCTTGGCCGCTGGTGAATCCGAGACAGGCGGCAAGTTTGTCGTTACAGCAATCAGATGACGTGGAAATCGCAATCGTATTCGGTCGAGAGCGCAGTGGGCTTACGAACGGCGAATTGGCTCTGTGTCACCACCATGTGCACATCCCGTCAAACCCCGAATACAGTTCTTTGAATGTTGCAGCTGCCGTGCAGGTGTTGGCCTATGAAATGCGTATGGCCATGTTGGGTGACAGTGTTGACTACCAATGGGACACAGAGCGCGAGGCGCCACCGGCCAATCAAGCGCAAATGTCGGGGTATTTTGAGCATTTAGAAAAGACCCTTATTGATATTGAATACCTTGACCCCCATAAACCTAAGTTATTGATGACGCGGTTGCGACGATTGTACATGCGGGTGCAACCTGATAATTCTGAAATGAATATCTTGCGTGGTATTCTGACGCAAGTAGATAAATTGCGCGCAAAATTGAAGGACTAATGGTCATGTTTACACAGCTTAGAGAAGACATAAACAGCGTTTTCGATCGAGACCCTGCTGCGAGAAACTGGTTTGAAGTATTGACCTGTTATCCCGGTCTGCATGCGCTGATTATGCACCGCGTAAACCACAAACTGTGGACCTGGGGTTTTCGGTGGTTGGCACGCTGGTTGTCCTTGATAGCGCGGTGGGTGACGGGGATTGAAATACATCCCGGTGCTGTTATTGGTCGTCGGTTCTTTATTGACCACGGTTTGGGTGTGGTCATCGGTGAAACTGCTGAAATTGGCAATGATGTCACCATCTATCAAGGCGTCACGCTTGGCGGCACCAGTTGGTTGAAAGGCAAACGCCATCCGACCTTGGAAGATGGTGTGATTGTGGGTGCAGGCGCCAAGGTGCTAGGCCCTTTTACGGTGCACGCGGGTGCCCGAATTGGCTCCAATGCCGTTGTGACCAAAGAGGTAGCGGCAGACGCAACTGTGGTTGGTGTGCCGGGGCGTGTAATCAAGGGCGCTACAGCACCCGTTGAATTAGATCCGGATGAGCTGCAGCGTCAGAAAGTCATTGCCGAAAAAATGGGTTTTGATGCCTATGGTGTCTCTGAGATGCCCGATCCTATTGCCCATTCGATTCGCAAGATGCTCGCCCACATACATGAGCAAGATGCCCGTTTGAATGAAATGTGCGATGTGCTCTGCCATCTCGATAAGAATTTCAAATACCTTAAATTCAAGGGTTTGGAAGGCGCTGACTTTACCGTAGTAGAAGAGGCAGATAATACTTCTGCGCCCTGTGGCGGATTGGAAGTCGAGTCTGCGCCGGCTGTTGAAAAAACCCCTAACGCCAGTTGAGATCCAAAATGCTGGGGTCGTGATCTGAAGACCGATACACCGACACCAGCCCTCTCTGCAATTCCTCCCCGACAATGATATCGGATTCAGCAGCGTTGATATGCCAATCGACTTGTTGCATGTCTGGTAAATTCGTAGGGTTCGAGCGCACAAAGAAATGGTCTAAGGCACCCGGCTTGTTGCGGTATACATAGGTGTATTCGTGCAAGCGGTTTAACCGTGCTCGTGATTCCTGCCAACCCGCATCGGTCAACAAACGCAGTGCTGGCTCGCCATAATAGGCGTTAAAATCCCCAGCGATAACGCGCATGTCAGGATCAAAGTCATCGGTGTTGTCTAATGCTTTTATTAGGTTGCGGCTTATCGCCATGCGACGCTGATCACAATAACCGGCTGCGGGCTCTGCTTTGGGGTCCTCAGCGCAGCCAGCGCGTCGGGATTTGTAGTGTACGACTGCGATCTGCAAGTGACTGCCTGTTCGCTGATTCATAAATACGCCCATGAGAGAGGGTCTGGCCGATACCCCTGGCGATGTGAGTGGCAAAAAAGCCACCTGTTTTACCTGCCATGCACGGGTTTTATACAGCAAGCCTTGGGTGATCTGATCGCTGCCACTGTCTTCACTGGCACCTGCCGCAAAAGCGAAGGGGTCGTCATTGGCGCCCAGTCGATTGACTGCGGACAGTAGATCGCTGATGGCTGAGTGGCTACCGTATCCATCATTTTCAATTTCCGTCAGGGCGACAAAGTCGGCATCAAACGTATGGACAGTGAGCGCCAGTTTTGCCAGTTGGTGGCGGTATTCGGCGACAGTCTTGGCTCCCCGAGAGGTTGGGAACCCACCGCCCTGTCCGTCACCGTTAAAGAGGTTCCGAACATTCAATTGTGCAATGCGGGTGTTTGCATCGGGGTTAAATGCGGGTGCCATTGTGTGGTCTGGTCGATGGGCGCGCGCGTCAATAGGTGTCTGGGGCAACAGGCGGTATTGGCCAAAACCAAAACTGGCGATGGCAGTAAAGGGTTGGATGGAAGTACCCAGTCTGACATTGTCGGCATCGACATAGGATGACCACAGTGCTTGATTGCCAGGGGCAGCATCGTCAATGACCCAGTGACTGACCGGTTGTTTAGGAGCTGCGCCTTGCACTGCCTGTTCAAACACATTGTCACTGGCGACATGCAGTTCACCATAGCGCGCCAACGACCCATTGCCTGATACCCACATCGGCGGTGTGACAACGGGCATGGATTCCACCGATTCCTGCCAGCCAACCGAATACGGCAAGCTGCTTATTGGCGTTGGCTTTGGCAAGGTGTTGTGACGGGAGCAGACAATAACCTGGTTTACATGCGTCAGTTCGGTAAGGCCGTAAAACTCGGTGACCTGCCCTGATACCACAACCGACTCCCCGACAGAGACCGGTTGTTGGCTGTAGACAAACAAGCCTTCTGAGGTGCGCGGATCGTTGTCTTGGTCGGCCTCAGCTGCGATCAAGAAAAAGCCCTTTAAGCTGTTTGGTTCCTGATAGACCGCGCTGACCAATCCTGTCACCCATAGCCTTTCTCCTTGCAGAGGTGAGCGATCACTAACGCCCTGTACCTGTGACAAGGGTGTAAGCGATTGGTTGCAATCGGAGGCTGCAGCCACGGGTAAAGACAGACAGGTCGCGACAGCCAAGGCGGCCATGCGAACCAACTTGATTTTAGGTTGCATTGTACAGATCCAGCATCCAACAAAGTCTTAGCATAGCACCTTGAACCAACAACGCTAGACGCTGTTGGTCTAGCTTGACAGCAATGGCTTTGGTGCTGGATGTGGTCTGCCCGTAATACTTGATTAAATTTGTCGGGAATAGCATAATTGCCGCCATCTTTCGAGGGGTGAACTATGCGTTTAACAACAAAGGGCCGCTATGCCGTTACGGCGATGCTCGACTTAGCAATCCACCAAAACAGTGGCCCAACAAGCTTGGCAGAAATTTCAAAAAGACAGGAAATCTCTTTGTCATATCTAGAGCAGTTGTTTGCAAAACTTCGCCGTGCAAAGCTGGTTACTAGTGTGCGAGGACCAGGCGGTGGTTATCAGCTTGGCCAAATCGCCAACGCGATTACGATTGCCAAGATCATCAACGCGGTCAATGAATCGACAGATATCACACGCTGTAAGGGTAAGGGCAATTGTCAAAAAGGTGATATGTGTCTAACCCATCATCTTTGGTGTGATTTGAGTGATCAAATCCATGACTTTCTTGATAAAATCAGTTTGGAAGATTTGGTGACCAAACATGAATATCGCAGCGGCGCTAAGGCACAAGACTTACTCATGTAATGGGCGCCAGCGCGCAAAAGAAAGCCTTGGTGTGAATATTCAGTGCCGAGTGACCCCATACGCCCAAAAAGCTGAGAATTATGAAATTACCCATTTATCTCGATTATGCCGCCACCACGCCTGTCGACCCGAAGGTTGCCGAGGCGCTAATGGACTGCCTAACCTTAAGTGGCACCTTTGCTAATCCTGCATCGCGTTCACACCTCTATGGGTGGCAGGCGGAAGAAGCAGTAGAAGAAGCCCGCGGTCAAGTAGCACGATTAATTGGGGCGAATAGCCGAGAGATTGTGTGGACATCGGGTGCCACAGAGGCTGACAACTTGGCAATCAAAGGTGTGGCGCAGATGCACCGCGCCAAAGGCCAACACATCATCACCTCAAAAATAGAACACAAAGCGGTTTTAGATTGCTGTGCTTGGCTCGCAACCGACGGCTTTGAGATTACTTACTTAACACCCAATGCACAGGGCTTGATTACACCAGCACAGGTTGAAGCGGCGTTGCGCCCTGATACGATCTTGGTGAGTCTGATGTTGGTCAACAATGAAATTGGCACCTTGACAGATGTCGGTACCATTGGTGCACTGTGCCATGAAAAAGGCGTGCTGTTTCATGTTGATGCCGCACAAGGTGCTGGCAAGGTACCGATCGACGTCAAGGCACAGCATATCGACTTGCTGTCGATGTCTGCCCACAAATTCTATGGCCCCAAGGGTATCGGCGCACTCTATGTCCGTCGGACTCCTCAGGTGAAGATCACCCCACAGATTCATGGGGGCGGTCACGAACGTGGCATGCGTTCGGGTACCCTAGCGACCCATCAAATTGTTGGCATGGGCGCTGCAGCAGCACTTGCCCAGTCCTTGTTGCCAGAAGAAGCCGTGCGCTTAACCGCACTGCGCCAGAAGTTATTACAGGGTATCCAACAGCTAGACAACATTGTTGTGCACGGTGACGCTGAACAACGTGTCCCCGGTATTGTAAATATCGCTGTGATTGGGCAGGACGATGAAACCCTGTTGCTGGCACTCACCGATATTGCGATATCCACTGGCTCCGCCTGCACATCGGCGAGCATTGAACCCAGTTTTGTATTGAAAGCGATGGGCGTTAGTAACAGCGTTGCCTTATCGTCTTTACGACTATCAATCGGCCGTTTTACAACCGATGAAGAAATAGATTTTGCCATAAAGCATCTTGTGAGCACCGTGACAAAATTGCGTCAGGTTGCTGCTAACAACAGTGGGAAACCCTAATGTCAGATTCCATAGATCAGTATCTGAAAAAAGATTATGAGGCTGGATTCGTATCGGATATCGATGCGGAAACCCTAGCTCCTGGTCTTAATGAAGACGTTGTACGTTTTATTTCAGCCAAAAAAGGTGAGCCAGAATGGCTGCTGGCCTGGCGATTAAAGGCCTTTGCGATTTGGAAAGAAATGACTGAACCCACCTGGGCGCATGTGCATTACCCTGAGATTGATTTTCAAAATATCAGTTACTACTCAGCCCCTAAGTCGATGGACAGCCGCCCCAAGAGTTTGGATGAAGTTGATCCTGAACTGTTGGCGGTGTATGAGAAATTGGGCATACCCTTGCATGAGCGTGCTGCGTTAGCTGGTGTTGCGGTGGATGTGGTTTTTGATTCAGTGTCAGTCACCACGACCTTTCGTGAGAAGTTAAAAGAGGTGGGCATTATTTTTATGCCGATCAGCGAAGCGGTGCATGAGCATCCAGAGCTTGTGAAAAAATACATGGGCTCTGTGGTACCGCAACGTGACAATTATTATGCAGCGCTAAACAGTGCAGTATTTTCAGATGGCTCGTTTGTCTATATTCCTAAGGGCGTGCGTTGTCCTATGGAATTGTCGACCTATTTTCGTATTAACGAAGCCAATACCGGCCAGTTTGAGCGCACCCTGATTGTTGCAGACGAAGGCAGCCATGTGAGCTATCTAGAAGGCTGCACGGCGCCGATGCGTGACGAAAATCAGTTGCACGCTGCTGTGGTAGAATTGGTCGCCTTAGATAATGCTGAAATCAAGTATTCGACCGTACAGAATTGGTACCCCGGCGACAAAGAAGGTAAGGGCGGTATCTATAACTTTGTGACCAAGCGCGGTATTTGTCACACCAACGCCAAGATCAGTTGGACGCAGGTTGAGACCGGTTCAGCCGTCACATGGAAATACCCCAGCTGCATCCTCAAGGGTGACAACAGCATAGGTGAGTTCTATTCCGTGGCGCTGACCAACAATTACCAGCAAGCCGATACCGGCACCAAAATGATCCACTTGGGTAAAAACACCCGATCAACGATCATCTCAAAAGGTATTTCGGCAGGAAAAAGCCAAGGGTCTTACCGTGGCTTGGTGAAAATGAATCCGGGCGCCAGCGGTGCCCGTAACTACACCCAATGCGACTCTCTGCTGATTGGCGACCAATGTGGTGCCCATACCTTTCCCTATATTGAGTCCAAAAACCCATCGGCGGTGGTTGAGCACGAAGCGACAACCTCGAAGGTCAGCGACGACCAGTTGTTCTTGTGCCAACAGCGGGGCATAACCCAAGAAAAGGCCGTGTCGATGATCGTGAATGGCTTTTGCAAAGAAGTATTTAAAGAATTACCCATGGAATTTGCGGTTGAAGCCGGCAAATTATTAGAAGTGAGTTTAGAAGGTTCGGTTGGTTAACGCCGGACATTCCGCAATAAAATGAGATGGACACCATGCTGAAGATAAGCAACCTTAGTGCACGAATTGAAGACAAAGAGATCCTTAAAGGTCTTAACCTTGAAGTGAAGGCGGGCGAAGTCCATGCCATCATGGGTCCTAACGGCGCGGGTAAAAGTACCCTTGGTTATGTGCTGTCAGGCAGAGAAGGCTATGAAATCACGGGTGGCGACATTGAATTTGACGGCCAAGACCTGACTGAATTAGACACTGAGGAGCGTGCCCAAGCAGGCTTGTTCTTAGCATTTCAGTATCCGGTTGAAATCCCTGGCGTCAGCAATATGGAATTTCTAAAGGCGTCGGTTGATGCGATCCGTTTGGCCCGTGGTCAAGAGGCGTTGGATGCGATCAGCTTCATGAAATTGGCGCGCGAGAAGTGCAAAGCGGTCAACCTAGACCAAAATTTCTTAAAACGTGGCGTGAATGAAGGTTTTTCAGGCGGCGAAAAGAAGCGTAATGAATTGATGCAGATGATGCTGCTTGAACCCAAATTGGCTATTTTGGATGAGACCGATTCGGGCCTAGACATCGATGCATTGCAAGTGGTTGCTGAAGGTGTCAATGCTTTGCGCTCGCCTGATCGCGCCATTATTGTGGTCACCCACTACCAGCGACTCCTAGACTATATAGTGCCTGATTTTGTGCATGTATTGGCAAATGGCAAAATCGTCAAGAGCGGTGGCAAAGAGCTCGCATTGGCGTTGGAAGAGAAGGGCTATAGCTGGTTAGACGGTGGAGCAGAATAATATGTCTGACCTGCGAGAGACGGTAGTCGCCACAGCAACCCAATGGACATCACTGCCTTGGCTAGCGCCCTACCGTGAACAATCATTGGCGCGTGTCAAAGCGGGTCAGTGGCCTGAATTGCGCCAAGAGCATTGGATGCATTCGCCGGTAAGGCGGCTGCATGCGGCTTTGGCAACGCCGACCCCATCGGACACGCTGACCGACAAGACCGATAGCATTCCAGCACTAGATGCCATGCGTGTTGTATTCGTGGACGGTGCATTTGATGCTGATGCCTCTACGGTGGCAGCGATGGATGGCTTGACCCTTGTGACCTTCAGCGAAGCCACTGCCGACGAGCAATCGCGTATTGTGACGCACCTTGGCAGTTGTTTGAACCAAGCGGACAAGCGTGAACGCCACATTATGGCAGACCTGAACGGTGCCATGCTATCTGATGGTTTGTTCATTCAGGTCGATAAAAATGTGCAAATCTCACGACCGATCGAAGTGGTTTACCGCACGACGGGCGCTGCGACTGGTCTCAATAATGCCCCGCGTTTGCTGGTGGTATTGGGGACCCATGCTGAAGCCACGGTGATTGAACAGTTCGTCAATAACGCTGCGGGTAGTGCCGTGGTTAACGCAGTGGCCGAATTGGTCATTGGTGACAACGCCACCCTAAAACACTACCGCTTGGGCGTTGACCAACATGCGATGGTGCATGTCGGTGCCGTCCATGTGGTTTTGAAAAACAATGCGAATTTGAAAGGCTTTATATTGGCCTTAGGCAGCCATTTTAAACGCACTGATATGGTCGTGCACCATACTGGGCAGGGCAGCCATTGCGACGTGACGGGTTTGTATCTTACTCGAGGCGAAGAACACAGCGATTTGAACGCCTGTATTGAGCACCGCACGCCCCATTGTTTTACCGATGAAGTCTTCCGAGGCATTTTGGCAGACAAGTCGAAAGCCATATTTAATGGACGGATTCACATCCATCCACAGGCGCAAAAAACCCTCGCCAATTTAAGCAACAAGAACCTGTTGTTGGATCAGGGTGCCGAAATCTATACCAAGCCTGAACTGGAGATTTACGCAGACGACGTGCGCTGTGCACATGGTGCGACGGTGAGTCAGATTCAATCAGATGCTCTATATTATTTGCAGACCCGAGGCATTGGGCGTAAAGAAGCAGAGATCATGTTGAGCTATGGTTTCATCAATGAATTGCTGAATACCATCAGTGTGGCGCCACTACGGGCCCATTTGCAGTCGGTATTGGCAGTCCAATTTACGCGTGATAGCGCCATTTTGGAGCATTTAGGATGAGTCCTATCAAGCACTTTGACGCAGAATTGATCCGGGCTGACTTCCCGATATTGCATCAGCAGATTCACGGACAGCCGTTGGTGTATTTGGACAATGCGGCGACCACGCAAAAGCCACAATCGGTGATTGATGCGCTGGTGCATTATTACAGTTTTGATAACGCCAATGTGCACCGGGGTGCACACACCCTAGCCGACCGTGCGACGGCCAGTTTTGAAGGTGCCCGCGTCAAGATACAGCAGTTTATCAATGCCCCCCACAGCCACGAAGTGATCTGGACTCGGGGTACCACGGAGTCGATCAATCTGGTGGCGCACTCATTTTTGCCGCGTATTGCCGGTAAGGGTGATGTGGTATTGGTCAGTGCGATGGAACACCATTCGAATATTGTGCCGTGGCAGTTGGTTGCTGCGACACTGGGTGCACAGGTATTGCCTATTCCTGTCACTGACGCAGGTGATATCGATCTGATCGCCTATGACAAATTATTTGAACAACATCAGGTAAAAATGGTGTCTGTCACCTGGGTGTCGAATGCCTTGGGCACGGTTAACCCCATCGAAGCTATGACGGTAACGGCCCATAAAGCCGGCGCCTATGTCATGATTGATGCAGCACAAGCGGTAGGTCATTGGACCCCAGATGTGCAGGCCTTGGATGCCGACTTTGTGGCGTTTTCTGGACACAAGATGTTTGCGCCTACCGGCGTCGGTGTATTGTGGGGCAGAGAGGCACTGTTAAATGCCATGCCACCGTTTTTAGGTGGTGGCGAAATGATCGAAACGGTCAGTTTTGCTGGTACCACTTTCAACCAACTGCCTTTTAAATTTGAAGCAGGCACCCCCAATATTGCTGACGTGATCGGACTGGGTGCCGCAGTAGACTATCTAAACCAGTTTGACCGACAAGCGATGCGTGACCACGAAGATGGCCTACTTGCCGCGGCACATGATTGGGCAAAGCAGCAATCGGGTTTGCGCATTATTGGTGAAGCGGGCGCTAAGTCTGGGGTGTTGAGTTTTGTTTTGGATGGCGCACATGCCTCAGACGTTGGCATGTTGTTAGATCAGCAGGGGGTCGCTGTGCGTACAGGCAACCACTGCGCACAACCGATTATGGCGCAATTTGGTGTTACCGGTACCGTCCGTGCATCCTTCAGTTTTTATAATACACTGGATGATGTGGCGCGATTGGCGGCAGCGGTAGATAAAGCGAGAACATTTTTATGAAGGAGGATCTGTGATGTCGGTAGCGACTTTTGATCCCACATTGGCGGTGGTGCAGGTGACGGAAAAGGCAGAACGCCATTTTGCCAAGCAATTAGAGTTGCAGCATGCCACTGCGGTGCGCTTGAGTGTTAAAGAGAGCGGCTGTACGGGCTTTGCTTATGTGTTGGAAATGGTCAATGAGGCCAAAGCCAATGATATTCCCATGAAGCTCCCCTCGGGTATCGCATTTTTTGTAGACCCAACAGCCGTATCTATCATTCAAGGCACGGTGATTGATTTTGTGATGCAGGGCGTCAATGCCGTCATTGAGTATCGCAACCCCAATGTCATCGACTCATGTGGTTGTGGCGAGAGTTTTAGCATCAAGTAAGGAGCAGTATTGTGGAACGGAGAATGGTTGCGACCATACGAGATTGTCCAGCGCGCGTGGTGCCATCTGGCACACCGGCAGTGATCCCAGACGGCTCTTTTATCACCATCACCCAGTCTTTGGGCGGCAACTATACCGTTACCTATAACGGCAATATGCTGCGCATTGATGGCACCGATGCCGATGCCCTTGGGCTTGAAAAACACGAGATTCATTTCGATCCCGTGGACGGCGATGCCATTGACGAAACACAGGTATGGCAAGCGCTAAAGACGGTATTTGATCCAGAAATCCCTGTTGATATTGTCAACCTAGGCTTGGTCTACGATGTGAAAGTTGATCAAGACAAGCACCGTGTTGATATCAATATGACATTAACGGCACCTGGTTGTGGCATGGGCCCTGTACTGGTCGGCGATGTTGAATACCGGGTTGCGATGGTACCCAATGTGAAAGCGGTTAAAGTGGATTTGATTTTTGATCCGCCATGGAGCCGTGACCGTTTGTCAGACGAAGCCCAGCTGGCCACCGGCCTGTTCTTTTAAACTAGGAATATGTGTAACCCATGACCCGATTATCCATAGATGTAACACCTGACGACCTCATCGATACCCTGAGTTTTTTTGACAGCTGGGAAGACCGCTACCGCTATATTATCGACCTGGGCAAGATGCTGGTGGAACAGGATGCCAGTTTCCGTACTGATGAGAGGTTGGTGCGTGGCTGTCAAAGCCAAGTCTGGATGGACTGTGAACCCGACGGTGATCAATTGTATGTGATCGTCGACAGTGATGCCCATATTGTGAAAGGCCTGTTGTATGTAGTGTTGGTGGCGTACCACGGTAAAACACCCACAGAGATATTGGCGTGGGATATGGAAGGCTTTTTCACACAATTGGACCTCATCAAACATCTCAGTCCAACGCGAGGCAATGGCTTGCGGGCGATGGTAAAACGTATTCAGCACTGTGCCCAAGCAGCGTTAGTTGGCTAAATGCGGTCTAGGTGGTTTCCTGAAACCACCGTTTCCGTTGTCGGGTAAGCACCAAGGTTGCCGCAAGTGCACAGGCCGCGGTTCCCGATATCACGATTTCAATGCCCATTCTGTCGGCTAAAGCGCCTGAAAGTAGCGCCCCCAGTGCCGGACTGCCCATAGCGACCACCGTCCAGATACTCATCACCCGACCACGATATTCATCGTTAACGGTCATTTGCAGCAGTGCTTGGCTACAGGTGCCACTGACAGTCATCAATAGGCTAGCAGTACCTACGATGGGTACTAACGCCCAGAGGCCGGTGGTCCAATTTAAGGTCATAAGCGCCAGTTCACTGCCAATTAATCCCGCAAATAACAGGTTCAATAGGGTGCTATCGCGTCCAGATTGTCTTGAAACCAGTAAGCCGCCAATGATCGAGCCGACGCCAGCTGCCGCGGTAAGTGTGGCCAGAGCACTGGCGCTGCCGTCTGCCAACATGCCGGTGACAGCGGGGAGTAACTCCATGACGGTTCTGGCGACTAGGCCGTTGATGACGGTGAGCAACAATACCAAACGAATTTCTGGGCGTTGTCCGATCACTAACAAACCGTCAATGAGGTCTCGGTACATTGATTTCTGGGTGGCACTGGTGGTGCGTTTTTGAATGGTCACGGTGGAGATAATGACGGCGGTGACCAGAAATAAGGCAGCAGCGATGACGAAGATCCATCCAGTGTTCATCAGGGTTAGCATGACTGCACCAGCCGTTGGGCCTAAGATGCGGGCGGTGTTAAAAGTGACCGCTGAGATACCAATGGCGCTAGGCAGTTGTTCGCGTTTCACCAACTGAGGCACGGTTGACAACCGCATAGGGGCTTGAGCGGCGGTGACACAGCCAAAACCGAAGGCGGTGATGATCAAAAGTGACATCGCCATCTGATCTAGCCACAGTGACAGTGCAATGACCATGCAAATTATGAAGTTACCCAATGCGGTGACCATCATGCCATTGACCGGATTGATGCGGTCAGAGATCACGCCGAATACGGGTGATAGCACCAGAGTAGGCAGCATGAGTGCGGCGCTGGCTATGCCGACCCAAAACGCGGATTCGGTTTGTTGCCATGCCATCCAACCAATCAGAAACCGCACCAACCACACGGCTAACGTGGCGCTGCAAATGGCGTAAAAGAAGCGGCGAAATGCTGGGACGCGTAAAGCAGAGCCGGCTTTTAGGGGTAGCGTTGCTGTCATGGGTGGTCTTCAGTAATGGTCTCGTCGGTACTGAGGTCTGATGCCGCTCTGCGCGGTGCACCTATTGAAAAGATAGGATCAAAGTATCATGTGTGCGGGGTGGGTAACACCGGTATTCCATTCTTTTTGTTTTCCATTGGGTTTTTCAGTTTTTGTGTTTAACGCCATTCACTGCCGTACAGGGGAATAGGGAACTCCAATCCACTGACCGGCCATCCGGGTCGTCGTTTCAGTATGTCGACCTGTATGAACAGGGGTTGTGAGCCCGCCTTGATAGACAGTTTTAACCGAGAATAGGACAGAGGGTTGGCCTGATTGATTGGCCGAAATAAAAAAATGATGATGTCGCGGCGCTCGGATGCCAATTGTAGCCGCCGGAGTTGCGCTGGCTCTATGCGGGTGGCCCACGCCAGTATCACGCTGCAGCCACTATGCTGTACCGACTGGTCGATTACCCAGCTAAATTCTTTGGGACTCAGATTGTCGCAGACCAGTGTTTGGCGCAAAGACACCCCCCAACTGTTCAAACCCGGCCCATAGGGCTGACCCGGTGGATTGAGCCATAACTGCCAACGTTGGTCTTGTTGGGCGATCTGCTTGAGAGCCGGTAGTACCATGCGAAGCTCTCCCATACTGACCTGTGGATAGAGTATTTCAGTCACCGCACCAATGGGCCAACCGCCCCCAGGCAACTCGGCATCCAGTACGGGGTACCCCGATGGCACCACTTTTTCTGGCATGGCGTCGTGGGTTTTGTCTGCTGTCCATATTTTTCCTTGGGAAAGCAGTTTCGAGATGATAGGTGAATCCGGCATAGGGGTCTGCATTAATGCTGTATGGATATACAGTATAATCAGCGCTGATGGAATAGCAAACCGTTATTGGTCTAGCGCAGGTATACTGATGAATACGCGCTTGAAGCAAACCAGTGGATCCAGACAACAGTGGTTTACAGTCTGGGTTAGGCATGCTTTTATACGCAGATACTACCACCGCGCTATGACAGTGATTGTGTGGCATCACCACCATCTTTCAGACAGCGACCAGCCATGACACCAACACATTGGATGCACAATATTCACATCATGACCATGGACCCCAACCAATCAGGGGCACTCGGTGTGATCAATCAGGGCGTTATTGTTTGGGCCGATGGTCAACTCATTTATGTGGGTTCAGCTGATGGGGCGCCATCTACTAACCCAGAAGACAACGTCATCGACGGGCAAGGTGCCTGGGTGTCCCCAGGCCTTGTCGACTGCCACACCCATTTAATATGGGGCGGTAATCGCGCCGGAGAATTTGAAGCCCTGCTCGAGGGTGCCAGCTATGCTGAGATCGCCAAACAGGGCGGCGGTATTATGTCGACCGTAACAGCAACCCGCGCATTATCTGAGCAACAGCTATTCGATGCGGCGTTACCTCGATTGCACCGGCTGATGGAAACGGGTGTCACCACCGTTGAAATAAAATCGGGCTATGGTCTGGATGACGTCAGCGAACGCGCCATGTTACGCGTCATGACGCGGTTGCAGGCGGCTACCGGTATTCAAGTGATGCGTACATGCTTGGCGGCGCATGCCTTACCGCCTGAATATAAAGGACGGCAAGACGACTATGTGGCGTGGATAGCCGACCACCTGTTGCCCTCGGTGGCGGCAGAAGGGCTGGCTGATGCCGTAGACGTATTTTGTGAAGAGATTGCCTTTACTGCGGCGCAAGCAGAAACGCTGTGGCGAGCAGCCCAGAGATTGGGCTTGCAGGTAAAGGGCCATGTTGGTCAGCTGTCGGTGTCTGGTGGCGCGGATGTACTGGCGCAATTGGGCGGTTTATCTGCAGACCACGTGGAGTATTTAACCGACCAACAAGTGACTGCGTTATCACAGGCGGGTGTGGCAGCCGTGTTGTTACCCGGGGCATTCTATTTTCTTAGAGAGACTCAGATGCCGCCCATTGATAGCTTTCGCCGGTTACAGGTTCCTATGGCAATTGCTACGGATATGAACCCAGGCTCGTCACCCCTTGGTTCGCTGTTAACCGCAGCGAATATGGCCTGTGTGTTATGGCGGATGACACCAGCGGAAGCTTGGTTGGGGATCACACGACACGCAGCAATGGCCTTGGGTCTTGGTAACCGAAAAGGCCAATTACAGCAGGGATATGATGCGGATTTTGTCCTTTGGCAGGTTGAAAACCCGGTGCAGGTCATTCACGAACTAGGCATTCACCGTCCACACCGTATTTGGCTCGCCGGAAAGTTGCTATTGCCAAACCCACTCATTGCACATTGACACCCAAGGCCAAGCCCATGACCCAATCCAATGATCCCGGAATGTCGCCCTTTAACCCCTCGCTGTGGCAAGGCCGTATCGACCGTGAAGATCCCAGTCTCAGTATCCGGTTGCATCAGGTGGTCGCAGACGGCACCGCGATCGCACAATTTGACAATGCCCCCGTGTTAATCGGCTTTGCCTGTGATGAAGGTGTTCAACGTAACCAAGGCAGGGCAGGAGCAGCAGCAGGCCCAGATGCGATTAGAAACGCCTTGGCGCCGCTCACAGTGCCCGCCGATCAGCGATGTTATGACCTAGGGACCATTCCCATTGTCGGTAATGACATGGAAGGTGGACAGCAAACACTGGGGCAGACAGTTGCCTCTGTGTTGGAACGATCGGGTTTTCCTGTCGTATTGGGTGGTGGTCATGAAGTGGCTTGGGGCAGTTACAGTGGCTTGCGTCAGGCATTCCCCGAAGCCCGCATTGGTATTTTAAATTTTGATGCCCATTTTGATTTGCGCAATCCAGACCCGATTACTAGCTCAGGAACGCCGTTTCGTCAGGTGGCAGAGCATGCCGAAGCGCACCAGCACGGATTTCATTACTGTGTGTTAGGTCTTAACCCATCAGCCAATTCACAGGCACTGATGCGCTATGCTGCGGCCCATCAGGTCGAATGGATAGAAGACATTGACTGCCAAATGCATTATTGGAATAACTGCGTCCAACGCTTATCGCAGTTTATTGAAAAAATTGATGTACTCTATATTACGGTCTGTATGGACGCATTCAGTGCCGCGGATGCACCTGGTGTGAGTGCGCCAGCTGCCATGGGTATTAACAAATCCTTTGCAATACAGGTGTTGCGGTACCTATTATCGACCGCTGGTGACAAAATCCGCATGTTGGATATTGCCGAAACCAATCCCACCTACGACCGCGATGGTGTTACTGCCAAATTGGCCGCGCGTCTGGTCTGGGAAACGATTAAAAACCGATAGGACAACCGCATGTTGACGTCAGATCAGGCACCACAGGGTGTTGTTAGGCAGTTAAAAGGCTGGTTGCTCGTCATGATAGTCTTGTTTCAGGCGCCGCTCTATGCGGAGGATTGGAATCTGGATGGACGTGGTGTGGCAATACAAGGCTATGATACGGTCGCCTATTTTGAGCAGCAACAGGCGGTACAGGGTAACGCGCAATTTGCAGTCGATTGGCAGGGCGCCCAGTGGTACTTTGCAAATGCCCAGCATCGTGATCAGTTTGTTGCCAACCCTACGCGTTATATACCCCAGTTTGGGGGGCACTGTGCCAATGGCTTGAGCGACGGACACAAGGTGCCTGGAAACGGCAAGCATTGGCGGATCATCGACGACAAACTCTTTTTGTTTTATAGCGCATGGGGGCGGTTACAATGGGCTGTAGACGTTGAAAACCAGCTGGCATTGGCCACGGAGAACTGGGCACTGTTAAAGAATCCAAACTAGGGGAAAACCGCATGAAAGAGCAATATTTGGTGGTGTTGCGGGTGTCGCGCCCTGAATTACTCACTCTGGGTCCAACCGAGGATGAGGCCGTCGCGCTTGACGCCCATTTTGCTTATTTGAACCGGTTGGCAGATCAGGGCATCGCCTTGATGTTTGGCCGCACGCAGACACAGGACCCCGATACCCTCGGTTTGGTTGTCTTATTGGCCAATGGGCTAGACCAAGCGTGGGCCATTGTGAATAACGACCCAGTGGTTTTGGCGGGTGTCATGACTGCACAGGTGCTGCCCTACCATATTGCTGGTGGATCACTGGCACCACAAACGGTGCACTAAGTATGTCGCATCGCTCACCGCGCTTATCCGCCCGTGCCATTATCTATCGCGACGGCTGTATTCTGTTGTCGCAGTACGAAGATGACAGGGGCTTTTGGTATGTGGCACCGGGTGGCGGCGTGCAGCATGGCGAGTCATTGGAAGCGGCGCTACACCGTGAAATGCTCGAAGAATTGGGTGCGGAAGTCACCATTGGTCCGGCAGTGGCCATAAGGGAGGTGGCGTCATTACCGCATGACGAGCCCTATTTACCCGCGAATTTTCATCAGGTTGAGGTGTTTTTTCGGTGTGAATTAAAAGATTTTGTGCAGGCGCCTCACGCCATGGACCCGACGCAGGTAGGTTATCATTGGATGCCGTTAGACCAATTGGCCGGGGCGTTGTTTTTCCCTGATGCCTTTAAGCAGCATTTGATTGCGCGAGCGTTCCCAAAAATCTATTTCGGAACCGTGCGCTAAACCGCTTGTTAAAATAGCTCGCCTTGGTGCACCAACGACCATATCAATGCCTGAAATTCAGCCCAGATATCTCCTGATTCCTGCCCCTTGATCATGCGATCAATGTGGCTGGCACGCAACAATAAACGGTGCAACGCCGACAGTGGAATCCGACGCAAAGCCGCTTCGACCGCGCCTTTTTTGTTGTCCCATACCTGCTGAGATCGGTAAACCTGGGCGGCAGGTAGGCCACGCTCCAACTGGTGTTTAATGGTGGCAAGCTGGCGCAAATCCGTGGTGAGTCGCCACAAGAGCAACGTAGGTTCGACCCCTTCTGATCGCAAACCATTAAAAATGCGCATCGTCCGCTTGGCTTTGCCTTGCATCACTGCCGTTGATAGATCATTGATGTCCCAGCGGCCGCTGTCACTGATAGCTCCGGTGACATGATCCAGAGTGATCGTGATGTCGGGGTAAATAAGCGCTAACTTTTCTAACTCTTGTCGGGCAGCCAACAAATTGCCGTCGACGCGGTCAGCCAAATACTCAATGGCATCGGGTGCCACCTGAATGTTGATGCTGCTGGCACGCTGTCGCAGCCATTGGGGTAATTGTTCGCGCGTAACGGGCCAAAAGGGTACGAACACCAGATGTTTTTCTAACTGGGTAAACCATTTGGTCTTTTGGCTGGTAGCGTCAATTCTGCCGCTGGTAATCAACAAGGCATGGTCCATTGAAGGCTGTTCCAGTACCTCGAGCAATAGGTTGCGTACCGGTTCTGTGACCTTGCCAGTGATGCGCAGTTCTATCAGCGTTTGATCGCCAAACAAGGAACGCTCTTGGGTCGCTTGTAAGAAATCATTGGCTACAAAGGTCTTGTCGGTGTGAAAAACTTCGCGGTTGGTAAAGCCTTGTGCGGCAGCGGTGCGACGAATGAGATCCTGTGCTTCGAGTACCAACAACGGTGTGTCGCCAGACAACCAATAGCCGCCGGCTATCGGTTGCTTGAGTTGTTGTTTTAACTGTTCTGCCTTAATTTTCATACGCGCATGGCTACTGCCGATAATGGAATGGAGCGGGGGAGACCACTGGGTCAGCCCCCGTTTTTAACAATCAGTTCGCGACAATGTTAACCAATTTGCCAGGTACGACAATGATCTTACGAACCGTTTGTCCGTCAATAAAGGCCTTCACGTGTTCATCGGCTAGTGCCGCTGCTTCGATCTGATCTTTTGGCAGGTCCGCAGGTACGGTAATACGCGCCCGCACTTTGCCATTGACCTGCACCACGTATAGCAAGGCATCTTTTACCAAGGCCGCTTCGTCAGTCGCAGGCCACGGCGCATCGATTGCTGCGCTTGTTTCGCCCAATTCCTGCCACAATGCATGACAGATGTGTGGCGCAATGGGTGCCAACATGCGGACGCTGGCGTGTAGGCCTTCATGGACCACCGATAAATCTTGCCCTGCGCGCATATCAAACTTGCTGATCGCGTTGAGCAATTCCATGATGGCGGCAATGGCCGTGTTATAGGTGTGACGTTGTTCGAAATCTTGCGTGACCTTGGCAATGGTTTCATGGACCTTGCGTCGCAAAGCCTTTTGATCGTCGTTCAAGGCGTTGGCATCGAGGGCAGGCATATCACCAAAAGACAACAGGGTGTGCACGTTGCGCCACAAACGCTGCAGGAATTTTTGCGCGCCTTGTACACCCGCTTCTTTCCACTCTAGCGTTTGTTCTGGGGGCGCTGCGAACATCGCATACAAGCGCACTGTGTCAGCACCATAGGCATCGATGGCCGCTTGCGGATCGACACCATTGTTCTTTGACTTAGACATTTTAGAAATGCCGCCAAAGTTAACCGGTTCGCCGGTATCAACGTGGACGCCATGGCTGATGTGACCCTTGTCGTCATAGGAGACGGTTACTTTTTCTAGCGGTACCCATTCACGCAAGCCGGTTGGAGATTCGGTGTACCATGTCTCTGCCAATACCATGCCTTGACACAGCAGGTTGGTAAATGGCTCATCGCTGGTTACCAAGCCGAAGTCACGCATTGCCTTATAGAAGAAGCGCGAGTACATCAGGTGCATGGTGGCGTGTTCAATGCCACCGATATACTGGTCTACAGGCAACCAGTAGTTGGCTTCTTCCGGCTCAAGCATGCTGTTGGCGTTTGGTGTGCAATAACGCGCAAAGTACCAGCTTGACTCCATAAAGGTATCAAAGGTATCAGTTTCGCGTTTTGCCGGCATGCCGTCATAGGTGGTGTCTTCAAAGTCTGGGTTGTTCTTGATGGGCGAGTTCATGCCGTCCATCGTGACGTCGTATGGCAAGATGACAGGAAATTCTTTGGCTGGCTTTACGTCGTCGCCTACATAGACCATCGGAACCGGAGTGCCCCAATAACGCTGGCGGCTGACGCCCCAGTCACGCAATCGGAAGTTGGTCTTTTTGTTGCCTTTGCCTACCGCTTCTAAATGGTCAGCAATGGCTTCCATGGCCGCTTCACTGGTCAAACCAGTGAAATCGCCAGAATCGATCAGCACGCCTTTATCGGTATAGGCCGCGGTGTCAATATCGGCTTGTGCATCACCAGCGGGGGCAATAACGGCCTTTATATTGATGCCGTATTTTTTGGCAAATTCCCAGTCGCGTTGATCATGAGCTGGCACACTCATGACCGCTCCTGAGCCGTAATCCATTAATACAAAGTTAGCAACCCACACAGGCAGTACCGCACCGGTAATGGGGTGGAGGACGGTCATGTTAGAATCGACGCCCTTCTTTTCCATGGTCGCCATGTCGGCTTCTGATGTGGTCATCTGACGACATTCGTCAATAAAAGCGGCCAAATCAGGGTTGGTGGGTGCGGCCAAAGCGGCCAACGGATGTTGCGGTGCGATGGCAACATAGGTAGCGCCCATCAAGGTGTCGGGGCGCGTGGTGTATACCTCAAGGTGGTCATCCTGACCTGAAATATCAAAATGTATTTCGGCACCAAAGGATTTACCAATCCAATTGCGCTGCATTTCTTTCACCATGTCTGGCCAACCAGGCAGGTGGTCCAGCTGGGTCAATAATTCGTCGGCGTATGCTGTGGTGCGGATAAACCACTGTTTCATTTCTTTGCGCACCACGGGGGTGTCGCAACGCCAACAGCAGCCATCATGTACCTGTTCGTTTGCCAATACCGTCATGTCATGGGGGCACCAGTTCACCGCAGACAATTTCTGATAGGCCAAACCCTTTTCAAACAACTGGGTGAAAAACCACTGTTCCCACTGATAATACTCAGGCTTACAGGTGGTAACTTCGCGCGACCAGTCATAAGCAAAGCCCAAGCTTTTGAGCTGTTGCTTCATGTATTCGATATTTTCAAACGTCCACTTGGCTGGTGCGACGTTATGCTTGATAGCAGCATTTTCTGCCGGCATACCAAAGGCATCCCACCCCATTGGCTGAAGGACATTCTTTCCCTTCATGCGCTGGAATCGGCTCATGACATCACCGATGGTGTAGTTACGAACGTGGCCCATGTGCAGCTTGCCACTGGGATAAGGCAGCATAGAAAGGCAATAGTACTTTTCTTTGTTCTTATCGACGACGGCCTTAAAGACTTGGTTGTTATCCCAATATTCTCTGACTTCTGTTTCAAGTTGTTTTGGTTCGTAACTGGGCTGCATGGTGTGTAAATGCTCTTGGCTAAGTGAAAAAGTGTGCGGCTATTCTATCCTAGTTGAACGGGTTTAACACCGTTACACGGGCGCGGTTTTAAATTATTTCACTGGCATCCTGCCGTGGTTTACAGGGTAGATTTGTCAGACTCTTAGGGGCTTCTGAAAATGCATTCAAGGCCAGTTGGAATGTAAAATTCTGGGTTTAGAGTAGGCATTATCCAAATCTCAACTATATTTAATGTAGGGATGTTAATTGCGACAAGCGTGGAGGTGGATATGGCTGCTCGTAATAATAAAGATTGGATTGGACGTGCCGGACGCAGTATGGCGGGGCTTTTAGAGCTTGATGTAGATGCTGTTGAATATGCATTGTTGCATTCGCTCCATGACGCGGCAGACCAAGCACAACTTGATTGGATCGATTTGATGTACCGTTTGCAGTCACCTGAAGCCATTTATCATGTCGGTGAAATGGCCCCCGCAGGTCACCTTGAGTGCTCTAATTGTGGCAGCCCACTTGAAATCTATATGCCACAAACCCTTCAGCCCTGCAACCAATGCGAAAGTACGGAATACGTCTACAGTGATCTCAAGGTCCATTAAGGCCTTGGTTAGCGGGTGTTAGTGCGCTGTCTTTGGCGCCAATACACCCCTATGATCAATAAGATTGATACTCCCATGATCCATAAATATCCCCCGCGACTATAGGGCGTGGTGCCCGTAACCTGCTGCACTGTGTGGCGGATGCTGGCTTGCTGGTGTTTGGGTGCAAATGCGTTCACCTGGCCTTGGTGGTCGATAAAGGCGCTCACGCCATCCTGTGTAGCGCGGATAACGGGTCTGCCGACTTCCATAGCGCGCATGCGGGCCATCTCTAGGTGCTGATAGGGTCCGAATGTCACGCCAAACCAAGCATCATTGCTGAGTGTGACAATAACGTCAGATTGGCTTGCCCGCGCAAGGATCATGGCTGGATAGGCGATTTCATAACAAATCAATAACCCCAAAGACAGTCCATGGCTTTGTATCGGTGCGCTTTCACGCAACCCCGGTTCCAGTGTGGACAGGGGTAAGTCAAAAAACGCCAGCAGGCCACGAATGTAATCTGCAAAGGGCACATACTCGCCAAAAGGCACCATACGTGTTTTGTAATAGTCACCGTCTCCGACTCCGAGCGCCATTGCCGCATTATAATAATGGCGACGACCGTCGCGCACCGGGTCGTCGATGATGCCCGTGATAAAGCTGGTGTTGGTGTTCTTGCCTAATGTGTCTAGGGTATCGAGGTAGCGGCTTGCTCGGGATGCCACCGCAGTAATGGCGGCCTCGGGCCAGACAATCACTGCCGCATCGGTATGGGGTTGTGAGAGCCGAAGGTACCTGTCGAATTGGGATTGAATTTTATCGAAATCCCATTTGGTCTTTTGATCCACGTTGCCCTGAATGATGACCGTGTCCAACGTTTGTCCCGTAGGGGTCACCCATTGCAGTTGTTGTAAAAACACCGCGCTGAAGGTGAACAATAGGCTAGCGCCTAAGGTGGTGAGCCGGTGTGAGAGTTTCCAGGTGGAGAGGGTCAAAGCCCACGCGCTGGCCAGTCCGGCCATTAAGGCTGACAAGCCATAGACACCCACCAGGGGTGCAAAGGCTGCCGCCCACGTATCGGTTAATGCGTAACCTGCATATAGCCATGGGAACCCGGTAAATAACCAAGATCTTAGCCATTCAAACAGAACCCAGAGTGCGGCAAATGACAGAATTTCCGTAATATCGCCCTTAGCCTGTAGGCGATTCAACGCCAAAAACTGTAGGCCGAATAACAACGCCAGCCCGGCGCAAAATAACGCAGTTAACAAAAAGGTCAGTACAGGAGGTGTGCCAGACACCGCCATGCTGGCGCTCACCCAGCTAACGCCTACGCCAAATACACCCAGACCATACCACCAGCCCAGCCAAAAGCTGCTTTGGGTCGTCGTGCGTGACAGCCAAGCAATAGCCAGCATAGAGCCTAGGGTCAGCGGCCAATAACTCAGTGGTGCCAAGCCCAATGGGAATAGCGCACCACTGATAACGGCCAAGAGTCCGTATGCAAAACGTTGTTGTAAAAATTGCTGCCAGTACTGGGTCATAGGGGTATTATTTCAATAACGCAAACAGGACTAAAGTGTTGCATGTTTGTTGGCTGCTGTCATGCCCGCGCGTGTTCAAAAAAACACACTGTCTGGGTAGGCTTGATTGCAGGTAAATGTTGAGCATTCGGTATTTTCTAGGCAGAATGCCCATCCCCATTTTGAAGGTTCAGCTATGCAAGATTTTGACGATATTCGCCCAATCCATGATGATGAAGTGCCAGAAGTACTTGGCCGCTTGGCACGTTCAAGTGATTTGATTACGGCATTGATTGAATTTCGATTCAAGTCTTGGCCTTCATGGATCAAGTGGGTTATGGGCAAAATGATTGGCTTTGCTTCGCGCCGTTTGAGCAAACGCATCAAAACAGTCGCTGAATTTCAGAATACCGTGGCACCCTATTTGAAGCGCGTTATCAATAAAACCACCAGTGATTTTCGGGTGACGGGTCTCAATGACCATGACATGACCAAGCCCTGTCTGTTTATCAGCAACCACCGTGACATCGCACTGGACCCAGCATTCGTCAACTGGGCGCTCTATAGTTTGGGATATGAAACCATTCGTATTGCGATTGGAGACAACCTACTGTCGCAGCCTTGGATCTCCGATCTGATGCGCCTAAACAAATCATTTATCGTTAATCGGTCAGCCTCCAGTAAACGTGAAAAACTGACGGCTGCTAAACAACTTTCTGCCTACATCCATTTTTCGCTGAAACAAGAACAGGAACATATTTGGATTGCCCAAAAAGAGGGGCGCGCAAAGGATGGAAATGATTTTACCAATCCTGCCATTATTTCCATGTTGGCTTTGAACAAAGACAAAGACGTTGACCTCACGGCGTATTTGAATGATTTGCATATGGTGCCAGTCGCCATTTCCTATGAATATGACCCCTGTGACGTGGTAAAGGCCAAAGAGATTTATCAACGCGAAACCCAGGGTAAATATGAGAAAGTCGATAAAGAAGACATCAAGAGTATCTCGTTGGGCATTACAGGATTCAAAGGCGGCGTACACGTGCATTTTGGCACCCCGATAAAGAATGCCGATTCGACCCGCTCCGTGGCCGAACAGATTGATCGGCAGATCCACCAGAATTTTTATTTGTTTCCTTCCAATATCGCAGCCGCAGAGTTATTGCAGTGGGATGTTGGTCCGTTGCTTTCGACCTATGACCAAGCCACGCGAGATGCGGCGAAAAAAATCTTGCGAGAACGTGTTGCTGGGCTACCTGAAGCGGTCGCTGAAAAAGTATTTATCATGTACGCCAATCCGGTCCTGAACAAATTGAACAATGAGGTCGACACGTGAAAGACATCGGGTTTTTTAGACGCCATTGGAATGGCGATCATTCTTTAGTACAGATGTCGGTTTTTAATTTTTTAGCGATCAATTTACATATCCTCGTGGTTGGTGCCGTACCCACGGTGGTGTTTATTATCCATAATCCCGTGATTCGCCAGCGATTCTACTTGGCATGGATACTGTTTATTTTTTGTGTGGTGATTCCATGGCAGTGGATAGGCATGATTCGTGGCAGCCTGTTTGATTGGTTCCGCATTCAGAATTATGGCGGTGTCATTTTGGCAGGCTTGGTATCCGTATTTTCAACCTTTTTGCTGTTTTATTATGTGCTGCCAACCACAGACGAATTCAGACGGACCTATGAAACGAGCTTTAAGATCGACCGCTATGTCGCTGACATTCAAATAGACGGCAGCCGCTTGGTATTATCCGGTGCATTGCACTTTGGTACCGCTGCAAAAGTGAACCAGTTGGTGCGCAAGAACAACATCACAGAGCTGCAAATTGAAGTGTCTGCTGGTCATCTGTATGAAGCACGTGAATTGGCCTATATGGTGCAGGAACGCGGATTGGATGTGACCGTCAATAGGGTCTGTTTGGCGCCCTGCACATTGATATTGGCGGCAGGTAATACCCGCACCGTATCTGAATCTGCCCGTATTGGGTTCCAGAGTTACAAAGCCTTGTTCCCCGATGCCCGATCGTCTTGGTTTGTCATCCAGAACACCAATAAAGATTTGGCTTGGTTGCAGTCATTGGGCATTGATTCGGCGTTTGTGTATCAGAGTTTTTATTTGCAGACTAATGTGCCCTATTGGGAGCCTAGCAAGGCGCTCATGTTGGCAAAGGGCATGGTTGATGTCGTCACTAACCCGGCTGATATAGCACAGTAGCCGCCGTGTCACACGGATGATGGAGCAGCACTATTTTATGGCAGGTAACACAAAACGCGGTGGCATGTCGGCTTTGGGTGGTTTGGTCTACTCGACCGATCAAGGCCGGATGTGTCCAGATTGTGAAGCGCCAATTGATGCCTGTGTCTGTAGTGATGCCGAGACCCTATTGGGCAGCGGTAGGGTCGTCGTAGGGTTAGAAACCAAAGGTCGCAAAGGCAAGGGTGTTACGGTCATTAAAGAGTTGGCAATGACCCAAGCGGCATTAGAAGCCTGTGCGCAACAACTCAAGAAACACTGTGGCACAGGTGGCAGTGTGAAAGGCGCTGTGATTGAAATCCAAGGCGATCAGCGCCTTAAAATTCAGACCTTTCTAGCCGGGATGCAGATCAAGTCTGTGGTATCTGGCAAGGTTTAGTGGTTAGACGAATCTGACGCATCGGGCTGCATCTTTTCAATGCGGCTGAGCATGCCCCGCAATAACTGCAGTTCCTTTTTCTCCAAGCGCGCCCGTCTAAACAAACGTTGAAAGCGCGGCATGGTTTGGCCCTGATGTTGTGGCTTTAGAAATCCCACGTGATTCAACGTCGATTCTAGGTGGGTGTAAAATTGGTTTAGGTCATCCACCAAGGGATAATCATCACCGACGCCGTCCACATGAGTGGCGTCTTGACGATCGAGACTGCGGTACATTTCATAGCACAATATCTGAATGGCTGACGCGATATTCAACACTGGATATTCAGGGTTGGCAGGAATGTTTACCTGAAAGTGACACTGTTGTATTTCATCGTTGTGCAGCCCCATGCGTTCACGCCCGAAAATAAGCGCGACTGGCCCTTGGTTGGATTCCTGTACCAATTTTTCGGCGCAGGCTTCAGGTAACAAGGGCGGTAAACTGAAGGTGCGATCGCGGGCGCTGGTGCCAATGACCAGGGCGCAGTCAACAATGGCCTCTTGAAGACTGCCTACCACCCGTGCCTGATCGAGCACGTCGGTAGCCCCAGCGGCCATTGCTGTAGCGTCTTCATGGGGAAATTCTCTAGGATTGACCAGCACCAAATTGGTAAGCCCCATGGTTTTCATGGCACGTGCCGCCGAGCCAATGTTGCCAGGGTGAAACGTCTGGATCAGTACGATTCGGATATTTGCTAAGGCTTCGGTTGCTAACATGGTGCTATCTCTATGTGATGTGGCGCGACAAGCATTAAAGCGCAATGCGCGCCGATATCGTTCTACGGACGTGTACCGTTATGACCTGGTTGTCTTTTATTTGCAGAATCTCAAGTAAATAACTGCCCAATTTCAAACCGGTATTGGCATCTGGAATGTCTTCGAGGTGTTCTAGTATCAGGCCATTCAACGTTTTTGGACCATCGGTGGGCAGATCCCAGTCGAGTGCCTTGTTGATTTCTCTGATGTTGGCTGAGGCATCGATAACAAAACTGCCATCTCGCTGTGGATGAATATCCTTGCTGTTGCCCATGGTGTCGGTCGTGAACTCACCGACAATTTCTTCCAAAATATCGGCTAGGGTGATCAAACCTTGGATGTCGCCGTATTCATCGACCACCAAACCCACGTTGTTCTTTTCCTGTTGGAAGTTGAACAGCTGTTGGTAGAGTGAGGTGTTTTCTGGCACAAAATAGGGGTCTGAGGCTTTTTTGCTGAGCATTACCTTAGAAGGCTGGTCGGCAAACAAGAAAGAGGCAGCATCGCGTATGTGGAGCATACCGACCACCTTGTTGAGGTCGCCTTTATACAGTGGCAGCCTTGAGTATTCGGTGTTCTTTAGCTGGTTGGCTATTTGGTCTAGGTCGTCATCAAGGTTGATACCAAAGACTTCGCTTCTCGGTACCATGATGTCATTCACGCGCACATTTTCGAGGTCGAGAATGCCCAATAGCATGTTTTGTCGCTCGATGGTCAGTTGGTGGGCGCTTTCATTCACCAATGTTTTCAGTTCGTCTTTGGTGAGTGCGTCGTCATGGCCATGGCGTTTTCGGATGCGTAGTAACCATAGAATCATATCGACCACATGGTTGATTAACCAAATGGCTGGATAAAATAACGCGATCATTGGGCGCAAAATATAACCCGCTGGATAGGCAACCTTTTCAGGATACATCTGTGCCAGTGTCTTGGGCGTGATTTCAGAGAACAACAAGATCGCAAGGGTGAGGATGAGCGTGCCCATCGCAATGGCGATGTCTTGGTTTTGCGGCCACAGGCGCATGGCCAAAATGGTCGTCAAGGATGCGGCTGCAATGTTAACCAGGTTGTTTCCGATTAGGATGGCACTGATCAAACGTTCCGGCTTTGCCAAAAGGGCGCGTGCTTTTTTAGCCCCTTTGTGCCCTTGATCTGCAAGGTGCTTTAGGCGATAGCGGTTGAGCGACATCATACCGGTTTCAGAACTAGAGAAAAACGCAGATAATAAAATCATCAATGCGAGCAAAGTAAACAAAGTACTGACTGAGATATCGTTCAAAAAGGGTGGTCCTTTATTTAATCAAGAGGCTTTTTTAATGAGTTAAGCGGACCTTGTCAAGGTTCGCGCCTATTGGTTTTGGTCAGGATACAAATTCAAACATGAATTTTGTGCCCATAAAGGCAATGATAAGAATGGCAAAGGCGCTCAGAGTCCAACTTGCAGCAGTGCGTCCGCGCCAGCCATTTTTGACATGCCCAATGAGCAGTACCGCATAGGTCACCCAAGACAAAAGGGTGAGCAAGGTTTTCTGAAAGAGATGCTGTGCAAACAGATCTTCGATATAGAAAAATCCCGTCAGTATCGCCAGTGTCAATGACACCATGCCCACAACTAGCATTTCCCACAATAGGCGTTCCATGGTTTGCAGGGGTGGTAAACCCCACGCGATGCCACGGGGCTTGTGTGATTTTAGTCGCCGGTCTTGCAGCAAAATTAACACGGCATGCGTGGCGCTGATGGTCATTACACTGTAGGCCAGAATCGATAAGACAATGTGGGATAGGATGCCGGTGCCATATTGCTTTGGTTGCACGTCGGTCGAAAAATAATGGGCCAATATGACTGTAATCACACTCACGGGCAAAAGGGCGAGCAGCAGGTTTTCGGTGGCCTTGTTATAGGCGCTTCCGACCAGAAGGATGCTAAAGAACAGCGCAATCATTGACGAGATTTTATAAAAACCAAAATCGACACCCAATGGCGATACCATGCTTTGGTATAGGGTGATGGCGTGAAAAATAACACCCAATGCAGCAACAGAGAACACGGCTGATCTGCTGATGGTCGACTTATGCATCAGTCGTCGAAATTGTAAGACGATAGTGGCCGCATAACAGGCGACGGTAACCCACAAATAAATCATGTTGCCTCGAAAGAAAGAGTAAATAGCGCAAGCGTATAAATTAGCACACTGACCCCAGAAATTGTACAGGATTTAGACCAGATTTGACTGTTTAGGCACTTTGACACGGGTAACCATATCAATCGGTGTTTGTCACAGGGACTCACCAGCCCGACGGGCACTTGATGAATGCCAATAAATGCGCGCAAATCATGCCGATTAATAGATAGAGTGGGTGAGTTTGCGTGAAATAATCCGTATAATCTGCGGCCTATATTGAATACTAGGATAGACCGCCACATGTTTAAGAATCTAACCGATCGCTTGAATCAAACGCTTAAGTCCATCACAGGGCAGGCGCGACTGACTGACGACAACATCAAATCGACCTTGCGTGAAGTGCGCATGGCGTTGCTAGAAGCCGATGTGGCGCTATCGGTAGTGAAGGATTTTATTGAGCGTGTGCGTGAACGCGCGGTGGGATCAGAGGTTAATAAATCACTGAATCCGGCGCAGCAGTTCATTAAAATCGTACATGCTGAATTAGTACACGTGATGGGCGAGGCCAATGAGTCTCTAGACCTATCCGCACAACCCCCAGCGGTTATTTTGATGGCCGGTTTGCAGGGTGCAGGTAAAACCACCGCCACGGCTAAATTGGCACGGTTCTTAAAGGAACGAGAAAACAAAAAAGTCATGGTGGTGTCTGCTGACGTCTACCGCCCGGCAGCGATTAAGCAGCTGCAAACATTGGGTGATGACGTAGGCGCTGTTGTTTTCCCCAGTACAGTGGATGAAAAGCCTGAAGCCATTGTATTGGCCGCATTGTCTGCAGCCAAAAAACAGCATGTTGATGTATTGATTGTCGATACCGCTGGCCGATTGGCGGTAGATGAAGCCATGATGGCTGAAATCAAACAGTTACACGCTGCCGTCAACCCAGTTGAAACCCTATTTGTGGTCGATGCGATGACCGGCCAGGATGCCGCCAAAACTGCCTTGGCATTCTCCGAAACACTACCGCTTACTGGTGTGATCCTATCGAAAACTGATGGTGATGCCCGTGGCGGTGCTGCATTGTCAGTGCGACACATTACGGGTAAGCCGATCAAATTTTTAGGTGTTGGTGAAAAGACCGATGCCCTAGAAGCCTTTCACCCCGACCGTATTGCATCGCGCATTCTCGATATGGGCGACATGCTGTCGCTGATCGAAGAAGTGGAGCGTAAGGTTGATAAAGACAAGGCTGAAAAGCTCGCAGCCAAGCTGAAGAAAGGTAAGGGCTTTGACCTGCAAGATTTTAGAGATCAATTAACCCAAATGAACAGCCTCGGTGGCTTGTCTGGCTTGATGGATAAAATGCCTGGTATGGGTCAGATGGGCGGCATGGCAGGAATGCCCGGTCAAATGAATGGTGCAGAAAACCAAATGGCCAAAATGGGTATCATCATTGATTCCATGACGATATTGGAGCGGGCTTTTCCAGACAAGATCAATGGTTCTCGCAAACGCCGCATCGCGTCAGGCTCTGGCACGCAAATTCAGGACGTAAACCGCGTTTTGAAACAGCACAAGCAGATGCAAAAGATGATGAAAAAAGTCGGTGCTAAAGGTGGTATGGCTAAAATGATGCGCGGTATGAAAGGCATGATGCCACCAGGTGGTGGTGGCGGATTCCCAGGTGGTATGCCGCCAGGTATGCGTTAATTAGTCCATGGGTACAGGCGGCGCCCAAACGCTGACCTGTGCCGCTAACGATTCAGCGGGACCGCTGACCACACCCAACACCCGATCTTGCTTGCGCGACAATTGATAATCATACATCCGGTCATAATAATGGCTGAGTAGTTGGGCGATCCACACCCGATGGGCAGCAATCTCACCAGTTTTTTCATGTAGGTTTAACGCATCTGATAGCTGTGTGCGTATCTCTTGCCACAACACTCCCCCCAAACGCTTTTTGACGCGGTCGATGGCCGCTAACATCGCTGCTTTATAGTCTGCGAAGCCTTGTTCGGGTCCACGATCGGCGACATATTCAGCCGACAGTGCCGTGACATAGTCCTCTAAGACGTTTTCCACCCGTACCGCCAACGATTGTTCCACCACCACGATGGCCGATGATTGCAGTTTATTATGGAGACAGTCTGGAAGGTGCAGGGCGCCAATGACTTGGCTTTCGTCCTCGACGACTGTCTGTTGATATTGGTTTTTTAGCATATCGAGTGTTACCGCATGCTCAAAAGTGATTTGGGTCGGTTGCGGTGTTACATGGCGGCCAAAGGATGAGCCGCGGTGGTTAGCGCGCCCTTCCAGATCAAGACTGTTGGGTAATTGATTCAAAATGCGGGTCTTGCCTGTGCCTGTGCGACCACTGAGCACGACAAAGTGGCGGTCTCGTGATTGTGCTTCTAGTGCATCAATCAGATATCGACGTATCGCCTTGAAACCACCGGGCACGAGGGGGTATTGATAACCGGCATCGGCCAACCACTGTTGCACCGTGTGCGAACGCAATCCGCCGCGGGCGCAATAGAGATAGCCTTGTGGATGTTGTTTTGCAAAGGCAATCCATTCTGCCATGCGCCTATCGCGCACTGATCCGGATACCAGTTTGTTCCCTAACCTTATTGCTGCGTCCACGCCCTGCTGTTTGTAACAGGTGCCAACCTTTGCCCGCTCTTCGTCTGACATGAGTGGCAGATTCACGGCTGATGGCACGGCACCAGACGCAAATTCGATCGGTGCTCGGGTATCAAACAGGGGGATGTCGTTCTGCAAAAGTTGTCGTATTAGATCGGAATCAGACACAGTGAGTGATGCTCGCTAGGGTTAATGACGCCATTGTACTCTGAAAAGGGTGGGTTACGCAGCCTTCGTAACCCGATACGTCAACGCGGCGTGTCACCAATCGAGTCTTTCAAAAACAACTTCCGATACAAGGGTTTTAAGCGGTTATAGAGCGGCCGATAAAGCTGTTTGAAAATCCACTCATATTCTTGGGCATTCTTTGCGATAGGGTGAAAAACTTTCCCCGTGCGCGACATATGGTGTACTGCTGTCGGATAGTCAGGATAGGTGCCCAAAGAGACCGCCAGCTGAATGGCCGCGCCTAACCCAGACGTTTCATAGGTGTGGGGGCGCTCAATCGTCATGTTAAAAATATCCGCTGTAATCTGCATCACTTCATCGGATTGTGAACCACCCCCCGACACAACCACCCGAGTGATATCGACTTTAAGCCGCCGAGACAACAGTTCTGTGCCTTCGCGCAGGGCGTAGATCAACCCCTCGAGCATGGCACGGTAGAAATGGGCGCGGGTGTGGTGGTCACTAAAACCAATCATGGCACCCCGCGCTTCTAGGTTCTTGAGTCCAGGCGACCAGTAGGGTTGCAACAGCAGACCATCACTGCCTGCTGGCACTGCAGAAATTAGCTTGTTAAAAAGGGTTTCGGCTTCCATATCCTGTAATTCGGCTTCTTGCACTTCGGGCAGGCCGAAATGTTCTTTGAACCAATTAACCATCCAAAAGCCACGAAAAATCATCACTTCGGTATTGAAATAACCTGGGATAGCCGACGGGAATGGTGGAATGAACGACAGGGGTTCTACGTAGTGATCGACATTGCAATTCACAGTAGCAGTTGTGCCAAAACTGACGCAGGCAGTATTGGGGTTAATGCCGCCAGAACCCAATACTTCGCAGGCCTTATCAGAGGCCGAGGCAATCACGGGAATGCCCACTGTGAGTCCAGTGAGCAGAGCGGCTTCGGGCGTGATATTGCCCAAGGTGTCACCGGGGCGAACGATATCAGGAAGTTGTGACTTTTTTACCGGTACGACATGCCATTTCCAGTCAAACCTGTTGGCCCACTGGTGCTTGCGGTAATTAAAGGGCACATAGCCCACCACGGAACCGGCAGAATCACGGTAGTGGCCGGTAAGCTTGTAGGTAAGATAGCCAGACAGCAAGAGGTATTTGTCGGTCTTGTTCCAGATGTCGGGTTGGTGTTGTGCGATCCAATTGGCGGGTGCCTTTTGCTGGAAATAATGTATCGCCTCAGTTTGCCCGATCAAACGGAAGGCCACTTTCCAATACCAGGGTAGGGGCTTGAAGGACGTGCAGAGGCGTTGGTCTAGCCACACCACCGCAGGGCGCAAAGGTTGTCCTTGGGCATCAAGATTTATCATGGTGCCGCGTTGTGTGGTCACGGCGATAGCGTGAATGTTGTCAGCGCTCACCTTGCCTTGTCGCCATAACAGCTGGCAGACATCACCCAATTGCTTCCAGAAATAGTCAGGGTGCTGCTCAGCCCAGCCCGCTTTTTCTGAAAAATAGGATTCAATCTTAATTTGGGCCTTATCGACAATCTCCCCATAGGCATCAAATACAATGGCGCGGATGCTTTGGGTGCCTTGGTCAATCGTTAAAAACTGCTGGGGTGATGTGGTCATATAGTCCTTGTCAGCCATGCGTCGTTTATCAAAGTTACCGCATTCTGCCAGAAAACAACGAACCCTGCCTAGCGCGACATGCATGGGTAGGGTGTGGCGATGTTGACGGCACTGCTGTGTTAACGCCAAAACTATTTGGCTTTGACCCTTAAAAATAGTGAAGACGTACAGTAGAATACCGCCCCATCTTACTCATCGAGGAAATATCCATGCAGCCTATTATCGCTCCTTCCATTTTGTCAGCGGACTTTGCCCGGTTAGGTGATGAAGTGAATGCCGTATTAGCAGCGGGTGCTGAATGGGTGCACTTTGATGTCATGGATAACCATTATGTGCCTAATTTAACCATCGGCCCCATGGTCTGCCAAGCGCTGAGAAACCACGGTATTACGGCGCCTATTGATGTCCACCTCATGGTCAGTCCGGTTGATCGCATCGTTGGCGACTTCGCCGAAGCGGGCGCGACCATGATATCGTTTCATCCAGAGGCGAGTCAGCACGTTGACCGTACCATCCAATTGATCAAACAGGCTGGTTGCCAAGCAGGCATTGTGTTGAACCCAGCAACGCCATTAAGCCATTTGGAGTATGTCTTGGATAAGGTCGACATGGTACTGCTTATGTCGGTCAACCCAGGCTTTGGCGGTCAATCATTTATTCCGTCAGTTATGGATAAAATCCGAGCGGTACGCGCCATGATCGATGCGACTGGCCGCCCTATTCGTTTGCAAATTGACGGTGGCGTTAAGCTCGACAACATTGAAGCCATTGCAGCTGCAGGTGTCGATACCTTTGTGGCTGGCTCCGCTATTTTTAATGCCGATGATTACCCTACCGTGATTGCTGAAATGAAAGCCAAGATCGCCCGCGCACAAGGCTGATAATGGTCAGGCTCAATCGACAGACTCTCAGGGCTGTCGATTGGGCTACTGAAGCGTCTGCAAGAACCGCAAAACATCCCTCTATTTTCCGTTTTTTCTTAATGATTTTCCAATGCTGTTTGCAGCAGCTAAAAGGCGGATAAATCACCCGAAAACTTTTTTTTTGCCCCGCGCCCGCACGGTCTCTGACTTCCACATAAATCAACCCATCTGAGAACAAAAAAACACTTAAAATTACTATATATAGTGGTCTATAATGAAAGTCCGACTACATGTAGTGTTTTAGCCTGTTATTAGGATGTAGCGCTAACTGCTTGTATTTGTAATAATTTTTCATAAATACCGTAATAAAAATGACGAAGAGGCATGGATAGATGTCAGAGAAATTGGTGACTAAAGCGACCGAATCAGGAACCATTCCAATGCAAGCAGCATCGCTTGATATTTGGGACAGCAAATACCGTTTAAAGGATGCCAAAGGCACGCCAATAGACAATGACATCCATGAAACCTATAAACGGGTTGCCAAAGCGTTGTCTGAGGTTGAATCCAATAAGGCATTGCAGAAGAAGTGGTACGGTGAGTTTTTATGGGCGCTAGAAAATGGGGCCATTCCTGCCGGACGTATCACCTCCAATGCGGGTGCTAAAGAGCACAAACCTGCTACCTCAACCATCAACTGCACGGTTTCCGATACCATTCACGATTCTATGGACAATATTTTGTCCAAGGTTCAGGAAGCAGGCCTAACCCTCAAGGCAGGTTGCGGTATCGGTTACGAATTTTCGACCCTCAGACCCCGTAATGCCTTCGTGAACGGCGCTGGTTCCTATACCTCGGGTCCGTTGTCGTTTATGGAAATCTACGACAAGATGTGTTTTACCGTGTCTTCTGCCGGTGGCCGTCGTGGCGCACAGATGGCTACTTTTGATATTTCTCACCCTGATGTACCTGAATATATTCGTGCCAAGCGCGAAGATGGTCGCCTGCGTCAATTCAATTTGTCGCTATTGATCACTGATGAGTTCATTAAGGCAGTCAAAGACGATGCTGATTGGCCACTGGTTTTCCCCTTGGGTGACAAAGAGCAGAGCCGTGATCAATTGGATCTGAGCGATGTGAATCAGGTGATTTGGAAAGATTGGCACGTTAAGGACAACTATGTCCAAAACGAAATTGGCCAGGTCGCGTTCCGGGTTTACCGCACAATCAAAGCCAGTAAGTTGTGGAACCTCATCATGTCGTCTACCTACGACTTTGCTGAGCCCGGTTTTATTTTGATCGATAAAGTCAACGAGATGAACAACAACTGGTTCTGCGAGACCATTCGTGCCACCAACCCCTGTGGCGAGCAACCCTTGCCACCGTTTGGCTCTTGCTTGCTTGGTTCAGTGAACCTCACCAATTTTGTTGAACAGGCGTTCTCCGGTAAAGAACACTTTAACTGGGAAAAATTCCGCAAAGTGGTCAGTATTTTCACCCGCATGCTCGACAACGTGGTTGAAATCAATGGCTTGCCGCTACCGCAGCAGCGTGAAGAAATTTTCAACAAGCGCCGTCATGGCATGGGTTATTTGGGCCTAGGTTCTACCATTACCCTATTGGGCATGAAGTACGGCGATCCTGAATCCGTTGCGTTTACTGAAGAAGTGACGTTGCAGTTGGCTTTGGCTGGCTGGGAGCAGGGCCTTGAGCTGGCGAAAGAAAAAGGCGCGGCACCTGCATTGGTCAATGAATATGATGTGACGCCTGAAATGTTGCGTAAGCGACCTGAAATGGTAACCGACGGTTACAAGGTTGGCGACAAGATTGCGGGTAAGATTTTGCATGCTCGCTATAGCCGTTACATGCAGCGATTTGCTGAAGTGTATCCGCAATTGGTTGCGCAACTGGCTGAGACCGGTTGCCGCTTTACCCACCACAGTTCGATTGCACCTACGGGCACCATTTCATTGTCTTTGGCCAATAATGCCTCTAACGGCATCGAGCCAAGTTTCGCACACCACTATTCGCGTAACCTCATTCGCCCTGGCAAAAAGACCAAAGAAAAGATCGACGTCTTCTCCTATGAGTTGTTGGCCTACCGCCACTTGGTGAATCAGAACGCAATGCCACACGGTCAGGATGCTGACAATGCCTTGCCTGAGTGTTTCATTACTTCGGATGATGTTACCCCAGCCCAGCATGTTGATATTCAAGCGGCGGCACAGAAGTGGATTGATTCATCCATTTCTAAAACAGCCAACGTGCCGAGCGACTATCCATTTGAAGACTTCCAAGACATCTATATGTATGCCTACGAGCAGGGTCTAAAAGGATGTACCACCTTCCGATTTAACCCAGAAGCCTTCCAAGGTGTGTTGGTAAAAGAGAAAGACCTTGAGAATACGATTTATCGATTTGCTTTGGCTGATGGCACCGTAGTAGAAGCCAAAGGCAACGAAGAAATTGAATATGATGGCGAAACCCATTCCGCAGCGAATTTGTATGATGCGCTTAAAGAAGGCTATTACGGAAAACTTTAAGGACGCAGGAGATTAAGAACATGGCTAAGAAAATTGAAAATAAAATTGTGTCCTATGAAGTCGTGGACATCGAAGAGAAACGCAAACAAAGCAAAGCTGAAGCCGATAAGCACATTCAGCAGATGCACGAGTCGGTATCGCGTCCAGAAATGCTGATGGGTGCTACCTATAAGATCAAAACACCCATGAGCGAGCACGCGCTGTATGTCACCCTGAATGACATGGTGTTGAATGAAGGGACTGAGCATGAAGTGCGCCGTCCGTTTGAAGTATTTATTAACTCCAAGAACATGGAGCAGTTCCAGTGGGTTGTTGCGTTAACGCGCGTGATCTCTGCGGTATTTAGAAAGGGTGGTGATGCGACCTTCTTGGTCGATGAAATGAAAGCCGTATTTGATCCGCAGGGAGGCTATTTCAAGCCAGGTGGCCGTTATATGCCATCATTGGTCGCTGAAATTGGCTATGCCATTGAAAGCCACATGAAGATGATTGGTATGATCGTTGAAGAGGGTCTGAGCGACCACCAGCGTGAAATTATGGACCAGAAGCGCAAAGAATATGAGTCACTTAATAGCGCCAATGCAGAGCAAGGCAGCAGTGACTATCCGCCGGGCGCCAAGTTATGTAACAAGTGTCACAACACTGCGGTTGTGATTCTCGACGGTTGTTCAACCTGTTTAAACTGCGGCGATTCTAAGTGCGGCTAAGGCGCTGATCACTGTAGGCAATAGGCAAAAAAGCCAAACCTTTTTCAGGTTTGGCTTTTTTTTGTGCGTCTATTTAGGGTGAGATTGCCAAGGCTTTACTGGTCGAGCCCCTGTAGCACCGCATCAATATCGGCGGCACTGTGGCGTTCTTGAAGTTGTCCTTCATCACCCCACACACGGTTAACCATGAGACCACGAATAACCGCTGGCCGAGACGCGATCATCTGTGCCCATCGGATGACGTGCTGATAGCTAGCGACATCTAAAAACGTGCCCGCATCATAGAGTTTGCCCAGCGCGAGTGCGCCATACCAAGGCCATATAGCCATGTCTGCGATGGTATAACTATCGCCTGCAACATATCGGTTTTTGGCCAATTGCTGGTCCAACACATCCAACTGGCGTTTCACTTCCATGGCAAACCGGTCAATCGGATATTGAAATTTCTCAGGGGCATAGGCGTAAAAATGGCCAAATCCACCGCCGAGAAAGGGTGCACTGCCCATTTGCCAAAACAGCCAATTCATGGTCTCTGCCCGTTGCGCGGGCTCAGTCGGAAGAAAGGCGTCAAACTTTTCTGCCAGATAAAAGAGAATCGAACCGGATTCAAACAGGCGTATGTCGGCGGCATGGTCAAACAACGCCGGGATCTTGCTGTTGGGATTGATTCCGACAAAATCGCTGCCGAATTGTTCACCCTCAGTGATATTGATGGTCCAGGCATCGTATTCTGCACCCGTGTGCCCAGCCGCTAATAACTCCTCCAGCATGACAGTGACCTTTTGACCATTAGGTGTGGCCAGGGAATATAATTGCAGGTCATGTTGGCCTTTGCGCAGGGTCATTTCATGAGTAGCGCCGGCAGTAGGGCGATTAATGTTGGCGAATTTTCCACCATTGTTACTGTCAAAGCGCCAGACAGTAGGCGGAACATAGGGAGTTGCAGACATAGCGAAGGTGTTCCTTATGTTAGGTAAACCGAGTGACTGGTTCAGGACGCAGTCAATTCAAATAGGTTATTGGTCTGTTTGTTGAGCGTTATGGACCCCGCAGGACTGAAGCCCAGCTTCTGTAATACCCGGGCCGACCCTGTATTTTCAGGCAGCGTTATCGCCAAAAGGGTTGGTATTTTCCATTGTGCCTGAGCTAGGCTCACGGTGGCAATGCATGCTTCTGTAGCGAAGCCCTGATTGCAATGTTCCGAGAGAAAAGCATAGCCAAGATCAGGGTTAGGTAATCCATCCCGCAGAATCACGCCACACATACCAATAAGGGTGTTGGAAGCTGAATGCACGACCGCATTGAGGCCAAATCCATTGCGCCGATAACTGGCAAGTGGCCCTTCAACAAGATAACCAATAGCATCGGCTTCTGTGCGCACTTGTTTATCGGCGATATAACGAATAAACCCTGGGTCATTGAGCAATGCCACAATGAAGGGTGCATCCTGAACGTTAAAGTGTCTCAGTTGGAGACGGTCTGTTGCGCATACTTGCATGCTGTTGCGATCTCTATCAGACAGCTGTTGCGTTTGTTGAGCCCAAAGGCAAGGTCACCACAATGCTGTATTGGTCGTTTATCCGATTGATGGCCTGCAACAAATGTTGCGGGTCGATGCGTTCATTAGGCGGTGTGTGATAACTAATGGATTGCCCGGTCTCCCGATTGATACCAGCACCCATTACCGGGGGAATGGTTTCTTGTAGTCCTTTGAGAATGGCCTTTTCAGTATTGGGGGTTAGGTTTATCGCTGCAAAGCTAGCCGGTGCGCCTAATACGGATCCAAACATGGGGTAATAGAAACGGGCTTTTCCTGAGGCGTCTAAACCAAAGGTGATTTTGCTGGCCACTATCACATCATCGATCGCTAGACGAAAATCACCGCTAAACCGATCCCAATCCACAAAGAAGTCATACAGTTTTACCCGTTTGGCCTCTGGAAAGTCCTGCACATGGGTATCGAGCCATTCCTGTACTTCTCGCACGTGGGCGCGGGTAGCATCATCCTGCTTCGCTAGCCATAAGCGGTCTTCTTCGGTGAACTGGTCGTCATCATCCATGGTATCTATTCCCTACACACTGACTCAATGGTATCTCGCTGGTGACCATTTTGTGCCTAACAGCTCTGGCTGTCAAAACTCTGTGACAGACAGCCCTATGATTTGGTTACCTGTAATGATTGACCCACAAAGAGCAAAACTAGAGACTTGCCGAAAATTGCTTTTGGGGGTATTTTTCAAACCACCAAGGTTAAGATTTATGATGGTGAGGTGCGTTATGTTGACAATACAGGGTATCGTTGAAGGTAAGGTTCAGGGTGTGGGTTTTCGTTATTTTATTAAGCGGCATGCAGGGACCCACAAGGTATTGGGCTATGCAAAAAATCTTGCCAACGGCACGGTTGAATTCTTGCTGCAGGGTGAAGAAAAAAGTGTAAAAGCGGTGGTTGCCGAGATTAAGCGCGGGCCCAAATTTTCAGACGTGGCTAACGTGACCAGCAAAGTGCGAAGCGCCGTCAATACCCTCTACGGTTTTGAGGTGCTATAAGCCATCCCAACTGGCTACATTATTGCTATGAAGGCTGATAACCCGCCATTGGTATGACGCCAGGTGCGGGTTTTTTTTCGTCTGCGAGACGATGTGTTTGTGCTTGTCTATATCCATTGGTTATTTTGGTTGTATACTTCATTCATGTGGCGAATGGTGGCGCCACGGACCAATCGGAGAATGTGGATGAAAAAGCTCAACCGGATCGACATGAATTTACTGGTGTATTTGGAAGTGCTATTGCGCGAACGAAGTGTCACTCGGGCAGCCCACCACTTGGGCATTAGCCAGCCTGCGATGAGCAATGGTTTGCGTCGATTACGTGACCTACTTGACGATCCTTTATTGGTGCGAACCAGTGAAGGCATGTCTCCGACAGGCAGGGCCCAAGAACTCGAGCCCTTGGTGAGAGATGCGCTGCGGCAATTAGAGAAGGCCTTGGCTACCGGCGGCACCTTTGAACCGGCTGAAAGCCAGCGGGTATTTCGCATCATGGCCAGTGACTACACCGAATCTACGTTGATTCCTGCCCTTTTAAAACGCATTCGTGAAGAAGCGCCTGGTATTACACTCGACATCATGACCCCCAGTGATGTGAGCTTTGGCGATGTTGAGCAAGGGAAGGTGGATATGGTTATCAACCGTTTCACCTCGATTCCGCAATCATTTCACCAGAAAACAGTTTGGTCGGATCGGTTCTGTTGCATGATGAGTCGTGACAACCCGATTGCCAAAGCATTTGATTTACGCAGCTATATGGGTTCCCAGCACATATGGGTGAGTAAGACCGGGTTTGGCGTGGGTGTGGGTGTAGACCCATCAGACGTGCAGCGCCTCGGTTTTGTCGATGAAGTGCTGGCAAGTATGGGAGAGAAGCGTCAAATACGGGTGTTTACCCGCCACTATCAGGCTGCCATGTTAATGGCTGAGATTGATGATTTGGTGGTGACCATTCCATCGAGGGCATCACGTGTGAGCCAAACCAGCGGCCGGTTAGTCGTAAAGGCGCCGCCGTTTGATATGCCGCCACTGGTGTTAAAAATGGTATGGAGTCCCCTGCTGCATCACGATCCTGCCCATAAGTGGATGCGCGATATGGTCAGTCAGGTTGCCGCGACCGTGCCAGAGCCCAGCTTCTGAACCTAGCATTATCATTTTAAATGATGACAAACATTCATTACATAAATGCTGTTTATGTTGCCGAATGCGCTATCGACCCATAAAATCCCGTTATGACCTAATCATCGCCTTGCCACTGAGCTGGGTAGCAGCATAACGGGAGTGGACATACCATGAAGCGGATTAATGTGGGTAAACTGGCTATCGCAGACAGTTTGTATGGGCTGGTATCGGAAGTAATCGCACCTGGCACGGGCATTCACCCAGTCGATTTTTGGAAAGGTTTTGAGGCGATTGTAAGCGAACTAAAGCCGGTCAACGACGCATTGCTGGCAAAGCGCGACAGTCTGCAGGCAGAGATTGATAAGTGGCACCAAGCCCATCCCGGTCCAATTGCGGATGCGGCTGCCTATCAGCAATTTTTATCGGATATTGGCTACCTTGAAAACGAAGGTGTTGATTTCGAGATCAATACCCAAGATACCGATGACGAAGTCGCACTTCTTGCTGGTCCTCAGTTGGTGGTACCGGTTAAAAATGCCCGATTTGCACTGAATGCAGCGAATGCGCGGTGGGGCAGTCTATATGACGCGCTCTATGGCACCGATGCCATTGCGCTTACCGGTGACACGGCACCCTTGGCCTCTGGTTATAATCCGAAGCGAGGCGATGCCGTCATTGCATTTGGTCGTACCTTCTTGAATCAGGCGGTGCCGCTACAGTCTGGATCACATACTGATGTTGTGGCCTATGCCATCCTAGACCAGACCCTGCACATGACGCTTGCAAACGGTGACACAACTGGTTTGGCTGCACCGGAGTGTTTCGTTGGTTTTCAAGGCGACATAGGCACACCGACCGCCTTGTTGCTGCGGCATCATGGCCTGCACATTGAATTGCAAATAGACCCTACGAGTCCGATAGGACAATCAGATGCCGCGGGGTTAAAAGATATTGTCGTTGAGGCTGCAGTGTCGACCATTATGGATTGCGAAGATTCGGTGGTAGCGGTTGATGCGGAGGACAAAGTTGAGGTCTATCGGAATTGGACTGGCCTCATGACAGGGACCTTGACCGATACCTTTGAGAAATCTGGAAAGGCCATGACCCGATCGCTGGCAGCAGACCGTTGCTACACCGATGTGCAGGGCAATGAATTGGTCTTTCATGGTCGCAGTCTGATGTTTGTTCGTAACGTTGGCCACCTAATGACCACAGATGCCGTGCTGTTTGATGGTCACGAGGTGCCAGAGGGTATGCTAGATGCCATGGTGACATCCTTTGCGGCGCTGCATGACCTCTCATCAAAGGGTCCTGTTCGCAATTCGCGCACAGGCAGTATCTACATCGTTAAGCCCAAGATGCATGGCTCGGCTGAAGTTGCGCTGGCCAATACCCTGTTCGACCGTGTCGAGGACGTATTAAAGCTACCTCGTAACACAGTCAAGATGGGTATTATGGATGAAGAGCGCCGAACCTCGGTGAACCTTAAGGCCTGTATTCAGGCTGCAAAAGACCGGGTCGTATTTATTAATACCGGCTTTTTGGACCGCACTGGCGACGAAATTCATACTGCGATGCACGCTGGCGCCATGGTGCCTAAGGGTGAAATGAAGCAAGCGGCATGGATTGCGAGTTACGAAGACCGCAATGTCGATATCGCACTAAGAACCGGTTTTGTCGGTAAAGCACAGATAGGTAAAGGCATGTGGGCGATGCCCGATGAGATGGCTGACATGCTGGTACAAAAGATTGGCCATCCTAAGTCGGGTGCATCTACCGCTTGGGTGCCATCGCCCACAGGTGCAGTGTTGCATAGCCTGCATTATCATCAGGTCGATGTGCGAGCCCGTCAGGAGACTTTGAAAGCCCGTCAACAGGCGAGTTTGACCGATCTGCTGACACTACCGGTAATGGCTACCGATCGGGTGTTGGCTGCCGACGTTATTCAATCTGAATTAGACAATAACCTTCAGGGGTTGTTGGGCTATGTGTCTCGTTGGATCGAACAGGGTATTGGGTGTTCAAAGGTGCCTGATATTCAAGACATTGGACTGATGGAAGACCGTGCAACCTTGCGTATATCAAGCCAGCATGTTGCCAATTGGCTTGTACATGGTATCTGTAGTCGGGAACAGGTGATGGCGACGATGCACCGCATGGCGGCTGTGGTCGACCGACAAAATGCCCAGGATCCTGACTATCGCCCTATGGCGTCAGACTTTGATAACAGCACCGCATTTGCAGCAGCCTGTGCGCTGGTATTTGAGGGTACAACCCAGCCTAATGGCTATACTGAGCCCTTGTTGCATGCCTATCGAAAGAAAGCCAAGGGGCTTGCCCTCGCGTGAAGCACATTTTACGCGCATAAAAAAAACCGGCATGAGCCGGTTTTTTTTATTGTGGCATTAGGCGCTATTTCATGTGGCCCAATTTGCCTTCTTTGGTTTTAAGATACGCCGCATTGTGTCGATTTTCACCGACGTGCAAAGGTACACGCGCAACCACTTGGACACCATAAGACTCCAATGCGGCCACTTTTCTGGGATTATTGGTTAACAGCTTGGCCTGTTTTACCCCCAGATGAGACAGCATGTCTTTGCACATGGCATAGTTGCGCTGATCCGCTGCAAATCCCAGTTGTTCGTTGGCCTCAACCGTATCGGCACCACCGTCTTGTAGGTGGTAGGCGCGAATCTTATTCAACAAACCAATGCCACGGCCTTCTTGGCGCAAATACAGTAATGTACCTGAACCAGCTTCAACGATCTGTTTCAGAGCGGCTTCCAATTGAAATCCACAGTCACAACGCAAGCTGAACAAGGCGTCACCCGTTAAGCATTCCGAATGAATCCTCATTAACACAGGTTGCTCTGGATCTATGTCACCATAGCTTAATGCCACATGTTCTTTGCCACTTTCGACGTCTTCAAAACCATGCATGGTGAACGTGCCCCATTGCGTCGGAAGTTTTGATGATGCAACAAATCGAACGGTCACAGTATTACCTCAAGGTTATCCGCACAGGGACAGGTCGCAGTGACCTTTACATAGAGAAAAGCAGAGCAATGGGTTCATTCACCGATTGCTCATGTCGCCATTTACGCGTCGAGATTGCGAATCATGCTAACCATCTCAAGTACAGACAGTGCTGCTTCGCCGCCCTTGTTACCAGCCTTGGTACCAGAACGTTCAATAGCCTGCTCGATAGAATCGACGGTGAGTACGCCAAAGGCGACTGGTACACCATATTCCAGTGCTATTTGGCCGAGACCCTTCACGCATTCGCCTGCCACATATTCGAAATGCGGTGTGCCGCCTCGAATCACTGCGCCCAAAGCGATGATGGCATCATAACGCTTCTGATCGGCGACTTTTTTAACCGCCAACGGGATTTCAAATGCGCCTGGGACACGAATGATGGTGATGTCAGAATCCTTTACGCCCTGTCTTTTTAATGTGTCTAGTGCGCCGCTAAGCAGACTTTCAACAACAAAACTGTTGAAACGGCCTACAACGATTGCGATTTTTGCGTCGGTATTGATGAAATTACCTTCGATTGTCTTAATAGTTGTCATAACAAGATCCGTTAAAAGTGAAAATTAGGGTTATTTACAGTCAATATACTCGACTACGTGCAAATCAAAACCAGAAAGTGCTGAAAACTTCATTGGCGCACTCATTAATCTCATATTACACACGCCGAGGTCGCGCAAAATCTGTGATCCGGTGCCAATAGTTGAATACACATGCGTGCCGTCTGGCGTCTGAGGCAGTTGTGCAGGCTTTTCATGAAACAAAGCGGTCACGCGTTCTGCCAAGTTTTGGTGCAATGCAGGGTCTGCCAGCAACACGACAACGCCTTGTCCTGCTTCGGAGACGGTTTGCATGGCCTTTCTAACACTCCAGTGTGGACTATCGTCATGGGCTACCGCAAGCATGTCGCGAATGGGATCGCACAGCTGCACACGCACTGGTACCGCAGTGTCGCTGTTCCATTCGCCCATGGTCAATGCGAGGTGTGAATGGCCTTGCAAGGTGTCTTCATAGGTATAGAGATCAAAAGTGCCAAATTCAGTGTTGATGTGGCGGACATCTTTACGCTCGACGGTCTTCTCATTCATCATGCGATAATGAATCAAGTCAGCAATGGTTCCGATTTTAATGTCATGTTCTTTAGCAAATATCTCAAGATCGGGACGACGTGCCATGGTGCCGTCTTCATTCATAATTTCTACGATGACAGAGGCGGCTTCGAGGCCTGCCATACTGGCGAGGTCGCAACCTGCTTCGGTATGTCCTGCACGACTCAAAACACCACCAGGCTGTGCCATCAATGGGAATATGTGACCCGGCATGACGATGTCTTCAGGTCGTGAAGCGCTCGATACAGCGCGCTGTACGGTGATCGCTCGATCAGCTGCAGAGATGCCGGTCGTGACCCCTTCTGCGGCTTCGATAGACACTGTAAAGTTGGTCGCAAACTGGGCGTTGTTGTTATGCACCATCAAGGGCAGGCGCAGAAATTCGCAGCGCTCGCGGGTGAGGGTCAAACAAATGAGGCCGCGGGCATTTTTGGCCATGAAGTTGATATGCTCTGGCGTGATCATTGATGCTGCCACCACGAGGTCACCTTCATTCTCACGGTCTTCGTCATCCATTAGGATGACCATTTTTCCAAGACGAATGTCTTCAACTAATTCTTTAACGCTGTTCAGGTCCATTGACCCTTCCTCATGTTTTTGGGTATATCGCACCCAGTACAAATGTGTCTGAAACGGGTTTCAGCTGATGTCTCGTTTAGCGAAGAAAACCGTATTCGGCTAGCTTCGACAAATCCAGGCCAGACGGACTACCTGGTTTTTCTTCGTTTTGACTAAGCACGAGGCGTTCCAAATAACGTGCAATCAAATCGACTTCTAAATTTACTTTCATGCCGGGCTGGTAGGTCGCCATGATGGTTTCTTGTAAGGTGTGCGGCACAATATTCAAATCAAACAGCGCCCCATCAACCGCATTCACGGTCAAGCTGGTGCCATCAACCGTTATTGAGCCTTTATGTGCAATGTATTTGGCGAGACTGGGGTCGGCGGCAATCTGAAAACGAATGCTCCGTGACTCATCCTGTCGAGACTGAATGGTGCCCAAGCCATCCACATGACCAGATACCAAATGGCCGCCCAATCGGGTGGCCAATGTAAGGGCGCGCTCTAAGTTCACATGGCTGCCGGCTTTTAACTGTTTAAAAGCGGTGTGTCGCACAGTTTCGTTCGACACATCGGCTTGAAATCCAGCAGACGACTTTTGAATAACGGTCAAACACACGCCATTGACGGCAATGCTGTCTCCTAACTGCACCTCGGACATATCCAATTTTCCTGCCTGTATGTGCAATTGGTAATCCCCATTTTTTGGGGTGATGGCAGTGACTGTTCCGAGTGCTTCTATGATACCGGTAAACATGCTTAATCCTCTGGTGTTGCCTTAACCGTTCTGTACTGTCTGTGAATCTGGCCGTTGGGGACGGACGCGCAGATGCCAATCCTTACCAATGGGTGCGATTTCCAAAATATCAAGGTGTACCTGCTGCGCCATGTCAGTTAGTTTTAAATCAAACAGGCTGCGTGCCTGAGAGCCAAGCAGGGAAGGTGCCATAAACAGATCAATGTGATCTATGAGTCCCAGCGTCAGGAAGGCACCCGATAGGGTGGCGCCAGATTCTATCATTACCTCATTACAGCCTTTTTCACCCAACCAGATAATGAGTTGGGTCAGATCTACTTGGCCCTGCTGATTCGGCATCGAAATGATGGTGGCACTGCTCTGTAGGGCGGTCAGCTGGGGTTGTATAGCCGGGTCGTTCAAGTCTACAGCCGTCACGATGACGGTCGTGCCGACCTGACTAAAAATTTTGGCGTCGGCGGGTGTTCTAAGCTGGCTGTCAACGATGATCCGTAATGGCTGTCGCTCGCCTAATGTCGGCAGAGTGAGGCGTTGTTGTTCATCGGGTCGAACGGTCAGAGATGGATTGTCATGGCAGATGCTGTCAACACCGGTAATAATCGCGCTACTTTCTCCGCGCATCTCGTGAACCCGTCGGCGCGCTTCTGGGCCGGTTATCCACTGGCTTTCACCAGAAGCCATCGCGGTGCGTCCATCGAGGCTCATCGCCATTTTGCAGCGCACCCAAGGTTTTTGGGTGGTCATACGGGTAATAAAGCCAAGATTCAATGTTTGGGCTTGCGCCAAAAGTAGGCCGACCTGTGTTTTTATGCCTGCTGCTTCGAGCGCCTGAATGCCTGTGCCTGCCACTAACGGATTCGGGTCCTGCATGGCCACGATCACTTCAGCGACCCTAGCGTTAATCAGTGCTTGTGCACAGGGAGGCGTTCTGCCGAAATGGCTGCACGGTTCTAGTGTCACATAGACAGTAGCGCCCTGTGCTTGGTCTCCCGCTTCAGCCAATGCATAAACTTCTGCATGGGGTTGCCCGGCGAATTTGTGGTAGCCACGGCCAACGATAACACCGTCTTTCACAATGACACATCCGACCCGAGGATTGGGATCCGTAGTGAAGCGCCCGCGCTCTGCTAAGGCAATGGCTTCAGCCATAAATGCTTCATGTGTGGTGTCAAAACGGGTCATAGTGTCAGAATCGCTCATCAATTTGGGTGCAGTATACCAAAGGTTCGCTTTTCCGCTGAACCCTTGGGTGGCCATTAGGCGATTTTAAGCACCCATCAAAACAACCTGTCTGTCTGTCTAACTTTCCGATCAGCCTGTGATCCAGAGATATGGGCTAGGACAGGGGTGGTGTTGGGGACGTAGATTGGGATTGCACCACCACATTGGTACTGGTGTCTGCGCTAACGGTATAGCCATAATCCAGCAGTGTTGCGCGGCAACCATTGAGCACCTGGGTGCGAATACGGTGGCCCTTGTGCGCCTTATCAAACACATCGATCCAATAAAAGCATTCAAGGTCAACGGTTTGTGGAGCCAGTGCAAGGATATAGGCCCCTGCAGCAGGTGTGGACAACACGCCTGGGACTTTTTGAATGCTGGCTTCCAATACAGCGCAAGCCGCTGCAGCATCATCACGGTAATCGATTCCGACGGTAAAACTGACCTGTCTTAACCCGTCCTTAGTAAAATTGGTGACCGGCTTATTGAACAATTGAGAGCTGGGAATATAAACATCGCGCCCATCATCGGTCCGCAAGTGGGTATATCGCAAGGCGATGTCAGTCACCTTGCCTTCGAATTCCTCAGACCTTATGGCATCGCCAGCTTTAAAGGGGCGGCTAAAGGCCAAGAAGATACCGGCTAAAAAGTTTTCTCCAATTTCTCGAAACGCAAACCCCAATACGACCGCGGTGACACCACCACCAGCGAGTAACGAGACTGCCAGCTTGTCCAACCCCAGAATTTGTAGGGCTAAAATGCTACCCAAAAAGAGGAACACCGATGTGGTAATGATATTGAAGAACGACTCATGGATTTCACGGGAGCCGCGTCTTTGAAATATCGCGGTGAGTGTTCGGGCGGAATACCGTCCCAACTGACGGGCTACCCACAGCACGATCAAGGCTGCAATAATTTCAGGCAGCTTGCTCCACCATTGTTGGGCTGTACTGGAGATCAGTGTCAAAAAGGCGTCCATGTAAATAACTCCGAGCTAGCGTGGCCGTTAAAGTTGTATGCCGAATTGTTTCAGTAACCATAGCATAGCACCGTAACAGAGTGCGGTAAGTCCCATGGCAACCAATAAACTGACCGTAAATGACAGACCTTGTTTTAAGCACAGCGGCAATACAATAAAAAACGCCAATGATGGCAGCACCAACCAAAAAATACCGGTCGATAATGCGCTTATCTGGGCAATGTCCCCGCGTTCGATGTAGATCCAAATGATGGCCAACACCGATACCATCGGGATGGAAGCCAACAGCGCCGCGACTGTATTGTTGCGTGACGACACTTCAGAGATCGCCACAATGATGCAGGCGGTCAGTAACACTTTTATCACATAATAAATCACATGAAATCCTTGTATGGGTGAAACCGTTGCTGAATTAGGGTGCAGAGACCTTATAAACAGGATCCTTGATGTTTTCCATGGCCACGAAGGTACTGGTTTGTACGACATTGGCCAGTGTCGAAATTTGTTCGCCCAATACTGCCCGAAAGCTAGCCATGTCGGTTGTTCTGACCTTTAGTAGGTAGTCAAAGCCACCGGCGATCATGTGGCATTGTTCCACACTGGGTATCTTCTTAACGGCATTATTAAAGGCTTGTAAGGCTTTGCTACTCGTGTCATTCATAGTGACCTGAACAAAGGCTACGTGGCTGTGTCCCATTTTACTTGGATCCAAAAGTGTCACATAGCCCAGAATATAGCCCTCAGTTTCTAAACGCTTCATGCGAATTTGACAAGGGGTTTTGGTGAGGCCAACCAATGAAGCGAGTTCGGTCACCGACATACGGGCATTATTTTGGAGTTGTCGCAAAATAGCGTGGTCAATTTTGTCTAGAGTATGCATCAGAAGCCTGCGTTAGCCAATTTTCCTATATTTTAACCTCTAATAGCCAAAATGATAAGTTTTGATGCCATTTTTTAATCGAATTGACTCTATTTATGGCAAGTTTGGTGAACTTGATTGTGGGTGTCCACGTATAATGCGATGTATATCCCGCTATTACCCAAGGAACTAACATGAACACGCCTTTGCAGACTGCCGACACATTGCAAACGATTAGAACCCAACTCAACGCGCATTATTGTGCGAATGAATATGACGTCCTGCAGACGCTCATCGCGACCGCTAATTTGTCTGAAGATGACCGTAAAGCCATTTCGCTGAGTGCTGCTGATCTTGTTGAGCAGGTGCGTTCACAATCGGCTCCTACGATGATGGAAAAATTCCTCGCAGAATATGGTCTGTCGACTAAAGAGGGTGTGGCACTGATGTGTTTGGCAGAGGCCTTATTGCGGGTGCCCGATGAGGACACCATCGATGCACTCATCCATGACAAAGTGGCCACCGGGAAATGGGGACCTCACCTAGGGCAGTCGCCTTCGTCTTTGATCAATACCGCGACTTGGGCACTTATGATTACTGGCAAGGTGATAGCGCCAGGATCTGACAAGGGTGTGACAACAGCAGTGCGCGGCATGGTAAAACGTTTGGGTGAGCCAGTCGTCAGAACCGCTGTGGCGCAAGCAATGAAAGAGCTTGGTCGGCAGTTTGTGTTGGGACGCAACATTGACGAAGCCATTTCCAAGGCTAAGAAGATGGAGAAAAAAGGCTATACCTATTCATACGATATGCTAGGTGAGGGCGCAAAAACTGACAGTGACGCATTGCGTTACCTGACGGCTTACGCGACGGCGATTACCCAGCTAACCGCTATTTCAACCTCTACCGATATTCGCAAGAATCCCGGCATCTCATTGAAACTCTCTGCACTGTATGCGCGTTATGAATATGCCAAAGCGGATCAGGTCCTTGATGTATTGGTGTCGCGAACGACCAGTTTGGCTCTGCAGGCCAAGGCCGGTAATTTAGGGTTCAATATTGATGCTGAGGAAGCAGACCGTTTGGACTTGTCTCTTGATGTGATAGAGGCCGTGTTAAGGCACCCAGCACTCGAAGGGTGGGACGGTTTTGGTGTGGTGGTGCAAGCGTTTTGCCCACGAGCACCCTTCGTATTAGATTGGCTTTACAGTTTGGCACAAAAACTCGATCGGAAAATCATGGTGCGCTTGGTAAAAGGAGCGTATTGGGATGCTGAAATAAAAAAGGCACAGGTTTTAGGGCTAGAGGGCTATCCTGTATTCACCCGTAAAGTGAATAGTGATGTGTCCTACATCGCCTGTGCGCGCAAGCTCATGGACATGCGCGACCGTATTTACCCACAATTTGCTACCCACAATGCCCATTCAGTAGCAGCCGTATTGCATTTGTCTGATGACTTGGATTCATTTGAATTCCAACGGCTACATGGAATGGGCGAGTCTTTATATGAAGCGGTTTTGGAACAACAACCCGTCCATTGCCGCATTTACGCGCCAGTTGGGGCACATAAAGACTTGTTGGCCTACTTGGTTAGGCGGCTGTTAGAAAATGGTGCCAACAGCTCGTTTGTGAATCAGATTGTCGATCCTAAAATCAAGGCAGCTGTTATTGCCGCCGACCCAATAGGCAGGGTAATAATGATGGGTGCCAATGTATCAAGCGCTATCATTCCGGCACCGAAAGACCTCTATGGTTCAGGACGTATCAATTCAAAAGGTTGGGACATCACCCGAAGTGACGTGGTAAGTGCTTTGCACAGAGATATTGCAGCATTTGATAGCCATAAATGGCAGGCGTCGGCTTTGGTGGATGGTGTGGCATCCGCAATGACACATGAAACCTTGGATATGATGAACCCAAGCGATAGAACGGACCTGGTAGGCCACGTATCAGCAGCGCAACCAAATGACATTCAACAGGCCATTCAAATAGCAGCGAGTGCGGGCGGACTGTGGGGGAAAGAAACCCCAGCACACCGTGCTGACTGTCTGCGTAAAGTGGGCGACTTGTATGAGCAGCATGCCCCCGAATTTATGGCGCTCTTGATGAGAGAGGCAGGAAAAACGCTGGCCGACGCTGTCGGTGAGATTCGCGAGGCAGTCGATTTCGCACGGTACTATGCCAAGGAAATCGAAGGCCAGAGCGCTGCGTCTATTGGGGTGGGCGTCGTGGCCTGCATCTCGCCCTGGAACTTTCCACTCGCCATTTTTTCGGGACAGATATTGGCTGCTCTTGCTGCTGGCAATACCGTGATTGCAAAGCCCGCCGATCAAACGCCTTTAGTTGCCTACCGGGCTGTACAGTTGATGCATGAAGCCGGTATTCCTGTATCGGCCCTGCACCTGTTGCCTGGTAGTGGTGCTGCTGTGGGTGAAGTGATTATGAAACATCCAAGTATTGCGGGTGTTTGTTTTACGGGGTCAACCTTAACAGCACAGCGTATCAACCGGGTGATCAGTTCTACGCTATCGTCTAGTGCGCCCTTTATTGCTGAAACCGGTGGCCTCAATGCAATGATCGTCGATTCGACTGCTTTGCCAGAACAGGTCGTTCGTGATGTGATCGCTTCGTCATTTCAAAGTGCTGGTCAGCGATGTTCTGCACTGAGAATGCTGTACATACAGGAAGATGTTTCCGCAGAAATCATTCATATGCTACTAGGCGCAATGGATGAGTTGACCATTGGTAATCCGCGTCTACTGCAAACCGATGTGGGTCCCGTCATTGACGAAGCCGCTCGCGCCAATATTCAATCCTATATTGATAGACATTTTGCAGAGGGCCGGGTACTGAAGAGTATGCCGGTTCCTAGTGAGGGGCTTTTTGTAGGACCAACTGTCATCCGCGTTAAGGGTATTGAATCGCTCGAACGAGAAATATTTGGTCCAGTGCTTCATATTGCCACCTTTAAAGCTGACGAGTTGGATCATGTCGTCAGTACTATTAATGCACAGGGTTATGGACTGACATTTGGGCTGCATACCCGTGTGGATACCCGCGTTGACCGGGTGATTAATGCCGTACACGCTGGCAATATCTATGTTAATCGCAACCAAATTGGTGCTGTAGTCGGTACCCAACCATTTGGTGGTGAGGGTATGTCAGGCACAGGTCCAAAGGCGGGAGGCCCGCATTATTTGAAACGTCTGATGGCCTTAGATGGGCACACAGCCTACAGTGCAGAAATGGAAAATCTTAGCGATGAAACTCCCCAGTTTATATCGCAGTACGTGCAAGATTCCCAAGCTATCCTGCAATCGGAAATTGATGCCCTACAAGGGAAGTCTTGGGCAGTCGGCGCTGATAGGGCTGGGTTGTTGAAAAAGCATCTGGGTGAACTCGCGGGCTTCGAAGTCAATAATGAAGATCCCACACACGTCATGCCGGGACCAACGGGTGAATTGAACCGACTGACAGTGGTGCCGCGCGGTATCATTGTTTGTACCGGCGTGACTGACCGCCAAGCGATCGCGTTTGCCTACCGCGCTTTGTCTGAAGGCAATAAAGTGGTCTTGGTATCTCCCAACGCTACCAAACTCATGGCAAGTAGTATTAAAGACGGTCTGCCAGTCGCTGCCATTGATGGGATTGTCCAATGTCGGTGTTTTTCACAGGTTAAAGGCATTGATGCCGTAGCAGTGCAAGCGGGTGAGAGTTATATCAAGTTGTTAAAGGAGGCGTTAGCAAAACGAGAGCGGGCCATCTTACCTGTGATTACCAATGCCAATGCGTGGGAACGGTTCGTGATTGAGCGGCACCTGTGCATTGACACCACTGCAGCGGGCGGTAACGCTACCCTTATTGCATCGGTAGAGTGATGCGAGTGAACAGGGTGCGACCGTACCCTGTTCTTTTATTGGTCGCCAGCGACATCATCTGAAGGTGGGGTGATACCATGTAACTCATCATGTTTTTTGGTTTCGTACATCGCCTCATCTGCGGCGTTTAATAGATCATCTGCACCGCCCATATCTGGAGAATAAATAACACCACCAATAGCACCTGATAGATTGACCTCATGGTCACCCACGACCAGTGGGCCATCCAACCCGGCTTTCACTTTGGCAATCAACCGCACCAAGTCTTGGTTGTTGTGTACAGATCGGACCACTACCGTGAATTCATCTCCTGCTAGACGCGCCACCATATCGCTTTCTCGTACGGATTCTTTTAGGCGGTTAGCTGCTTCTTGTAGCACGATGTCACCTGTGCGGTGGCCAAAATTGTCGTTGATATCTTTGAAGCGATTTAAGTCAATAAATAACAGGGCAAAGCCGACGCCATAGCGCTTGAAATTTTGAATCTCACGATCAAGGTGGTCGATAAACACATAGCGATTTGGCAACTCGGTTAGCTGATCATAGTGTGCCTGATGAGAAATTTTCTGTTCCTGTGATTTTCGCGATGTGATGTCGTGGAAGATCGCGATGTGATGCAAAACCTTACCTGCATCATTGCGTACCAAGGCAAGAGATATTTCTTCAGGGTATATTTCACCCGATTTCTTTCGGTTCCATATCTCACCTTTCCAAATGCCCTTGCTATGTAATATGCCCCACATCTCTTTATAGAAGGCGCTGTCGTGTTGTCCTGACCGTAACAATCTAGGATTCTTCTTAAGCACTTCTGCTTCGGTATAACCGGTTATTGTAGAAAACGCTGGATTGACAGCCTCAATATTATTGTTGGTATCGGTAACCGTGATACCTTCGGTGGTCGCTCGAAACACCACCTCGGTCAGACGCTGTAATTCGAGCGATTGCATGCGTTCCCGATTATCGGTTATGAATGCCGTAATCAGTCTTTCACCCTTCCATTGGTCTACCGAAACGGTAATGGTAACTGGGATGGTGTAGCCATGGATGTCAAAGGCATCGAAGTCGGCGGGTTCAGAATGGCTGCCGACCGGTAACTCATCAGCAGTTGATAAGAATGCCACAAAACGTTCTTGCTGCACCGCAGAAATGAACGTCCGTTCAAATTTAAAGCCCAATACATCGCCTTCCGTGCGTTGAAACAACGCCAGTGCAGAGGGATTGCAATTTAAAACAAGGCCGTGATGATCTATGGATACAATCGCATTGGCGGACGTTTGTACCACACTCCGATTGAGCTGCTCGCTTTCGCTAAGTGATGCCCTAACCGATATTCTTGACATGCGATCGACAGCCAACCTGACACAGATGATGATCAGGATGATCACCATCACCAGATAGATATTGAGCAATTGGATTGCGAGCTTCTGTAGGGCCCCAATAATGGTGCCATGGGTGGTGTAAGCCAAAAGTTTCCATGAATAATGATTGACTGATTGGGCTACAATTTCGGTCGGCGCTAAGGTGGTGTAGGAGAATATCCCTTCATCAGTAGTCATTTGTCCAGAGGTAGACTGGTTCATGCTTGTCCATTCTTCCGGAAACTCCGTGGAAAATCGGGCGCCGGACGTGCTGATAAATCCAAATTCTTTGGATACATTTGGATGGATCAGCCAGAAACCGTTGTCGTCAATCAAATATAGGTGGTTGCCTACGCTACTGCCCATTCTTCTGAAATCATTAACGAGATTTTGTACCCTGAGCCCAATCTCTAAAAAGCCCCGTATATCGCCACTGTTGTCAACCAGCGGCGTGACGAAACTGATGGTGGGTTGCTTGGGTAGCATGATGCCATTGATGTCAGATCGCAGGCTCATGGGGGAGGTGTAGATATCGCCCTTTTTCAGCAGCGACAGGTATTCAACTTCTTCCAGATTATTGGTGGGATTGGCGGTCACAGAAATGGCACCACCCTCATTGTTAATTTGGATGAGCGGGATGCCTATGTTGTTCAGTATGCTGATGTGGCTATAGCGGCTTTTTGACGCTAAAAACTCAAGTAAATCGTGGGTGGTATTGGGTGATTGGTACCACTTATCGTTGCTGGTCTGCTCAAAATCGTTGATATCGGCTAGAAACAGTAGGTCTTCTCCCGTGCCAACGAAATGGTTGTTGAGGACGGTTTTTGCAAAATCGACACTGATCTGGTCACTGTGTTGTAACGCGGTAATGTTCGTCGAGCGTTGAATGCCAAAAAAAACAGCAAATATCAAAGTCAGTGCCGTTAAGGAGGGCGCTGAGAATAATAGAAATTGCTTCCAAAATTCAAGACTTTTGCCTGTGCGGGCCGCCATTGTAATTCCTCAGTCCATTGTGTCGGTCACAGCTAATCAGTCTGTCACATTTTGTCGGTAGCGCAACCACTTTTCCCTGTAGACGCGACGACAAAGACCATTTTGCTTCAATTTATTCTGCATTGAGTGACATTAAACAGGCTTTTAGTCTCTTAATAATAAAACAGGCCAATGGGGGCTATCCGCATTGGCCTGTCGTTGCATGGTAAAGCCCGAAACAAAAAACGAATTACTCGCCCTGTAGTTTCTGTTTAAGAATGTCGTTGACTTGGCCTGGACTCGCCTGGCCACGCGACAACTTCATTGCTTGACCAACAAAGAATCCAAACAGTTTGTCTTTGCCTGATCGATATTCCGCAACCTGTTCAGGGTTAGCTGCAATAACATCGTCGACGATCTTCTCAATCGCACTGTTGTCGGTAACCTGCTTGAGGCCTTTTGCAGCAATGATGTCGTCCGGTGCGCCTTCACCATCCCACATGCCTTCAAATACTGTCTTGGCCATACGGCCAGAAATCGTATTGTCTTTGATGCGCAAGATGAGTGTGCCGAGGTCCTGCGCAGAGATAGGGCTCTGTGCAGTCTCCAGGTTGTTTTTATTGAGCAATGCCGACAAATCGCCCATGACCCAGTTCGATGAAAGCTTGGCATCCTGGCTGGTTGCCACAACGTCTTCAAAATACTGTGCCAGCGTTTTGTTGGCTGCCAATACGTTGGCATCGTAATCGCTAAGCCCATATTGGGTGATAAAACGCGCGCTTTTCGCGTCTGGCAATTCAGGCATGGTGGCTGCAATTTGCTCGATGAAATCGTGATCAATGATCACAGGTAGCAAATCTGGCTCAGGGAAGTAGCGGTAATCGTTCGCGACTTCTTTTGAGCGCATGCTGCGAGTTTCATCCTTTTCAGCATCATATAGACGCGTCTCTTGAACGATCTTGCCACCATCTTCTAATATTTCGATATGTCGAAGAATCTCATAGTTAATGGCTTTCTCGACGAATCTGAAGGAGTTGACGTTTTTGATTTCGCAGCGCGTACCCAATACTGGATCACCTGGTCGACGAATAGACACGTTGGCGTCACACCGCATAGAGCCTTCTGCCATGTTGCCGTCAGAAATTTCTAAGTAGGTAATGATGCTGTGAATCTTCTTTAAATAGGCAACTGCTTCTTTGGCGTTGCTCAATTCCGGCTCTGACACGACTTCTAATAGCGGCGTTCCAGCGCGGTTAAGGTCAACACCTGTCATGCCCTCAAATTCTTCATGCAGTGACTTACCTGCATCTTCTTCCAAGTGAGCGCGTGTCACGTTAACGCGTTTTACTGTGCCATCGTCCAAATTGATATCCACATGGCCCATACCAACGATGGGGTGGTCCATTTGGGTGATCTGATAGCCTTTTGGCAGATCGGGGTAAAAATAGTTTTTACGGTCGAATACGGACCGTTTGCCAATTTCGGCATCAATCGCAAGCCCAAACGCCACAGCCTTGTGCAGCGCATCGCCGTTAAAAACGGGTAACACGCCCGGCATTCCCAGATCGATTGCGCAGGCTTGTGTATTGGGTGCAGCGCCAAACTTGGTGGCTGCGCCTGAAAATATTTTTGTCTTGGTGGCCAACTGTACGTGGACCTCAAGACCGATGACTACTTCCCATTCCATCTTGTTGGCTCCTATACCGCTGACTTTGTATGCCAGTCAGTTGACTGCTGAAACTGATGGCCAATGTTTAATAACAGTGACTCATCAAAATAGTTACCGATCACTTGCAAGCCGACAGGCATGCCGTCAACAAATCCGCAAGGGATGCTCATGCCTGGCAAGCCGGCCAAGTTGGCAGAAATGGTATAGATGTCTTCAAGATACACGGATACCGGATCTTTGGCTTTTTCACCTACAACCCAAGCAGGTGCTGGGGTGGTGGGGCCCATGATGACATCGACTTCCTGCAAGGCAGCTTCAAAATCGTTTTTGATCAAACGGCGTAGTTGCTGTGCTTTGCGGTAGTAAGCGTCATAGTAACCCGCGCTCAAGGCATAGGTACCAATCATGATGCGGCGCTTCACTTCATCGCCGAATCCTTCCCCACGTGAGCGGGTATACAAGTCAAATAGGTCGACAGGACTGTCACAACGATGACCGTATCTTACGCCGTCATAGCGGCTTAGGTTGGTCGATGCCTCGGCAGGTGCAATGATGTAATAGGCAGGAATCGCGAGGTCAGTACGCGGTAGGCTGATTTCTTTTACCGTGGCCCCCATGGATTCAAACTGTTTCACCGCCGATTGGATGCAGGCAGCAATATCAGGATTCAAACCTGCACCGAAGTATTCCTTGGGTAAGCCGATGCGAAGTCCCTTTAGTGGCTCATTGAGGCGCAGGGTATAGTCTGGTACTTCTTTGTTTACTGAGGTTGAATCTTTTGCATCGAAACCTGCCATTGCGTTGAGCATCATGGCAGCATCCAAAGCGGTTTGGGTCATTGGGCCGCCCTGATCGAGTGACGAACCATAGGCAATCATGCCCCAACGCGACACGCGGCCATAGGTGGGTTTGATGCCGGTGATGCCGCAAAATGACGCAGGTTGGCGAATAGAACCACCGGTATCAGTACCGGTTGCAGCTGGTGCCAAACGCGCTGCTACCGCTACCGCGCTACCGCCAGACGAGCCACCAGGTACGCGTGTTAAATCCCAGGGATTATGGGAGGGGCCATAATAGCTAGACTCAGTTGACGAGCCCATAGCGAATTCGTCGAGGTTGGTTTTCCCCAAAGACACCATGCCGGCTTCTGCCAGATTATGGGTAACCGTTGCATCGTAAGGTGCAATAAAGTTATCCAACATTTTTGAGCCACAACTGGTTTTGACACCAGCGGTGCAAAAAATGTCTTTATGCGCCAACGGAATGCCCGTAAGTGGACCGGCTTTGCCAGCTGAACGACGTGCATCGGCTGCTTTTGCCTGTGCCAATGCCTCTGTAGCGGTTACCGTGATAAATGCATTGTATTTACTGTCTTCAGCCTGGATGCGGTCGAGATAGGCCTGTGTCAGTTCAACACTAGAAAACTCGCCGGAATCTAATCCTGACGCCAGTTCTGCCAGAGTTTTGTTGATCATGGTCGAATCCTTAAATTGGGTGTTATTCAATCACTTTAGGTACGAGATACAAACCAGCTTCCGCTTGCGGTGCCAATGTTTGAAATAGTTCTCGTTGATTCGCTTCGGTCACTTCGTCGACTCGTAGCCGTTGTACGGCGTCAAGCGGGTTCGCTAGGGGCTCTACCCCAGTGGTGTCCACGGCTTGCATCTGGTCTACCAAATTTAGAATATTGTTGAGGCCGGTAGCATAAGAATCGATGTCCGCTGCCTCAATTTTGAGTCTCGCTAATTGAGCGATGCCTTCCACTTCTGAGCGTTCTAAGCTCATGGTGTCAATCTCCCATAGGAAATGAATTAAAAAAAAGGGGTCAATTTTAGGGGTGTTTGGCCTTCAAATCGAGCGCAATATTGAATTAATTGATCAGATTGAAATCAATTCATCAGTTTTGATCCGGAATACGGTCACAACGTGATAAGATAGCATATTTCTGGCTTGCTCAAAATCCCTGCCGTTGATACATTTAACGATTATTTGGGCTAATCTGATGCGGTTTGGCTAAAATGCCGAAATTGGTCGCCAAACAATAACGAATTGTCGCGATTTTCTGCGAAAAAATGATTTTTTTGGATGGGCACCGACGATGACCTGTCCATTGAGTAATGAGGCTCTCACTGTTGCGATATAGCATCGCTACGAGCAATGAAAAAGGCCCTCATTTCCCCGTTTTTGAAATTATACTGATATGGTAATGCCTACATGTTTAAAAAGTTAAGAGGCCTTTTTTCCTCAGATTTGTCAATCGACCTAGGAACGGCAAACACCCTAATTTATGTGCGCGATAAAGACATCGTGCTAAATGAACCATCGGTGGTCGCTGTTCGTACCCAGGGTAATCAAAAAACCGTTGCGGCTGTTGGTCATGATGCCAAACGTATGCTCGGCCGTACACCTGGCTCAATTACTGCCATTCGGCCTTTGAAAGACGGTGTGATCGCCGATTTCCAAGTGACTGAAAAAATGCTTCAGCACTTTATTGCCAAGGTGCATGAAAACAACTTCTTCCCACCAAGCCCGCGCGTATTAATTTGTGTGCCTTGCAAATCAACGCAAGTCGAGCGCAAAGCCATCAAAGAATCGGCCTATGGTGCGGGCGCACGTGAAGTGTTTCTTATTGAAGAACCCATGGCAGCAGCAATTGGTGCCGGTTTACCGGTGGCCGAAGCGCGCGGTTCCATGGTGGTGGATATCGGTGGTGGTACCACTGAAATCGCTATTATTTCATTGAACGGCATCGTTTATGCCGAATCGGTAAGGGTCGGTGGCGATCGTTTTGACGAAGCCATTGTGTCTTACATTCGCCGCAACTATGGCAGCTTGATTGGTGATGCCACGGCTGAGCGCATTAAAATTGAAATTGGCTGTGCGTACCCGGGCCAAGAAGTCCGCGAAATTGATGTGCGTGGCCGTAACCTTGCAGAAGGTATTCCGCGTTCATTTACCCTGAATAGCCACGAAGTCCTAGAAGCCTTGCAGGAATCTTTGTCTGCGATTGTACAGGCAGTTAAAAGCGCTCTTGAGCAGACGCCGCCAGAATTGGCAGCAGACATCGCAGAGACAGGCATGGTGTTGACAGGTGGTGGTGCGTTATTAAAAGACATTGATAAATTGTTAAGTGAAGAAACCGGATTGATCGTTCGCATTGCTGATGATCCATTGACCTGTGTTGCTCGTGGCGGCGGTCGTGGATTGGAGATGATGGATGACAAGGTATTCGATTTCATCGCTGACTAAAAAGGGCTTTATGATGGATCTGCTACCGCTGTTGATGTCAATGGGGTCGTTCTGATCTTATGAATACCATTTTTTCCCAAGCGCCTGGATATGGTTATCGCCTAGCGCTTGCGGCATTTCTATCGGTCGCGTTCATTGTGGCCGACATGCGGTTCCCGCAGATGAGTCTGGTACGACAAGTGCTTACCTATGCAACGACACCCGTTATCTGGAGCATTAATTTGCCCGGTTGGGTGAGCGGAAGTGTGGGAGGACTATTTACCCCCAGGACCACTTTGCAACGTGAAAATGATTCGCTTAGGGCCCAGTTGTTGGTGCTGCAGCGCAAGACGCAGCAGTTAAACGTGCTCGAAGCAGAAAATCGACGATTTCGAAAATTGGTGAGTGCCTCTGCGCGTGTTGATGAGCAGCTTTTGGGTGTCGAGTTGATTGGTCTAGATAGCGATGCATTTACCCACCAAATTATTATTAACAAAGGCCAAGCGGATGGTGTGAAAGTGGGGATGCCCCTGCTCGATGCCAATGGCTTAATGGGCCAGATCATCCATATCGACTCGGTGACCAGTCGGGGCATTCTTATCGTGGATGCCAACCATGCCGTTCCCGTGGAGGTTAACCGCAATGGTGTGCGCGCGATTGCTGTTGGCAACGGTTCTCTGGTTGAAATGGAATTGATGTTTGTACCGGACACCGCCGATATTGAAGTAGGGGATATGCTGGTCACGTCAGGATTGGGTGGTAAATTCCCCCAGGGTTATCCTGTGGCCGAGGTCATACGTATTGAACACGATCCTGGTGAACACTTCGCCAAGGTGGTGATAAAGCCGCTTGCAGCGCTCAATCGCAGCCGCCACTTGCTGCTGGTCATGAATGCCGCTGGTTCAATGGCGGTGACCAATGAGTAGGCCCACCAGTCGCATGCAGGATTACAGCCTGATTCTGGCGTCCATCTTTTTCGCATGCATCTTGACCATCGTGCCATTTCCAGACGGCACGGCTGAATTCCGTCCAGAATGGATTGCCATGGTGGCTTTTTACTGGGCAGCCTTCAAACCAGACCGGTTTGGGATTTCTGCTGCGTGGATGTGTGGCTTGTTATTGGATGTTATGGATGGCACGTTTTTGGGGATGCAGGCTTTTACTGTCGCCGCCATTGCCTATGTGGCCCTTGTCATGCAACACCGCCTGTCCAAATATCCCTTTAGTTATCAGTCCGTTATCGTATTTCTCACTGTCGGCATTCACCTGACCGCTGTGCACTGGTTACAAGGCTTGTTCAGTGTGGTCAGTGGTGGCTATAGTTATTTAATCCCCGCGTTGTCTAGCGGTCTGTTATGGACGGTAGTGGCATTATTACTGATGTCCTTGCAGCACGGATTGAAACACTAGGGCGACAACGGTGCTTATCCAGCGAGTAGCAGTGGCTGCCCGTGAATCTATTCGAAAGGAAATATACCCAATGTCCGGCCCGCTTATATTGGCATCAGCGTCACCCCGACGTGCAGAGATCCTTACCCAAATTGGGGTGCCCTTTGTCACCTGTCCTACGGATATCGATGAAACTGCCATGCCGGGTGAGTCGGTTGAAACATTGGTGATACGCTTGAGTCACGAAAAAGCGCTGGCTGCCCAACAGTTGCACCCGACCCGTTGGATTTTGGCTTCAGACACTGTCGTGGTGTCACAGCACCATGTGTTATTTGGTAAACCAACCGACCAAGATCATGCCATAGAAATGTTGATGCAATTGTCAGGAACAGAACATCGTGTTGTCACCGGTGTGGCTATACTGCAGGGTGACCAGGTACGGACTGACATGAGTGTGACGCATGTTACAATGACGCCATTTAGCCGCGACACGGCCGCCGCCTACTGGCGGACTGGTGAGCCGCTTGGAAAAGCGGGTGGCTATGCCATTCAGGGCTATGGTGCTGCACTTATTCGTGCCATTCGGGGTAGCTACACGGGCGTGGTAGGCCTGCCTGTCGATGTTGTCGTACCCCTACTACAACAGTGTAATATCGGTATCTGGCAACCCCATTCGGTAAAGGAGTAGTAATGAATTCTGAAATCTTGATCAATATGACGCCGATGGAATCCCGCGTCGCCGTGATCGAAAATGGCATGGTTCAAGAGGTATATTTAGAGCGTACCGAAGGCCGCGGCATTGTGGGTAATATCTACTACGGCAAGGTGGTAAGGGTACTGCCCGGCATGCAGGCAGCATTTGTTGATATCGGTCTAGAACGTGCGGCCTTTATCCATGCGTCGGATATTGGGTCTACCAAATTGGTGTTGTCTGACGCGACGCAAGAACAGGTTGCCGATCGCAGCGAGCAACCGATCAGTCAATTGGTGCGCGAAGGCCAGTTGATCGCAGTGCAAGCCATTAAAGATCCCATCGGGTCCAAGGGTGCGCGGCTGACTACCCATCTGTCTGTTCCGTCGCGTTATTTGGTGTTTATGCCAGATTCCGACCATGTAGGGGTATCACAACGCATTGAAACGGAAACCGAGCGCAGCCGATTAAAAACCCTGATTGAAGAGGGTAAAGCCGCGGTGGGTATAACCAATGGTGGGTTTATTGTGCGTACTGCAGCAGAAGCGGCAGGGGCGCCAGAAATTGAAAAGGACATGGATTACCTGCGTAGGCTGTGGCGCGTATTAGATGAACGGATGAAAAAAGCGACGGACATTCAAATTATTTATGAAGACCTTCCCTTACATTTTCGTGTGACCCGAGACTTTATTCGCCCTGAAATTGATAAGATCCGCATCGATTCAAAAGAGGTCTATCAAAGTACCTTGGATTTCGTCCAAAAATACACGCCTGAAGTAGAGAACGTGTTGGAATACTATCCAGGAGAACGGCCTATTTTTGAGCTGTTTAATGTTGAAGATGAAATACAAAAAGCCTTATCCCGCAAAGTTGAACTCAAGTCCGGTGGCTACCTGATAATGGATCAAACCGAGGCTATGACCACCATCGATGTCAACACAGGCGCCTTTGTAGGTAAGCGCAATTTAGAAGAAACCATTTTCAAAACCAATTTAGAAGCCGTCACAGCGATTGCGCGTCAATTGCGGCTCCGCAATCTTGGCGGCATTATCATTATCGACTTTATTGACATGGAAGATACTGAGCACCAGCGTCAGGTTCACCGGATGCTCGAAAAGCTGCTAGAACGAGATCATGCGAAATCCAAGATGACCAGTGTCTCTGAACTTGGTTTGGTCGAAATGACCCGCAAACGCACACGAGAGAGTTTGGAGCAGATGCTGACCGAACCCTGTCCATGTTGTCAGGCAAGAGGCCGTTTGAAGACTCCACAAACGGTGTGCTATGAAATTTTTAGAGAAATCTTGCGAGAAGAACGTGCCTACAGCTCTAATAGCTATTTGGTTTTGGCCTCGCAGGCTGTCATCGATAGGCTGTTGGATGAAGAATCTGCCTCGGTTGCCGACTTGGAGGCTTTCATCAAAAAGCCAGTGCAGTTCCGTGTAGAGCCGATTTATAACCAAGAACAATATGATGTTATCTTGCAGTAACCCAGTCTAGCACCTTCCCTCGTAGTCGGAAGGCGAACCAGAATTAACTGACATTGCATCAGCATTGTAGGCAAAAAATGAGACGAAGGGGCATGACGTGACTAAGGGCAAAAGACTGAAATCAGGATTGATCAACAGCGCAGTGCGTATGTTGGCGATGCTGATTATCTTGTTGTCCGTCTATATTATCGTTGGTCGTCAAATGGTTACTCTTGTCAGTGATTATCGCGTTCTGGTGCAAGATCAGGTGTCGGACATCTTGGGCGTTGAAGTTGACATAGGTAATTTGACTGGTGCCTGGGAAGGGTTCGGCCCCAAAGTCATTATCAAACAAGTCCGCATCGGGCAGGAATTCGAAATAGGGGGCATAGAAGTCGTGCCCGCGCTGCTGTCCTCTTTTATTCAGGGCCGTTTTGTCGCCTCGAATATTACCTTCTCAGACATACGGGTAATCGTCACCAAGGTGTCAACCGACGGTGGTTGGTCATTGTCGGATTGGGTGGTGAAGTCTGCCGATAATAACGTGCTCAATAATGACGGGGTTTCTGTCAAGACAGCGTTTGAACGGCTGCAGCCGTTGCTGATTCAAGACCATATCGCGTTGAGCAATTTAGCGGTGATTTTAGCGGTTGATGACACCGAACCCCTAATCGTCCAAATCGAACACGCTTGGTTAGAAAGTGTGTTTGATACCAAAAAACTGTCTCTCGACGGATGGATATTTTCCGGACAACAGTCGGCCAATATTGGGCTGGTCGCTGAACTTGACCAATGGCTATCGGCTCCAGCGGGACGCATCTATTTAAGACAAGAATACTTTGACTGGAGTGCTTGGACGGGGTTTTTGCCAGGCAATATCGGTTTGTCGCGGCTGAGCACCGATCTTGAGGCCTGGCTGACGTTAGATGCTGGCACCGTCGTTGAGGTACGTAGCCGGTTAGATATCCCAGAAATCGCGGTAACGCGAGACAAACGACAGGTCGCTGTTCAGAACATCCATACCGAATTAACTGCCACTATCGCAGCAGATGAAACCTTTGCTTGGTTAGACAATGTATCGTTCCAGTACAAGGGTGAACAATGGCAGCACAGCCTGCACCAGTTGTATTACAGCCCAGACAGTGTGGAGCTCTTATCCGATAAAGTGGACGTTGGATTGCTATCTGCACTGGGCGAAGTGATGACTGATAATCGCGTATTGAAGGGATTGGAACCGAGCGGAAAGCTACTCAACTCCCGTATCCTATGGACACCAGCCGCCGACCCTATTGACCAGTTGTTGATCCAGGGTCGCTTTGAAGACGCCGAAATCAATCCGTGGCGCGGCGTCCCCGGCCTTAAAGGCATTGACGGTTTCGTGGATATGACACTCGCTGGCGGTTATCTAAAAATTGCCCCGTCCGATGCTTGGATCGATTTGCCCAAGGTGTTTGACGCGCCAGTCTTTCTGAGCAACACCTCTGGTGGCCTTACATGGCGGTGGTCGCCCGAGCGTGGTTTGTTTTTGGCCAGCGACAATCTACACACTGAAATCTCTGGCGTGGACAATATCTCTTTGGCATTCAGCGTGTTGTCACCACAACCCGCCGATTGGGCCGTTCGCGAGCCTCGGTTTGAGTTCCATTTAGAATTTGATCGATCTGACCAAGACCGACTGTCGACCTTTTTGCCACTATCGATGAATTTGGAAAGCCGTGAATGGATACTCGATAGCGTGAGTACGGCAGAGGTGACACGAGGTAATTTGACGCTATCGCTGCCCACGGTAAAAACCACCCCTATGGCGTCATCGGTACTGCTGGATGTAGATATTGACCGTGGCAGTCTCAGTTTTTTACCAGATTGGGCTGATATCACAGACGTCAACGCCCATTTGACGCTTGAAAATGGCCACATGCGAATCGATGTTGCTCAGGCTAAGCATCAGGGATTTCAGCTGCTTGATGGTAGGGTTGATGTGGATTTGGTGCCAGATGCTGACATTAATGTGGCATTTAATGTCACGGGCACCAGTACTGAGGCCTTGGCCTATTTGACGGGCAGCCCCATTCGTAATTTTATCGGTGACCCATTTGATCAATGGATTATTCCAGATGGTGCAGTATCAGCGCAGGTCAGTTTGGCAGTGCCTGTAAATGGTAGCGCACCCGTTGCCAGCGTTAACGCAACGATTACCAATACAACCTTGATATTGCCTGAGTATGAGATGGCGCTATCAGCAATCAATGGCGGATTTCAGTGGAATGAAAAGACCGGCGCCGTTGCAGAAAACTTAAGCGCACAGTTTTTCGGGCACCCGACCCAGATTGCGATCAAAAGCGAGGGTGAGGACCTAGCCGATACCCGGATATCGTTAACTGGTGCCGCCAATTTAAGTGATCTGGGCCTGTGGTTAGACGATGCTTTATTGCGCAGCATTGATCAAGTGGCTTCCTACCAAGGCGAACTGCTCGTGCATGATGATAGCGTGGCCATCGATGTCACATCGGAATTGGTCGGCGTCGTGCTTCCTTATCCCTATCCATTGAATAAAACGGCTGAAGAGGAATGGCCATTGGCGATCCATGTTGACATTGACGCTGCCAATAATACCTACGTTAGCGCGTTATTAGACCATCAATTCTCGGCAGCTTTTGCCTTACAAGACGGCATCATTGATCGCGGTATTTTGACCACAGGTCTGAAAGTGTCACTTCCTAAGGAACCGGGTGTATACATGGATATGGCCATTGATTCCATCGATGGTGATGCTTGGCAGTTGCAGATTGAAGAATGGGTAGCCCTCTATGAAGATTACATACCCCTTGCCCCGAGCGGTGGTCCCAGATTCGATTCCCTCATACAAGAAGTGACTCTGAATGCCAGTGAGTTTATTTTCTTTAATGAAAGTTGGAATCGCGCTGAAATACTCGGTTCTCGGTCCGGAGATGGTTGGATTGCGTCCTACAAAGCCAATGAAATCCAAGGCAGCTTTGGGTGGGGCCATGATAAAGATGCCACCATGGTCGTCGATATCGATTTCGTCACATTACAATCAGCGCCTAAAGATGACGCATCACCAGCTGTGTCTGATCCGCTTAGTGACTATGACCCGAGATCCATGCCCAATGCGATTGTGCAGGTGAAACGGGTGACACTGGATGGAAAGGACTTGGGCGAATGGAGCGCTACGGTCTTGCCGATTCCAGCCGGGGTTAAAATCACCAAAATACAAGGCGCGATCACGGGTATTGCCGCCACAGGCGAGGTGCTGTGGACCTATGGCCCTAATGGCTCAAAGACCCAGTTAACCGCGGACGCCAGAATAGGCAATCTTGGGGACGTGTTGGCCGCCTGGAAACAAACCAGCGACGTGAGAACGCAATCTGGCCGTATTAAGACCGCAATGTCCTGGCCAGGGTCGCCTTTGGGCTATGATGCCAAGACGTTGGCTGGCGATATCAACTTGTCCTTTGTTAATGGAGCCATCCTAAATGTTGGTCAGGAATATGAAAGCCTAAAATTGTTGAGTATTTTAAACCCAGCCATGCTAATGCGCCGACTGGCCTTCGATTTTAATGACGTTGTGTCTGATGGCATAGGATTTGACTCTGTGTCTGGCACATTGTCCTTTAAGAATGAGCGCATGATTTTATCAAAGCCCATTGTGTTGGATGGTTCTGCCGCCAAAGTGCAATTGGGTGGTGATTATGATTTCAATAAAGATCTGATGGATTTTGAAATGATCTTCACTCTACCCTTGACCAATGCCATTCCATTGGCCGCGTTAGTTGCAGGTTTTGCGCCCCAAGTTGCGCTTGCCGTGTTTGTCACTGAGCGGCTACTCAATAATGAACTGTCCAAGTTTACCTCGGTGAAATATGAGATAACTGGCTCTGCAGATGCGCCCCAATTCAAGTTATTGCGTGCGTTTGATAATGCATTGACCGCGCCCAAAACCCAATAAAGGACTGTGCTTGTGACGATGCAAATTGCTGTGGTGCAGATGACCAGCACCAATAAAGTAGCGGATAATCTCGCTCATGTTCGCACAGCCATTGCCTCTGCGGCTTCTGCAGGTGCACATTTTGTGGTGCTGCCAGAAAATTTTGCTGCCTTCGGCTCTCGTGAATATGCCAGTTTGGCTGCAGCTGAGGGTGATACCTTAGATGGACCCATCGTGACCCAACTGTGTCAGATGGCGTTGCAGCACCGAATCTGGCTATGTGCAGGGACCTTGCCCTTGTTGACAGGTAACGATCCACGACCGGCTACCGCCACCCTGATCATAAGCCCCGAAGGGCGCGTGACGTCTCGATATCACAAAATCCATCTATTTGACGCACAGGTTGCAGACCGCCAAGGACAATACCAAGAGTCTGCGAGTTATGCGCCGGGACGGGGTCTCTGTGTTATTGATACGGTATTTGGCAGGATTGGGGTAGCGGTGTGCTATGACTTGCGCTTTCCAGAAATGTTTTTGGCTTATCGGAAATTGGGTGTGTCTCTGTTGGTCATTCCGTCGGCATTTACCCATGCGACCGGTGCCGCCCATTGGGAAACACTGATCCGTTGTCGTGCCATTGAGAACGGCTATTTTATTGCAGCTGCCAATCAAGGCGGTGTTCATTGGAATAACCGTGAAACCTGGGGTCACAGTATGGTTGTGGATCCTTGGGGTAAGGTATTACACGAATCAGGAATTGAACCGGATGTAGGGTTGGCGTCTATTGATATGTCCCATAGTCACCGTATGCGGCAAGCTATTCCTACCCAGTGGCACCGTGAACAACGGCTGGCCAGAAGCCGCGCTTGGTAATGTCGTGGCATGCTGATGTGTGGGCGTTTTGTTCCCGGATGACCAGATCACCTTGGGCGTTAACCATGGCTGCGGTGTGGACCTGCGTTGCGTAATCTGGCAATAGAATTTTCTGGGGCGACAAGGCCCGTTCATTTTTGAGTGGAATACCGGTGTCCGGTAACAATGCATCTGCTGCAATCTGAGTATCCTGATGCAATCCAATCAACCTATCAAACTCTGGACGCGCTAACCAATTCTGTAGCTGACGCTTTGCCAGCACGACCTTTGGCCAAGGATCATCTAGGTCGGCATTGCTGAGCCCATATATGCCCGCAGGTAAAGCCGTCAAACGACCCGTGGCACTATTAAAATGCTGTAGCTGTGTCGCGTCACCGAGCATTAAATTAAACCCCGAAAAGCGCTCGTAATCTTGCTGGAGTACATAAAGCCAGTCCTGTGTTGTGCCTGGATGGGATAAAAAATCGGTAATAAGTGCGCCACGGGAATGGATATTGGGCTTAAAGTAATCTGGGTGTCGAATGTTGGTTAACATGGCAAACCGACCATTGGGATGGAAACCCATCCACGTGCCGCCAGCAACCTGATCTTTACCTGCCATAATGTGGCTGTCTTGCCAACGATGGAGGGGCAGGCTTGCTCGGGCGCTAAATTCATCCCTATTGGCCGCTATGGCCAATGGAATGTTTGCATGCATTTGCCAAGCCACTGAAATTAAGCACATGGCTGGTACCTATAGCCGATAGCTAATGGTGGTCATCACACGGGCCACCTGCGCCATTAAGGCTTTTATCGGTTCGGGCAGTGCTTTGCCACCTGCGGCGATTGCTTGGGTTGCGTGACGCGCTTCATCTTCGAGCATTTGTTGTAAAATTAGCCGGGTCTTATGGTCCCCTTCGGGAAGGTCCTCAAGGTGGCGTTCCAAATGTTCACAGACTTTTTCTTCTGTGGCAGCCACAAAACCCAGACTGTATTGGTCGCCAGTTAAGCCTGCGAGTGCCCCCATGCTATAGGACATCGCATACCACAGTGGATTCATCAGGCTAGGCCGTGCTTCAAGTTGTTTTAGGCGGGTGTCACACCACATGAGGTGGGCGATTTCCTCATCGGCGGCAGTTTCCATGCTCTGATACACATGGGTAAGGGATGCAGTAAGTGCTTGGCCTTGGTACAAGCCTTGAGCGCAGACTTCACCCGTGTGGTTTATGCGCATCAGGCCGGCTACATGTTGACGTTGTTGATCGGTTAAATCTGACTCAGGTGTCTGAGATCCAGGGACAGCCGCTAAGTTGTCCTGTGGGTGAGGTAGCAGAGTTTTTAGTGCCCGATCAAAATGGGCCACGATCACATCTGACAATATAGGTTTATGGGATTTCATGATTTATCCAGATCAATCTGAGGCATAAAAGCGTTGAACGTATTATACAGGTTTTGAGACGAGATTGGCTTTTGTAACAAGCCGTCAAAGCCCAAATCCAAATGGTCGCTGTTGTCAGGTGAAATAAATTGCGCATGCATTAAAATGATCTTCAAGCTCGACCTGAGCGTACTGCTTTCATGTATGCGATGCGCTACCTGAGTGGCTGACATGTTTGTCAAATTCTGGTCGATAAGAACAAAATCATAATGTTGATCCAGTTGGGCTTTGGTCTGTAGCAGCGCCATGGCTTCCGAACCAGAAGCACAGGTGTCGACACTGATGCCGAAACTTTCAGCCAAGTGGCGAACCACACGCCGGTTGTTCTTGTTTTCATCGGCAATTAGGATCTTTACATTGTGATCCATGTGCGTGCCTTTTGATGTCTGTTTTTCACTTATTTCAATTTGTGGTAAATCGAGAGAAAACCAGAATGATGTGCCATCGTTTGTCTGGCTACTCACCCCCAGTCTGCCACCCAATGCCGCAATAATTTGACTGCACAGTGGCAGGGTAATTGAAGCGCTGCCCAATTGCCGTTCTTTAAACTGGAAAAGGGTTCGCATTTTGTCTGGTGACATTCCGACACCAGAATCTGTCACGCGAAAGCGCACGTGGCCGGCGTTATCCAGTGATGCTGTCAACACAATGTCGCCGACAAAGGTATATTGAATGGCGTTTCTAATCAGAGATGACAGAACCAAGTTCAACATGTCTTTGTGTATCAGGGTCTTTTTTGGCACATTGGGCCGAATCTCAACCATCAATTCCACGCCCTTGAGTGCAGCATCTTGGTAGGAGCTTTTCACGATATCTTGCAGGAACTCTGACAGCATGACGGGTTCAGGTTCACCCATGGCCTGCTTACCATATAACCGATTAACGGCATCAATCTCGTGGGATTTTTGCACCAGTTCTGCGCCAGACAGGCGAATGGTATTGAGAAGCTCATGCTGTTTCACAGAAAGGTTTGTTTCTACTAAGAGTTTCGACATTTCCAGAACGCCATTGGCAGGCATCTGTATGTCCTTGTGAACCTTAGTCAAAATGATCTGCAATATGTGGCTTAGATTGCTGTCGTCTTGGTTATTCTGTTGATGGATAATGCGGGTTACAGAATGAAGCGACATACCTAGTAGCCCCAGATCTTGAACTAACTTGGCATAAAAATGTAGGTAGTCTAGGTTATCAATCACCCCAAGCAACATCATTAAAGTACTCAGGTTATAAAATACCAAACCACCCATTCCAAAGCGTATCCATCCTGTGCCTGCCTTACCCGACAACAATAGGCGGGCGGCAAAAAGGCTATTGACTACCAAGGTGAACAGTAACAATTGCCCAGTCGATTGCAGCGAATGACTGGAAATCCCATACAACACCAACAATGACACCGATATAGCAGCCGTGACGCGAATGCGCTTATGGTTTTTTGTGACGGCTGGTAATACTTCATTGACCAACAGTATTAAAAAGATGGTCGTTACCAAGTTGGCTGTATTGCGAAAGGTGAGATCGATATAGGGAAGGTAAACCAGCGGTGAAATGAGGCCCGCTTGTGCCATTCTGTTGATGGCAACACTCAAAATGATGCCAGAAATGAGCAGACTGCTGCCGTCGCGACTCGACATGCCCAATGCCAATACCACCAGACTCATGACCAAAAGTGGCAGTAATTGCAGTAGGTCCAAAATAAGGTTTTTATAGGACAATTGGTTATAAGATGCCGGGCTATGCAACGACATCTCCATATGGACAGGCTCTTTGCTGTCAATCTTAAAAAAGAGCGTCACCGCGCCAGGGCCAATGGTTAGCGGAAAACCCATGAGTGCGTTTGGGTTGTCCGTCAGGGTGAATGGTAAGGGGCCGCCCACGTGGTTGAGCCGTGTACCGGTGATGTCGAATTGCTGAATCTTTGCATCTGATTCAGTGTCAAACACCATCACTGCAGGAATTGCTTTTCCTAGGTAATTAATGAGTTTGACGCGTAACCAGAGCTCCGGTTCGTTAAAACCGGTCAGGATTAATTGTCGTTGCTGCGGCGTAAATTGGTTTTGATATAGCGAGGCAATGTCTTTTGGGTCAATGCCTAATTGGGAGGGTCGAAGAAAATCCACTTGAGCAGTTATTTTTGCATTGGTGTTGTCAAAATACTGGGGCAAAGTGAATGCAAATAGTGACGATGGCGCTAAGGTTGCTCCGCAGACGAGGACAAGTGCTATGCACAGTCGTGCGCGCTTTAAGCAAAAAATAAGCCATTCTGCAATCAGAGCTGAGCCACGCGATTGTGCCGGGGTTTTAGGTGGTGAATCGGTGGCATTGGCTGTGCGTTGACCTAGGTGCAAAGGCGTCTTCTCATGGTAAGGGTTCAGTAGGCATCAATGTCGCCAGTGTAGCAGCTTCATTCAAGGATTGACCATACTGAACCCCGCTCAGTGTCCATTGCGAAGATCTACAGGGTCAGTCGACCTGTTGTTCCCGTGCGATGGCGCGGTAACCAATGTCGGTGCGGTAGTACGCCGTTGGCCAATCAATCTTAGCCAGCTGGCGATAGGCAAGGGCACTGGCTTCGCTTGCTGTGGCGCCTAATCCGACAACACACAATACGCGGCCTCCGTTAGATATTATGTCGTCGCCTTGGAATTTCGTACCCGCATGAAAGGTTTTATAGTCAGGGGCAGCAGCAGGTATATGACTGATCCGTTCACCTGTTACACTGGTGTCTGGATATCCTGGCGCTGCCATGACCACGCCCATGGCAACTTCCGGTGCCCAGGTCGCGCTGACCTTATCTAGCTGCCTATTGACGCCAGCCAAACATAGGGTCAAAAAGTCAGATTTCAAACGCATCATAATGGGCTGTGTTTCTGGATCGCCAAAACGCACATTAAACTCTAATACATTGGGTGTGCCCTCTGGGCTGACCATAATGCCTGCGTAGAGGAAACCTTTAAATTCATTCCCTTCGGCTTTCATACCGCGCACTGTTGGGTAGATAACCCTGTCCATGATGGTTTGATGCATGGCGTCATCAACAATAGGTGCGGGGCTATATGCGCCCATGCCACCGGTATTCGGACCGGTGTCACCGTTATTGCGCGCTTTGTGGTCTTGCGATGTCGCCATGGGCAGCACATGATCACCGTCCACCATGACGATAAAGCTAGCTTCTTCGCCAACCAAAAATTCTTCAACCACAACTCGGGCACCGGCATCACCAAAACGGTTGCCAGACAGAATACTTTCGACAGCAGCAAAGGCCTCAGCTTCTGTATGGGCGATAAAGACACCTTTTCCTGCTGCCAGTCCGTCAGCCTTTATGACAATCGGAACACCCTTTTCTCTAATATAGCTGACGGCGTCTGGTACCTGTGTGAACACCGAATAGAAAGCGGTGGGGATTTTGTGCCGTGCCAAAAAATCTTTGCTGAAAGCTTTTGATCCTTCGAGTTGGGCGGCGCCCTTGCTTGGCCCGAAAATAGGCAACCCATGGGCCTCGAAATAATCGACAATACCAGCGACGAGTGGGACTTCAGGGCCCACCAGTGTCAATCCAATATTATGGGTTCTAGCAGCCAATTCGAGCGCTTTGAAATCCAACACGTCGATGGGTAAGTTGCTGACACCCGCTTCAAGTTCGGTGCCGGCATTGCCCGGTGCAACATACACATGCAGGACGTCGGATGACTGTGCCATCTTCCATGCTAGGGCATGTTCGCGGCCACCTGAGCCGATGATCATGACATTCATTTTCATTGGGGTTCTCCTAGCACTTAGTGTCTAAAGTGGCGCATTCCAGTGAATACCATGGCAATGCCATGTGCGTCGGCGGCCTGAATGACTTCTGCATCACGCATTGAACCACCAGGCTGAATGACGGCTTTAATGCCAGCCTCAGCCGCTTGGTCTAGTCCATCGCGGAATGGAAAGAAGGCGTCTGACGCCATCACGGACCCGGCTACCACCAGCTTTTCATCGGCAGCCTTTATACCCGCAATCTTGGTGCTATAAACGCGACTCATTTGGCCTGCACCGATACCGATCGTGGCATTGGCTTTGGCAAAAACGATGGCGTTTGATTTAACAAACTTACAGACTTTCCAAGCAAAGAGTAGGTCGTTTATTTGCTCGGCTGTGGGCTGTATCTGGGTGACAATTTTAAGATCATCTGCCCCGATAATGCCGTTGTCTCGGTCTTGGACCAACAATCCACCCGTGACCTTTTTATAGTCCCAGTTGGTTTTATTGGCGGCGCCATAGCCACAGGCAAGCACACGTACGTTAGGCTTCACAGACAATGCTGCTGCGGCGTCGTCCGCAATTTCTGGCGCAATAATGACTTCAACAAACTGTCGCTCGAGGATGGCGTTCGCTACCTCAAGGGTCAATGGGCGGTTGAATGCAATGATGCCACCAAATGCCGAGGTCGGGTCAGTCTTATAGGCAGACAAATATGCGCCTAAAATATCTTCGCTAACGGCAACGCCACAGGGGTTGGCATGCTTCACAATGACACAGGCAGGTTGTTCGAAGCTTTTGACCGTTTCTAAAGCGGCATCCGTGTCTGCAACATTGTTATAAGACAGCGATTTGCCCTGTATTTGTTTTGCCGTTGCAACGGATGCTTCGGCATTTTGGGTATCGACATAAAACGCCGCTGACTGGTGTGGGTTTTCGCCGTAACGTAGCTGTTCCGATAATAGGAACTGGCTGTTAAATGTATGGGGGAAACGCCCACGGTCATCGGTAGACAGTTCGTCGCGGTCTTGGTCAATCGTACCCAAGTAATTTGCGATCATGCCATCATAGGCCGCGGTGTGTTCAAAGGCGCTTAATGCCAAGCGAAAGCGTTGCTTGTGCGTAGTGCCACCCTGGGCTACCGCTGATTTGATCAGGCCGTAGTCATCTGGGTTGACGACAATGGACACCCAAGCATGATTCTTAGCAGCGGAGCGCACCATGGTAGGTCCGCCAATGTCAATGTTCTCGATCGCGGTGGCCAGATCGCAATCTGGCCTTTCTACGGTAGCTTTAAAGGGATAAAGGTTGACGACTACCAAGTCGATTGCCTCGATATTGGCGTCAGCCATGACAGCGTCATCCATGCCTCGTCTGGCCAAAATGCCCCCATGTATTTTTGGATGCAGGGTTTTTACACGACCATCCATCATCTCGGGGAATCCGGTGTAGTCAGCCACTTCTGTGGCGGGTATGCCATTATCGGTCAACAACTTAAAGGTGCCGCCAGTGGATAAAAGGGTGACATTTTCAGCGACCAAGGCTTGAGCGAGTTCTAAAATACCTGTTTTATCTGACACACTTAACAGGGCACGGCGAATCGGGTGTTGGGCAGATGGCATGGTTGACGTCTCTTTATCCGGAGTGAGGAGGTTATAGTAAGTCGTATTGCTTGAGCTTTTTACGTAAGGTACCTCGGTTCAAACCGAGCACTTCAGAGGCTTTTGTTTGGTTGTTGCGGGTGTATAGCATGACCGACTGTAGCAGGGGTGCTTCTACTTCGTTTAACACCATTTGATAGACGTTGGTGACATCTTGACCATCAAGGTTGGTGAAATAAATATCCATAGCACGTTCTACGCTGTGTTTCAGTGGCGCACTGTCGACGGGCTTCGATTCTAAAGCGGTGTTTTGCCCATCAAGGGTGTTCAATTTCATGCGTTGGCTTCCTGTACATATTCCATTGATTGTAAATAACGAGAGAGGTGACTAATTTGGCCATCAGGATCATCGATGGCGAAAAATTCAGGTAAAAATTGGGTCGTGGTCATACGGGATTTAACGTACCAGGCGATGTGTTTCCGGGCGATACGGACACCCTGCACAGGACCGTAAAAGGCATGTAAGGCACGCAAGTGCCCGAGCATTACCGTACTGATTTCTGACAAAGCAGGCGGTGGTACCGCCTGTCCAGTGGCAAGATAACTGCTGATTTCTCTAAAAATCCATGGATTTCCCTGGGCGGCACGTCCGATCATCAGGCCCTGAGCGCCCGTCGCCTTCAGCACTTCTGCAGCTTTCGGACCAGAGTCGATATCACCATTGGCTATAACAGGTATGGAAACAGCGGACTGTACGGCAGCAATGGTGTCGTATTCCGCTTGTCCCATAAAGCGGTCTTCACGGGTTCGACCATGAACGCTCAGCATCTGAATACCTTCTGCTTCAGCAATACGCGCAATGGCCACTGCGTTGCGCTGATCTCTAGCCCAACCCGTGCGTATTTTTAGCGTTACTGGTACGGAAACAGCATTTACCGTGGCGCGGAGAATGTCGGCGACCAATCCCTCGTCCTGCATCAGTGCTGAGCCTGCGGCTTTTTTCAATACCTTTTTGGCAGGACAACCCATATTGATGTCAATAATTTGGGCGCCCTGTTCAACATTCTTGCGTGCAGCTTCTGCCATGTTATCAGGGCAGGAGCCTGCTATTTGGATAATTCTGGGTTCGATTTCGTGGTCGTGAATGAGCCTGAGTCGGCTTTTGCGGCTAGCGTAGAGATCAATATCACTGGACACCATTTCACCGACTGCCACCCCTGCACCTAAGGATAGGCACAGCTTGCGAAAGGGCAGGTCTGTGACGCCCGCCATGGGTGCTAAAAATAATGGATTGTCGATGTAAAATTGGCCGATGTTAAACACAGTGACGGTCGATTCTCACAATGGCGATGCATGGTAACGGGCGGGAGCTGATCTTTATTTGATCAAAAAATAACCCGTTTTGAATGGCGGGCTATGATACTGATCTAGGTCCAACAGCGAAAGGGCAAATGGTACCTTCAGACAAAAAAACCTACTTATTGATAACGTAAGCTGTAATTCACAGCATCATTACCTGGACTGACCACAGAAAAAGAAATGTGGACAGGTGTCTTTGATGGCATGTCTATGGCGCCAGTCATCTCACCGCTGAGGTATTGTTCAGGGCTAAAGCTACCATCAGCAATTAACACGCCATTGATATTTTTGAATTCCAAAATGATATGTGGGAACGGCTGATCGAAAGGTGCTTGGTTGATCAGGATGGCATCCACAATCAAGTTGCCGGGTCGACGTAGATCCTTTCTCAAAATCAGATTACCGGTTCTGAATTGGCCCACATCTACCATGTTAGGCAATGTGCAGCCCGCAGATTCACAGAGGGTTTCATACCAAGGGCGAAAGACAGGGCTACGACCAAACTGGTCAATGCCAAACCAGGCCACTTGTGCAAGTGCCACCAGCATTAATACCACTACGCCTAAGCCCCACAACCAGCGTTTCCCGCCGCGGTTGTCGAAATGCAATTCCAAAGGATCGGCATTGATGTGGTCGACCATGTCGTTTTTACGGCCAGAAGATCCCCTGGCGGGTGTCTCTTGTGCATTAAAGTCCAGTGCATCTGGATCATTGGTAAATACGCTTAGTCTGTCCGCTGAAAATTGCTCGCGCTCTGGCGTATTCTCGGTATTCAATTGGGGTCGTTCGGCCTGTTTGAACAGACTGTCGTCAAGCGCATCCCATTGTGTGTCGACCAAGTGTTCTTCAGGCGCTTGGCCTGAATGGGCTTGTTGTGCTCTCAAATCGGGACGTACGGTTTCAATTTCGTCTGACAACTCACCAAAGTTGTATTCCTCGTCATCCTCGTACTCGGGTGCTTCTGCGGCAGCCGGAGCGTTTGGTTCCTCGTTGAGGTCTTCGAGATCACCAAAGTCGTCAAATAAAGGATCGTCTTCAAACATCAACTCGTCGTCATCGGATTTAGCCGAAAAATGCGAGGCGTCAGCAGCTTCATCCTCCTCAGGTTCGATAAAGGTGGTTTGTTCAGGTTTGGGCGTCGCTGGTGTATCAGTAGCCTTAGGGGATCCAGTGGTAGCGTTCGGTTTGGCCCGTTGCAGCAAATGGTCTTTCGCGCTGAATATCTTGAGGCATGCGCCACACCGCACTGAGCCGCCTGCAGCACTTAAGTGCTGGGGGGTGACACGAAAGGTCGTATTACAGTGTGGACATTGTGTGACGAATGAATCAGACATCTTTTTTCCAGTGTTTCAATGAAAACAAAGTCGTGCGATTCGCATTAACTTGCGCGTCGGACGCCATTTAATCTTACCCAACCGTCTTTTTCTGCATGCGGTTGAAATTGAATCCATGGTGAATAGGCTAGCATGATTTCATCCATGTGCCTTGGAAAAAGTCCCGCCATAGCAAGTTTTCCACCTGGTTTGAGACAACCAGCAATTTTTGGGGCTAATTCAACCAGTGGGCCGGCCAAAATGTTAGCAACGACCACCTCGGCTGTCTGGTTGCCAAATGCCTCGGGCAAGAATACATGGTACCGTGAAGCATCGACATTGTTACGCAAAGCATTCTCTTGGGTTGCGGTGAGTGCCTGTGGATCGTTGTCGACGCCAATCATGGTGTCGGCACCTAACAGCAGTCCGGCGATACCCAAAATACCTGAGCCGCAACCATAATCGATGATGGTTTTGCCATCTAATTCCAAACCATCAAGCCATTCCAAACAGAGTGCCGTTGTAGGATGTGTGCCGGTACCAAATGCCAAACCGGGGTCCAACATGAGGTTAACCGCTTGCGGATCCGGTACATCTGCCCAACTGGGGCATACCCATAGTCGCTTACCGAACTGAATGGGATGAAAGTGCTCCATCCAAGCGCGTACCCAATCTTTGTCTTCCAGCAACTCACTGCGATAGGCAGGGAAGGTCTGGTCATCTGCGATAACCAAGTGAGCCTTTACATGGTCAATGATGGTGTGTTCTTCAATGTTGTCATCATAGAGTGCGATAACAACGGTACTTTGCCACAACGGCGTGGTGCCGCGTTCGGGTTCATATACCGGATTGTCTTGGCCATCTCGTAATGTGACAGAGCTGCAACCAGATTCTAGCAACAGATCTTCAAGGGATTCGACTAATGCTGGTGTGGTTTCGAAACGGAGTTGTAGCCAAGGCATGGGAAGTACCGCAATTGGAAGTGGGTGGACTATTGGCGCGTATTATTTCACGCTCTGCAGCAGAATGCATGTGTGTGACATGCAAAACGACAAAGGGTACGCCGCAGCGTACCCCTTGATAACACCGAGTTGAGATCAGTGTGTGTTCTTTTCTAGCTTTTTCTCAAGATAATGGATATTGACACCACCAGCTATAAAGCCGGTGTCTCGCACCAGTGTCTTATGTAGCGGCGTATTATGACGAATCCCGTCGATGATGAGTTCGTCTAACGCGACCTTCATACGCTCGAGTGCTGTTTCACGCGTTTCGCCCCAGGTGATCAATTTGCCGATCATTGAATCGTAATAAGGGGGGATGCGATAGCCATTATAGAGATGCGAATCCCAGCGCACACCTAGGCCACCAGGTACATGAAACGCATTAATGGTGCCAGGGCTTGGGATAAAGGTGATGGGATCCTCGGCATTGATACGGCATTCAAAGGAGTGGCCTCTAAATACAATATCTTCTTGGCGCATGGTCCATTCTTTTTCCGAAGCAATATGCAATTGCTCTCGTATGATATCAACGCCGGTAATCATCTCGGTAACGGGATGCTCTACCTGAACACGGGTGTTCATTTCAATAAAGTAATAGTGGCCGGCTTCATAGAGAAATTCAAAGGTACCGGCACCCCGGTACTTAATGGCTTGGCAGGCTTTCACGCAAGCATTCAATACATTTTCACGGGCATTGGCATCAAGGCCAGGTGCAGGGGCCTCTTCCATCACTTTTTGGTGTCTACGTTGTAAAGAACAATCACGATCGCCAAGGTGAATGGCGTGGCCTTTGCCGTCAGCCAGGACTTGGACTTCGACGTGGCGTGGATTTTGTAAAAACTTTTCCATATAGACCGTGCCATCGCCAAATGCAGCAGCGGCTTCTGACTTGGTCAAGCGGATTGAGCTAATCAATTGGTTGTCGCGATGCACCACACGCATACCACGGCCACCACCGCCTGCAGCAGCCTTGATGATGACGGGATAGCCGATGCGTTCAGCGATGTCTAGGTTGCGCTTTTCGTTATCGTCTAGCGCACCACCTGATCCTGGAACCGTGGGAACGCCGGCCTTTTTCATGGCCTCAATGGCAGAGACTTTATCACCCATTAGACGGATGGTGTCAGCGCGAGGTCCGATAAACACGAAACCACTCTTCTCAACCTGTTCACAGAAATCTGCGTTTTCAGCCAAAAATCCATAACCTGGATGTATGGCCGTTGCATTGGTCACTTCAGCAGCAGCGATAATGGCTGGTACATTCAGATAGCTATCAACTGATGGATTCGGGCCGATACAGACAGATTCGTCGGCCAATTTAACATGCTTTAAATGGCGGTCTTCAACGGAATGTACCGCCACCGTTTTAATACCCTGTTCTTTGCAGGCGCGTAAAATGCGCAAGGCAATTTCACCGCGGTTTGCAATTAAGACTTTCTCCAACATGATCCAATCCTCAGGCTATCGTCACCAACGGTTGGTCGTATTCGACTGGCTCGCCGTTGTTTACCAAAATCGCTTCAATGGTGCCGCTCTTGTCGGCTTCGATTTGGTTCATCATTTTCATGGCTTCGATAATGCAAATGACATCACCTTTTTTGACCTGCTGACCAATGGCCACAAAATTCGGTGAACTGGGTGACGGACCCGCATAGAAGGTGCCTACCATCGGTGATCGCACCGTGTGGCCAGCTGGAATTTCGGCGACGGGTGCAGCAGCTACAGGAGCCGCAGCTGCAGGTGCGGCAGCAGGTGCATAGTGGGCAGCAAGAGGTGCTGGTGCGGCCATGGCCTTAGCGTGTCGACTAATGCGGATAGACTCTTCACCTTCAGCAATTTCAATTTCGTCAATGCCAGATGATTCCAACAGTTCGATTAATTTTTTAACTTTACGGATATCCATGTGTGCATTCCTAATCTGTAATTAGTGTCAAAGTATTATTGATGCTTAAAACGCTTTACGGCGTCTTGTAATGCATATTCATATCCCGCCGAACCCATGCCACAAATGACGGCCAACGCAATATCTGAAAAGAATGAGTGGTGTCTAAATTCTTCACGTTTGTGGAGGTTAGACAGGTGAACTTCATAAAAAGGCACATTTACCGCCAAAATAGCATCACGAATGGCGACGCTGGTATGGGTAAAGGCAGCTGGGTTGATAATGACGGCATCCACAGGGTCACTAAATAACTGGTGTAGGCGCTCAATGATCAGGTGTTCGGCATTCGACTGAAAGAAATCAATCTGGGTGTCCAGTTCTGACGCTATGGTCGATAAATGCTGCTCGATGTCCGTTAAGGTCTCGTAACCATAGGTGGCCGGTTCTCTTTGGCCTAGTACATTGAGATTGGGCCCATTGATCACCAAAATTTTTGTCATGCCGCTATCCTATGAATGAAGAAGACGAGAAATTCTAATGCCCTAATGTAGAACAACTCAGTAAAGGTGTCGATAAAAACTATCAAATCTGGACAATTTTGACGCTAACTTCTTTAAATGAGTTTATTTGCTAAGCAGGGAACCTTGAGCTGTCATCAGTAAACGTCGTTCAGACCCTGGCCGTCTAGAATTTGTGGCGTACATTTTTCAATGCGCGCCGTCCGAGTCTTAGATTGCTTTGCTCCGCTAAAATGCATGAGATAGGCACGTTGTCGGCCAGGGGTCAGGGCATAAAATGCTATTTTCACTTCTGGCATCTGATCAAAGTGGCTTTGCAATTCCGCTGGTACCGAAAATTCCTTGGGCTTTTTAAAGGCGACTTTTTTTCCAGACTCCTTTACCGCTTTGGCATTTTGAATGTAGCGTTTAATGACTTGTTCGAGGTCTTTTATATCGGTTACATCAGTAAAGGTCATGCGCCGCGCGGCTTGTGTATTCTCACCTGGTAATTTCAAGACGTTGTCTGGGTCATCCAGCAAGGCACCTGCCGTGAATAGCAGTGCACAGAAATCTTTAAAACCTTGCAGAATAATTAAGTTGCTACCTTGATGTACGTAGCAGGGTTTGCCCCATTTTAGTTCTTCAATTAGCCCACAATCCAAACAGATTAGCCGCAGTTTTTCTAGCTCGGGTTGCCACCGTTTGGCACGACTTAAGAAACCGTCTACTTTTGGGTTCATGGCAGAAGGCGCGTGAGATGTCATGGTGGTTATTCCTGTTTTCAGTCTGTGTCTTTAGGTTATCGCACTGTTTTGTTGCGAATAGACGAGCGCTGTAAACTACCTAATGTCATGGGGTTTAGATAGCCATTTGGAGATTTCCCTCAGAGATATTCGTCATCAATGCCGGGGCGGTGATGTTGCACCGCGCGGCGGGTCTTGATTTAGCCCGCGACGTAGGGTTGATTTGAAATCTTTTGGCAAGTTTAGGGCATACTGTCCATAATGAGCAAGGCGCGTAGGTATGGCGTTGCAAAAGCGATTCTGAGCCCCATATACAGTACTATCGCGACAACCAACAAGGAGTATCAACATGGCTAAGTGGCAATTTTCAACTGTAATGACCTGGCTGCGGAGCAGCTTGGGTAGCCTAAAGCGACCTGTTGGCGTCATTGTCGTGGTGCTGCTATTGGCCTTGGGGTTGTTGGGATGGTATTGGTCTTCGGAACCTGCTGCCTTTGATGTTACGGATACTGCCGCGGTGACCGCACAAGCTGCGGGGCGTGATGTGGTGGTTGGCTACACCACGGTGATGACCTTGCATCAAGTGGCCAGCACGATGCTCGACAAACAGGGTGGTTTTATCACTAACGACATGATGCCGCCTGGTGTCTGGTTGGATAATATTGCCAGTTGGGAAATGGGTGTTCTGATTCAAGTGCGGGATTTAGCCCGTGCCATGCGGAAAGATTTCTCACGCTCACAGTCTCAGTCAACAGAAGATGAAGATTTGGCCAGTGCAGAGCCCAAGTTTCATTTCGATAATAGCAGTTGGATGTTCCCAGCCTCTGAATCTGAATACCGTGATGCGTTAGGATTTTTAGCCCAATACGGCGATCGTTTGTCTGATCCATTGCAACCGCGTGCCCAATTTTATGCCCGGGCTGACAATTTGAATGCCTGGTTGTCGGATGTTGAAACGCGACTCGGTTCGTTGAGTCAGCAGTTAAGTGCCAGTGTCGGACAGGTTCGGGTCAATACCAACTTGGCAGGTGATGCAGGCGCCACCCAGTCAACTGGCCAAGCCAACCAAGAAAAAATCCGTACACCTTGGATGCATATTGACGATGTATTCTATGAAGCCCGTGGCACCGCTTGGGCGCTATCGCACTTCCTGAAAGCCGTCGAAGTTGACTTTGCGGGTGTACTTGAGAAAAAGAACGCCACTGCGAGTCTACAACAGATCATCCGCGAGTTGGATGAAACCCAGTTGGCCGTGTGGTCTCCCATTATTCTCAACGGTACTGGCTTCGGATTGATGGCAAATCACTCGTTGGTCATGGCCAACTATATTAGCCGTGCCAATGCCGCAATTAACGACATGCGCCAGTTGTTAGAAAAGGGTTAAACCAGGCAGCAATCGCTGACTGAAAAACCAAAAAAAGAGCCGGTCGGCTCTTTTTTTATATCTCAATGATAGGGTGTTGATTTACAGGATGGGCGCAATAACCAAGCTAACGATCGCCATCACGTTAATCAAAATGTTCATCGAAGGGCCAGAAGTGTCTTTGAACGGGTCGCCGACAGTATCGCCAACCACTGTTGCGGTATGGACATCTGAACCCTTGCCACCCAAATTGCCTTTTTCAACATACTTCTTGGCGTTATCCCAAGCACCACCAGCGTTAGCCATCATCAGTGCCATCAGAACGCATGACAGTAATGCGCCACCCAGCATGCCACCCAATGCCTCAGGTCCTAAAATAAATCCAACCAGTGCTGGGGCTGAAACGGCAATAACACCCGGTAGGATCATTTTTTTCAATGCAGCGGTGGTGGCTATGTCGACACAACGTGCAGTGTCAGGCTCTGCGGTGCCAGCGAGCAAACCGGGAATTTCCCGGAACTGTCGTCGAATTTCATTGATCATTGCAAACGCCGCATCGCCAACAGCAGTCATCGTGATGGATGCAATGAGGAAAGGAATGACGCCGCCGATAAATAGACCTACCAGCACGATTGGGTCACCAAGGTGCAACGTGAATCCAACATACTTTTGTGACATGGTTTCAACAAAAGCTGCAATGATCGCTAGTGCAGCCAGTGCCGCGGCACCAATGGCAAATCCCTTTCCGATAGCCGCTGTGGTATTACCCAGCTCGTCTAGTGAGTCAGTAATTTTGCGGGTGTCTTCACCCAAGCCAGCCATTTCAGCGATGCCGCCAGCGTTATCTGCGACAGGGCCATAGGCATCAATTGCCATGGTGATGCCGACTGTTGCTAACATGCCCACCGCAGCGATGCCCACACCATAAAGACCCGCGAACAGGGTTGATGTGTAAATAATGGCACAGATAGTAAAAATGGGAATGGCTACTGATTCCATGCCTACGGCCAATCCAGTAATCATGACCGTTGCAGGGCCGGTTTGGCCGGCTTTGGCGATTTTTTGAACCGGTGTTGAGGAGGTGTAGTACTCAGTGACTAGACCAATAATGATACCGCCGACAGATCCGGCTAACACAGCACCCCAAACGCCTATCCCAATGTCCATTGCGGTGATGGCAAAATAGGCCGCGACTATAAACACGACTGCGGCGCCGATAGTGCCAATTCTCAGTGCCAATTCTGCGCGCTTTCCTGCCATGGATTTAACCAACACAATACCCAAGATAGAACAGACCAACCCAACTGAGGCAAGCAGTAATGGCAGTGCCATCAGTGCTGACGGCTCGCCAATGGTGCTGACGACCATGGTAGAGGCAATGGCAATGGTGGCAATCATGGAGCCTACATAGGATTCAAAAATATCTGACCCCATGCCTGCGACATCGCCAACGTTGTCGCCAACATTGTCTGCGATTACGCCAGGATTACGAGGGTCATCTTCAGGAATGCCAGCCTCGAGTTTACCGACAAGGTCAGCGCCAATGTCAGCGCTCTTGGTGAAAATACCACCGCCGACACGAGAAAACAGGGCAACGGTGGAAGCACCCATGCCAAATCCGTGTATATAGTGGGTTGTCGTTGGATCGCCACCAAAGTACCAGTACAGTGACCCCAGTCCAATTAAGCCCAGTGAAGCAACGCTCAGACCCATAATGGAGCCACCAAAGAAGGCGACTGTGAGCGCATCAGCAGCGCCTTTTTCATGGGCGGCGTTAGTGGTTCTGACATTGGCTTTTGTTGCCGTAAACATACCGATATAACCGGCCAATGCCGATGACACTGCACCCACGGTAAATGCCAGTGCGGTGTTGATGTTGAGGAAAACTGCCAGTAGTACGATCAGAACGGCTGAAAACATCGCGAGCATTTTGTATTCGCGATTCATGAAAACCATTGCGCCGAGGTGAATTTGATCGGCTATTTTCCGTAAAATGTCGCTGCCTGGATCATAGGATTTAACGACATTGTATAAAACGAATGCAATGACGAGTCCAAAAATGCCGAGAGCCGGCGGTAGAAATAATAGCGTTTCCATAGTGATCCTCACTCGATTTTGGGACTATCCGATAGACCCAACCCAAGGATCTTGTGGATAGTGTTATGTCGCTCATTATGTGCGGTTTCATCTTCTCAACCGCTTCCTTGTGGTGTAGTCAGCATCGGCACTTGCTGATGGCTGTATCGATCAATCTACCCACCTTATTCAAAAAAGTGTATAGCGAATGTGTTATTTACTGTCGCGCGTCACTGTTACTAATGGCTAGTGTCGATTTTCAGCGATTTCGGATATGCTGTGTACCAATTAGTCGACATCTTTTTTTTAGCGACTATAATGGTGACCCTAAATTTCCGAAGACCTAAAAAGAGAACGAAAATGAGCCTGAATAAAGTGCCTGCTGGCAGCAATTTGCCCGACGAGATCAATGTGATCATTGAAATCCCTGCCCATGCTGATCCTGTTAAATATGAAGTAGACAAAGATTCTGGTGCTATTTTTGTTGATCGCTTTATGTCTACTTGCATGAACTACCCAACGAACTATGGCTATGTGCCGCACACCTTGTCTGAAGATGGCGACCCAGTGGACGTGCTCGTGCCTACGCCATTCCCATTGTTGCCTGGTTCTGTTATTCGTTGTCGCCCAATTGGCGTGCTGAACATGACCGATGAGTCAGGTGAAGATGCTAAAATTTTGGCGGTACCAGCAGACAAGTTGTCTACCATTTACCGTGGCATACAAGAAGCGACTGACATGCCAGAGTTGTTGTTACAGCAAATCTCGCATTTCTTTGAGCATTATAAAGATTTGGAGCCGAACAAGTGGGTGAAGATCCAGGGTTGGGAAGACGCGAAAGCGGCAAAAGCTGAAGTTGTAGCCTCCGTTAATCGTTATAAGAACGCTGATGTAAAGCCCGCGTTCTAAAGCAGACCTGTAACAGTCACAGCGCAGCATTTACCGCACGCTGTGGCTAAATAGAAACCGGCATTTGGCCGGTTTTTTTGTGCCTGCCGACATTGCCGCGCTTCTATGAATTGCTGTCGATTCGCGTATTATCACGGCATACGCCAATAATGATTATTTAACGATAGAGCCTGCAGAACATGACAGTAAAAGTGTTTGTCGACGGACAGAGTGGCACCACAGGACTTGAGATCCACCAGCGGTTGTCTGAATATCGCAGCCTAGAGCTTTTGGATATTGACCCTGCGGATCGAAAGGATCCAATCAAAAAGCGCGCAGTGTTGAATGCCGCTGACATTGTATTCTTGTGTTTACCGGATGACGCAGCACTTGAGTCAGTTGCACTCATTGATAATCCGCGTACCAAGGTTATTGATGCCAGTACCGCACATAGATGCCATCCTGACTGGGTATATGGCTTGCCAGAATTGTCGCCAGAGCAACGGAGTGCAGTAGCACAGGCCTCGCGCGTTGCGGTGACAGGCTGTCACGCTGCAGCAGCCATATTGGCCATAAAACCGCTCATGCAAGCCGGTCTTTTAAATGCTGATAGGGGTCTGGTCTTGCAATCCATAACCGGGTATAGCGGTGGTGGTAAAGCCATGATTGCTGACTATGAAGACCATGCCGGTCAAATGGCAAGTCCCCGACCCTATGGACTGCAACTGCGGCACAAGCATCTGCCTGAAATCATGCGTTACACCGGATTGACCACCACGCCGATTTTTGTGCCCATTGTGGCGCATTATTATCAAGGACTGTCCGTACAAGTGCCTCTGCAGCGCCAATGGTTAGCGCAATCAGCTGATATCGCACAGGTACATGCTGCGATGACCGCTTACTATCGTGATGAGCCAGGAATCAATGTATTGCCCCTGTCTGCAGACAGCGGATTAGTGGATGGCTTTTTCGATATTGAAGCCTGTAATGGCACCAATCGCGTTGATCTGGCACTCCATGGAACTGGCGATCAAATGGTGATTTTGTCGCGGTTGGATAACCTGGGTAAAGGGGCGTCGGGAGCGGCTATTCAGTGCATGAATCTCATGTTGGGTTATCCTGAATGGCAACACTTATCTTTATAACCCTTGTGCCTTGTCATTGTCGCAACGGTTTGGAATGGGTATGCTATTAACAATTCTTTTGCCCTTTTACCTGTAGCGATTTTGAATGAACCAAGTTAATTGCGAGCGACAACCCGTTATTTTCCTGCCGCATATGGGTGTGCCATTGGCTCCCTACGCTTGGCAAGCCATTACGAAATCTATCGCCAAATATGAAATGCCTGATTTCATCCTAACGGTACATCCTGATTGGCTATCCGATATGCCGACCTTGGTTTCCTCGCACGATCCTAAAGTAATCCCGATCAACTTTGTTGGCGAAGACCCGTTGCCTCAGCTGATTGCTCGCCGTTTAAAGGCGCGCAATATTCAATGTCAGATTCAGCCCCACCATGGTACCCATGGTCCAACGGCAGAATTTATTGACCTGCTTTATCCAAATGCAGACATTCCGATCATTCAGTTATCAATAAAAGCCAATGGCAATGCTGCAGAGCATTTGATGTTGGGTGAAGCGCTGACTTGGTTGAGAGAAGAAAAAGTACTGATTATTGGGTTTGGATTTCCCATTTTTAAAGAGGGTGTCGATGACAGCGGACGGCCCGATACACACAAAACCCGTAAGTCGTTTTTATTTGATCAATGGCTCAATCAGATTATCACACAGGACATAGTAACCATTCCGATGCGCAAAACCTTATTGGCCCGTTGGGAAAATGCGCCCCATGCCCAGTATTGCCACCCATCGGCCGCTACTCTTTTGCCGCTGCATCTCTGCTGTGGTGCTGCCAACTTTGGAGCTGCACAACTACTCTATGATATCGAGTGGGATTCAATGCAGTTGTCAGCGTTCTTATGGTAATCACGCATCAGACATAAAAACGGCGCCTCACAGGCGCCGTTTTTGTTTTTTTGCCTAGAACAGGCGAATGTCGTCTGTCACCAAGGGCAATAGTTTGCCATCGCGGATCAAGGTAGCAGCGTGCAATATGTCAGGTGCAAAATACCGGTCCTTGTCGTAAAAAGGCACCTTAGCGCGCAATAGACGATGGGCATCATCGATCTTCTCTGCGGTTTTCAGTGGCGCAAGAAAATCAAGGCCCTGGCAGGCTGCCAAGAACTCAATCGCCAATATGCCAGAGGTATTTTCCCACATATCCGTGAGTCGACGAGCGGCGAAGGTCGCCATTGATACATGGTCTTCTTGGTTGGCAGAGGTTGGCAAACTGTCAACGCTGGCTGGATGCGCTAAGGATTTGTTTTCGCTTGCCAAGGCTGCGCCTGTCACCTGAGCGATCATGAAACCTGAATTGATTCCGCCATTGTTCACCAAGAAAGGTGGCAACCCACTCAAATTGCTGTCAATCAACAGTGCCATGCGGCGTTCAGACAGCGCACCGATTTCTGCCAGTGCCAATGCCAAATTGTCCGCTGCCATGGCAATGGGTTCAGCATGGAAATTACCACCAGATAAAATTTCGTTGTCATCGGCAAATACCAAGGGGTTGTCCGATACCGCGTTAGACTCTGTAAGTATGGTTTCCGCTGAATTGCGTATTTGTTGCAGGCAGGCACCCATAACCTGAGGCTGACAACGCAGAGAATAGGGGTCCTGTACCTTAGCGCAATCTTTATGTGAGGCTTCGATGTCCGAATGATCCAGCAAGGCACGGTAGGCCGTTGCCATGTCGATTTGACTCTTGTGGCCACGCGCGTCATGAATTCGGGCATCAAAGGGTGATCGAGATCCTTTCGCGGCTTCAACACAGATGGCACCAATAACGGTGGCCGATGCCAACGCCGTATTGGCATAAAATAATCCCTGTAGCGCCAATGCCGTAGAGGCCTGTGTGCCATTGAGCAAGGCCAAACCTTCTTTTGGACCCAGTTCGACCGGCTTCAAATTGGCCTTTTCTAAAGCAGCTTTTGCAGTGATGACCTTGCCCTTATAAAACGCTTCGCCTTCTCCCAATAGCACTGCACTCATGTGTGCTAAAGGCGCTAGGTCGCCCGATGCGCCGACCGAGCCTTTTTCTGGAATGCAGGGATAAATATCGTGGTTCACCAAGGCCACCAGGCTGTCTACAACCAAAGGGCGAATGCCAGAATACCCACGAGCAAGAGAATTAATTTTGAGTACCATCAGCAGCCTTACCGTGGCTTCTGACATGAATTTGCCAATGCCTGCCGCGTGGCTTAACACGATGCTGCGTTGCAGTGTTTCTAACTCCTCTGGCTTAATTCGGGTATTGGCCAATAAACCAAAACCTGTGTTGATGCCATAGACCACGCGGTTCTCTGCGATCACTGCATTAACGGTTGCCACAGACCGTTCCATATTCGCATAGGCGTCCGGTGAGATAGATAGGGTGACAGGCTCACGATTAACAAGATCTAAGTCTGCCAACGTCAGTTTTCCAGGGTGTATGATGAGTGACTGTCTCATGATCGTTGCTCCAGCATAGGTAGGTCGAGCCCTTGTTCGGTGGCACATTGTTTGGCGATGTCATAGCCGGCGTCTGCGTGGCGCATCACGCCTGTTGCAGGGTCATTCCATAAAACCCGTCCGAGACGTTGTCTGGCGGCATCTGTGCCGTCGGCAACAATGACAACCCCAGAGTGTTGACTAAAGCCCATGCCAACGCCGCCGCCGTGATGCAAACTGACCCAAGTTGCGCCGCCTGCGGTATTCAGCAGTGCGTTGAGTAGCGGCCAATCAGATACCGCATCGGAACCATCTTGCATGCTTTCAGTTTCGCGGTTTGGTGATGCAACAGACCCAGAATCTAGGTGGTCACGTCCTATCACAATGGGGGCTTTCAATTCGCCACTGGCAACCATGTCATTAAATGCCTGCCCAATGCGGGCGCGGTCTTCGAGACCAATCCAACAAATTCTTGCCGGTAATCCTTGGAATTGAATGCGCTCGCGGGCCATGTCTAGCCAGTTGTGCAGGTGGTGGTTGTCAGGTAGCAGTTCTTTGACTTTTTGGTCGGTTTTGTAGATATCTTCAGGATCACCCGACAAAGCGACCCATCGAAACGGCCCGATGCCTTCACAAAACAAAGGGCGAATATAGGCAGGTACAAACCCAGGAAAATCAAAGGCGTTTTCCACACCAGCTTCTAGGGCCATTTGTCGGATGTTGTTACCGTAGTCTAATGTTGCTGCGCCCCGTGCTTGTAGGTCCAGCATCGCTTGTACCTGAACGGCCATCGAAGCCTTTGCCGCCTTTACGACAACCTCAGGTGCCACCTCTCTTTGTTCTGCGGCATACGCTAGGGACCAGCCCTGCGGCAAATAACCGTTTAATGGATCGTGTGCACTGGTTTGATCGGTCACAACATCCGGTGTAATACCCCGTTCAACCAACTGCGGATAGACGTCTGCAGCATTGGCCAATAAGCCGACACTGATAGCAACGCCTGCATCACAGGCATCTTTGATCCATTCCAAGGCGACATCTAGGCTTGGCGCTTTTTTGTCCAGATAACCAGACCGTATTCTAAAATCGATACGTGTTTCATCGACCTCGATGGCGAGCATCGAAAAGCCCGCCATGGTAGCAGCCAATGGTTGGGCGCCGCCCATGCCACCCAATCCACCGGTCAATACCCATCGGTGTGCTGCTATTCCGTCAAAATGCTGTTTTGCGACCGCGCCAAAGGTTTCGTAGGTGCCCTGGACAATGCCTTGTGAGCCAATGTATATCCAAGAGCCCGCGGTCATTTGGCCGTACATCATCAAACCTTTTTTATCCAATTCATTGAAGTGTTCCCAGTTGGCCCAGTGGGGCACCAAATTTGAATTGGCAATTAATACGCGTGGGGCATTTTCATGGGTCTCAAAGACACCCACGGGTTTGCCACTTTGCACGAGCAGGGTTTGGTGGTCCTCTAAACGGGTTAGCACCTCAACAATCTTATCAAACGACGGCCAATCCCGTGCCGCACGTCCAATACCACCATAAACCACTAGGCTTTCAGGGTGCTCGGCAACCTCGGGATCCAAGTTGTTCATAAGCATGCGTAAGGCCGCTTCTGTGAGCCAACTTTTCGCCTGAAGGGTGGTGCCGTGTGCAGCGCGAATGACGCGGCTTGGATCATGTCGATTGGTCATCAAAGACTCCTTTGTTCGAAATTGTGATGGCTACCTAATTGATAGCGATTGCCTGGGTGGTAAAGAACCGCAAAGTTGACCACTTGTTTGTGTGGATCAAAGGTTCTACGGCTAATTTTTAAACAGGGTTGGCCGGGTTCGATAGCCAACCACTGTGCTTGTTCTGTGGTGGGTGTGATGGCCTCGATCCAGTGGTCTGCTTCGCTCAAGGGCACATGGGCGCGAAGGTAGGCATTCGGCGATTGGGCCGAAAAGTCTTGAGCCAAATACTGGGGTACCCGATGCGGATTGACGGTCCGTTCTTCCAGTTGAATGGGGATGTCATTCTCAAAGTGGATGATGCGGCTAAAGAAAGCGGTATCACCGACCTCCAAATTGAGCGCCTTGGCCTGCAGCGGGCTCAGGGTACAGGGCGCGAGTAGCAGAACTTCGGCACGGTGTTGATTGCCACGGGCTGCGATTTCGTCGGCAATGTTTAGGATTTCAAGGGCCGCCCCAGTAGGCAGTTGACGGGCCACAAAGGTTCCCTGTCCCTGATTACGCTCCAAAATACCCGACTCAGTGAGTTCAGTGAGCGCCCGTCGTGCCGTCATTCGACTCACCGAAAATTGCGACGCCAATTGGTTTTCAGATGGCACCTGAGAATCGGGCAGCCAGTCTCCCAATTGGATGTTGTGCACAATATGCTGTTTGATTGCTTGATAGCGCGGTGCCATAACCGAATCCTGTTAATACGTGACCGCAGGTTACAAGGCATTGCTTGTATATACAAGTACTCGTCATCATGATGTATTAAATATTTTCATGTTAATCATGAAAACTATGATTTTTTCTAACTTAACAAGCTTGCTACACTGCGCCCATTAATGAATAGGGGTAACAAGTTATGAGCTGGCAGGACATCAGAGAGAATATTGTTGGGGATACTCTATTCAAAGACGGCGCGCCATTGTTGTACGCCGACTGGACTGCGAGTGGTCGCTTATATGCGCCTATAGAAGACTTTATGCGTGATAAGGTCGGCCCTTGGGTGGCCAATACGCACACTGAATCCAGTGACACTGGACGCGCCATGACAGGGTTGTATCAGGATGCGCGGCAGGTGATTAAGCAGCATGTCAACGCATCGGATACCGATGTGCTGGTGTTGACGGGCGCGGGTATGACCGGTGCTGTCAATAAGCTACAACGCATGATGGGAATTGCTGGATCGGAAGCAGCGGTAGAGGGCCCCTTGCCTTTGGTGCTGATTACTCATATGGAGCATCATTCCAATCAAACAACCTGGTTGACGCGACAGGTAGACGTCGAAATTATACAGCCCGACGCACAGGGTTTGCCCTGTTTGACGCATTTGGCCACCCTGCTCAACGAGAATCGCCACCGGCCCCGCATTATCGCGAGTGTGACGGCCTGTTCCAATGTCACTGGTATCGAAACGCCTTATCACCAAATTGCCCAAATGGTGCATGCTGTCGGTGGATTTGTGTGCGTTGACTTTGCCGCCAGTGCTCCGTACGTGGCCATCGACATGCACCCTGAAACTGTTGGCGCGCATTTGGACGCCGTGATGTTTTCCCCGCACAAGTTTTTAGGAGGCCCTGGAAGCAGTGGTGTGTTGGTTTTCAATCCGGCGCTTTACAGAATCGACCAGCCCGATCAACCGGGTGGCGGCACCGTGCGGTGGACCAATCCTTGGGGAGAACACCAATTCTATGATGATATTGAAATGCGTGAAGACGGTGGTACCCCCGGGTTTCTGCAGGCGATTCGAGCGGCACTAGCGATTCAGGTTAAAGAGGGTTGGGGTGTGGATGCCATCCATCAGCGTGAGCAGTGGTTGGGCGGTCGCATGTTTGATGGCTTGATAGCGCTGTCGGGATTGCAGTTGCTGGCGCCCCAGCACCGGCGGCGCTTACCCATCTTTTCTTTCTATATTCCTGGCCTGCATCACGAATTGGTGGTGCAGCTATTGAATGATAAGTTTGGCATACAATGCCGTGGCGGTTGTTCTTGTGCGGGTACCTATGGCCATATTTTGCTTGGTGTTAGCCCCGAAGATAGCCATGCCATTACCGATGAAATCAACAGTGGTGATTTGAGCCGCAAGCCGGGTTGGGTGCGTGTGAGCTTGCATCCCACCATGACAGAGGTTGATGTTGACTATCTGTTGTCGGCAATTGAGGCGGTCATCGCATCGGGCGACACGTGGCAAAGTGACTATGTTTTTGACAGCAAAATCGGCAGCTGGCACCGACGACAAGCGGATACATGGCAACGTCCATCATTGGCCGACTTTCAGTCTCTTGAATCGCCCTGAGTTGCGTGATGGGTGCGTTACAATGAATGCGCTTTTTTTTAATATGCCATGGGTCATTTCGTAGCTATTCTTATGGGCTCTGCGTATAATTCGCACCCCAATATTTGATGAAGGCTTAGCCTTTAGACGTTCACTTAATCTGGAGATACCGCAACATGGCGATTCAACGTACACTTTCTATGATCAAACCTGATGCTGTTGGCAAAAATGTCATTGGTAAAATCTACAGCCGTTTCGAAGACAATGGTTTGTCAGTCGTGGCGTCAAAAATGAAGCACCTGAGCCAGCAAGAAGCAGAAGGCTTTTATGCAGAGCACCGTGGTCGTCCTTTCTTTGCTGACCTAGTGACGTTCATGACTTCAGGTCCTGTCATGATTCAAGTACTTGAAGGTGAAGACGCCATCGTTAAGAACCGTGACCTGATGGGCGCGACTAACCCTAAAGAAGCGGCTGCTGGTACTATCCGTGCAGATTTCGCATCTAGCATCGATGCCAATGCAGTTCATGGTTCAGATTCTGAAACATCTGCAGCCCGTGAAATTGCTTACTATTTTGCTTCTAGCGAAATCTATAGCCGATAATTCGGCTATTGGAAAACTGATGATTGAGACCTAAAGTCTCAAACAAGGGAGCTGCGGCTCCCTTTTGCCGTTTTATTTTAAGCGGTGTTTGTATTCTTAAGAGATGTAATTTGCTATGACTATTGATACACAACGCGTCAACCTGATGGGGATGACATTAGCGCAATTGGAACAATTCTTTCTTGAAATGGGAGAGAAAAAGTACCGTGCCGCTCAGGTCGTTAAATGGATCCACCAGCGCGGTGTGAGCGATATCGATGCGATGTCCGATATTTCAAAAGTCTTGCGAGATAAAATTAAGCTAGTTGCCACCATCATGGCTCCCGAAGTGACCTACAGCAATACATCCAAAGACGGCACAGTTAAGTGGATTATGACTATGCCAGGCGGGTCAAGTGTTGAAACGGTCTATATTCCTGAAGAAGGCCGTGGCACCCTATGTGTCAGCTCTCAGATTGGTTGCGCCTTGGACTGCTCGTTCTGTTCAACCGGCAAGCAAGGATTTAACCGTGATTTATCCGCAGCTGAAATTATTGGCCAAGTATGGCTGGCAGCCAAGTATTTTGATAAGCCTGATCAGAAGCGTGAACGCCGTATCACCAACGTGGTGATGATGGGTATGGGCGAGCCCCTATTGAATTTTGACAATGTCATTCCTGCCATGAACCTCATGATGGAAGACAATGCCTATGGCATATCAAAGCGCCGAGTCACTTTAAGTACCTCGGGCGTGGTGCCTCAAATAGACAAAATGGTCGGTGTGACGGATGTGTGTTTGGCTCTGTCACTCCACGCGCCAGATGATGCCTTGCGAAATCAGTTGGTACCACTGAACAAGCGCTATAATATCCAAATGGTTATGGATGCCTGTAACCGCTATATGGCAAGCCTGAGCGACATCCGGGTGGTCACGGTAGAATACACCCTGATGAATGGCATCAATGATGCGGCCCATCAGGCTGTTGCCTTGGCTGAATTATTGAAACAGTTGCCTTGTAAGATCAATTTGATTCCTTTTAACCCGTTCCCCAATTCGGGTTATGAGCGTCCGAGCAACAACAGGATGCACACCTTTAGAGAGATACTGCAAAAAGCAGGTCATAACGTCACAATACGAAAAACCCGCGGCGACGACATAGATGCTGCCTGTGGGCAGTTAGTTGGCCGGGTGGCCGATATCACACGACGCAGCGAGAAATTTATTCAAGCTGTTGAGCTGGGTAATTCCGCTGCCGATATCGCAAAAACCCGCATTAAACGCTAATAGGACAACCATTATGATGGCGAAAGTAATTCAAAGATTGAGTCTGTTGGCCTGTGCATTGCTGGTTGTAGGCTGTGTGTCGACCAGTTCTAGCGTTATGGACCAAAAGAAGGACCTCAGAAAAGCGGAGCTAACCTATGTACAAATTGGCTATTCGCATATCAAAGAGGGCAATTACCAGTCGGCGAAAAGACCTTTCGAACGGGCATTAGAGATTAACAAGAACTCCGCTGGCGCCTTTATGGGGTTGGCGATTGTTTATGCTTATGAAGATGAACCGGAATTGGCTGAAAAGAATTTCGGTTTGGCGATTCGCTATGACGAGTCACCTGAATCGCGTTTTCAGTACGCGGTATGGCGCTACAATGTCGGCGACTATGATCAAGCCCATGAAGAATTCACCCAGGTGGTTGTAGACCCCACCTATGCGAAGCGCGCCCAGGCCTATGATATTCTGGGCTTGCTAGAACTGCGTTTGAATAAGCCAGATGAGGCGATTAAATCCTTTAGGAAAGCCATCACTTTAAGTCGTCAATTTGCCTCGGCCTATTTGAATTTGTCGAACGCCTATATGACGATTGACGATCCTGTCATGGCCTACGACGCCTATAACGGATTTACCAATTTGGTGCGCATTGGTTTGGCCAACCATTCTGCGAGTACGCTGTGGTTGGGCACCCAATTAGCACAGCTGAACGCTGATAGAGGCGCGGTTGCGGTTTTGAGCGGTCAGTTGATCGAGAAATTCCCCAATAGTAAAGAAGCAGAAGCTTACAAAGCTTGGAAGGAGACCCTGTAAACATGAGTATCCATAGACCTGAAGGCATTGTGCGCCGTAAAAGCAGACAAATCATGGTAGGGAATGTCCCAGTGGGCGGCGATGCACCCATTTCCGTGCAGAGTATGACCAATACTGAGACGACCGATGTTGCTGCCACTTTTCAACAGGTGACTCGGCTGGTCGATGCCGGCGCCGATATTGTTCGGGTGTCTGTGCCTACCATGGATGCGGCTGAAGCCATGGGGCGATTAAAAAACATGGTCACGGTGCCTTTGGTTGCCGATATCCATTTTGATTATAAAATCGCGTTGCGCGTTGCGGAACTGGGCATTGATTGCCTGCGTATTAATCCAGGCAATATCGGCAGTGAAGCCCGCATACGCGAAGTGGTTGCCGCTGCTAAAGACCGTGGCATTCCGATACGCATTGGCGTCAATGCGGGTTCATTGGAAAAGGACCTGCAAAAGAAATATGGTGAGCCCACGCCAGATGCTTTGGTTGAGTCGGCCATGCGCCATGTCGATATTTTGGACCGATTAAATTTCCAAAACTTCAAGTTGAGTTTGAAAGCATCGGACATCTTTCTAACGGTCGCTGCTTATCGCAAGATTGCCAGTCAAATCGAACAGCCGCTGCATTTGGGTATCACTGAAGCGGGCGGCTTGCGGTCTGGTACCGTGAAGTCAGCAATTGGCTTGGGGATGTTGTTAAGCGAGGGTATCGGCGACACGCTGCGCGTGTCATTGGCCGCTGATCCAGTAGAAGAGATCAAAGTAGGCTTTGATATTTTAAAAAGTCTGCACTTGCGCAGTAAGGGCGTCCATTTTATTGCATGTCCATCCTGTTCCCGCCAGAATTTTGATGTAATCAAAGTGATGAACGAACTGGAATCGCGGGTAGAGGATATTCTGACACCTATCGACGTGTCCGTTATCGGTTGCGTCGTGAATGGACCAGGTGAAGCCAAAGAGACCGATATTGGTCTAACGGGCGGATCGCCTAACAACTTGGTTTATATTGGCGGCAAGCCTGACCATAAAGTGACCAATGAGCATTTGGTCGATAATTTAGAAAAATTAATTCGAGCGCGCGTGGCTGAAAAGCAGCGATTTGAAGAAAACCTGATTTCTCGAAGTAAATCTTAATTTAAAAGGATAGATGCGTGTCTGCCATACAATCCATTCGCGGGATGTACGATGTTCTGCCAGCTGACGCAGCCCGTTGGCAATATTTTGAAGACGTCATGCGCCAGGTGTTGCGCCAGTACGGCTACCGTGAAATGCGGATGCCTATTGTTGAAGTGAGTCAGCTATTTAAGCGGTCTATTGGCGAAGTGACCGATATTGTTGAAAAGGAAATGTATACCTTTTTAGACCGTAACGAAGAAAGCCTTACCCTACGCCCTGAAGGCACCGCTGGCTGTGTGAGAGCGGCGCTTCAGCATGGCTTGTTGCACAATCAGGTGCAAAGGTTGTGGTATCAAGGCCCGATGTTTCGCTATGAGAAGCCCCAAAAAGGCCGCAACCGACAGTTTTATCAGGTCGGCGTGGAAGCCTTTGGTATGGCCGATTCAGATATCGATGCTGAACTGATTTTGTTGTCAGCACGCCTGTGGCGCGAGCTGGGTATTGTAGATGACGTCTCGTTAGAGCTGAATACCATTGGCAGCGCAGACAGCAGAGCAGCCTTTAAGGACGCATTAGTCGCCTACCTAGAAACGGTCAAGGCCGATCTTGATGAAGACAGCCAAAAGCGATTATATACCAATCCATTACGCATCTTGGACAGCAAGTCGCCTAAGACACAGGCATTGCTAAACGATGCACCGGCATTTGATGACTATTTGGATGCCGAGAGTCGGACCCATTTTGAGCAGTTGCAGGCCCGTCTAACGGCGGCTGGTGTGACCTTTACGCTGAACCCCAGATTGGTGCGCGGCTTGGATTATTACAGCCGAACCGTCTTTGAGTGGACAACCGAACACCTAGGTTCACAGGCAACCATTTGTGGTGGCGGGCGTTATGACGGATTGGTCAAGCAGTTAGGCAATAAGGATGTCCCGGCGGTGGGCTTTGCTTTGGGAATTGACCGTGTCATTCTGCTGTTGGAAACCCTGAATAAGTTTCCAGAAACCTTGGAGCAGACCGTTGACGTATATTGGGTCGCTGCAGGTGAAGGTACTTCAGAAAGAGCCCAACAATTGGTTGAGTCCATGCGCACGTCGCAGCCACAACTGCGCATGCTAATGCATTGTGGTGGTGGCAGTTTTAAGAGCCAAATGAAAAAAGCCGACAAAAGTGGCGCACGTTTGGCAGTGATACTGGGCGAGCAAGAATTGGCTGCCGGCCAGATCGTGGTAAAAGATTTACGTGTTGGTGGCGATCAATCTGTGATCTCGCAAGCAGATTTAGATACAATGCTGCCACCATTTTTTGTTTCACCTTGATCGAAGGCCATAGTCCATCGATTGGGTGAGTGAATATCCGAGTTGCAACAGGGATGTAACTGATCGCAGCCCTATATTACATGCTGTCTGAACAAGCCATTAGGGCTCTAAAGAACAGTGAATTTATTGACGAACAGGTTGAGGAAAAGAACAGTGTACGATACCGATGAAGAACAAATTGAAGCGTTAAAAGGTTGGTGGCAAGAGAACGGAAACAAACTCATTGCTGCAATATTGGTGTTTGCACTGGGTTATTTCGGTATCACAACTTACCGTAGCAGTGTCCAGACCGGTAAGGAAACGGCTTCTACCGCTTTCCAAAACTTGGTCAATATTACCACCGATGTCGATGCCGATGCCGGTAACGATATCGACTATGCGGCTATTGACGCACAGATCGACGTATTGAAAGTTGAGCATGGTAAGTCCGTTTACGCTACCTACGCTGCTTTGTTTGGTGCACGTTTTGCAGTGAGCAAGGGTGACTTAGAAGCGGCAGCATCTGAGCTTAATTGGGCGTTGGATCAAAATAAAGACCCAGTACTGGAGAGCCTCATTCAACTGCGATTGGCGCGAGTGGAATTTGCGCGAGACAATGCCGAAACTGCTTTGAAATTGTTAAGTGCTGATGGTGGTTCACAGCAAGTCGCGTTTGACGAATTACGTGGTGACATCCTATTGTCTAAGGGCGATGTCGACGGTGCACGAGCAGCTTACCAAACAGCATGGGATGCCGCGTCTGAAGGTACGCAGCCACGTCCTGTACTTGAAATGAAATTAAACGATTTGTCGGTACAGTAATATGATCATGCGTTGGATTGCCGTTCTTAGTGTTCTGACCTTGGTAGGGTGCGGAAGTGCTCCCTATCAGACTGCCGCTGAACTTGATCCAACGTTTGAATCGCGTGTAGAGCTCAGCCGCGATTGGACAAGAAAGTTGCAAGAAAACAGTGGCTTTCCTATGAGACAGCCATTTGCACCCGTGGTGATTGCCAACGCTGTCTATGCGGTGATTAATACAGGTGCCTTGGCCCAGATGTCGTTGACTACGGGTCAGCTTGAAGCGCAATGGGACCTGGGTGAGTCAGTCAGCATCGGCTTGGCTACAGACGGCACGTCATTGTATTGGGGTTCCGAAAATGGCGACATGGTTGCCATGGATCTGTCAGGTAGTGAGTTGTGGCGAGCCCGCTTGACCAGTCGTGCACTTAGCCTACCGATCATCGTAGGTTCAGTGGTCTATGTACAGACACAGGATGGCTATTTGGTCGCATTAGATCAAAAAACCGGACAGCAACTGTGGGTATATGATGATGGCGTTCCGCGCCTCACCTTACATGGTGATGCCAGCCCCGTCGTTGCCAATGGCCAATTAATGACGAGCTTTGCTAGCGGACGTGTGGTGAGTTTTGATCCGGCAACCGGTGACCAATTGTGGTCGCAAAATGTCGGGCAAATTTCAGGCAGATCCGACTTAGAAAGGTTAAATGACGCAGATGGGTCGCCAGTGATTGTGAATGGTACCCTGTTATTGGCATCGAGTTATCAAGGCGAGACCTTGTTAATAGATACCCAAACCGGTCGCACCTTGACCCGTTACAATGTGGGCAGTCGCCATGGCGTCGTGCCCTTTGCTGACACCCTGGTGATTATCGATAACGACGATGTCATTGTTGGCGTCTCTCCGAAAAACGGCGAGCAGCTATGGTCCATTGACAGCTTAAAATACCGCCGACTCACCGATGCGGTGAATTGGCAGGGCCTAGTGGCCTTCGGTGATAGCTTTGGCTGGCTTCATCTTGTCGATCCAGTGTCAGGTGACCTGGTAGCACGATTTCCGTCTGACCACTTAGGCCTATCAGGAAAGCCAGTAGTGGAAGGCAATATCTTATTAGTGCAGGGCGACAGCGGTCGTCTGAAAGCATTTAGTATTCTCGGTCGCTAATGACCGTTCGTGGGGCCCTGTGCCGCGCATCACTTGGAATTGAAACATGACACCGGTAATTGCTCTTGTAGGTCGCCCGAATGTGGGTAAGTCGACACTTTTTAACCGATTGACCAAATCGCGTGACGCTTTGGTGGCCGATTTTTCTGGCCTTACCCGCGACCGTAAATATGGCGACGGAAAATTGGGTGAGCGTCCATTTATCGTGGTAGACACCGGTGGCATCAGTGGCTTTGAAGTGGGTCTGGATGCAGAAATGGCGGGGCAGTCATTTCAAGCTATCGATGAGGCTGATGCCGTGCTTTTTTTGGTCGACGCACAAGAAGGCGTGACCAGTATTGATCACGGTATTGCCAAAATGCTGCGTCAAAAGAACAAGCCTGTGTGGTTAGTCGTTAACAAAACTGACGGCCGTGATGAAACCATCGCTGTGTCAGACTTCTATGAATTGGGTCTGCCGGGCGAGCCTTATCCAATTGCAGCATCTCATAACCGTGGTATTCGTGGGCTGATTGATGAAGTCATGGATACATTCCCGTTTGCAGAGATTCCCGATGTGGGTGCAGAAGAACACTGGGGCACCCGAATCGCCATTATTGGTCGTCCAAACGTGGGTAAGTCCACCTTGGTTAACCGCATGCTGGGCGAAGATCGCGTGGTGGTTTATGACCAGCCGGGCACGACCATGGATTCCATTTACATTCCTTTCGATCGTCACGGTGAGAAATACACCTTGATAGATACGGCAGGGGTACGTCGTCGCAAAAATATTTATGAGGCGACTGAAAAGTTTTCAATCATTAAGTCACTGCAGGCCATTAAAGATGCCAATGTAGTGGTCTTGGTGTTAGACGCCCGTGATGGTGTTGTCGAACAAGACCTCCATATGTTGAATTTCGTATTGGAGGCTGGGCGCGCCATGGTGGTCGCAGTGAACAAGTGGGACGGCATGGACCAAGACGACAAGGCCCGCGTGAAAACCGAGTTGGATCGCCGGATGGACTTTTTGTTTGAATGGGCCGATTTTCACTTTATTTCAGCGATGCATGGCACTGGCGTTGGTGATTTGTATAAGTCTATTGGCGTGGCTTATGAGTCTTCCATGGCGAAATGGCAATCCAACTATTTGACTACGCTGTTAGAAGGCGCTGTAGAAACCCATCAGCCGCCTATGATTAACGGTCGCCGAATTAAGTTGCGTTACGCCCACCAAGGGGGCAGTAACCCACCGATTATTGTTATTCATGGTAATCAGGTAGATAAGCTGACAGGCAGCTATAAGCGCTATTTAGAAAACACCTTTAAAAAGATTTTGGGCATACGGGGTACACCGGTTCGGGTGTCGTTTAGATCGGGCGATAACCCCTTTGCACCGACATTCAAGAACAACAAGAATACCAAGGTGAAAACGGGTCCGAATGCACGAGATCGCCGTATTGAAAAAAATAGGGAAATTGCTAAAGGCAAAAACGACTAGGAGCGCCCCTAGGGTGAGGCTGCTCGGTGTCCTGATACTTTTGGGATTGGCGACACCGCTGTGGTCTCAGTCTTTTCTAGTTTGCGAACAAGCAATAACCGCATTGGAGCAGCAACAAGTGGATCAAGCCCGCTTGCTGTTTCGCGCCTATGTGGGTGATTCCCAAGACCAGCAAGCTCAGGATCCCCGTTGCGGCGCTCCGTTTGTCGCGAGGCTGTCGTCCGCTTTCATCGAATCCCTATCCAATGACATCAACGGTCGTTGTCAGTCGTTGCTCACCGCATCAAAACCAGCAACAGCGGGCCAGTTGGCCGCATTGAATGCGCAGATCGTGCGATTGGACGCCTATGACGGCACCTTGACCACAGAGGCGGCTCAATGCCAGCAGTCGCTATATTCACGGTATGAGGGAATAGATTGGCTCAAAAAACACAGGCCCAGATTGGTCGCAGTGCATAACAATTGCCTGACGGCAGAGGCACTGCTTGATCCACCGGTCAGTTTGGTGGATATAGAGCAAGCGGGCGCTATCATTCGCTCGACCTGGGTTGAATTTTGGCTGGAACAAGCGATGTTGGACGACGGCCCGATGAGCACAGAAAACCGGGCCCTGTTTAATCAGTCGGTACAGTTAGCCGAATCCTGTCTTATCCAGGTAGAAAACGCCTGGGCGATTGAGTCGCGTCGCAATCCCTAACAGCCTGGTTGTGTATGGCGTTACGCCTGCTGATCAGAATGCGACAAAATCTCAGCTGCAAAATCCTGTTCACTGTGCCAGGTTACCACTGCGTCCATCGCCTCATAAAGCGCCGTCAATTTGACTTCGATGTCGGCATATTCCCCAGACTTCAACAGCATCTCCATCACCTCGGTTTCGCGCTTTAGCAGTGGCACGCCGCAATAATGGGCCGCGCCATGTAACCTATGAACCAGTTCTAACAACCCTTTGGTGTCATTATGCTCAAAGCATCCTTTCATCAGGGGTTGGTCGTGTTGAATTTGACGGATGAGGCTTTCAAACATATCGATGGCAAGGTCATGTTTTTGATTCGCACGCATCAACGCCAGTGAGATATCAACTGGTTTATGCAGGGTATCTGAGTCAGTCTCAGCGTCAGGATCTATGGCCAGTGTCGTGCCTGGCAGCTGCTGATTGAGTTGGGTTTCTTCAAGCCGAAGCTTCGTCCATTGTGAAATGGTATTGACCAAAATCAAGTCAGACAGGGGCTTGGTTAAGTAGTCATCAAAGCCATTTCTGAGAAGGTGTTCTCGTTCGCTGTCGAGTGCATGGGCGGTGACCGCAACAATCGGGGTATTAAGTCGCGCCTGGGATTTTAATTGACGAATATGGAGTGTCGTTTCAATGCCATCCATGTGTGGCATTTGTATGTCCATGAATATGAGATCGAAATGTTCATCTGCCAAACGATCCAGCGCTTTTTGACCGCTATTGACAGCAACGACATCGATGCCGTGGTCTTCAATCAGCGTGGAAATGAGTCTTAAGTTGGCATCGTTGTCGTCGACAGCCAAGATACGGCCACCGCGCTGATATACTTTTTTGAGTGGATCTTCGTCACTATCCGTTCCGGTTTGATTCAATAAGCTGGCCAAGCGGTCAGACCTAAAAGGCTTTGACAGACAGACATCGGCATGTTGTTCAATGAGCTTCATGGTAATCGAGTCTTCAAACCCGTTGGTTAACACGACCGTATGGGTGTTGCCGCTATTGCGAATGGCAGCCAAGCCATTATGAAGGTCGTCGCCGACATCTGCGGTAGTGTTGAAACCCAGGATGGCGAAGTCAGGTGTCTTTTCCTTGATCAAAGCGATCCACTGCTGGACACTGGTCGCTTCAATGACCCGCATATCCATGGCTGTAATGGCTCTCACTAAGCTGTGTTGCATGGTATCGTTGAGGTCAAACAGCAATACGGACTTGGGCGTTGAGGGGATTGCTACTGGTGATGAAACCTCTTCTACAATGTCGGCTCGTAAGGTAAACCAGAAGGTAGAGCCCCGGCCCAATTCACTGTCGATTCCCATGTCGCCGCCCATCTGTTCCACCAGCTTCTTGCTAATAATTAAGCCCAAGCCGGTGCCCCCGTATTCGCGTGCCGTGCTGGTATTGGCTTGTTGGAATGCTTTGAAGAGTGCTTTTTTCTGGTCCTGCGTCAATCCGATGCCCGTGTCTGTGATGGCGATACGAATGATGGCACTACTACCAAAATCACTGTCTAGCGTAATACGCACCGCAACTTGGCCTTCGTCTGTAAACTTAATGGCATTGCCCACCAAATTGGTCACAATTTGTTTGATGCGTAAAGGGTCTCCAATAATGTGCTTGGGTACGTCTTGGTAGTATTGGGGAATCAGTTCTATGTGTTTTCGGTGGGCTTCTGGGGCAATCATCACCAAAACATCTTCAATAGCCGCTTTTAGATTCAGTGGGGTATTATCGAGTGATAACTTTCCAGCTTCAATTTTTGCAAAATCCAAAACGTCGTTAATGATTGTCAGCAAACTCTGTGACGACATCTGAATAGTCTTGGCATAATCATCTTGTTTGCGTGACAAGTGGGTTTTCACCAAAAGGTTGGCAAAGCCAATAATGCCGTTGAGTGGCGTCCTGATTTCATGGCTCATGTTGGCCAAAAACTCTGATTTTATCCGGCTGGAATCGATGGCTTCCCGACGGGCCATGTCCAATTCAATGTTTTGAATTTCAAGCGTTTCGAGGGTTTCTCGAATGTCATGGGTGGCTTGATCAATGCCGGTTTGTAGATCGGTATAGGCATTGTCTAATGCATCAGCGAGCTTATTCACGCTGTTGCTGATGGCCTGCATCTCAGTCACACCTGTCGGTTTTATTCGGGCAGCAGTGTTACCCGAGATCAGTTCGTTGAGGCCATCTGACAGTGCGTTGACTGGCGCAATAATGAGTCGGGTAATGCCCAGAGATACCGCTATCGACGTCATGGTCGCAATAATGATCAGTACAAGGTCAATGAGAATCGTTTGATATTGTTTCACCAACAGGCGGTCTTTGGAGAGTTCTAATACCAGCCAGTGCATATCGCTGCGAATGGTATCAGTGAGCGGATAATACACAGCGTTATCATGGGTGGCCGCAGAAACGATCATCAGACTGTGTTCGGTTTCAATGCGTTGGGTGTTGTTATGGTGGGTTGTTGTGATGTCTATGTCTGGTGTCGGACCCAGTGTCAAAATACGGTCACCGTTCTGCTGCAGGATCGTGATTGAACGCACATTGGGTTCATTTAAGGCTACCTTTGAAATTGCCTCTATCAGGGGAATGTTCTCGGTCATCAGACCAAACTCTAGGCTGTTTTTGAGGCGGTCTACACTGAGGGTGAGTTGTGTTTCAAATGCGAGTCTTTCGCTTTGCAGCTGTTGTTTGCCGAACCAAAAAACAAAGAAAAAGCTGATCATGAGTGATGGAATCAAGACCAAAATTAATACACGTCGATGTAATGGCATGTTCATGAGCAGCGCCTGTAGAGTTGAAGGGTTAGATTAAGGTGCTGTGTGCCTGAGGTCAACAGAATGGGGGCTAGCGGTTGCCCCAAGACAGCGAAAATCTAAACCCAAGCCGCGTCAGCCATATTTTTACAAGAATCAGACGCGATAATGCATTTCCTGAGGCCAAATTAAGGTAAAATATGCCGCAAAAATAGTGAAGGCGCTGACACATGTATCCGACAATTGAAGATCTTATTGGCAATACCCCTCTGATTCGCCTACAGCGATTATCAGCGGGTAAGAACAATCTGATTCTTCTCAAGATGGAAGGCAATAACCCTGCTGGATCGGTAAAAGACCGACCTGCAATGGGTATGATCGTGGCGGCAGAATCGCGTGGGGCTATCCGTCCCGGTGACCGGTTATTTGAAGCCACCAGTGGTAACACCGGCATCGCATTGGCCATGGCAGCGGCGATAAAGGGTTACAAAATGACCTTGGTGATGCCTGAAAATCTGAGTCAGGAACGCAAAGATGCCATGCGTGCTTATGGTGCGGAGCTCGTACTGGTCAGTCAGAAGGAAGGCATGGAAGGGGCGCGTGATCTTGCAATCAGTTTGGCACAGGATTCTGGCGGCATCGTCCTCAATCAGTTTGCCAATATAGACAATCCGATGTCGCACTATCACACCACTGGACCGGAAATCTGGGCGCAAACCCAAGGCACCGTCACCCACTTCGTCAGTGCCATGGGTACCACAGGTACCATCATGGGGAATAGCCGCTTTTTGAAAGAGCAAAATCCCAATATTCAGATTGTTGGTCTTCAGCCCGCTGATGGCGCACAGGTGCCAGGTATCCGTCGTTGGCCGGCGGCTTATATGCCTGAAATTTTTGAAGCCAACCGGGTAGATTCCCTGTTGGATATTCAGCAAGTAGAAGCCGAAGAAATGACCCGTAAGCTGGCCCGCACAGAAGGTATTTTCTGCGGCATTAGTTCAGGCGGCGCGGTGTCCGGTGCTTTACGCCTAGCCGCCGACCTTGAAAATGCCGTTATCGTTGTGATTATTTGTGACCGTGGCGATCGTTACCTATCTACAGGGGTGTTTAGTTGAAAAGATCCGATCGCAGGCAACGGCCTAAAAAAGCTGCTTCACCGCAACCGGTAGTCCACGAAACGGTCACTCTGACTGATTTCGGCCATGATGGGCGTGCTATTGGACGCGTTAATGGCATTCCTTGGTTTGTCGCCGGTGCTGTGGTTGGCGAAACGGTGAAGGCAGCGAGTCGCCGCCAATTTTCCAACCGTGTTGAGGCGCGTACAATCGAAGTCATCACGCGTTCTGATCAACGTGTTGAGCCAGTGTGTGCCAAAGTAGATCAGTGTGGCGGCTGTTCACAACAGTTCCTCGATGTTGGGCAACAGCGTGAGCAAAAACAACAGATTTTACAGCGTGAACTGTCACGACAAGTCGACGCCGAGCATGTCGACTGGGCTGCACCCATACTGGGGGCGTCAGAGGGCTACCGTGCACGCGCCAGAATGGCCATTAGGCAGGGAAAATTAGGCTTTACCAGTCAAGGCTCTCACCAGCATGTGGCGATTACCGCGTGCCCTGTGATGGACCCCGCATTAAATCGGGTCTTGAATGCCCTTCCGGAGTTGCCACTCATACGTGCGGAAATCGAATTGGTGGTAGATTCACAGGGTGTGGTTGGCGCCCATATTCTCAATGCACAGACCGCTACCCAGTCGCAATTAGTCAAAATACACGACTGCTTTGCGCCTCATGTAGCTGGGCTGTGGCTAACGGGACCCGATCGGGTGAGGCATTGTTTGCAATCAGCGGAATTGCGACACCAACTTGCATACGGCGGCACTACCCTAAATACAGCGTTGTATCCTTGGCAGTTTTCCCAAGTAAACCCAGATATTAATCAGCGCATGGTCATGCAAGCCATTGCATGGCTCGATGTGCACCCAGGACAGCGCGTCTTGGATCTTTTTGCCGGCAGTGGCAACTTTAGTTTGCCCCTGTCTGTGGCAGGTGCCACGGTAGTTGCCGTGGAGTCTGTCGCCACTGCTGTAGCCCAAGGGCAGGCCAATGCGCGGCAAAATGGTAGTGATAATCTTAGTTTTGTCGTCCAAGATTTATTTGTGGCTGATTGGCACCAACAGTGGGGTAAGCGGTCATTTGATGCGATTTTATTAGACCCCCCAAGGGCGGGCGCCGACCAAGTATGCAAAGATATGGGCAAGTTTGACGTGAGTAGGATCCTTTATGTATCGTGCAACCCCGCCACATTGGCTAGAGATGCGCGGACCTTGGCACAACATGGCTATCGCGTCGTACGATCTGGACTGATGGATATGTTTCCCCACACCGGTCATATTGAAAGCATGACATTGTTCCAAAAAGGCAAAGTAAAACAGGGTACCAAAAAGGCAAAGTAATCCATGGTTAAAGTGAGAGAGGACCACCCAGTATTTCAAGACGGCACCGTCGATCTTGATGCTTGGTTAGCACGCATTCAAAAGCATGCCACGGTAATTGACGGTGAGGAACTTCTGCGCGCATGTCGCATAGCCCGTGTCGCTGACCAAACCGTTGACGTTGCCCACCATCAGTGGTTTGAGGGCTTGAGTGCTTATAAGACCGGTCTGGACATGGCGGAAATGCTGTCAGAACTCAACATGGATCAGGAATCCTTGGTCGCTTGCGTACTCTATCGGTGCGTGCGTGAAGGCAAGTTGCCCATCGAAACTGTGAAGGATCAATTTGGCCCCCATGTGACGAAATTGATTCAAGGCGTCCTCCAAATGGCCGCCATGCACCAAGCGCAAAATCCCGCTAAGCAAGTGGTCTTGGGCCAGCGTGACGCGCAGTTAGAAAGTATTCGTAAAATGTTGGTGACCATGGTGAATGATGTGCGCGTCGCCCTCATCAAATTGGCCGAGCGCACCTGTGCCATACGAGCGGTTAAAAATGCGCCCGAAGCACGCCGACATAAAGTAGCCCGTGAAGTTTTTGATATTTATGCACCACTGGCTCACCGCTTGGGCGTAGGACAGATCAAGTGGGAACTTGAAGACTTGTCTTTTCGTTACTTGGAGCCTGACCAATATAAGCAAATTGCCTCACTGCTAGACGAAAAACGGCTAGACCGTCAAACCTTTATTCAGCAAGTGACGTCATTGATCAGGCAGTCGGTGGCAGAAGCCAACATCGAGGGCGCTCAAATTGACGGGCGTGCCAAACACATCTATAGCATTTGGCGCAAAATGCAGCGCAAGCAAATCAGTTTCAGCCAAGTATATGATGTGCGTGCTGTGCGCATTTTGGTAAAAGAAATTAAGGACTGCTATTCCGTATTGGGTTTGGTCCATACGCTGTGGCGCAATATTCCAAAAGAATTCGACGACTATATCGCTAACCCAAAAGCCAATGGTTACCAGTCATTGCATACGGCAGTGATAGGCCCAGAAGGCAAAGTATTAGAAGTACAAATCCGAACCTATGACATGCATGAAGATGCCGAAAAAGGCGTTTGTGCGCACTACAAATACAAGGGCACCGACACCAATAGCCAGTCATCAGGCTATGAACAAAAGATTTCATGGTTACGTCAGGTTATGGATTGGCATGATGAACTGGGTGGTATCGATGAATTGGTTGCCGAGTTTGGGCCAGTAGAAGCAACAGAGGATCGCATCTACGTGCTAACGCCAGACGGACACGTTGTCGATCTGCAATCCAATGCCACGCCCATAGATTTTGCGTACAAAGTGCATACCGAAGTGGGCAATTCATGCCGCGGCGCAAAGGTTAATGGGCGCATCGTGCCATTAACCTATTTGTTACATACTGGCGATCAGGTTGAAGTACTGACCACCAAAAATGGCAAGCCTAGCCGCGATTGGCTGAACCAGGATTTGGGGTATGTGAATACATCGCGCGCAAGAGCCAAAATTAAGGCGTGGTTTAAGATCCAAAATCGAGACCAGAACATCGAATATGGCGCCAAGGCGGTTAAGGCGGAACTGTCTCGTTTTGGGCTTAAAGTACCTGACATGAATAAGTTGGCTCAAAAGGTCAATTTTGAAAACAACGATGACCTCATGGCAGCTATTGGCGCGGGTGATGTGCGTCTGATGCAGGTGATTCATGCGGCTGAGCAGATGCTTGGCAAAGCGGATAATGCCGTGGTCAAGGTCAGTCGACCCAGTAAGAAGCCGAATAGTGGCGCAGACGTTCAGATCCACGGCGTGGGATCGTTACTGACCGTAATGGCGCGCTGCTGTGAGCCGCTGCCGGGCAATCCCATTGTGGGTTACATCACCCAAGGTCGTGGCGTGTCCATTCACAAACAAGATTGTATCAATGGCCTGCAATTAAAAGCTGATGAACCAGAGCGCATCGTTGAAGTGAGTTGGACCAATGAGAAGCAATCGTTCTATGCAGTGACCCTTGATGTGGACGCCTATGACCGAACAGGTTTGTTGCGCGATATTATGAACATGGTCGCCAACGAAGGGGTGAATGCCACTTCTGTGAACACCTTAACGGATGCCGTTGAGAGTATGGCCAGAACCCGTTTGCAGGTTGAAGTGGAAAGTATTGAGCAGTTAGGCCGATTGATGGCCCGTATGCGTACGGTGCCCAATGTCATGTCGGTGAGTCGCACGGTTGATAGTCCCAAATGAGCCAGCAACCGCGCTATAGCATACAAGACCTGCTGACATTGATGGCACGATTAAGGGATCCAGTAGATGGGTGTCCGTGGGATATTAAACAGGATTGGGATGACCTAGTACCCCTCACCATTGAAGAACTCTATGAAGTGGTCGACGCGATTGATCATCAAGATTGGCCGCATGTGGCTGAAGAATTAGGGGATCTGCTGTTTCATATCCTGTTCTATAGCCAATTAGGATCTGAAGCGCAGCATTTTGATTTTGATCAGGTGGTGCATGGGGTGGTCGAAAAATTGCTGAGGCGCCACCCACACGTATTTCCTGATGGCACATTGACCAGTCGGGCACGCGGTGTTGCTCTGGATGAAGGGTCCATAAAGGCCAGTTGGGAGCAGATAAAGCAGCAAGAACGGCAAGCCAAGGGTCAGGGCGCGCCCGCAGAAAGTTTGCTAGCAGATATCCCCAAAGCACTGCCAGCCTTAAAACGGGCGATTAAATTGCAGAAAAAAGCAGCCAAAGTTGGCTATGATTGGCCTAACGCACGAGCGGTTTTTGCCGTTATTCGGTCTGAGTTGGATGAGTTAGAAGCGGCCTATGACACAGGTGATGCCCTTGCGACAACTGATGAGTTAGGTGATGTATTGTTTAGCGTGGCCAATCTTGCACGCAAGTTAGACATTGATGCCGAACGGGCCATAGCTAAAGCCAATCAAAAGTTCACCGACCGGTTTCAATGGATTGAGCAACGGGTGACCCAAGATCGTATCGATTGGGCGTCTTTGTCGCCAGAAGCGCTCGATATTCTATGGCAGCAAGCCAAGCGAGCACGTCTGCGCCGTGACGGTTCTGACGTGGAAACACCTCAGCCTTAGATACTCAGGCTAGCAAAAAAATAACAATAAAAACCCCATATACCAAAGAGGCCAGACAACCCATGTCACATGAAATTAGTCAGTTTCTCAATGATAATCCCGATATTGAAGCCTTAGATGCCTTTGTAATCGACCTGTGCGGCAATGCCGTAGGTAAGCGGTTGCCGCGATCTCACATGGCGTCATTTGTCACCGCCGGAGCACCGCTTTGCGCGGCCATGCAGCTATTGGACGTGTTGGGTGAAACATCCGATCCCATGGGCTATGGTTTTTCAAATGGTGATCCAGATGCAGTGGGCCGCATGATCCCAGGCACATTATCTCGCATTCCATGGTCCAGCAAGCCCCGCGCACAATGCCTCATGGTCATGCACGATGATGCCACCGATGCGCCATTAGATTATGAACCCCGTCAGATACTTAAGAATGTGTTGTCCCATTTTGAAGCCCGTGAATTGACCCCAGTATGCGCCGTTGAAATGGAGTTTTATTTGGTTGAGCAAGACCGTGGCCCTCAGGGAGAACTCGTCAGAGCGCGGTCATTGCAAACAGGGCGTGAGGCCACTGGCGGACGTGTCCTTTCAATGGACGTGCTTGACGAATACAGTGCGTTTTTAGACGCCATTGTGGCCGCCGCTGCGGAGCAGAACATTCCGGTCACCAGTATGATCAACGAATATGGTGCCGGACAGTTTGAAGTCAATTTGCACCATCAGTCGGATGCATTACGGGCAGCCGACGATGCAGCGTTACTGCGGCGGTTAATTGTGGGGGTTGCGAAGTCGTTTGGTAAGAATGCCACCTTTATGTCCAAGCCCTTTCACGAAGACTCGGGCAGTGGCATGCACGTTCACCTCTCTCTGGTCGACAAAGCAGGCAATAACGTTTTCGCACCCGATTATCCCGATGCGGACGCGCGTCTAGCACACGCCATTGGTGGCATGCAGGCAGGGTTGGGTGAGTCGATGGCTATTTTCGCCCCCAATATCAACGCATGGCGACGGTTTGGCCCCGATCTGTTCGTACCCGTTACCCGTGATTGGGGGCTCAATAACCGATCAGTTGCCTTTAGGATTCCACCCGGAGAGGCCAGTGCGCGCCGTATAGAGCATCGAGCGTCAGGTGCAGAGGCTAACCCCTATTTGGTGTTGGCCGCCATTCTGGCGTCGGTTGATTATGGTTTAACCCATCAACTAGACCCTGGCGCGGCGGCTGAAGGGAATGCCTGTTCAGAACAGGATCCTGAGTTGCCTTCGACACTCTGGGGTGCATTAGCGCAACTCAAGGCGGGCAGTCTGTTGCCAGCCTATTTGGGTGTGGATTATCCAGCACTTTATGCAGCGGTGAAGGAAGCGGAATTTGAACGCTTTATGTCGATCCCGACCGAGCGTGAATATGAGTGGTATTTATAGGTCGGTGATGGGTTACTCGCCCCACTGAGCGAGTGGGAATGCGGCAAGGGTCACAAATGGACTGTGCCTTTGGTCGCAATTGCCTACTTTTTGTGCGTTTTTGTTAAATATTGATCAATTTTTGTTTAAAAATGTGTAACTTTTACCATCTATGGGGGTCTAAATCAGACAGACCACAACATAATGGGATCATCGATATGAAAGTAATTACTACGGGTAAGAAGAGCTTTTTGGCATTTTTCACACAATTGAACGACCGCAATCACAGCACACGTCGTCGTCAAGACAGTCGTTTTGCGACCAGCCCACGTAGCGACAAGCAAATCCTAGAAGAACTAAATTTTGATAATGTGGCTTACCTCAGCGACAACTAATCGGTCATAGGAATAAAGACCGGCTGTGTCTGTTTTGGTTTTTAACCGGTTTTGAATCCTGTCAGCGTTGCCGTCTATTGTCGGCAACGCTGTTCGTATGTCCCTTCGCGCTATGCAGTCCGCAATAGGCCGACAAATTTTTTCACCACAGCCACATCGAATTGACTTCCCGCATGCTGTTCAATGGTGGTCAACGCTTCGTCAATTTCTTTGATTTTGTTATACGGCCGCTGGGTTGTCATGGCATCAAAGGCATCGGCGATAGCCACGATTTTGGCAAAAATATGAATCTCATCACCACGTAACTGAGCAGGATAACCCGCGCCATCAATCCGTTCATGATGCTGGAGTACAGCTGCTATGACCCCATCCGGTATCCGGGTATCTTGACACAACAAACTATAGCCCCAATGGGAATGAGCGCGGACTTGATGGAACTCACTATCCGTTAGTCGTTCAGGTTTCTGCAGAATGTCTTGTTCAATAAATAGCTTGCCAAGGTCATGCAAAATACCGGCAACACCTAAGGTTTCAATAGCATGCACTGGGTAACCGGAATTCAGTCCGGTCAACATGCTGTAGATCGCAACATGGCAGCAATGATTCGACGTGGGTTTGTCACGATGGAACAACCGTGATAACCAAAATTCTACGGCAGGATGGTCCAATACCCGCATGAGGCAGGCATCGACTATTGCCATGTGGCTGTTAAAATCGGGCGTGACGCGGTCAGACAACCTGCGGTGCACCTCATGTACCGTTTGGTGCGCATGTTGCTTAAAAGCATTCATATCTAAGCGCGCCACACTGTCGCTATCAACCACGCTCGTATCTGAGGCGACCGGCTGTAACTTCGGAACGGCTACTTGGGACAAGATTTCTTTGAGTACGCGCAGTTGTTCCCTGTGGGTAATGCGAAATCCCGCCGCAGCATGTTGGTGTGCAGTGGGTAACCCAATATCCGAAACATACATATTCATCGATAATTTGTCGGTATCGACCAACTGATCGTCTTGCGACAACCTAAAATTTTGTGTCCACATAACAAAAATTAACTACTCTACAAAACCCTTTAGCTGTGTCGCTATGGGTGCACTTCGGGGTGCATTATTATTAGGATTCTGTGGTGACTTCCAGCAATTTAAGCCTGCGATCATCAGCATTCAATACGCGGAAGAACAATCCACCGATCGCCAGCGTTTCGTCACGTTTTGGCAATCGACCAAATTCGTGCGCCACGATGCCACCAATGGTGTCATATTCTTCATCGCTGTAGTCTGTATCAAAAGCGCCATTGAACTCTTCAATGGGTGTCAGTGCGTCTACCGCATAGACATCTGGGTTGAGCATGCGAATATTGGGTTGTTCTTCACTGTCGTGTTCGTCATCAATTTTGCCGACGATTTCTTCTAAAACATCTTCAATGGTTACCAATCCGGCAATGCCACCGTACTCGTCGACCACAATAGCCATATGATTGCGGTTGATTCGGAAGTCATTCAATAAAATATTGAGTCGCTTACTTTCGGGAACGAAAGTCGCGGGTCGGATGATTTCTTTGAGCCTACGCGACATTTCTGTGGTGTTGAAACCTGTTCTTGATCCCAGCAATAACAAGTCTTTGGCAAGCAAAACGCCGGTGACTTCGTCATGGTTTTCACCAATCACTGGGAAGCGAGAGTGACCACTTTCGATGATGCTTGGCAGCATGTCGTCAAAGGTCTGATCGCTGTCTATCGATACCATTTGGGAGCGCGGAATCATGATATCGCGAACGTGCAGCTCTGAAACATTGAGCGCACCATCAATAATCCGAAAGACTTCTTTATCTAAAATGTCTTTGTCCTGTGCTTCGTACAGGATCTCTTTTAGGTCTTGTCGATCTTTGGGTTCCCCAGCAAAAACATCAGCTACTTTTTCTAGCCACGATTTCTTACTGGGGCCACTACTCGGACGGTCGTCAGACACGGTTTACTGTTCCTTTAATTGGTAAGTGGAATCGTAAGGGTTACGAATTCCAAGTTTGCACAGAATTGATATTTCAATCAACTCCATTGCGTCGGCTTCATTGTCTTGCTCATGATCATAGCCCGCTAAGTGCAGCGTACCGTGAATGACCATGTGTGCCCAATGATGGGCCAATAATTTTTCCTGCTCAATAGATTCGCGGGTTACAACCGGTGCGCAAATAACCAGGTCGCCTAATTGCCCTTCAAATTCACTGTCTGGAATGCCCACAGGTAGTTCAAAAGGAAAGGATAGTACATTAGTCGGATAGGCCTTTCCGCGGTAAGTTTCGTTGAGCATTTGGCTCTCTGCATCATCAACGATACGTACCGTCACCTCTGCACTTGGCCAGCCTAGATGGTCCGCTACGGCACCAATCCATGTGGCACAGTCAGCCTCGGATGGCACGGCGTCTATGTTGTCATCATTTTGTAGGTAGATCTGAATCTGTGCCGTCATGAGGGTTGTTCTCCCTCTTGATATTGCTCATAGGCATCGACAATACGTTGCACCAAAGGATGTCGTACTACGTCACCACTGGTGAAATGGGTAAAACTGATCCCAGGAACGTTGTTCAATACCTTGGATGCATGGACCAAGCCTGATTTGGTGCCACGAGGTAAATCGACCTGTGTAGGGTCACCTGTGATAACAGCGGTAGAACCAAAACCAATTCGGGTCAGAAACATTTTCATCTGTTCTTCAGTGGTGTTTTGGCTTTCATCCAAAATAATGAAGGCATTGGACAGCGTTCTGCCTCGCATGTAGGCAAGGGGCGCAATTTCAATGACGTTTTTTTCAATCAATTTGTCGACCGGTTCAAATCCAAGCATCTCGTAAAGGGCATCGTAGAGTGGTCGCAAATAAGGGTCAACTTTTTGGCTTAAATCGCCGGGTAAAAAGCCCAGTTTTTCACCCGCTTCAACGGCGGGGCGCACCAATAATATGCGACGGACTTTTTCCTGTTTTAAGGCCATGACGGCACAGGCAACGGCTAGAAAGGTCTTACCCGTTCCTGCGGGACCAATGCCGAAATTAATGTCGTGGTTAAGGATCGCATGCACATATTTTTTCTGATTCGTACCGCGTGGCTTCACCATCACTTTAGGGGTCTGGATGACGCTGATCTGCTCTTCGTCATACACTGGAATGGTCGGTTCCGGTAATACGCCAGGCTCTTGGACAATCATTTCCTGAAGGTACAGATGCACCATGTCGGGTGTGACATCACCGTTGTTCTGGGTTTCCCGATACAGGCGCTCCAGCATCAGGGATACCGATTGACACAAGGCCTCTGGCCCGGTCACTACAAACTGGTTGCCATGGTTGGTGATTTTAACACCCAGGCGCGATTCAATGTGGATCAGATGTTCGTTGGCCAAACCACAGAGCGCAGACAATCTACGTGGATTTTCAGGTGCCAAAGTAACCTGTGTGACAGTGGCGGGGCTGTTATGCTGTGATTCCAAAGGTTCAACCTACCTTGTTAAAATATAGGGCCATTAAAAATAGGCCACAGTAGTGTCTAGATCGCCCAATAGCGAATTGGTATTCGCTGTGGTGATGGTCACAGTGACAAACTTTCCAATAAGGGTCGCGTCATTGCATTCAAAAAAGGTATTGCGGTTGTTCTCAGTCCTACCCATCATCTGCTCTGGATGGCGCGGTGAAAAACCTGACACCAAAATCACTTGTTGGGTGCCAACCATACGGCGGCTGATGGCCGCTGTCTGTTGGGTAATGCGGTCCTGTAGAATCGCCAGACGCTGTTTCTTGACCCCAATGTCGGTGTCATCTTCGAGTTCCGCAGCAGGCGTGCCTGGACGCGCGCTATAGACAAAGCTGAAGGAATGATCAAAGCCTATCTCAGCGATGAGATCCATCGTGTCTTGAAAGTCAGCATCCGTTTCGCCCGGGAACCCGATGATGAAATCAGATGAGAAGCTAATCTGTGGGCGATTGGCACGAATGCGATTCATTTTTTCAACGTAGTCGACACGGGTATGGCCACGTTTCATGGCGGATAAAATGCGATCTGAACCACTTTGAACGGGTAGGTGAAGGTGTGCGACCAGTTCGGGGACGTCAGCGAATGCGTCAACCAATGAATCGGTAAATTCTACCGGATGAGAGGTGGTGAATCGGATGCGATCAATGCCGTCGATGTGCGACGCTAGGGTGATCAATTCTGCCAAATCTGCCTCATCGCCATCATGGCGAGAACCGCGGTAGGCATTCACGTTTTGCCCCAAGAAGTTGATTTCACGAACACCCTGTTCAGCGAGGTGGACCACTTCTTCAATCACGTCGTCGAACGGTCGGCTCACTTCTTCGCCACGGGTATAGGGCACAACACAGAAAGTGCAGTATTTTGAACAGCCTTCCATGACCGAAACAAATGCAGAGACACCGTCGTTTTTCGGTGCAGGCAGGTGGTCAAACTTTTCTATTTCTGGAAAGGTGACATCGACAACCGCGATAGCATTGTTGGTGCGCTTTTCAGAGGCATCCAACATGGTGGGTAAACGGTGCAGGGTTTGTGGCCCGAAAATGACATCAACGTAGGGTGCGCGTTTACTGATTTGCTTGCCTTCTTGGCTTGCCACACAGCCACCAACACCGATTTTCATATTGGGGTTACGCTTTTTAAGCTTTTTCCAGCGACCCAATTCATGAAACACTTTTTCCTGTGCTTTTTCTCGAATTGAGCAGGTGTTCATGAGCAGGACATCGGCATCATCGGGCGTATCAGTTAAGACCATGTCATGGCTTTCACCCAATAAGTCGGCCATACGTGCAGAATCATATTCATTCATCTGGCAACCATAGGTGCTGATATAGAGTTTTTTTGTCATGAGTTCCTAAGTACCTGTTACTGAATAGCTGCCATGTCTGCAGTGTTGCTAATGTTGGTGTTATCCCACTAGGGCGCGCGATTATACAAGGGATACCCTGATCAAGTCCATTGACGGAGGGTCAGTAGTGTCGAATTGCTGGCAGGCAAATTGTGTGTCCGCCTGAGTCGGCTAGCGTGGTCGTAGTCTCAGCCTGTTGTCTGAGTCGGTAGCCCTATAGAGATTGAGCGCAATGCCCAAGCTAGAACCTGAATCCAACCAGTGATGCGAATGCGTCACTGGCCTTGTGACAGGTGGCGTTGGTACATCCAGGCAGCTAGGGCGAGAACCACCAAAACCGGTATGGGGAGCAATAGCAAGGTGTTCCAACCGTACTGGTAGACCACTACGCCAGCCGATAGCGCGACGAATGCTTGTACTGTAAAGATCACAAAATCGTTCAGCGCCTGTGCTTTATAGCGTTCTGAATCTCGGTAGCTGTTTTTCAACAGCGTCGTGCCACCAAAAAACAGAAAGTTCCAGCCGACACCGATCAGTACCAGTGAGAACCAATAGTGCATCAGCTGCTGGTCATAGAGGCCAATGCCGATCGCCAACAACAGGATGGCAATGCCAGCTAAAATGACGTGGCTGTGGCCCCACTTCATGATCAATTTTCCAGTAATCAATCCCGGTAAGAACATGGCCACAATGTGGCTTTGGATAACCCACTTGGTATCCACCAGGCTAAGATGGCTTAGGTCATGCATGCTGACGGGTGTCCCTGTCATCACAAAGCTCATGGTGCCATAGCCGACGGTTGCTGCCGCCAGTGCTATCAAGAAGATAGGTTGGCGGAAGATCTCGCTGAGTGGCCGCTTTGGCGCACGTGTTTCTTGTTGGGTTACCGGTTGGTCGACAAAAAACCACAGGCCGATCAAAGCGATAACAAAAAAACCGGATAGCATCAGGTATGAGCCTGCAAAGCCGTTGGTTGACGGCAGCCAATGTTGGCCCGCCACGGCAATTTCTGGTCCTAGGAAGGCTGCAGCCAAACTGGATACCGTGAGTAACATGACCACGTTAGCCATTTGGCTGTCTTGATGGATGGATTCGAGCGCTATAAAGCGTATTTGTTGTGCGAAAGCCGTCGCGCTGCCTAATATGGCGGAGCCTAGCAGGAGCAGTGAAAATGTCCCATACATGGCGGCGAGTGTGCCGACCCAAGCGCCCAAAATGCCGATGCACAGTCCGACAGCCATGCCACGCTTTCTACCAAAGCGTTGCATCAATAGTGCAGCAGGCACAGTAGAGAGCGCGGTACCAATAATCATGACGGCAATGGGTAGGGTGGCCCAAGCCGGCTGTGGCGCTAACTGAGCACCAAGAAGCCCGCCAATTAAAATGACCAAGGGGGCGCTAGACATATAGAAAGGTTGGATAAGTGTGAGTATCCAGACATTTTTAGGGAGATCGCGAAGCATGTGCTGTCCTGTGTTGGCTGCACCCGACGCAGGGAGTCTCTGTCGTCGTGGGTGGTTAGATTGTCTGGTGGCTCAGGGTTTTTGTTGGTACCACCTAAGCGGGCTTTCCCGTTTCAACGGGTCGTTGTGGGTCGTTAATCCAGTCGCTCCATGAGCCGGGGTATAGCTTACCAGGTGTGAGTCCGGCAAGGGTCATCGCAAACCAGTTATGACAAGCGGTGACACCTGAGCCGCAATAATGACCAGTGATGGCGTCACCTAATAAGGGTGCAAAGCGCGCGCGCAGCCGGTCTGCTGGCAAAAAACGGCCATCTTCTGACAGATTGTTAGTGAAGGGAGCTGAATAAGCGCCGGGGATATGGCCGGCGACGGGGTCAATTGTTTCGTTTTCACCGCGATACCGGTCGGCGCCGCGAGCGTCGATTAGCTGGTAAGTGGTAGGCTGTTGCATGATATCCTCTGCGGATATTAACCAATCCTTCATTGGCCCTAGGGTCACATTGCCTCTCAACGGCGTTTCCGTATCCGACGTCACGGGGGCTTTGTGGTGTAGCCACTGCTGCCAGCCGCCATCTAGCACCGATACAGCGTCAAAACCACACCAACGCATTAACCACCAGAGTCGCACAGCAAAGGCGCCGCCTGAGCTGTCATAGCAGACTACGCGGCTTTCTTGGTTGACACCCCATTGTCTCAGGCGCATCTGAAAATGGGTGAGATCGGGTAGGGGATGTCTTCCTGTAAGGCCGGCAACCACTGCCGACGACAGATCTGCGTTGAGGTCAGCATATTGTGCCTTGGGAATATGTGACATCTGATAGGCCGTGTGGCCAGGATGCGCATCCTCAGGTCCGGCTACCAATTGAAAACGGCAGTCAATAATAACGATGTGTGGATCATCAAGCTGAGCGATTAAAGCGTCTACTGACATTAAAGGAGGCATGGTCGTTCCACACAGGCAAAAGGTGTTACTAGTGTGCCCAAAAAATGTCGTTGGGGAAAGTATGTGCTGAGAAATCAGTGCGGCAACCTGATGCGATACCGTTGCATCGGGTAGTGCGATCTAACGAAGTGGGGGTTGTGTCAATCAGGTAGCAGGGTTGTGTCAATCAGATAGCAGAGTTGAAAAAATTGGCTGGGGTGGTAGGACTCGAACCTACGAATGACGATACCAAAAACCGTTGCCTTACCACTTGGCCACACCCCAGTATTTTTTCGTTGACACCCATCGTTAGATGGTGGCTATGGCTGGACTTGAACCAGCGACCCCAGCATTATGAATGCTGTGCTCTAACCAGCTGAGCTACATAGCCTTCGATGCCAACGGGTGCGTATTATCGTGATTATTTTCTTTGTGTCAATGATTTATTTAAAAGAAATTATTGAAAGATCAATGGCTTATCGTTTTGCCTGTTAAACAATGCATGAAATACGGCTTTGTCACATTAAGGCCGATGGTCTGCATATCGGGTGAGCGCTGGGTTGGCTAGATGCCTGTGATTCGCTCAGACAGTTTTTGCCTGCTGTGGCAGATAAAAAGCTGAGACAATTCACCGCAAATCGAGCGTTCGCCCCATCCAATGATCTGGCTGCCCTAGGATGCGAATGCTGAGAGTTGCGCTCACCACTGATAGCTGTGCCTGTGCCTTCTGTGTGTCCGTGTCAATCAATGTGGCGCGAAAGTGGGGTAGTGGGTGGTTGTCGGTCAAATAATCGGTGAGAGCACCCACGCGGCTGTCAGGGCAATGCATTAGCAGCCAGTCCCGAAAGAGATCGGCGGTTAACCGATCTTTTAACGGGTAGTAGCACACAAACTCCATTACACATTGAATCTGAAGTGCAATACGTCGCCATCTTTCACGATATATTCTTTGCCTTCTAGGCGCCATTTACCGGCTTCTTTTGCGCCAGATTCGCCATTAAATTGAATAAAGTCGTTGTAGGCGATCGTCTCGGCACGGATGAAGCCCTTCTCGAAGTCTGTGTGGATCACAGCGGCCGCTTGCGGTGCAGTGGCGCCTTTTTTCACGGTCCATGCCCGAACTTCCTTAACACCCGCGGTGAAGTAAGTTTGTAAGCGTAGTAGGTCATAGCCGGCGCGAATAACGCGGTTTAGACCGGGTTCTTCCCAGCCCAGTTCCTGGAGAAACTCCATCTTTTCATCGGTTTCAAGTTCAGCAAGCTCGGATTCTAACTTGTTGCAAATGACAACGATCTCAGCACCTTCATCAGCCGCTAATTGTTTAACCTTGTCCAGATGCGGATTATTTTCAAAACCGTCTTCAGACACGTTGGCAATGTACATGGTGGGTTTGGTCGTCAATAGATGAAATTCTTTGTCTAGGGTGCGTAATTCGTCTTCAGAAAGACCCATAGAGCGAATTGGTAAAGCTTGATCAAGGTGCGGCTTGATCTTTTCAATCAAGTCGACCAGTCGTTTCGCTTCTTTGTCTTGGCCTTTTGCTTTTTTGACCAATTTTAACAGCTGCTTTTCAATGCTGTCTAAGTCAGCCAAGGCAAGCTCGGTGTTGATGACTTCAATGTCAGACAGTGGGTCGATTTTATTAGACACGTGTATGACATTGTCGTCGTCAAAGCACCGAACCACATGGGCGATCGCGTCAGTTTCACGAATGTTAGCCAAAAATTGGTTGCCCAGGCCTTCGCCTTTCGAGGCGCCAGCGACTAATCCAGCAATGTCGACGAATTCCATGGTGGTTGGAATGACTTTTTGTGGCTTAACAATGGCCGTCAATGCATCGAGGCGAGGATCGGGTACCGGCACGATGCCTGTATTTGGCTCAATGGTGCAAAAGGGAAAGTTTTGCGCATCAATACCAGCGTCCGTGAGTGCATTAAATAGGGTGGACTTACCGACATTGGGTAATCCGACGATGCCGCATTGAATGGCCATAACAATCTCCAGTGGTGTGCGGGTCAAAGCCCTGCACTATTTCAAGTAGTGTGTGCGTGTTAGCCAGCAGCCATCACGCCTTAAATTGATTAATGTGGGTCATCGCCTTATGCCAGTGCTCAGACATACCCTCGGTATAGCGCACAGATTCATCAATTGCCTTTTCGATAAGATCGCGTTCTGACACCGGTGGGCGTCCCAAAACAAAGGACACCACTTGTGATGCGTGGCCAGGGTGGCCGATGCCGATACGTAACCGTCGGAAATCGCGCTGATTGCCCATGCAAGAGATAATGTCACGTAGCCCATTATGCCCACCGTGGCCACCGCCTATTTTTAATTTGGCAGTTCCTGGTGGTAGGTCGAGCTCATCGTGAGCAACCAAAATGGCTGAGATATCAATTTTGTAAAAATGGGCGAGCGCTTGTACCGCCTGCCCACTGCGATTCATAAATGTCATAGGCTTTAGCAGCCATACATCCTGTTCTGCAATCCGGGCACGCGCGACCTCGGCACCCAGTTTCTTGTCCGCTGTAAAGCTGACATTGAGTTGGTGTGCCAATGCATCAACGTATTGAAAGCCGGCATTGTGGCGGGTGTGATCATATTCCGCGCCTGGGTTGCCAAGGCCAACAATTAATTGGATAGGGTCGTTCATGTTCTTTTCCATCTACTGTGGTATGCGTTATGCCGGATTGAAACGGTCATCCTTGCGCTATTGTCGCATGCCCTGCGGGTAGGTCAAAATGATTGTGCTGACATAAAAAAAGGCCCAACGGGCCTTTTTTTACTTGCGGGAGACTTACGCTTCAGTAGTAGCTTCGTCGTCACCAGCAGCATCATCTTGGTCTTCAACCTCGTCGCTAGTGCCCTTCTTGGCAATCGTAACAACCGCTTTGTCGTCGTCATGCTTCAGTGCAGTGAATTCAACGCCTTTAGGTGCAGCTAGGTCGGATAGGTGCAAAACAGCGCCCAATTCAACATTCTGCATGTCAACTTCGATGTACTCAGGTAGGTCAGACGCTTTACAGGTCACTTCTACTTCAGTCATGTTGTGTTGAACGATACCACCAAACAATTTCACAGATTCTGCTGTTTCTTCATTGAGGAAGTGCAGAGGAATGGTCTTGTGAAGAATGGTTGACTTGTTAACACGCTCAAAGTCAATGTGCATGATGATTGGCTTTGCAGGGTGACGTTGCATGTCCATAACAACGACGTCTTCTGCTTTGCCGTCGATCTCTAGGCTCAATATAGAAGCGTAGAATGCTTCATCCTGAGTCGCTTTCAGCAGTTCTTTATGCTGAAGAGAGATAGAGGCTGGTTTGCGGTTTTTAGCACCACCGTAAACGATAGCAGGAACAGCGCCAGTACGACGAAGGCGGCGGCTCGCACCCTTACCCAGGTCATTACGGGCTACAGCAATTAAGGTTATATCTGACATCTTGACTTACTCCAATATTTTAAAATGATGTACCAACAGTATCGCGACCAATATGTTGGCGCGATTTTAGGGGGCTAAACAGCCATTTCTAAAACCGCAAATGAGTCTAAAGTCGGTGAACATGCCACTAATTAGTGAAACATTGCACTGATTGACTCTTCGTTGCTTACGCGTCGGATTGATTCTGCAAGAATGCCCGAAATCGAAAGCTGGCGGATGTTATCACAGTTTTTAGCGTCTTCCGAGAGTGGAATCGTATCTGTCACAACAATTTCTATATCGGCGGCGTTAATACGCTCGATAGCAGGGCCAGAAAGTACCGGATGCGTTGCGTAAGCAACCACTTTCTTGGCGCCAAATTTGAGTAGCGCTTCTGCTGCTTGGCAGAGTGTGCCAGCGGTATCAACCATGTCGTCGACCAAAACACAGGTTTTGCCTTCTACGTCACCAATAATGTGCATGATTTCAGCTTGGTTAGCAGCTGGGCGACGCTTGTCGATAATGGCTAGGTCTTTGTTTAGCTTTTTAGCAATGGCGCGAGCACGGACTACGCCACCCACATCGGGGGAGACAACCATCATGTTTTCATAGTTTTGCTTTTCAATGTCTTCAAGCAAAATCGGAGAGCCGTAGATGTTGTCTACTGGAATTGAAAAGAAACCCTGGATCTGGTCTGCATGTAGGTCGACCGTTAAGATGCGATCGATGCCCACGACGGTTAGCATGTCCGCAATTACTTTGGCGGAGATTGGTACGCGTGCAGAACGCGGGCGACGGTCTTGTCTGGCGTATCCGAAGTAAGGTACCACGGCCGTAATGCGACCCGCTGATGAGCGGCGCAATGAGTCAGCCAATAAAATCAGTTCCATCAGGTTGTCGTTGGTGGGTTGGCAAGTTGATTGTATGATGAATACGTCAGCACCACGGACGTTCTCATTCAATTCAACGGCGATTTCACCATCGCTAAATTTTCCACAGGCTGCTTCCCCTAATTGCAGACCCAATTTACCAGCGACTTTTTCAGCTAGTTCTGGATTGGCATTTCCTGTAAAAATCATCATCTTCGACATCTGAGTTACCCTATTGGTTGTGGTTTCAAGTCGTTACTGTGTGGTCGTGATTTTGCGAATTTGTGCCTGCAGCGGAGAGTCATTTACGCCCTGCGCTACAAAGCCGGTAAAGGTGTTTGGCATGGTGTCGAGTAGTCGCTCAGCAGCTTCTTGGCTGTCGAACGTACCAAATATACAGGACCCAGTACCGGTTAATTTAGCTGTTACATGCTGATTCAGCCAATTAAGTGCCTGATCGACGGCTGGATATGCCTGCCTAACGACGCTTTCGCAGTCGTTGTGTCCTTCACCAGTCAGTGCGGTGGGTATTGTCGTGATCGGAGTATTCCGTGTCAAATCAGGATGGGAAAAAATGAGGCCAGTGTTTACCAATACTTGTGGGAAAATGACCAGAAACCAGTCGTTTGGGAGGCTAACTGGGGTGAGCTGTTCGCCAACCCCTTCGGCCCATGCGCTGTGACCCTGAATAAACACGGGAACATCTGCGCCTAGTGACAGTCCCATTTCGCAGAGTTTTTCAGTGCTTAAACCCGTTTTCCATAAGGCATTGAGGCCGACCAATGTGGTCGCCGCATTTGAGCTTCCGCCACCCAAACCACCGCCCATCGGTAACAATTTAGTTACACCGATGGTCGCACCTTTTTTGCATTTAGTGGCGTCTTGTAGCATTCGGGCAGCACGAATAATGAGGTTGTCTTCTGCTGGTACACCTGCAAACTCTGTTTCAAGTTGAATTTGTCCAGTGTTGTTGGTTGTGATGTGCAGGGTATCCCCATAGTTCAATAACTGAAATAAGGTTTGGAGTTCATGGTAGCCATCGGGTTTTCTACCGACGATGTGTAGCATAAGGTTGAGTTTTGCTGGGGATTGTAGATCCCAGGTGGTGGATAATGTGGTCATGGTGTTGGCTCAAGATCCCAAGACTTAATGATGATTTTGGCAGTGGTGTCGCCGCGTGACAGGCTGAATTTCCTAGGCATTGGTGGTTCCGTGGGCGAATAGTCAGCATACTGTACTGTCCAGCCCAATTGGTTCAATTCGGCAATGAGGCCTTGAGTCCCCAACGCTATGGTGGCCGGTTGACGGGGTTCAGGTACGCCCCTGATCCAATATTGCAGTGCATTCAATGGGAGCTGAATGCTGTGGTTTTCGGCTATCAGGGTTTGTAGATCAGGAGCCGTGATAACCTGATTGCCGTCGTCTAATCTGGCTTGGGTGGCGTCACCTGTAATAAGCACGGCACCCTGTCCCAATGGGCCGAACAAATGGATCTCGTAAGCATTGTCCCACTGGTGCCATAGGATATTGAAGCTGGTTGATGACTCGCCTTGGCGTGCACCAGCTTTGCCTTCTGCGGACCATTGGGCAATGCCCAGTACGGAGTCACGGTGGCTAGCCCAATGAACATCTTCGGTAATACCCTGATTGGGGATGCTGGCACATCCTGTGAGTAGTAAAACCAGTAAGAATAAGAGGGCTCGCATGGGATTATTGTCCTAAAAGCCGGGAGCGGGTATCTAAGATAATGTCGCTACCCGGTGAGTGTTCAAGCCCCTTAAGCCATACTGCTTCTGCTGCATCACGTTGCCCTGTAACCCACAGTACTTCTCCTAGGTGGGCAGCAATTTCATGGTTGTTGGTTTGCTCAAAAGCCGCCGATAAGTGGGTGATAGCGGCATCGTAATCCCCCAGCCGGTAATGAATCCATCCGAGACTGTCGATAATGGCTGGATCTGAGGAATCAATTGTATAGGCCCGTTGAATGAGGTCCCATGCGCGGTCAAGGTCTTGGTTGTTGTTGGCTAGGGTGTAACCAAGTGCGTTAAGTGCCAACACGTGGTCAGGATCCTGCGCGATAATCGCTTCAAACTCCACGAGGGCAGCGGCTTTTTGTTGCATGGTATCCAGGGTAATGGCGCGGGCATACCGCAAGGATGTGCTGCGCTCGTCGACCAACAAACCAGCATCCAAGGCAGCCAGGGCGCCTGTAAAGTCGCCCAATCCGCTTAAGAGGCGAGCGTGTTCTCGATAGATGATCGTTTCCTCGGGATAACGCTGCCGCAATGCCAGTAGCTCGTTCAGTGCGCTTTCGGTGTCGAATTCTCTTGCAAGGGTACTAATAAGCCCTGATAGCGCGGGTTCAAAATAATCAGATGGCTTTACCTGACGGAAGTAGGATACAGCAGAATCGAATCGACCATCATCAAATGCAATGGTGCCAAGGAAGAAGGTGGCTTCGTTCATTGCCGGTTGAAACTTCAATAAGTTTTCATACAGCCGCCGCGCACTTTCAGTTTCGCCGGCCTCAAGCGCCATGCGCGCATATAACGAGAGGACCGGATGGTCATCGGGTTGGAGGCGATGATAGCTTTCAAGAGTAGGCAACGCTTGTTCTGGCAGTCGGGCCATACTCAGGTAGCGCGCATATTGGACAACCAAGCGGCGGTTGTTCGGAAACTGTTTTAGCGCTTTTTTTGTGGCTGTTGCTGCTGCTTTGGGACCTGATAATTGCATCTCGGTGCGGGCCAATAGCGTCTGTGCGCCGATGGAATTCTGAATCTTAATGCTGGTGTGTAGGGTGTTTTTGGCTTCCTCTAGGCGTTTCATCTCTAAGAGCCACTGCCCATAGACCAGGTGCAATCCAGCATTGTTGGGTTCGCCTGCTAATAGCCGAATAAAGAGGGCTTCGAGCGCGAGAGGGTCACTGCCACGCGGCTGGACTGGATCAAAAAGGGTTTCAACAGGAAAGTCGGGATCGAGGCGCAGCAGGGTCAATAGTGGTTCGTCGACTAATTCAAAGTGACTCATCTGATAGAGGCTGGTAGCTAATGCGAGGTGCACCATGGGATTGTTGGGTTCCGCCGCCAGCCAGATTTCTGCGGCGTTGGCCATATCTGGATAATCTCCGATGCCTTCCGCCAAATAGACCACGCGTTGGGCGACGCCACTATCCGGTTGGTCGTCGAGCAATTTCAGATACATGGCTAACGCCAATTCGGTATTGTCTGCTGCCAAAGCCATTTCCGCTGCCAAAATATTGAAAAATGACTGGCCGTCAAGAGGCGCTTTGGATCTTACTGCTGGGACCCCGTTTGGTTCAATGCTTGCTGCTTCAGCGGTGGATGCTAATGGTGATGTGACGGTTGGCGTTGTGATTTGGTTGGCACAGCCAACCAATAGCAGTGGTAGCGTTACCGCCGTCAACAGGCGTCCCGTGGTACTTATCAGCCGATCTCTGCCCATGATCCATTGTTTCAAAACGCGCAATCTCCTGTGTGCCCTTGAACGGGGCTGGTAACCCATGTGGTCCCCTATGCTGGGGATTAGCGTTCAACGAATATGTTCTGTTCTCTATACAGTGGGCATATTTTGCAGGAAATAGACCCGTAAAAACAGCACCGTTCGGTCGATTGTTGTAAAGATTGAGTGATAAAAAAGAAACCGAACCGTTGGCATTCGTGACAGGGAGGGCTGTTCGTGGCCAATACGGAAACAGATTTGCGTAATGGCTCAGAGTTTCGTGGCTTAAACGATTGAGGTCATTCCAATTAGGCTGCCTATTTGTGTACAATAGCCAGCGTTGAAAATTGACCTAAAAGTAAATCGAATCTGGCTCTTATATGGCATTGCTTGTACTAGGAATAAACCATCGAACGGCATCAGTAGATGTTCGTGAAAAGGTGGCTTTTGCACCTGAAGAACTGAATACAGCCCACAAGCATGTTGTGATGCTTCCTGATATTTCGGAAGCCGTCATTGTGTCTACCTGCAATCGCAGTGAAATCTATTGCAACCTCGATCGTGAAATTGTCAATGATGTCGAGGCGCGTGCTATTGCGACCGGTGCTATTCTGCAATGGTTAGCCGATTTCCATAATGTCGATGTTGAATCCCTGCGATCATCAGCCTATCAATACCTTGATCTTGAAGCGGTCTCCCATTTGGCACGCGTTGCGAGTGGTCTCGATTCATTGGTATTGGGCGAACCCCAAATTTTAGGGCAACTTAAAAGTGCCTATGCCGTGGCCATCGAAAGTGAGACGACAGGCCAGCATTTAAATCGCCTGTTTCAGCACAGTTTTGCGGTGGCAAAAGAAGTGCGGACCCAAACCGCCATCGGTGAAAATGCCGTGTCTGTTGCCTATGCGGCTGTAAGCCTCAGTACCCATATTTTTGACGACCTGAGTCATTGTACTGCATTGTTGATCGGTGCCGGTGAAACCATAGACTTGGTCGCGCGTCATCTGAGAGACAAGGGCATCAAGAAGGTCATCGTAGCCAACCGCACCCTGGCCCGTGCAGAAGCGTTAGCGCGCGAATTTAATGCAGAAGCGGTGATGTTGGCTGATATTCCTGACTGCCTATATCGAGCCGACATCGTCATATCCTCGACCGCCAGCCAATTGCCTATTTTAGGAAAGGGTGTGGTTGAGGACGCATTGAAGCGCCGAAAACGCCGCCCCATGTTTATGGTCGATATCGCAGTGCCTCGCGATATTGAAGAACAGGTGGGTCAGCTGGCAGACGTTTATCTCTATACGGTCGATGACCTCAAAGAAGTTATTGTAGAAAATATCAAATCTCGTGAAGCGGCAGCTGTTGAAGCGCAAGACATCGTACTGCAGCAAACACTGAGATATGAAGAATTACTGAAGTCGCTAAATGCTGTGGATACCATCAAGCAGTTTCGCGATCAAATCGAACAGCTTAAAAAAGCCGAACTCAAAAAAGCCATGAAGAAACTGGCAAAGGGCGACGACCCTGAGCAAGTGATGCAGCAATTGGCGAGCGGGTTGGCCAATAAGTTTGCCCATAAGCCGACTTCTTTTGCAAAGAAGGCCGTGACTGAAGGCCGCATTCAAGCGCTGAATTGGATTAATGACATCTTCTCACTGGATGACCGCACCAAATGAAATCCTCCATCCTATTTAAATTAGACGGCCTGCAAGATCGTTTTAACGAATTGTCTGGGTTGTTGTCTCAAGCAGAGATTATTACCGATCAAGACAAGTTTCGGCGCTATTCTCAAGAGTACTCAGAACTTGAACCGGTTATGTCGACCTATGCGGCCTATCGCAGCCTGTTAGCCAATCGTGAAGAAGCGGTGGTGCTGACCCAGGATGATGACGCGGACATGCGGGAAATGGGCCAAGAGGAATTGGCTGAGATTGACGCGCAGTTGCCTCAAGCAGAGCAAGAACTTCAAACCCTATTGCTGCCAAAAGACGCTGATGATGACCGCAACGTCTGGCTCGAAGTACGTGCTGGCACTGGTGGCGATGAAGCGGCATTATTTGCCGGCGATCTGTTTCGCATGTATTCAAAATACGCAGAGAAGCAGCGTTGGCAACTAGAAGTCGTGTCGGCCAATATCGGCGAACATGGTGGTTATAAAGAGATCATCTGCCGCATTGCTGGCCAGCAAGTGTATTCCAGACTGAAATTTGAAAGTGGCGCGCATCGGGTGCAACGTGTGCCAGCAACCGAATCGCAGGGGCGTGTGCACACCTCTGCCTGTACGGTCGCGGTGATGCCTGAAGCCGACGAGTTGGATGAAGTGGCGATTGATAAGAACGTCCTGCGCATCGACACCTTTCGAGCATCGGGCGCCGGTGGTCAGCACGTGAATAAAACCGATTCTGCTATCCGTATCACCCACCTACCGACCGGCATGGTGGTTGAATGCCAAGACGAACGTTCACAGCACAAAAACAAGGCGCGAGCACTGTCATTGTTGGCTGCGAAATTAAAAAGTAGTCAAGAAGAAGCCCATGCAAAAGAGCAGGCCGCTCAACGAAAAAGTTTGGTGGGCAGCGGTGACCGTTCAGAACGCATTCGTACCTATAACTATCCGCAGAGTCGCGTCACGGATCACCGCATCAATTTGACGTTATACAAACTTCAAGAAATTACCGATGGTGACCTATTTCATCTCATCGATCCGCTTAGGCAAGAATACCAAGCAGAGCAGTTGGCGGCGCTGAACGACGTATCATGAACACCCTGGCGGCGCTTTTGCAGTGGGGAGTCACTGTGCTGACTTCGTCTGAAAAGGCGCAGCTGTCAGCCGACGAGGCCCACACAGATGCTCAGGTTTTGTTGTGTTTTGCCCTCCAAAAGAACCGTGCCTTTTTGTATGCTTTTCCTGAAACCGAAGCGACCCAGCAGCAGATAGTGGCTTTCCGAGCGGCCATTATGGACAGAGCTGAAGGCACGCCTGTTGCCTACATTCAGGGTGAGCGCGAGTTCTGGTCATTACCGCTACTCTGTGATGCCAGTACGCTCATTCCGCGGCCAGACACCGAATGTCTGGTAGAGCGCGTTTTAGAGATCATGCCACAGGACACTGAAGTCCGCGTTGTAGATTTGGGTACAGGTACCGGTGCCATTGCATTGGCCCTCGCAAGTGAACGCCCTCTGTGGCAGGTAATAGGTATCGACTACAGTGCTTCTGCAGTCCGATTAGCGAACAGCAACGCCGAAAAAAACGCGCTGCATGCGACCTTTCAACAGGGTGATTGGTTATCAGGTTTCGCTGTAAACAGCCTTGACCTCATTGTGTCTAACCCTCCCTATATCGCCGATGATGATCCGCACCTAACGCAAGGTGATGTGCGCTTCGAGCCTTTGACTGCGTTGGTTGCTTCGGATCAGGGCTTCCAAGATTTCAAGACCATCTCTGAACAGGCGTTGTTATGCTTGGTTCCTGGCGGCTATTTATTTTTCGAGCACGGTTTTGACCAACAGCCAAGGCTGATGGCACACTTGCGCGATCAAGGTTTTATTAACGTCACAGGGTATAACGATTATGGCGGACAGCCCCGTATCGTGTCTGCAATGCGTCCCTAGACAACGGCAGTACACCTTCCACCACAGCGCGAACGGATGTTCGCAACACAGGAAAGCGACATGACATCGGCTACTTCACTGTCTCCATGGTCAAAAAATCCACGGGCGTTATTGCTATTGATGTCATTTGCCATGCCAATCGCATTTTCTACTTGGATGGCATTGCTCAATAACTTTGCGATCGAAGTGGCGCAGTTCACGGGGCGCGAAATTGGTATTCTCCAAAGCCTGCGCGAGATCCCTGGGTTTTTGGCCTTTACTGCCGTGTTTGTGTTGTTGATCCTAAAAGAGCAGGTGTTCGCCTATTTGAGTCTGTTGGTTCTGGGCTTAGGTGTCGCCTTGACTGGTTTTTTCCCAACAGTTTATGGTCTGTATTTCACCACCGTGATTATGTCCATCGGCTTTCATTATTTTGAAACCATGAACCAGTCACTGACTTTGCAATGGATAGATAAGGCGGAAACGCCCGGTTTCTTAGGCAAAATGATGTCCTATAAATCCGCCGCAGCGATCATTTCTTTTGGTGGCATCTGGTTGATGGTAGAGCACTTACAGGTGCCCTATGTCTGGATTTATGCGCTATTTGGTGGTTCTGTCGCTGGCATCGTCATCTATGCATGGTTGACCTTTCCACAATTTGAGCAACCCGTGGTACAGCATAAAAAACTGCTCATGCGACGTCGCTATTGGTTATTTTATGCGCTGACTTTTTTAAGCGGTGCGCGGCGACAAATATTTGTGGTCTTTGCTGGCTTTTTGCTGGTTGAGAAGTTTGGATATAGCGCTGGAGAAATTGCGTTGCTGTATCTGGTCAACCACTTTATCAATTTGTTGTTCGCTGCCAAAATTGGTCGGTGGATTGGTCGAATCGGAGAACGTAGGGCGCTGGCCGTTGAATATGTCGGCTTGATTGTGATTTTCCTGAGCTACAGTGTCGTCACCAGCCACTATGTCGCATCGGTACTGTATATCGCTGACCACTTGTTCTTTGCCATGGCGATTGCCATTAAAACTTACTTTCAGAAGATTGCGGATCCCAAGGATATGGCGTCGACAGCAGGTGTCAGTTTTACCATTAACCATATCGCTGCCGTCGTCTTGCCCGCTGCTCTTGGGTTGGTGTGGTTGATTCAGCCAGGCGCAGTTTTTGTTGTGGGTGCGGGTATTGCCGTATTGTCACTGATATTGTCACGGTTGATTCCGCAACACCCTGCTGAGGGTAATGAGACACGCCAGATCGGCACTCAGGCATAGCCCTGTTCGATTTAGGCCTGCGATTGCAACAGGCCTAACAGTGAATTAGGCCGAAACGATGTCAAAAGAGTGCGTAATCTCAACGCCGCCGGCTTCTAGCATTAAAGATGCAGAGCAATACTTTTCCGCCGATAGTGATACAGCACGCGCGACCTGTGTTGGGTTCAGATTGTCTCCAGACACAGTAAAATGTACATGAATCTTGGTAAACACTGACGGCACTGTGTCTGCTCGTTCGGCAGTTAATGTGGCGTCGCAGTGTGTAACCGCTTGGCGCGACTTTTTCAAAATAGTCACCACATCAAAGGCGGTGCATCCGCCAAGCCCCATCAATACCAGCTCCATTGGGCGGCAGCCCTTGTTTTCACCACCTAAATGGTCAGGGCCATCCAGCAGTACCTCATGGCCTGTTTCCGATTTCGCTGCAAAATGTACGTTTCCACGCCATTCGATGGTTGCTTGCATAGTATCTCCTAAGATTTGCTTGTATAGTCTAGTCATATTGACACGGACGCTCGCTATCATAACCTCTTGTGTCGAGGCGAGCCAACGCATTTAATGTCCGTCGGTGTCTAACAAAAGGTGCCAAAAGTGAATGGTTGCGCTAAATTTAATCTGACAAATTGCTGTCCAAAGAGGGCACGATGAGACGCTTATGAATTACCCATTGAACCAACAGATTGAAACAAAGCATCTGGACTATTTTTTATCACAATGCCATCGCCGCCGATACCCAGCAAAAACCACTTTGATTTTTGCCGGTGATAAAAGCGATTCACTTTTCTATGTCATTCGTGGCACGGTCACAGTGGTCATCGAAGATGAGGACGGGCATGAAATGATCATGGCCTATTTGAACCAGGGCGATTTCTTCGGCGAGATGGGTTTGTTTGATCACATGGATAAGCGTTCTGCGTGGGTGAAGACCCGTACCGAATGCGAAGTGGCAGAAATTAGCTATACCAAATTCCGCGAAATCGCTAAAGAAGATCCCGCGATGCTGTATTTTATTGGTGAGCAGATGGCGAGCCGATTGCGAGCAACGACACGGAAGGTAGGCGATTTGGCGTTTTTGGACGTTACTGGACGCGTGGCGCGTACCCTGTTAGATCTCACCCGCCAGCCTGACGCGATGTCCCATCCAGATGGAATGCAAATTAAAATTACCCGCCAAGAGATAGGCCGTATCGTGGGCTGTTCCCGTGAAATGGTAGGTCGGGTATTGAAATCACTTGAAGAACAAGGTCTGGTGTCTGTGAAGGGCAAAACCATGGTGATATTTGGCACCCGAGGAAAATCGGGTCTGGTCGAAGACTCTATTCTGTAGGAATCAGGTCTGGACGAGCACAAAAAAGCCCATCATTGATGGGCATTTTTTTTGTGTCTGGATTCAGGCTAGGTGCAGCTCTTGACTGCCGAGGCGATCAGAATGAGGCCGATCAAAATCATAAACCATTTGCCCATTCGCCCTTGTTGTTCAGCAGATAGTTTGATCGGGTTTCTTTCTGAGAAGAACACCAATACCACCAATCCGAGCAGTAACAACAACAGTATCTTCATTAAATCTGGCATGTGTTTATCCCTTGTTGAAAAACAATTGTTGTAACTTCGTGCCTGGATCATCGGCAATCATAAATGCCTCTCCGACCAAATAGCCATAAATGCCATGATGGGTCATCAATTCGACATGGGCGGGCTCCAAAATACCACTTTCTGTGATGAGTGTGACGTCTTTGCTGACTTCTTTCATCAATGCCAGTGTGGTGTTGAGACTCACGGAGAAAGTATGCAGATCGCGGTTGTTAATGCCAATCAGGTGGTGGTTCAGCGGCAAAACGCGGTGGAGCTCTTCTGCATTATGGACTTCAATGAGCACATCCATCCCAAGGCTAACGGACAGCTGATAAAGTTCCTTCAATTTGGTATCTGACAACGCAGCGGCAATCAGCAGAATAGCGTCGGCACCCAGCGCGCGTGACTCGATAATTTGATAGGCATCGACCATGAAATCTTTGCGAATGACCGGCACCGAGGTGGCTGCTCTCGCCGCTGTCAGGTCGGCTTCACTTCCCTGAAAGAAATCGGCATCGGTCAGTACCGATAAGCAGGTTGCCCCACCCGTGGTATAGCTCTTGGCAATAGATGCTGGATGAAAATTGGGTCGCAATATGCCTTTACTCGGCGAAGCCCGTTTGATTTCAGCGATCACCGCTGGTTGTTTTTTGCCGACTTGCTTTGCCAACGCGGCAGCAAAACCGCGTGGAGGCGCCACCAAGCCAAATTGCTTTTCTAGGACTTTTGAGGGGCTAATCAACCTGCGTTCGGCAACTTCTTCGTGCTTACGGGCAATGATTTTTCTTAAAATGGTCGGGGTATTAGGGTCTATCATGATCGGTTATTCTCGATGGCTTGGGTGTAAGCGACGAAGTCTTGATACTTTTTATGTGCTGCGCCGTTGTCAATGAGCAATCGCGCACGGGCAATGCCGGCTGCTAAGGTGCTAGTAATATCTGCCGCGTAGATGGCTGCCCCAGCATTTAGCACCATGATGTCGCGCGCCTTGTCCCATGGGTCACCGGCTTTTCCAGTCAATGCGCCTTCAATCAGGTCTAGGCTTGCGCTCGCATCAGTCACCTGTAGCCCTGCTAAATTCTGCCGTGCCACTCCAAATTGCTCTGGCGTGATGGTGTATTGCGTAATGTTGCCGTTTTTTAACTCGGTAACTGATGTGTCTGCCGCAATACTAATTTCATCCAGATGGTCATCTGAATGCACCAACAATACGTGCTGAGAGCCCAAGTTTTGCAGTACGCCTGCCATCAGTAGCGCCACATCGGCAGAAAAAAGGCCGATGACCTGATGGGTGACATTGGCTGGGTTGGTCATAGGACCCAGCAAATTAAATAGGGTGCGGGTCTTCAGCTCCTGGCGGGCGCCTACCGCATGTCGCATAGCGCTGTGGTGGGATTTTGCAAACATAAATCCCAATCCGACAGTTTCTACGCTGTGCTTTACTTCATCTGGGGTGAGCGTCAAAGGCACACCTGCAGCCTCTAGCACGTCAGCACTGCCGCTATTAGAGGATGCACTGCGGTTTCCATGCTTGGCTACATGAGCACCAGACGCGGCCACGATAAAGGACGCGGCGGTCGATACGTTGAAGAGACTGGCGCCATCACCACCCGTGCCGCAAGTGTCGACAAGGTGGGGGAGGTCGAGGTGAACCGGCGTCGACAATGCCCGCATGACCGTGACAGCAGCGGTAACTTCATCGACCGTTTCGCCTTTCATGCGCATGGCCATCAGAAAACCACCGATTTGGGCATCAGTCGCCTGACCTTCCATAATCTGACGCATTACCTCAGTCATTTGTTGGCGGCTCAGATCAACCCGATCAACCACCAATCCGATTGCTTGGGGTAATGTCATCATAGCAATTTATCTCTTTTTATTAGGGTTTAAAAAACACAATATCGGGCTAACCGAGGCACCTATTGTGCCGACCACGTTGCCTTTCATCAAGTTGAGCCCCGCACCAGATCGGCCACAAGCCGAACCTAGACATCAGGGTGTGTGTTTTTGGCTACATTAGGCAATGGCAAGGCGATTGGCGACAAGAAACTGACGCAGCATGTCATGGCCGAATTCGGTCAATATAGATTCAGGATGAAATTGAATGCCTTCAACAGCCAAATGCTTATGCCGTACCCCCATAATCGTGCCAGGGGAACCTGCCACATCATCTACCCAGGCTGTCACTTCAAGGCTTTCTGGCAATGTCTGGGGATCAATGACAAGCGAATGATAACGCGTTGCTTGAAAACCTTGTGGGAGGCCTGCAAATACACCGGTGTCGTGGTGAGAGATTGCCGAGGTTTTGCCGTGCATAATCTTTGGCGCTCGAATAATGTCACCACCATAAACCTGACCAATACATTGATGACCGAGACATATCCCCAGTAGTGGAATCTTGCCCGCAAAGGCTCTGATGGCGTCCATGCTGATGCCGGCTTCATTGGGAGAGCAGGGTCCGGGGGAAATCACAATCTGGTCTGGTGCCATGTTTTTAATGTCATCAACAGTGACCTGATCATTACGTACTACCTCTACCTCGGCGCCCAATTCGGCAAAATATTGCACCAAGTTATAGGTAAAGGAGTCATAGTTGTCGATCATCAGCAGCATGGTGCGTACATCCTTTGGAGCTTTATATAACCGTTGGTAAAGGTGTTCATGGTTGTGCAGGTGGCGTTGCCACGTTGCGCAATGCCATCAGCGCCATCATGGCTTGATAATAGAAATACCCATAGAGCAGTGAGAATAGTGAGTTCTCTAAGGTGCCCGCCAAAAACAATAGGGCAGTGTCAGCGAGAAAATAGCCAAACAAAGCGATGCCGGCCCAGAGTAATCGTTTATAAACGCCGACACTAAGCAATAACACTATCACAATGTCGAGACCTGACCACAGCAGCGATGCCGTTGTGTCAGGCTGGAATCGGTACAGCGCCATCGCGCTCACCAAGGCTGACATTCCGCCTGCAACCCAGCCCAATTGTACCTTGCGTTGCCACGCATCTGCAGGCTGCTCCAGAGACAATGATGGGGATCCGTTTGTCGTGCTTTTGTCGGTCGGTTCTTGGTTTGCCATGTCGGCGAATGTCCTTAAAATCTGAAAACGAAATTGCTGTAAATTGTACCCGACCCCAAAACGATAAGCAGCCAAATAAACCGTTCTTGTTGGTGTTACCCTAACTTTTAAACTGTTTTTTAAGAAATAGGTGCTCAAAACGGCCTAAACCAGTCAGTAAGATGGCGCCAATGAGCGATAGCACCAGGATAAACGGCCAGACATAATGAATGCCCCAGGTGCCGATAAATTGTCCCATGAGAATGGGACTCAATGACCAACTCATGCCCACGATGAGGGGTAATACCGAATTGATCCTGCCACGGTGGCTGCGGGGAGAGTGCGAGGCAATGTACACCTCGTGGTTAGTGACCGACAATATCTCACCCGTCGTCCATATCAATGTAGACACCACAAACCATTCAAAACCCGCGATCCAATAAATCATGCCAAAACCAATCGCATAAAGAATACCAGCAATGGCGACGTTATAGATGGCGTGAATCTGCTTGGTATAGGCAATGACAAATGGCGTGGCAACCAACACAAAGGCAGCATTGATGGACATGGTCCAGCCATATAAGACCGGTCCCCGGTCGCCAAACAACTCTGCAAAATACAGGGGCAATGAAAAGAACAGTTGGGCATAGCTAAAGGCCAAAAATAACTGGGCGAGGGTAAAAATAATGAGATTGGGCCGCTTACGGAGCACGGGCCATAATGGGCCTGATTCAGATTCCTCTAGCTGATCCGAACCATCTGTTGCTTGTTGGGGTAGTCCCTCTTTGACGAGAAAGACAATGAGAATGATGGCGACGAATGTGGTGAGACCGTCCCCCCAAAACATCCAGTCAGCATGGTTGAGGAATAACATACCTGCGATTAGGGGGCCGACTGCAACACCTAGATTGTGGCCTAGGTAACTCAAACTAAAAACGGCCTTGCGGATATCAGGCGTTGCAATATCAGTGAGCATGGCTTTATAGGCAGGATCAAAGGCGCCCAAACAGGTAAAGGCGATAAAAATGAGGGGCAGGATATAGGGTGAATCAGCGAAAAAACCACAGGTAAAAAGTGCCAAGGCTGCGATAAATTCAGCCACGACCATCACGGGTTTTCGACCAAAGGTGTCAGCCAGTTTGCCACCAATTAATGAGCCGGGAATATAGCTGACGGATGACAAGAAGACGATGATGCCGGTATTCTGAACACTAAACCCCATTTTTTGTGTCAAGATCAATGTCAGCATGGGAAAAATAAAGCTGCCTGCAGACGCGATGGCGCGCGCTATTGACAGGATATAGATGGCACGGGGCAACCCGGCATACAGTGATAATGTTGAAGCCATGGGGATCACGACAGAATCCTTACAATTGAGCGGTTATGGTCGGATGGTATTCATAGAGTGATACCCTAAAATCGCGGTATTCTGACCTGTGGCGTCGCGCAGTGCAACAGGTGCAAACGCAATCCCCGCTAGCCGTGGCTATGATAAACGCACAGTTAGGCTGATCAATTCGCAAGAGGTAACCGCATGAACAAGATTGTCAAAGCGACTGAAAACGAGGTATCAGAACTAGCACCACTTTTTGATGCGTATCGCCAGTTTTATGGATTTGCAGCAGACCTAACATTGGCGGAACAGTTTCTTACCGATCGATTGCGCCATGAAGACTCTGTGGTCTGGTTGGCATACGACCGAACAGGTACTCCAATTGGATTTACGCAGATGTACCCAAGCTTTTCGTCAACACTGGCGGGAAAGGTTTGGATTCTGTATGACCTGTTTGTCAGTGAAGCCGGCCGCCAGCAGGGCATCGGACGACAACTGATGGAAACGGCCATTTTTTGGGCGCGATCGACGGATGCTGTAGAGGTTAGCTTGGCCACAGCGACCGACAACTTTGCGGCACAACGCCTGTATGTTGCATTAGGCTTTCAAAAAGACACGGACTTCTGGGTATATAGCCTAGACCCGCGGTAAAGCGGGCAAGGTTATAACTCGTCAGATGTCGCCAAATAGGCTGCGCGAAACAGCGCACGCGCTTTGTTCATGGTTTCCTTCCACTCTAAGCGCGGTACAGAATCGGCCACAACCCCTGCGCCAGCCTGAACATAGACTTTTTCGTTAGCAATAACGGCGGTGCGAATGGCAATGGCCAAATCCATATTGCCACTGAAACTTAAATACCCAATGGCGCCGCCATAGATGCCCCGTTTTACCGGTTCAAATTGGTCTAGCAACTCCATTGCTCTTATTTTGGGTGCGCCGCTGAGTGTCCCTGCTGGATGGGTTGCTCTGAGAACGTCGATGGCGTCTAAACCCGGGGTCAACTGCCCCGTGACGTTAGATACCATGTGCATCACGTGAGAATAGCGTTCGACTACCATTTGGTCGGTCACCTTGACAGAACCGGTTTGGCTGACCCGACCGCAGTCGTTTCTGCCCAAATCGATCAGCATTAAATGCTCTGCCAGCTCTTTAGGATCAGACAGTAACTCTTGTTCCATGTTCAAGTCTTCTTGCTCGGTTTTCCCCCGGTGCCTTGTGCCAGCAATCGGACGCACCGTCACTTCATTTTCTTCTAATCGGGCCAAAATTTCGGGAGAGGAACCGACAATGTGATGGTCCCCCAAATTCAAGAAATACATATAGGGAGAGGGATTCAGACTCCTTAATGCCCGGTACAAATTGATTGGTGGTGCTGTGAACGGTGCAGACATTCGTTGAGAAATAACGGCCTGCATAATGTCGCCGGAAAAAATGTAATCGCGCATTTTTTCAACATCATGTAGAAACTGGGCCTCACCATAGTGGGACACAAAATCACTTTCTTGGAGTGGGGTGTCAACCTGGTTGCTCAGGTTCGGTAAAGCATTCTGGCGTAATTCGCTGGTAAGACTGTCCAAGCGCAACTGAGCCTGCTCCCATGCCTTATCCTGACTAGGGTCGATGTGTACAATAAAGATGATCTTGCCAGACAGGTTATCAAATACCACCAGTTCGTCGGACAGCATCAATAAAATATCGGGTAGACCCATGTCGTCCTCAGGGCAGCTATCCGCTAATTTTGGCTCAATATACCTGACCGTGTCGTAACCAAAATATCCCACCAGTCCACCATTAAATCGAGGCAGATTGGGTAGGTCCGCTGCTTGATAGCGTTTCTGGATGGCCGCAACTGTGGCTAATGGATCCGCCACGGTTTCGGTCGATACAACGGTCTCTACGCCCTGTGCGTCAATAGTAGACTCGATGACGTCGTAACCCATGACTTTGAATATGCGTCTGCAGGGTAAGCCGATAATGCTGTAACGACCCCATTTTTCGCCACCATGGACAGATTCCAGAAGATAACTATAGGGCGCGTCGGCCAACTTGAGGTAGCTGCTCAGAGGGGTATCAAAATCGGCGAGAACGGTTTTGGCGACAGGAATACGGGTAAAACCTTGAGCCACAAAAGCTTGATATTCTTCAAATGTCATCGTGGTATCCGAGGGGTTGTCCTAGTGAGGGTATAGGCCGTGTTTTTATTGCACATGAAAAGGACTATAAACAGGCCACGGCAGTCTTGCAAGCGACTGCCTGACCGCTATTGAGTGGCTAAAGTTGCTGTTTCAGTTGTTTTAGCAATGCCGCTGGTAAGTCACGAATCACCAAGGTCTCATCTTCAGGATGGAACTGGACATTTTTGCCTAAGGTTTCGTTGGTGAAACTGATCGACACTGCATTGTTTTTTCCACTAAAACGCACGTACTTTTTCAAACGGGCGCGATTCGGAATGAAGGCTTTTTCTAATTCGGGTTGTTCCCTTTGGATGAAGTCACCCAACTTGGCGTCAGAGCCGTTGTCGAGTTCGTCTGACAGTGTTTGGTACGACACAGCTTCTCCGGCCTGATCCTGTTGCAGACAATAGGTCACGGCATCTCTGCGATAGGCCGCGGCGTCGTCTTCAGGCAAGGTCTCTGTGAAGGCACTGACCACGGCAATAAAGTTTTCAGTATCGGCAAGGGTGTCTATTACTTCTACAAAGTCTACAAATTCAGTCAATAAATTCTGCTGGGCCTTGTCGCCAAATCCAAAACTAATGGTCAGGTTTTGCAGGCCAGGTTGATGCAGACCCTGTGGCGCATCGGCTTCAGGTAGCGCCAAGCACATTGCAAAGCCGAGACGTGACATATCCAGTAGCTTGCCCTCATTCAATGCCAGGCCCTGATCGACATATAAACCGGCTTTATGTTTGAGGTGAAACCACCACAGACGTTCATTGCCTGAGGCGCGCTCATGGACGAGCAACCAGTAGCCGTCACTTTCCATGTCCTGTTCAGTGAAGGTGGTTTGCAACGATGACATCACTTTTTGGCTGAGTTCAAGAAAGCCTATGTCTTTACGAATATAGCCTTCGGTCAGGGCTTTAAATGGCGAGGTGGCCTCTGATAATTGCCCGTATCGTTTGCTGCTGCGACCATAATATTGGCTGCGTGTTTCTTGAAAAAGATACTGTAGCTCTGCAGAATCGGGCAGCATGTCGGAAGACAAATGCAAATTGGGTGACAGATCGTTTAGTGTCAACTGGTGTACGATTGCATGCAAGATGGCCACGAAATAGCTCCTGTAAATGGGACGGGTTGCCTAGGAAATGATGGCGCCCCAAACAGCGACAACGCGGTGCACGGTTTAGGGCAACAAGGGGTTTCGCCTTGTCGTTAAGGCTCAAAATCTGCGATCGGTTTCTTCCTGATGACACCAAATCCGTCGGTGCTACCGATTTTTCGCTTTTGTTCTTTTTTGGCTTTGCCTTTCGCCTTGGCTTTTGCAGCGGCTTTGGTTTTGCTGGTTTTCACTGTTTTGCTTTTTTTACCAGCAGCTTTGCCAGAGGCTTTTACTTTTTTCGGCCCTTGATACTTTGGCTTTAGGGATTGAATCACCCGGTTTTCGGTTTTAATGCCCAGGTAGCGTTCGATGCTGGCCATGAGATTCCAGTCGCGTTCTGCAACGAAACTGATCGCTGTACCTGTTGCGCCTGCGCGACCTGTGCGTCCGATACGGTGCGTGTATTCATCGCCCGATCGCGGTACATCATAGTTGATGACCAAGTCCATGCCTTCAACATCCAAACCGCGTGCAGCCACGTCGGTTGCCACAACAATATCCAAGGCGTTTTTTCGGAAGGCCACCATGATGGCGTTTCGTCGGTCTTGTTGCTTCTCACCATGCAGTACGTCAACGCGCAATTTGTGAAACCGCAGCAACGCGCCCACACGTTCAGCGTGGTCACGGGTGTTGGTGAACACCAGCGCCTTTTTAAATACTTCCTGGTTCAGAAGCAACACCAACAAGCGGTCTTTGTGTTTAACATCATCGACCAAAAACCGTTGCTGGATAATGCTGGCTGCATCAACATCGTCCGTGGTGTTGATAACGGCAGGCTGTACCAGCAGATTGCGGGTGATGGCACCCAAACCGCGCGCATTTAATGTTGCTGAGAATAACCAAGTGTTGCGTGGTGTTGGGCAACGCCCGGTGATTTTATGAATGTCTTCAGTGAATCCCATGTCTAGCATGCGGTCCGCTTCATCCAAAATCAGATGGCTAATATCGTCCAATACAATCGATTGTCTTTCGAGGTGTTCAACCAGACGGCCTGGCGTACCAATAATGATTTCAGGATTCTTACGGGCCTTGGCTGCCTGCACTTTGAATTCTTCGCCACCGGTAATGGTCAAACACTTGATGGTGCTGAATTTGGCGAGGGCCTCACAGTTTGCTGCAACCTGTGCAGCCAGTTCACGTGTTGGCACCAAAATCAGGGCGCGCGTTTGCGTGTTAGGCTGTGGATTTTCAATAAATTCGTTTAACAGCGGTAGCAAGAAAGCAGCGGTTTTACCACTGCCTGTGCCAGCGCACACCTTGAGATCCTTGCCGCTCAACGCAACAGGAATGGTGGCTGTTTGCACCTCAGTTGGTACTGTCCACTCCAATTTTTCTACGGCTTTTAAAAGCGAAGCATGGAGGTTAAATGTTTCAAATGACATGGTGTTTTCCACTGTTACAATAATCGAACTTTAATCTTTTTACCCTTAATCGTTCCCGATGCCAAATGCTGTAACGCGGCTTTTGAAAAAGCACGCTGCACAGCGACATAGGACGTAAAAGGCAGAATGGTAATCTTTCCCAACGCGTCAGCGGGGATGTTGGACGTGCCAGTAATGGCCCCGACCACGTCGCCTGGGCGGATTTTTTGTTTCTTACCCGCGTCGATTGTTAGCATGACCATAGCAGGTTTGCTGACGGTATGTTGATCACGATTGGCATCGGGTAATGCTTCGCTAGACAACTTTTGTTGGGTATCGGCTGCAATCATGTCGAGTTTGAATTGTTCTGAATTGCCCACCAAACTAATCGCCTGTCCAGACTTTCCGGCACGACCGGTGCGGCCAATGCGGTGCACATAGTTTTCAGTTTGACGTGGTAGGTCAAAGTTGATCACCAATTCTAAATCGTCGATGTCGAGGCCACGCGCTGCAACATCGGTTGCAACCAGAATAGAGACACTTCGGCCAGAAAATCGAATCAGCGTTTGATCACGATCGCGTTGGTCCATGTCGCCTTGCAATGGCAATGCGGAATATCCCTGATCTCTTAACGCTTGCGTGACATCTTGAACCGTTTGGCGTGTGTTACAAAATATGACGGTGTGTTGTGGATTGTAATAGGCCAGTACCGATGACAGGTCATCCAATTTGGTTTTGGCAGTTGTGTCGAAGAAGCGCTGTACAATATTCGGCTTTGGCGCGTTGTCGATGATTTCGATGCGCTCTGCAGTCGGCAATAATTTCCGACACATTTTTTCTACGCCGTCAGGAAAGGTGGCCGAAAATAGCAAAGACTGCTGGTGTTTGCCGGTTGCGTCAATGATGGTATTGACGTCATCTAAAAATCCCATGTCGAGCATACGATCGGCTTCATCCAACACCAGTGTGCTGACGTGTGAAAAATCGACGGTCTTCTTTCGCAGGTGATCTAGAATACGACCTGGGGTGCCGACGACAATGTGGGCGCCAAATTCTAGCGAGCCAATTTGGGGGCCGATTGAGGTGCCACCACTCAGCGTGATGATTTTGATATTGGCTTTATACCGTGCAAGGCGGCGTAATTCATTGGCGACCTGTGTGGCCAATTCCCGCGTTGGACACAATACCAATCCCTGAATACCAAAATAGGATGGGTTGATTTTGTTAAGCATGGGCAACCCAAACGCTGCTGTTTTACCGGATCCTGTTTTGGCTTGGCCAATAACATCCTTTCCACTGAGTGAAATAGGCAGGCTTTCTGCTTGAATAGGGGTCATCTGTTTATAGCCCAAATCGTGCAAATTTTGCTGCATGGCTTCTGGGATATTCAGGGTGTCAAAAGAAAGAGTGGTCACGGCATGCCATCGGTAGTTGTTTGGGCGCGGAGTATAACAGATGTGCTTTGATGATATAGCCTAATTGGGTACGAAAAGTGAGCGATGGGCGTAATGCAAAGAGGCTTGGATAGACCAAGCCTCTTTGGGTATGAGCTGCTGTGAACTTGGCAGCAATCCAGACTGCTTACTCGGTGCAGACGACGTCATCCCAGTATTTGTTGTTGATGGTCGGCAGTGTAACAAGGGTACGAGCGATCACCGGGAGGGTGAATTTTTCAATGTCGCCAACCACTAACACGTAGGGGCCTTGGTTGTCTTTGTTGAACACACGTATGTAGTAAGTGCCAGCATCGTAGGTGCGGTCAGACGCGAAATCTTTGCCAATCTCTGGGCCTACCCAGTACCACTTCTTTCCAAATTCTTCGTACCATGCCCACCATTCAAAGTCTTCACCCGAGCGTTGGTCAATGACGTTAAAGTCAGCATCCAATACTTCATAAGAAAATACGGTCTGTAAGCGGCAATCGTCTACTTTGGCCACAGTGATGCCGGCATAAAATGCAAAGTCAGTGTCGCTATCAATGCGGTAATAATGGTCACGACCCGTGAGTTCAGAATAAACAGCCTTAGAGATTTCTGGCTTTTCTATAACGTAGGGCTCTTCTTGGGTGTTGGCCAACTTACCCTTGTCTAAAATCGGCTGGTGTGCGAAGGCAGATACCGATAGCAGGGTGGCGATGACAAGTGTCTTTAAGTGCATGATGTAACTCCAAACAGGGGTGGTTTGGAATTGATACGGCCATTGTAACTAACTGGATCTTTCGTCACGCGAAATAGCTGTGAAATTACCCAAAACGCAAAAAAGGCACAATGGATAATCCCAGCACAATGGCTACCGCAGTCAAAAACACGATGACAGTGAAAGGGCGATGACTAAAGGTCTGCCACAGGGTGGGTAATGGCATTTCATTCTGTTCTTTGGCCAGTTCTTGTTGTAGCTCAATTTGGTAGGCATTGATCAATTGTCGGGCAGGGACATAGTCTTCGTCATCGGCGACCCAGAGTGCAGCAACCGATATATTCCAGCGACCTGCCGCTGTTTCATAATAAATAATGCCATTGTCATCGAGGATGCTCCGAATGGCGTTAGCCTCAGATTCCGGAACATCTTTGAGTGCAAATATTAACTGTGCCATGAACAGCGGGTTCTCTTAAGAAATAAAGTAGCGCCCTGGTTTGTGATTAATCGCAATCACAATGTTCAGTGCCACGGCACCAGCGACAGACAGGGCGAGAATAGGCAGGGTAACAATAAAGAATCCTATTGCCAAAATACTGAGGTCGACACCAAGCTGAAATTTCCCTGCGCGGATGTTGTAATGCTCCTGTAAATATAACGCTAGGATGCCAACGCCACCCAGACTGGCTCTGTGCCGGAACAAAATTAGCATGCCTAAGCCGACGAGTAAGCCACCAAACACGGCAGCAAAAAGGCCATTGATTTGATCAATGCTAATGAGCAAATGCATGGTGTCTGCGGTTAGGGAAACGGTCAGTACGGCAATAAAAGTATTTAGGGTAAACCGCCAGCCCATGCGCTTATAGGCGAGGATATAAAAAGGCAGGTTAAGCAAAAAGAAAATTTGCCCAAAACTAGCAGTTAAAAAACCGCTAAGAATCAGAGCCAAACCGGCTGTACCACCTGTCAGTAGCCCAACTTCTTTAAACAAAAATACACCGAACCCAACACAAAGCGCACCAGTGATGAGTGCAAAAATATCTTCACGTTTGGTATGAAATTTATTGTCAGTCATGTTGCCACGCCTATCGCATTAAATTAGAGAGGAGCATGCTAACAAAAACCTCGGAATGTAAGGCTATACAGAGGGCAGTGTCGGCGCCTTGGCCTGTAACTGATTCAATACAAATCCAGTGGATATCATTGGCACGGTGGTTTCAAATGGGTAAACTAATGTCATTCAATTACCCATTATGGACACCCCCATGGCGAATACTTCTATTTCAGACGGCCTCATTGCATTCTTGGCTGAATCACCTACCCCTTTCCATGCCGTTGACGCCATGCGGCAGCGATTAGAAGCGGCGGGATTTCGTGCGCTTAGAGAAAAAGACGTGTGGCAGCTCGAAAAAGGTGGGCGATATTTTGTCGTACGCAATGAATCTAGCATTGTGGCCTTTATCAATGGCGCACAAAGCCCTGTTGAAGCCGGCGTAAGAATAGTGGGCGCGCATACCGATAGCCCCTGTCTTAAAGTAAAGCCGCAACCTGAAATGCATGAACGCGATTACTTTCAATTGGGTGTCGAGGTATACGGTGGCGTATTGTTACCTACGTGGTTTGACCGCGATTTGTCGTTGGCTGGCCGTGTCACCTACAGAAAGACCGATGGTACCTTGTCGAGCAAGTTGGTTAATTTTAAACGCCCGATAGCGACCGTCGCCAGTTTGGCCATTCACCTAGATCGTACGCAAAACGATGGGCGTAAAATTAACAAGCAAACTGACATTGCACCTTTGTTGGGTCAGGTAGTCGGAGAGGAAACCAAAGATTTCCGTGACATCCTCGCCACCCAGTTACGCAGTGAGCACCCCGATTGTCAGGTCGATGCGATTCTAGATTATGAAATGAGTTTCTACGATACGCAGCCAGCCGCAGTTGTGGGGCTCGAAGGTGACTTTTTGGTCGGAGCCCGATTGGATAATTTGCTCAGCTGCTATATTGGTTTGGAGGCTTTGTTACAGTCAGATGGTAGCCAGTCAGCCGTGCTTATTTGTACAGACCACGAAGAAGTAGGGAGCAGGTCAACCGCCGGCGCCAATGGTCCATTACTCGAGCAGGTGCTGCAGCGTTGGGTCGGTAGTTATGACAACTATTGCCGTCTCGCGCAGCATTCGATGTTGGTGTCTGCTGATAATGCCCATGGCATACACCCGAACTTTCAGTCGGTACATGAACCCAATCACTGGCCGCTGCTGAATAAGGGACCCGTGATTAAAATCAATGCCAATCAGCGTTACGCCAGCAATAGCGTGACTCAGGCAATCTTCAGACATGCCTGTCACATCAGTGACGTACCTGTTCAGTCGTTTGTGACACGAACCGATCTTGGCTGTGGATCGACTATTGGCCCAGTTACCGCCACAGAAACCGGTATCCGCACAGTGGATATTGGCTTGCCGACCTTTGGTATGCACTCAATCCGTGAAACCGCAGGCACACGGGACGCTGAGCTTTTGGTAAGGGCATTGGTCACCTTTTTTGCATTGAACGATGTATCTTCGGTTGAATAGTGGCTTTAATAAATCATAAGAATAAAAATAGAGAATAAAAAAATGTCCGATAAAAGAGTCCCTAAATTACCCGCCCAGTTTCCGCAACTGGGTAATCGCGTCACCCGCAGCATAGGTCATTTTTTCTTGTCTTTGATGGGTTGGCGGATTACGGGCAGTTTTCCTGAAACGAACAAGGTCGTTTTGGCGGTTGCGCCACATACGTCGAACTGGGATTTCTTTGTCGGCCTAGCCGCGATGTTTGCCTTGGGCCTAAAAGCCCATTGGCTTGGGAAACACACCATATTTATATGGCCAATAAAGAGGCTCCTAACTGCTGTCGGTGGTGTTCCAGTCAACCGTGGCGCCGCGAAAGATGTGGTGTCTCAAGTGGCCGAACGTTTTGAACAGTCTGAAGCGTTGATATTGGCTCTGGCTCCTGAAGGCACTCGCAAACAAACGCCCAAGCTAAAAACGGGATTTATTCGTATGGCCATCGCAGCAAAAGTGCCGGTGTTTCTGATTGGTTTTGACTTTCCGACAAAAGAGATCGTGTTGGGAGAGCTCTATCACCCTACAGGCGATGTCGATGTGGATGAAAAAGCGGTTAGAAGCTATTTCTACCAATTTAAAGGTAGAAACCCCGATCAGTATTGCCCGAAAGATGCAGAGTAAAATCGATAGTAAGCACAGTGATTGCTGCGTTCATGGCACCGTCTAACAGGGGCTCGAAATGAAAGAATATTCAGTCATGATTTATCAGGAAGGGATGCTGGGGTCTCTTATCTTTGGTGCATCAAAGGTCGACCCAGTAAAATTCTCTCGGTTTCTCAATGAGCATGCAGCACTGGGTTGGCGCGTCGTGACCATGGAAAAGGACATACGTCGTATGTTGCTGTTATGGAAACGAGAAGCTTATGTGGTGGTATTGGAGCGAGAAGCCGCGTCCGGTCCCCGATAGCCTTCCGTTACTCACCCAATGCCAATTTTCGCCGGCTATTTCGGTGTCGATTACGCAAAGCCTCGATGGTCAATAATCCCAGTGCAGTCCATATACACACGAAAGTGACCAACTTGTCTGCGGTCAATGGCTCATTATAGAGGCCGATTGCGCACAAAAACATAATGCTGGGTGCAATGTATTGGAAAAACCCCATGGTGCTATATTGCAGGCGCTGAGCTGCTGCGGCAAAGAAGATCAATGGGATACTGGTGACGGGACCTATCAGCAACAGCCACCCCCACTCTGACAGTGAATACTGGATATCGATGGTGCCACTCTGGACGAGATAATAGCCATATCCCAGTACCGGCAACATCAGGATAAGTGTTTCTAACAAAAGACCGGTTTGCCCATCAATCGGCACTTGCTTGCGGATCAAACCATAAACACCAAAGGTCGTGGCCAAAGTCAGCGCCACAACCGGTACCCTGCCAAACACCACTACCTGGGCGATCACGCCAATCAGGGCCAAACCCAATGCGGCCAGCTGTAGCGGCCTTAGCCGTTCGTTGAGAAAGATGATGCCCAGCGAAATGTTAACAAAGGGGTTAATAAAATAGCCCAGGCTCGCGTCCAGCATGTGATCGTTTTGTATTGCCCAAATAAACACCACCCAATTACAGGCCACCAACAGGCTACTCAAGAGTAGCCGGGTCATATACTTGGGATTGGTGATGACTTTTTTTACCGCGGGAATACCGCGCCAAAGCAATATGAGCACACCGGTAAAAAGAAAGGACAAAATGATCCGGTGCACCAGAACTTCGGAGGGCAAGGCGAAATGGAGCTGCTTAAAGTAAATCGGCAGAAAGCCCCAGAGGCCATAAGCGCCTAGGGCAAATAGCACACCATCTCGCTGGTTTTGGGGCATATTAGATCCAGTTAAGAATGACTTTACCGGATTGTCCCGAGCGCATGGCATCGAATCCTTGCGCAAAATCGTCAATGTTATATTGGTGGGTGATCATCGGCGAAAGATCTAATCCAGATTGAATCAGACTAGACATTTTATACCAGGTTTCAAACATTTCTCGGCCATAGATACCCTTGACGTCCAAACCTTTGAATATGATGTGGTTCCAGTCGATGGTCATGTCGCTTGGTGGAATGCCGAGCAGGGCAATCTTTCCACCATGGTTCATGGTCGCTAGCATGCTCTGAAAAGCTGATGGCACACCAGACATCTCTAAGCCCACGTCAAAACCTTCGGTCATGTTTAGACGCTTCATGACTGATGTCAGATTTTCTTGAGACACATTGACCGCGCAGGTGGCACCCATTTTGGTAGCAAGTGACAAGCGGAAGTCGTTTACATCGGTAATTACAATGTGGCGTGCGCCTGCATGGTGCGCAACAGCGGCTGCCATGCAACCTATTGGGCCAGCGCCGGTGATCAAGACATCTTCACCCACCAAATTGAATGTCAAGGCGGTGTGCACAGCGTTACCGAACGGATCAAAAATAGCAGCCCAATCAGACGAGATTTCGCTTTGTATTTTGAATGCATTGAAGGCTGGCAGAATCATATATTCAGCAAAAGCCCCTTGCCGATTCACGCCAATGCCTTGGGTGTTTCTGCATAGGTGGCGACGGCCAGCACGGCAGTTGCGACAAAAGCCACACGTGATATGACCTTCACCGCTGACGCGATCACCGATTTTGAAGCCTGAGACTTCTTGGCCCATGGCAACAATTTCGCCGACAAATTCATGGCCTGTGATGAGTCCTAACGGCACGTTCTTTTGTGACCACTCGTCCCAGTTGTAAATATGGACGTCTGTGCCGCAGATAGCGGTCTTATGCATTTTTATCAATACATCGTTATGACCTGGCTCTGGAATGGGTGCATCGATCATCCAGATGCCGGTTTCCGCTTTCGTTTTTGCTAATGCTTTCATGTCTTATAGCTCATTATATAAGTTGCAAATCGGTGCCGATGGAGATAAATGCCGCAATGGCTGTGTCTATCTGCTGTTTGGTATGGCCCGCGCTCATTTGTGTTCTGATACGAGCAGCACCCCGTGGTACCACTGGAAAACTAAAACCGATGACATAAATGCCTTCTTTTAAGAGTCTGCTGGCCATTTCCGCAGCCAATGCCGCATCACCGATCATCACTGGGATAATGGGGTGGCCGTCTCCTGACAAGGTAAAGCCTGCAGCGGTCATTTTGGTTCTAAAATAGCGTGCATTGCTGTGTAATTGTTCGCGCAATGCTGCCGATTCTTGCAATAGTTTAAGTGTTTCGATACTGGCCGAAACAATGCTTGGCGCCAGTGAATTGGAAAATAAATAAGGGCGAGAGCGCTGACGCAATAGGTCAACAATTGGCTGACGTGCCGCTGTATAGCCACCAGATGCGCCACCAAGTGCCTTGCCAAGGGTGCCTGTGATAATATCGATACGACCCAAAACCCCTGCATATTCGTGCGTGCCGCGTCCGTTTTCGCCCATAAAGCCAACAGCATGGCTGTCATCAACCATGACGAGTGCATTGTATTTGTCGGCCAGGTCACAGACGCTTTTGAGGTCGGCAATGACACCGTCCATGCTAAACACGCCATCGGTAACAATTAAGCGGGTTCTCGCATCCTGTGCCGCGATCAGCTGGCTTTCTAAATCGGCCATATCGTTATTGGCATAGCGATAGCGCTGTGCTTTGCTCAATCGAACGCCATCGATGATACTGGCATGATTGAGCGCGTCGCTAATAATGGCGTCTTGGTCATCGAGTAGGGTTTCGAAGAGGCCGCCGTTGGCGTCAAAACAAGAGGAATAAAGAATACAGTCATCAGTTCCTAGAAAGGTGCTGAGATCTGCTTCTAGCGTTTTATGGATGGTTTGGGTACCGCAGATAAACCGCACAGACGCGACCCCAAAACCATGGGTGTCTAAACTGGATTTTGCAGCATCGATCAGCCGTGGGTGGTTGGCCAATGCCAAATAATTATTGGCACAGAAGTTAACGACTGTTTCGCCAGAATCTAAGGTCACAACGGGCGATTGAGCCGAAGCAATGGTGCGTTCTGCTTTAAACAAACCGTCGTTTTTGATTTGTGAAATCTGTGCTTCAAGCCTACTGAAAAATGCCTGATCCATGCTTGCTCCCAGTGCCATTGATTCGCTATGTGCCAGTAAGAATGCACAGGGTAAACACAACTAACAAGTTATGGCAGAATTTGCCTCTGTGTTATCTGTCTTGAGTGGTTTACGTCTTTATTTAAGGCGTCTACTTGTGTGAATTAACGGCGGTTCTACCCACCCAATATAACAGAGGCACCTGTCAATTCTGCATGAGCCGACAGGGTGACCATCCCCTGAAATTTTTGAGGGTGCAGATAGGTATCAAGGGCCTATTGGTTATACAATGCAGTAGGTGGTTTTATTTAACAGACAAGGAGCGGCAATTGTATTCTGATATTGGGCAACTTCTGCAATTGAAAGCCAGTGTGGCAGAAAGTGGCTTAACGCCGTCAGAGCGTCAATTTATGGCCGCCAAAAGTCCAGCAACGGGGCGAGACGCTGCCGGCGATGTGACTCAGCTGTTGGCGTTATCTCACGCCAGAGGCGCCTTTGATATCAAGGCTGGACCTTGGTTGGTGTTGCTTGCCGTTCTATTGGGCATGGCGACCTTGGTAGGTCTGATGCAAACCGCTAGCGGACACCCAATCAATTTATTGTATGTGTTGTTGGTGTTTGGACCTATGCAATGGTTGCTTATGGTTATGGGCGTGGTGACGATGGTTAAAGGCAATACCCCGTTGTTTGCACCCTTATTATCGAAAGGCTTAGGGCAGGTCACCTTTCCAAAGCGCTTGGCTAGCGCATTGTTTTTTCATCTCAATCAAAGCTTATCCGTGGTTTTTTCGCTATCGGCGCTAGCCACTTTTTTTGCCCTGTTGGCTTTTAGAGATTTGTCATTCGGGTGGCAAACCACTTTTCAATGGACGCCCAATGCGGTGACCTCAGTTTTGGAGGCGCTCGCATTGCCCTGGGCCTCTTGGTGGCCTGAGGCCGTGCCGAGCCAAGATTGGGTGCTGCAAACCCGGTTTGTGCGTTTATCGTCTCAAGAAATGGGTACAGATGCGGCGATGGCTTTTGGGCAATGGTGGCCCTTTATTGTGGCGTTTATGCTCTTTTATAGCCTTCTGCCGCGTTGTGTTCTGTGGCTGATAGCCCATTGGCTATTAAAGACACAGACATTGCAATGGGTTGCCCATGACGTCGCATTGCAGGCGATGTTGTCACAGGGCCAATCCAATGCGGAAGATTTGGCGATTTCGGACCACCCTTCAATCAACAGCAAAGGCACGGTGGGCAGCGTCGCGGCACTGCCACTCCCGCTGTCTGTATTGCCAGCCGCAGACACTACTTGGTATTGGAAGGTAGCGGCACCAACCGGGAATACCCTGATGCAATTGGGGCTGCCCGAACAATGGCAACAAGACCAACAACGATTGGCCGACCAGGCCCAAGCATCGCGTTGGAATGTGGTCGTGCCGGGTTGGGAGGCACCAACGGCTGAGTTGGCCGACCTTATGTCCGACGCGCAAAACACCCATGCCATTCATGTCATACTTCAACCATTGAATCGACCGCTATCGCGCGGGCAACAGTCAAGCTGGGAGCAATTTATGAGAGAAAGGCTACCACAGGCCCAACTTTCAGTATGGACGGAGACGCTATGATGGTGTCGCAATTCGCCATTGTTGGTCATGCCAATAAGGGCAAGTCGAGTTTGGTGGCCACCCTCGCGCAAAATGATGCAATTGCCGTATCAGAGGTGTCAGGTACCACGACGCAAATCCAAACCATTGATTTTACGCTGGGCGGTGAAGTCTGTTATCAGCTGATCGACACACCAGGTTTTCAGCGGGCTCGGGTGCTGTTAGAGACGTTAAAAAAACAGGTAGCGGCGGTAGCTGATCGTAGAAAGGCCCTAGAGGCATTTTTAGAAACCCCAGAAAATGGTCAACGATTTCCCGATGAATTTCAGTTGTTGCGGCCTATTTTGGAGGGTGCAGCGGTGATTTATGTGGTTGACGGTGCGACCCCCTATTCGGTGGATTATGAACCAGAGATGGAGTTGTTGCAGTGGACAGGTCAACCCCGCATGGCAGTGATTAATCCGATTGGCAACGCTGATTTCGTGGATGACTGGCAGCAGGTGTTGGATCAGTACTTTTCAACGGTGCGCGTATTTGACCCCCTGCAATCCGACTTTAACGCCCAAATCGATTTGCTGCAGTTATTTAGCACGTTGCGCACCGAATGGAAGCCTAGCCTAGATAGCGTCATACAGGGACTAAAAAGCCAACGCCAAAGAAAAATCCAACAGGCTGCACGCATCATTCTTGAGCAAACCGAGGTGTTATTGAGCCATGAAGTCATGGCCGAATCCTCTGAAGATGCTTTGGGAAAACTCAGTGCACAGTTAAAGCCTTCAACCTTGATCGCACAATACCAACAAGATTTGCGTTCCAAAGAACAGGCGATCTGGGACGCCTTATCTGCTTTGTTTGTGCATGCCAATTTAACCACCAATATCGAAGCCATTGGTTTGCAGCAGGATGACCTGTTTAACAGCCACAGTTGGCAAATGTGGGGGTTGCCGCGCAAAACGGTGATATCCCTAGCCATGGGTACTGGCGCAGCAGCTGGGGTTGCTATTGATGTTGCCGTTGGCGGTACGTCACTAATGATGGGTGCCTTATTGGGCAGTGCAGCGGCAGGCATTTCGACAACACTGTTTGGCGAAAAAATATCCAAAACGACGGTGGGTGGCCTGTTTGCGTTAGGCAAGCAAACGGAACAAGTAGGACCGGTGAAAAACCTCATGTTTTCTTGGGCGATATTTGGACGCCAGATTGCTTTCGCGACGGGGTTGCTCCACCGCAACCACGCCCGCAGGGATACTTTTCACATTGGTTCTGGGCAGTCGGTGTCAGCAGATATTCACAATGCATTGGTGGCACTCAGCAAGTCTGAACAGTTACTCGTGAGCACCTGGCTGGTGTCACGTGGCAAACGGGGTAATCCAGACAAGCTGCTCGGCATTATCGAAACCTTGATAGCGAACGGAAGAGGATAGGCCGCTCATGGTTGTGTTTTGGATAGGGTTACTGTTGGTTGCAATTGTTTTGGTGTTTATTGCGACGCTTAGAGCGGATCAAAAACGATTGAGTCAGGCGAATAGGGATGCACAGGCCCAAGCGTTGGCACGACTTGGGAAACCGCTGTCTGGTGAACACATTGATGCGTACATGGCGACCGCACGTAACTACCAGAATAATGGGCGCCTTGGTAGCGAAGACCAATTGGTATGGCATGATTCCCCCCAAAAAGTGCGTCAAGTGGTGCTATATCTGCATGGATTCAGCGCCTCGCCTAATGAAATATCACCGGTTCTTGACACCGTTTCCCGCCAATTGGGTGCACATTATTTTGCCCCCCGCTTAACTGGCCATGGGCAGACAGGCAGTGCGTTGGGCGCAGCAACTGCGGAAGACTGGTTACGCGATGCATGGTTTGCGTGGACGGTAGCCAGCAGTATGGCAGAGCGTGTCATCATGGTGGGAAGCTCAACGGGCGCGACTTTGGCGACCGCATTGTTGCGTGTTCCAGAGGTGCAAGCGCGGACAGACGCTGTGGTTTTTCTGTCTCCGAATTTTGGTATTAAACGGGTGGCTGCACGAATACTGACTTGGCCAATAGGCAGTGTCATTATGCGGTGGCTGTCAGGCCCAGAGTGGGCTTGGAAACCGAGCAATGAATTGCAAAAAAACCTGTGGACCTATCGATACCCAGTCAAGGCGTTGCATCAGGTGCAACGACTGGTTCAGTGGACCACGCAACGGCCGCTAGTAAATGTAGCCTTGCCACTGCATGTGGTGCAGTGCCGCATGGATAAGACGGTGTCGAGCGACCGCGCTAATCAGTATTTGGCATCTTGGGAGGGAGAGAAGATGTGGCATTTTATGCCACCCAAAGAGGGCACTAATAACCATGTTCTGGCTGGCGATGCTACCCGTCCTGAAAATAACGCTGAGATGATTAGCCTATTAACGGCATTTTTGAAAACCAAAAGAAAGACAGCAGGCTCATTGGATTGAGATAGCAGACGACAGTGTTGCTTGTAATTCATTGAATGAGCCACTAAATTAAAAAAACACTGGGCGCCATTCAAAGACCCAATGATAACTCTGGAGATAGACCAATGAAGAAACTACTGGCTTATATCGTGTCAGCCTTGGTGATGTGGTCACCTATTGCAGCGCATGCAGGTATGGCGACATCACAGTCCTTGATTGAAACCCCAGTTGAAACCCCAGTTGAAACCCTCGTTGATACCTTGGTGGATAACGCAGCCTTTATGCAGCAAATGGCGGACATGGGTGTATCGCAAGCACAATTTGAAGCCCGCCTTGCCCAATTAACCCCAGATGAGCGGTCACAGCTTGCTCTAAGAATGTCAGAATTGCCTGCTGGCGGCGACATTCTGAGTTTGGCGTTTCTGGTCTTTATCGTATTCATCATTACGGACATGTTAGGTGCAACTGACGTATTCACCTTCGTAAATGAAATATGAAGTAAGGTTTAGGCTATCGATTTATGTGTTGGCCATCCTGTTGTCAGGCTGTGCCAACCAACGCACTATGTTGGTGACAGATACCTTTGACTATCCTGCATCGATAAATCTGTCAGATGTGCCTTTTTATCCCCAACAGCCGCTTCATTGTGGCCCTGCCGCCTTGGCAACCGTACTGCAATATTATCAACAGGATGTCACCCCCGAGGGGCTGGCGCCCTACCTATTTACTCCCGGCGCACAGGGCACGTTTGCCTTAGATATGGTTGCATCGGTGCGTCGTGAAGGCATGTTGCCCCTGCCGGCGCCACAGGATTTATCGGCATTGCTGGCACTCACGGCTCAAGGATGGCCCAGTATCCATCTGATGAATCTGGGCTTTGGCCTGTTGCCAAAATGGCATTACGCCGTATTGGTGGGTTATGACCTGGATACAGGTGCCGTCCTGATGCGTTCGGGGTCAGATAAAGAGCGGTGGTATTCGTTTTACCATTTTCAGCGGGCACGCGCCCTAGCTGACTTTTGGTCCATTGTTCCAGCGCCAATCACTGCCATGCCCAGGCTCCAGGATTGGACGGGAGTGTATCGGACCCTCGTCGACTTCGAACAGGTGCAGGCGCAAAGCGCTGCTCAAGCATGGCAGACGGCAATCACTGTGTACCCGGAATATTGGCAATTTCACTTTGCTTTGGGCAATGCACTGTTCAAGCAAGATCCGTCTGGTGCCGCTGCAGCATTTCTTGGCGGATTGGTGTTATCCCCTCAACAAGCCCCGGTTTGGAATAACTTGGGTTTTGCTTTGGAATCCCAAGGCTGTTACGAAAAAGCCAGGGAAGCGGTCTCCTGTGCGATTGCGCTCGATCCAAAGACAACGCAATGGCAGCAATCACTATCAGAGCTTTCAACTGCAGTATCACAGCAACCCTGTGTGGTGAGTCTGATCTGCCCAGTTTCGGATTGACCAATAACACAGATAGCACAGATAGCACAAAAGGTGCCTAGCAATCCTTGTGGTATGTGGCCTACCTGTGCGGAAAAGGTGGTGAACATACCGATCTAAAAACATTGATTTCGAACAGGGATCAATAAAAGATCGCTTTACACTTTGCTGCTGTCAATCCGTGCGTATAATCCCGCCTCACAGTCATCGACCTGAACAGCCATCGTCACCCACCTATGAACTGTTCACACCACAGAAACGAGTTGCCTCATGAATGCCCCCTTTAAGCCCGAACTACTATCGCCTGCAGGAACCCTAAGAAACATGCGCTTTGCATTGGCTTATGGTGCCGATGCCGTCTACGCAGGACAGCCGCGCTACAGTCTTCGTGTCAGAAACAATGATTTTACGCTCGACAATCTAAGAGAGGGTATTCAGGAAGCACATGCCATGGGCAAGCAATTCTATGTGGCTTCAAACTTGGCACCGCATAACGCGAAGGTGCGTACCTATTTACGTGACATTGCGCCAGTCATAGAAATGAAGCCAGATGCCCTCATTATGTCGGATCCGGGTTTGATCATGATGGTGCGAGAACAATGGCCAGACCAAGTTATTCACCTCTCGGTTCAAGCCAACGTGGTGAACTTTGCCGCCTTGAAATTTTGGTATAAACAGGGCATTAAGCGAGTCATTTTATCCCGAGAATTGTCTTTGGATGAAATTCAAGAAATGCGGGATGCCTGTCCCGAGATGGAACTTGAAGTGTTTGTCCATGGCGCGCTCTGTATTGCCTATTCGGGACGCTGTTTGCTCAGTGGCTATATCAACAAGCGTGATCCCAACCAAGGCACCTGTACCAATACCTGTCGATGGCCTTATCAAACCCACGAAGCGAAAGAAGATGCCAGTGGTGATCCTATGCCGATTGATCCAGGTGTCTGGACACCGCCAGCACAGAAGATTGTGACCGACGCTCCGACTTTGGGCGAGGGTGGGCCAACGGATAAGATATTCTTACTGGAAGAAGCAGGAAGGCCAGGACAGCTGATGCCCGCCTATGAGGACGAGCACGGTACCTACATCATGAATTCTAAAGATTTGCGTGCAGTGCAGCATGTCAAAACCCTGACGGATATGGGCATACACTCGCTCAAAATTGAAGGCAGAACAAAGTCACATTACTACGTGGCACGCACGGCGCAGGTCTATCGCAAGGCTATTGATGACGCTGTGGCCAATCGACCATTTGACCGTGGGTTAATGCACGATCTTGAGAACTTAGCCAATCGCGGCTATACCGAAGGGTTTTACCGTCGGCACGTGCATGATGAATACCAGAATTATGAAATTGGCAGATCGGTAGGGGTACATCAGCAATTTGTTGCAGAAGTCACGGATATCGTGGATGGGCGGCTCATCTTGCGGGCTAAGAACCAATTTGCCCGTGGCGATTCGCTGCAATTGATGACACCTGCAGGCAACCATGATTTTGTATTAGAGGATGTGCGCTTGTTAAAAAATGGCCATGACATGGACGTGGTGCCAGGATCAGATTATGAAGTCTCTATTGCGCTGGATATGCCCAACCTATATGACGCCAAAGACTTCGGCTTGATCATGAAAAACCTCTAGTAGTTCCCACGTCAAATGGCGGTAGCCTGCGCTACCGCCCCTAGCCCCTAATCCCAAGTAGTTCTGTTAGTCGTGTTTTTGACCAACACGATCCAATGTAATAATCAGTGCCGCACCCAGTAAAAATACCACCATAGCAGCCAGAAGCTGATTTGAATCTCCTGAGGCTTCGGTAAAGCCTGTGGGTGACAGCCATTGATTGGCGACGTAGGACTTGTTCTCAGCGGCCGATTGTAACGCCTGCCAGTTCTGCCAAGGCCACAATTTCACCGTAGCACCGGCAACAATACCTGTCATCAGTGCCATGGTCGCTACATGAAACCGCGCGAGCAACCAACGCAAAAATTTAGAAAATGATAACAATCCCACAACACAGCCCGCCACGAAACTCAGCACCAATACCAGTTCTCGGTCGTGGAGTGCCTCACTAACGGGTAAATACAATCCCATAAGGATGAGCATGAAGCTGCCCGAGATGCCGGGGAGAATCATGGCACAAATGGCAATAGCGCCGCCAATGAGTGCGGTGGTTGGTGTTAATTCAATAGAGGTTGGGGTTACAAAGGCCAATGCCGCTGTAGCCACCATGCCGATAACGAACATGAGATAGGCCTGAGGCGTCCACCGGAACTGTTTGGCCAAATACCATACTGAGGTAACTACCAAGCCCAGAAAGAAAGACCACAATAAAATAGGCTGATGGGTCATTAGCCACCGAACCACCTGCAGCAAACTGACCAGACTCAATATCAGGCCTGAAAATAGCTGCAGTAAAAAGGTGGCATCCATGGCTTTCCAAACACCGGGGATGTCCCCGCGTAAAAGCTGTTTGATAACGGATCCATTAAACGAGCTGAGTGCCGTGATCAGGCGTTCATAAACACCCAAAATCAAAGCAATAGTGCCGCCGGATACCCCGGGTACTGCATCGGCTGCGCCCATAGCGGCGCCTTTTAGCATGGTCAATAGGATGTTTTTCATAGTGGATCCTGTGTTGGATGTGGGCGCACGCCGTTAACGAACGGTTTTCAGTGCGCTGCGCTGCAAGTGCTTTTCAAGGGCCAGTTCGATCAATTTGGTAACCAAAGCACGCTGCGGTAGACCACTGTATTCCCATAATTTGGGGTACATGCTGATGTTGGTGAACCCCGGCAGGGTGTTTATCTCATTGATATACAATGCGCCCTTGGCCGTCATAAATAGGTCGATCCGCGCCAGTCCTTCGCAATTCATCAGGCGAAAGACGTCTAAAGCGATACGCTGAATGTGAGTGACTTGGTCGTCAGACAATACCGCAGGAATGGCCAGGGTAGCAGTGTCTTCATCAATATATTTACTGTCATAAGAATAGAAACCACTGGTCGGGATGATTTCACCGATAGCAGACGCTATCGGGTTGTCATTGCCTAGCACAGCAACTTCAAGCTCTCGACCTACGATGGCTTTTTCAATAATAATTTTTTGGTCGAACGCGAATGCATGAGCGATAGCCGCATCGAAATCTTTAGGACCATCGACCTTGGTAATACCGACAGATGACCCCAAATTGGCTGGCTTGATAAACAGTGGCCAGCCCCAGTCTGCGGTTAAAGCCTGCATGTTAGGTCGGGGATCATTGTGGTGGACGACCATTCCGGGAGCATTCGGGATGCCTGCTTGTGACAGCAAACGCTTCATCACATCCTTGTCCATGCCCATAGCACTGCCAGCAATACCAGCTCCAACACAGGCAATATTGGATAAGCGCGCTAACCCTTGAACAGAGCCATCTTCACCATAGGGTCCATGAAGTACCGGGAATAACACCGCAACGGTAGCGATGCCCGCACCCGTGTTGAGGTTGATGACATTGGGTTGATTGACAACGGGAACCAAGGCAACGGGTGTTAAATCCTCATGGATGGCAAGGTCTGCTGCAGTTAGGGTAGAGAAATTGTCGGGATTGGGTACCGCATACCAGCGACCTTGACGGTCAATCCCGATCAATAGCGGGTCGAATTGGTTCTGGTCTAACGACTTGATGACATTACAGGCAGATTGCAGAGAAACGTCATGTTCAGCAGATCGACCGCCAAAAAGAATGGCTACGCAGGTCTTATTATTCATAAAAATCGTCTGGTTGTGGTCATGTGACCATCATAATGGCTATCTGACAGGAATTACAGGGCATTTGAATGGGTCTGATAATCTTACCTAGAGCGGCCCCGCTATTTTGCAGGGCTCCTCAATAAAATATGGACCGAATGACGGTCCATATTTTTATTGGTAGTGATGGCCGATCGGCTTTTAGCCTTGCGTTAACGGCACAACCAACACGGGTATCTTACTGGTATGTACGATCTTAGTGGCGCTTGAACCCATCATCATACGACCCATCATTGAATGGGTGCGACTGCCCATGACAATCATGTCGGCTTTGACACTGTTGGCTACATCAAGAATCACTTCCTCGATTTGGCCACTTTTCACCATCACTGCCGTTTCGAAAGGCGCCTCTGTGTCACCCATTTCTTCTTGGTGAAAGGCACCAATGCGGCGCTCCATGTAGACACGGGTACTTTCTAGACTTTCCTGATACTTCGCGTCAATGTCTTCATCTGAGTAGTAGGCGCCAACCAAAGCTCTGGCAGTATCTGCTAAAGGCTCAAGGACGTGTAAGTATACAACGCGGGCATTATGCTGTTTGGCGATAGATGCAGCCAATCGCATGGCAGGCCGGGTGTTTTTGCCTAAATCCGAGGCATATAGGATCGTTTTTATTTCTGGTAGCATAATGTTCTCCCTCACAGTCCGAGTGTTTCTTTACTGAATAGTTTAGCCTAGGGTTTATCTGGCGAAAAGTGCAAATGTTATATTAATTGGTTTTTGTGTCGGTTGATTGACTTGGTAACAATCATCGACCGAATTAGGCTTGTGGTGTATATCCCTTATAGAAGAAGGAGTGTTAGTGGTGATAGCGAAATGGTCGGTGTGCCCTTGGGATACCCTTGATATTGAAACCCTGTATGACTTGTTATCGCTTCGTGAAAAGGTATTTGTGGTCGAGCAGAAATGCTTTTATCAGGACGCGGATGGTCTAGACCGCGAGGCCATTCATGTGATTGGCCGTGACAACGCGCAGCACTTGATTGCCTATTGCCGTATATATCCACAGGTTGACGGCTGGCACATCGGTCGGGTATTGGTCGATTCACCCTTTCGGGGTCAGGGCCTTGCAAGGCTGCTTATGGTTCAGGCGCTCACAATCTGTGGGTTGCCTTCTGAGCGCGGTCCAGAATTGCATCTGATGCCGATGCATTTGTCGGCACAATGTCACCTCACCGATTTTTACGGTTCATTGGGCTTTGAAGCAGTTGGTGCCGCCTATCTTGAAGATGGCATTCCCCATCAAGACATGAGTCGGGCACCAGCGTTTAGGACCACTGAAGGCGGTCAACATGAGTGACCGAGCGGTTTTTGTTGTCGCCTTGGCAGACGCAGCACGCAATGCAGCTGCCAAACGGGCAATGCAGGCGCAATTTCCAGAAGCGCACATCGTATCCTTCCCAGACTGCACGGATGACAAGGTGCTCGCAAAAGCGACCGCTTTATTGGTATGGAATCCCGACCCAAAGTTATTAGCACTCATGCCCAAATTGGATTTTGTTCAGAGTTATGGCGCAGGGGTAGATCACCTTCTGCCCTATTGGGATCAGTTATCACGGATGTCTGTGGCAAGGTTTGTCGATCCTAGTTTGAGCGAAAACATGTCACATTATGTCATCAATCAGATTCTAAATGATCAATTGCACGCTACAAGTTATGCCGATCAGCAACGTCAGTCGGTGTGGCGGCCACATGTCCCGCGAGAAGGTAATCGGGTGCTTGTGATGGGTTTGGGTACTATTGGACAAAAAGTGGCTGATGATTTGTTGGGACTGGGCTACCAGGTAACTGGCTGGTCTCGAACGCCAAAACCACATACAGGGTATCCAACGCTGTCGGGTTTAGACGCGCTGCAGTCGTCATTGGCGCATATGGATTATGTGGTCAATATCTTGCCACTAACGCCCGACACGCGGCAGTTAGTGAACGCTCACTTGATGGGCAAAATGACACCCGATTGTTGTTTCATCAATGTAGGCAGAGGCGCTACCGTAGATACTACGGCATTGATTGGCCAGCTAGATCAGGGCTTACTGAGAAAAGCCGTTTTAGATGTTTTCGAACGCGAACCCTTGGCTGCTGACCATCCTGCTTGGCTTCACCCGAAATTGGTCCTAACGCCCCACATTGCCAGTATCACCAACATCGAGCAGGTGGTAGCAGTTTTTGCAGAAAACCAAAGGCGTCGCGACAATGGAAAGCCAATTTTATATGGCATTGACATGGCCTTGGGTTATTAAACATCACCTGCTGCCAGAATCGTTTGGATGGCATTGCCACCTTTAGGCATTTTATGGCGCTGACAAGCTTGAGGGTTTCTGTAACCAAAGTTACTGCTGTGCGGCTGTGCCAGTGATTGTCCGATGGTATAGATGGTATATATAGATGGTATCTACGGTATCGATGCTCTCAAAACAGTGGGCATCTTTACATATACTCTGTGATTGGCGAGCATCCTGATTGACCACCTGCTTAACGCCTAATACCTACGATTCCTATTGGCTACTATGTGCCAAAAAACACCCGTGATTTGCCTGTGAACGAGACCCTTCAGGATGTGTTCAGGACGGGCGATTCGCCATAATTGCCACACTGGTCTACGCTCCCCACAGAGATTGAATCTGTTGGCCTTTACAATAATAAAAATTATTGCACCCTAAAAAGGCAACTGAGCTGACGCGGAGGCAGATTGATCTGTGTTTATTATTGTGAATTCCGCGTTCCTTATCTTTGGCTTTTAGGTGACAGCTAGAAGGGAGTTAAGTGATTATGAAATTGAACAGCAGTATTTGGGTCTTTGTCCTCATTACCTTTGGTTTTTCCTGGCTATTCTGGGTGCCTGATGCCTTGATCGCACAAAATATTGTAGATGCACCGGAAGGTGTGAAAGATTTTCTGGCACTCAATGTTGGGGCGTGGGGGCCGCTTATTGGGGCTATTGTAACCACTTTCATTTACCAGAAAGGTGCCGGAGTAAAGGCACTGCTAAAGCGTGGATTCATGGTGCGCCTTGGAAAATGGTGGTGGATCATTTTATTAACCTTCCCGGTATTAATTGGCGGATCATTAGCGATATCAACTCTGTTTGGCGCGCCTCTTCCAGAATTTCCAGCGCTGGCGCAACCGATCGCCTTACCTTTTGCCCTCGTTTATATATTCTTTTTGACGGGCCCGTTACAGGAAGAATTCGGCTGGCGCGGTTTTGCCTTTGAGAACTTGAGAAAAAGTTATGATGCGCTGATTGCAGCTGTTATTGCCGGTGTTATGTGGGGACTTTGGCATTTACCCCTGTTCTTTGTTTCGCGTGCCGAGGATTACTACAACCGCCCCATTTGGGGATTGTTACTCACCACCATTCTCGTCGGTATTATTTTGGCGTGGTTCTATGCGAATACAAAAGGCAGTATTTTTGCCGCCATGCTGGGACACGCCATGTTTAATTGGTCCAATTGGGTGATTCCAGCCTTAAAATCGGATACTGCTTCTCTGATATTATTCGCGCTCTATTTTGTACTAGTGGCCTATATTATTTGGCAGTTTGGAAGTAAAACATTGGTCAGGTCTGAACGAGAACCAGTCATTCCACCCCACGAGTAAGCCATGTTGCTCACCGTGCAACTGTTTGCAATAAGCCAATTGATTGCACGGTTTTTGCGCATTATTTTTGATTAGCGAATCCATTAGGGCAAACATTGCCTTGTCCTATTAATCTTAACGGTCCTGACATATCGTCAGAAAACAACCTGCCTATCCAGTAGGCTAGGAATGAATAGCCAGTCTTGAATAGAACAGGAAATGCTGGGTGGGTGATGCCACTCCCTATTAAATACATTTTTCTCGGAGACTTACAGTGAGTGACACAAACAAGCAGGTGTTGATGGCCCTAGAAACCTATGAGTCTGCAGTCCTCGCAAGGGACCTAGATGCTTTTATGTGTCTGTACGACCCAGAAGTCAGAATATTTGATGCTTGGGCAGAATGGATGTACGAAGGTGCAGCTGCATGGCGTGTGTCGATTGAAAATTGGTTTAGCTCGCTTCGCAATGAATCTGTGAGCGTGCGTTTTGATGACGTTAAAATCATGGGTGATGGTGGATTTGGGTCGATGACCGCCTTTGCAACCTATTCAAATGTATCGGACGATGGTCAGGTGCTGGGTTCAATTCAGAACCGTATCTCTTGGATTCTTCAGGTCAGTGGTGGGGAGCTGCGAGTCATCCATGAACATACATCCGTACCCGTGGTATTTGAAGATGCCAAAGCGATTTTTCACCGTGAAAGCCCCTAAAGACATAGAATGGTGAGGGGACATTAATGGCTCCAAGATGCCCAAAAGATACTTTGGTGACGGTTATGGCGCTTGTTCTTTGCGCACTGCCTGTCAATACCGAGTAATGACCATACCAAATGTTGGCCATACTTTGTAATATGGCACCTAGATAATCAGAATCTGACGCTGGTAGTCATTGGGCTGTTCTATAGTGTGCTTGCAGGATTTTTTCATCCTTTCCCTGCGACCTCGATAGTGATCTTCTTTTCTGTTTGCCGCGAAGCAATACACACATTTTTTGGAGTTTCCCATGGCGCAATCTCAAGATGTTGGCATGAAAAGCCTGTTACGTATTTGGCCCTATGTTGCTCAGTATAAAATCCAAATAGTAGGCGCTTTAGCTGCTTTGCTGTTGACGTCTTTGGTCACCCTCGCGCTGGGTCAGGGTGTGAAAATGGTCATCGATAACGGGCTATTATCGGGTTCGACTGCCATGTTAAACCAAACCATGGCAGTGGTGATGACCTTGGTGGTGTTGATGGCCTTTGGCACCTATGCGCGTTTCTATTTGATGACGTGGCTCGGTGAGCGGGTCATTGCTGATTTAAGAAATGCCGTATTCCGTCGCATTATTTATTTACATCCGAGCTATTTTGAAGAGAATCGCAGTGGTGAATTGATGTCGCGATTGACGACGGACACCACGTTATTGCAGTCCATTATAGGCTCTAGTTTTAGCTTGGCGCTCCGATCGACGCTGACGGTGATTGGCGCCACGATTATGTTGTTGATTACCAATCTTAAGTTGACACTCATTGTGGTGGCGGCAGTGCCTTTGGTGTTGGTGCCCATCATGGTGATCGGCCGACAAGTGAGAACACTGTCAAAGGATAGTCAGGACCGCATTGCGGACGTCGGTACCTATGCTGGCGAAATTATCCGTCAAATAAAAACAGTACAAAGCTACACCCGAGAATTGTTTGAGCTGCAGGCATTTTCCGGCGAAGTAGAAAAAGCCTTTAACGTAGCCAAAAAGCGCATTCAACAACGTTCATTGATGATGTCGATTGTCATCTTGTTGGCGTTTACGGCTATTGCGGCGATGGTATGGGTAGGTGGTAATGATGTCATGACCGGTCGGATGACCGGTGGTGAACTCGCTGCCTTTGTATTCTATGCCATTATGGTGGCCTTTGGGGTGGCGTCGGTGTCTGAAATCATTGGTGAGCTTCAGCGTGCGGCCGGTGCTACTGAACGGCTGCTTGAACTCATGGCTGAAGAATCTTTAATCGTTGATGCACCGGTTGAGTCGGCATTTAATGATGACGCGTCTCAGCATATTGTTTTTGAAGGTGTCTACTTTAACTATCCCAGTCGACCCGATAAATCCGCGTTACATGATCTCACCTTCTCAGTTGCCAAAGGCGAAACCGTCGCTTTGGTCGGTCCCAGCGGCGCCGGAAAATCCACCGTTTTTGAAATGTTATTGCGATTTTATGATCCGCAGGCAGGGACGATATCAGTCCAGGGACGAGACATTCGAGAGCTGAAATTGTGGACGCTCCGAAAAGTCATGGCCTTGGTGCCACAACAGCCGGTATTGTTCAGCTCGGACGTGTTCACTAATATTCGGTATGGCAAATTAGATGCGACTGATGAAGAAGTCTATGCCGCGGCCGAGGCGGCCAATGCCCACGAGTTTATCTTGGCATTGCCTGAAGGTTATAGCAGTTATTTGGGCGAGAATGGCATTCGCTTAAGTGGCGGTCAAAAGCAGCGCATTGTGATTGCGCGGGCGATCCTAAACAATCCTGAAATATTGCTGTTGGATGAAGCCACGTCGGCATTGGACGCTGAAAGTGAGTATCAGGTGCAGCAAGCCCTTGAAAAACTAATGAGCAACCGGACCACCATCATCATTGCGCACCGATTGGCAACAGTAGTCAATGCCGATCGTATTGTGGTGATGGATCAGGGCAAAATTTTGGCAGAGGGACGTCACGATGTGCTGATTCACCAATCAGGGCTCTATCAGCGTTTGGCAGAGCTACAGTTCAATCAGGGTGAGGTGTTGGTTGGCGAGCCAGCATCGGGTGCTGATACTTCTCTGTCTGCCGAAGGAAAGCTGGTATGACGGGTTTCAATGGCGCGGATATAGGCGTTGTTACGAATTTGAGATTCAACCACAGGGTCGCCGTAATATTGAATGAGCGCATTGCCCTGTGCGATGACCTTTAAGAAATCACTGACCCGAACAGTTTCAATGCCATTGCCCCAGGCGTTGACGATGGCTGTTTGGGCGAGCATGTTGGTGGCGTCCAAGCTGCCATTCCCCAAAACCGATAACGCCAAATGGTTGGTCTGCCCAAAGAATTCTAGAATACTGTTACCTGTCATGTTGACGTCTACCCACTTGCTATCAAAGGTCATCTTGCCCCGCGCAAAGGTGCTGACGTCAATTTTGATTCGAGGAGAGGTGAGGGGCGTCTTGGTGATGATATTGAACTCACCTTCTAAGTCCAACTCAACGATTTCAGGCATCGTCAATCGCACGATAAAACGGCTTGAACGGCAGTCTCCCGCGTGCATCCGCAATCGATCATTGTTCGAACGAAAATAAATTTCTGACAGCGTTTCTGGTAGCGCCTCAATTTCTAGCGAATATTCAGGGCCTTGTGACAGTTCAAGTAAAAAATTACCCCGAATATCAATCTTATTGAATGTACCAACACCGTATTTTTTGCGCACAGTCTCTTTGGCATCGGCATCACAGACCCGCGTTTCAGCTAGGGTCTGTGGCGAAACCAGTACCCACAGTAATACGGCCAACAGTGCGTTGGTGAATCGACCGCTCAATTGCGTACCTGAGTGAAATAGAGTGAATGCCATAGCGCATATCGTCCACTAACTGAGCCTGATTGTCACTAACGAAAGGCTATTAAAGTAGTGGCTTCATTGTGTGAAGTCATGAACACGGATATCTCCCAATATTTTTTCAAAGGCGGGTGCCCACAGTGCCGATTGGCTATGCCATTCCTGTTCCGATCCTGCTAGGGGATTTTCAAATCGAAACCGACGAGACAAGCCTTCAAACGCAGCGGCAATGCCCTGTACCTGACGATAGTGGTAAAGCCAGTCGTGTTGCGTCATGTGTTGAATAACACGTTGGGCTGAGGCCGGCGCGTCAACCACCTCAACCAATAATTGCTCATAGCACGCATCGGCGAATGCGCGCAATGGGCGGTCATGCCACTGTGACCAGTTTGCGGCCAAATAATGATCAAGCGTGACATCGAGGATAATCCCTGAAAACCTGCGTCGTTCTTTGGTCACTGTGCTTTTTAATGCAATAAAGTCAGGATGTGCGTCAGTCAACCGGTCCACCCGTTGGTGCATGTGACAGCCTGCCACAATAGGGCCCGAAAGGGTTTTCCAATCATGCGGTTTGCACAAATCTGGCAGAATGCTACCCAGCAATGAATGCTGGTGGAGCGAAGCCAAATAGAGGTGACCTAAAAAATTCATAGCAGCACAGCGTAGAGTGATTGTTAGCGATAGTGACTGATTTCATCACGCAAATACAGCAAAGGTGGTTTGCCAGCAAAGGTGGGTGTCAAAACTAAGGTAAAAAAAAGGCCGCTGATGCGGCCTTCGGTGGGGGTTATTTCGGGAGATTTTTGAGAATCTCTTGGACGCTGTCTTTGGCGTCTCCAAATAACATGCGGCTGTTTTCTTTAAAGAACAATGGATTTGCAACCCCTGCATAGCCACTGGCCATCGAGCGCTTCATGACTACGCAACGCTTGGCTTTCCACACTTCTAGCACCGGCATCCCAGCAATAGGTGAGCTTGGCTTTTCGACTGCATCAGGGTTTACCGTGTCATTTGCACCAATAACCAAAGCCATGTCGGTGGTTGGGAAGTCATCGTTCAACTCATCCATTTCCAACACGATGTCATAGGGTACATTTGCTTCAGCCAACAATACGTTCATGTGACCAGGTAGACGACCCGCGACAGGGTGTATACCGAATCGCACCGTCTTGCCCTTCTTTCTTAGGGTTTCAGTGAGCTCACTGACCGCCTGTTGTGCATGAGCAACTGCCATGCCGTAACCAGGTACGATAATGATCGAGTCAGCGTCTTCCAATTCCTCAGCCACTTCTTGGTGTGAGAGGAACAGTGGGTCTCCCTGTGGACCGTCATCACTATCAGCAACGGCACCGGAATCTGTACCAAAGCCACCCATGATCACACTGATAAATGAGCGATTCATACCACGACACATAATCAAACTGAGGATGGCACCGGAAGAACCGACCAATGCACCAGTTACAATCAATAGATCGTTGCCAAGCATAAAGCCTGTCGCTGCTGCTGCCCAACCTGAATAGGAGTTCAGCATGGACACTACCACTGGCATATCGGCACCGCCAATGGCAGCGACCAGATGCACACCCAAAGCCAATGAGATCAAGGTCATGATCATTAGCATGGTAGCAGTTGAGCCACCGTGACCTGCCTTAACGAACATCACCAATAGGATCACTGAGATCAAAATGGCTGCGCCATTCATCCAATGACGACCTGGCAGGGTTAGTGGGCTGCCCGACACCAAACCTTTGAGTTTTGCAAAGGCAACCAATGAACCCGACAGGGTCACTGCGCCAATGAAAATACCCAAATAGATTTCGATGTTATGAATGACTAACTCGGTACCCATGAGCGCACTGGCTTCTAGATAACCGCCCCAACCAATCAAAACGGCAGCAAGACCAACAAAGCTGTGCAGCATGGCAACCAATTCAGGCATGGAGGTCATTTCAACCCGCTTTGCCAAAAACAAGCCTATGACTGCGCCAATACCCATTGCTAGGGCAATGAGGCCGTAAGCATGCACCATCGAGCTGGCGATCGTCGCGACAATGGCGATGGTCATACCGGCGATGCCGTAGTAATTACCGCGTTTAGCAGTTTCTTGTGAGCTCAGACCGGATAGGCTGAGAATGAACATAATGGCGGCCAATAGATAGGCCATGGTAATCATACCCGTCATGTTATTACTCCCTATCGTCTAAACATTTTAAGCATGCGGTGGGTAACAAAAAATCCGCCTGCAATATTAATAGAAGCTACTAGTACGCTGATAAATGCTAATGCACTGACCAGTGTCGAGCCGCCCAATGTGTCACCGCTGCTAATTTGAAGCAGAGCACCGACCACGATAATGCCCGAAATGGCGTTGGTCACACTCATTAAAGGTGTATGTAGCGAGTGGGAGACATTCCAAATCACCTGCCAACCAATGAAAATGGCCAAAACAAAGACGGTGAAGTGTGCGACAAACTCCTGAGGTGCCACATTACCTAACCCGAGCAAAGCCAGACCGGCAATCAGCCAATAAATGGCGATTTGCGTGCCTGAGGTCTTTTTCTTTTCGACCTTTACTGGTGGTGCTACGGCTTTTTTAGGGGCAGGGGGTGCTGCAGAAAGTACCGGCGCTGGAGGAGGCCAGCTAATAGCCCCTTCGTTAGTGACGGTGGCACCACGAATGACTTCATCATCCATATTAATAACCATGTTGCCGTCTTTCTCAGGCGTCATGTCGGTTAATAGATGCACCAAGTTCTGCGCATATAACGTTGATGCTTGAGTGGGTAAACGCGATGGCAGATTGGTATAACCAATGATCGTGACGCCATGTGCGGTGACAACTTCATTCGCCACTGTTAATTCGCAGTTACCGCCCTGCTCGCCAGCGAGGTCAACAATGACGGAACCTTCTTTCATGAGTTCAACCATGTCTTTCAGCCACAAGCGCGGTGCTGGCTTACCTGGAATCAATGCGGTGGTGATAACAATATCGACTTCTTTGGCTTGTTCTCTAAATAACGCCATTTCAGCGTCAATAAATTCTTGAGACATCTCTTTGGCATAACCGCCAGTGCCCGAACCGTCTTCTTCAATCTCAACGGTTAAGAATTCGCCACCCATAGATTCGACTTGCTCTTGCACCACTGGACGGGTATCAAAAGCCCGAACAATAGCACCCATGCTCTTGGCTGTACCAACAGCAGATAAGCCTGCTACACCGGCGCCAATGACCAAAATTTTGGCGGGTGGAATCTTGCCTGCAGCCGTAATTTGGCCATTTAAAAAACGACCAAAATGGTGGGCGGCTTCGATTACAGCGCGGTAACCACCGATGTTGGCCTGCGATGACAGTGCGTCCATCTTTTGTGCGCGTGAAATACGTGGCACGGAATCCATCGCCAACGCATTAATCGACTTTTCTGACAGTTCTGTCAGCAAGGCGGGATTTTGAGCGGGCCATAAAAAGCTAATCAAAGTGGTTTTTGGCGCAATTAAGGCGATTTCTTCAGGATTAGGTGCAAGAACCTTTAACAGGATGTCGGTCGCTCCGAAAATCGACTTTTTATCGGATACGATGTCGGCACCTACCGCTTGGTAAGCATCATCGGTGAAATTGGAACTTTTACCAGCACCCGTCTCGACTGAAACGGTGAAACCCAGCTTGATCAATTTTTCGACACTTGCCGGGGTTGCTGCAACGCGGTGTTCTAGAACATTAGACTCTTTTGGAATTGCGATTTTCATGTATTCGCATCCTCTTATGGATTGTTATTATTGAACGGTTACGTGTTTAGCAAAATGGTTCTATATGGATACAAGCCTGCCTTTTATGGAGCTATCAAGCGGGGCGTGTCGCACACAATGTAATGGACCACTGCATCCATCAGTGACCTTATCCTGCCACATCCAGTATCAGGGCCGATAGGGTATTTTTAGTCAGTCCAGATAATATTGATATATCGCATTGTTTAACTCGCCGAAAAACGCATGCCACCCCAATTTTTAAAAAGCGGTGGCGGTAGGCGTTAATCGTTTTGGTGCAAAATGGCGTTAAGGGAGACCGCTGTTTTATTGGCGCGACATTCCACTGCGCCGGTCAGAGAGTTACGAATAAACAACAAATCTGATAGGCCAGAGAGCGCCGCTGCTTTCATGACGCTATGGTTGCCGGTGTCAGGATCAACGACAGAGACTTTCGTACCGGCAGTGATATACAGTCCAGCTTCCACAATACATCGGTCGCCCAGTGAAATACCTATGCCAGCATTGGCGCCGACCAGACAACTTTCGCCAACGGAGATAACGGTTTTACCGCCGCCAGACAACGTACCCATAATGGAGGCGCCGCCGCCAATGTCTGAGCCTTTGTGTACAAAAACTCCGGCTGTAATTCTGCCTTCTACCATGCTTGCGGCTTCGGTTCCCGCATTAAAATTGACAAAGCCTTCATGCATGATAGTGGTGCCTTCACCCAAATAGGCGCCCAAGCGAACGCGGGATGAGTCGGCTATGCGGATGCCAGACGGCACAACGTAGTCCACCATCTTGGGGAACTTATCGACTGAAAAAACCTGTAACGTTTGACCACGGGCGCGCGTTGCCATTTGCCATTCTGGTAATTCAGGCATGTCTATCGGACCTAAGTTGGTCCATGCAATGTTGCGTAATACACCAAAGATGCCATCAATATTGGTGCTGTGGGGCTTCACCAAACGATGGGATAACAAGTGAAGCTTTAAATAGGCAGCGGGTACCGAATCGGGTGCAATATCCTGTTCAAGCAGGGTTAGCACCAATTCGGTTTCACCTTCTATTGATAAGCGTGCAAATTGGGCGGTCATGTCATAGTCAGCGGATTCAAAAAGATCGGCCACGGTTTCAAGGTGCTTTAATGGCACACGTGTAACTGAGGCAGTAGGGCCCATTGATAATACAGACTGTAACTGTCCTACCCATTCGGCATTAGGCGCCATAATGGGTTGCGGATAAAAACACTCAATAATGTCGTGTTGCTTGTTTTCAGTGCAGCTACCCAGTGCAATTGCATAAAAAGCCATGTTATTTCCCTGATTGTTCGGTTAAAAAAATGTTAAGCCTGTCTGGTGTAAATCCGACTATGATTGCGCCATTGCAATCAATGACCGGTCTTTTGATGAGGGTGGGATTGGCCACCAACAGTGAGATGAGTTGGTCATCAGTCGTAACGGATTTATCCGCGTCACTCAGCTGCTTCCATGTCGTACTCCGACGGTTGAGCAATACTGTGCTGTCGACCTGTTGCAGCCAAGGGGCGACCAGTGTGTTGTCTACCCCGTCTTTTCTGAAATCGTGAAACTGGTAATCAAGGTGCTGCATTTCTAGCCATTTTCTGGCCTTTTTCACCGTGTCGCAATTTGGGATGCCGTACAGGGTAATCATGATGCTATTCCTGTTGAAGGGCATTGAGTTTGGTTTCTAATGCCTGTTGCAATGGTGCGTAGTCTGCAAGGTCAAAGGGTTGGTTGTCGGCGTTTAATACAAAGAAAACGTCTTCAACCCTTTCACCGAACGTTGAGATGCGTGCGTTTTGGATTTGAATATTGAATTCCCTAAACATTTCACCAATTGAAGCCAAAAGGCCAGGACGGTCAACGGTAACAATGTCTATTTGCGTTCTGTGTTGAAGCGGATCATTGGTCAATTGCACCTGTGCAGGGAATTTGAAGTGCTTGAGCTGTCTGGGCACCCGTCGGTGAATGGCTTTAACGGATTTCGGTTGCAGGATCGCAGACATCAATTTGATGCGAATGGTTTCAATTTTCATCGCATCAGAACCCAATGAATTGCCCTGGTCGTCTAAGACGATAAAGGTATCTAATGAAAATTGGGTATGGGCTGCCGTCAGAATGCGCGCGTCATGAATATTGAGGTGCAGTGACTCAAGCGCACGGGCGATGTCGGCAAATAGGTGCGCGCGGTCTGGTGCATAGACAAATATTTGACTGGCACCATCATAGGATTCCTCATTAATTTCACGTATCAATACTGATGTGCTGTCCAGGCCGGCCTCTAAAATCTCATGGCCGTGCCAAGCAATGCTCTCAGCAGATTCTCTAACAAAGTATTCGTCGCCTAATGTTGCCCAGAATCGTTGTACTTCAGCGGCGTCAACACCCATTCTGTCTAGTATTGCCATCGCATCTACCTTTATAGCGGCAATGCGTTGTTGGGTCTCCAGTGGGTTGGCGCGGTCGAGCTGCAGGTACCGTCTGGTTTCAATATATAGCTGTTTCAACAATGAGGCTTTCCAGCTGTTCCAAATGCTGGGGTTGGTCGCGTTAATGTCGGCAACGGTGAGCACCATCAGATAATCTAGGTAACTTTGGTTTTGCACTTTATCTGCAAAGTCAGCAATGATTTTAGGATCCGACAAATCCTTCTTTTGTGCAGTGACTGACATGAGTAGGTGGCTTTCAACCAACCATACAATTAAGGTCGTATCGCGCTCAGGCAGGCCGTGTCGTTCACAAAATGCCCTCACATCAGCAGCGCCTAAGCTTGAATGATCACCGCCACGGCCCTTTGCTATGTCGTGGTAAAGCGCTGCGATATAGGCATTTTCGATCTTGGGCAGTGACCGGATAATATCAGTGACCAAGGGGTATTTTGAGGTGTTACCTGGGTGTCGGAATTTACGCAAATTGCGAATGACCAACAGTGTGTGGGCATCGACCGTATATATGTGAAAAAGATCATGCTGCATCTGACCAATGATGCGGCCAAATTCGGGTAAATACAGACCTAAAATGCCAAAGCGATTCATGCGTAGCAGGTTGGTAGATACGCCTTTTCCGGACCGTAGCAGCTCCATGAACAGCGCTTGGTTGGCAGCAGTGTTGCGAAAAGCGTCATCCACTAGCTGGCGATTTTGGCGAATTTGCCTGATAGTTGCCGCGCGAATACCGCGAATGTCTGGTGACTTGGCCATCAATACAAACACCTCCAGCAATGCCGAAGGGTTGTCGGGAAATACCCGTGGATGCAGGGTTTCGATGTTGCCATTGCGAATCTGAAAGCGGTCATTTAACGCGATGATATTGTCTCGTTGGCCAGCCTGTAAGATCACTTCATCGAAATGTTGTAACAGCATGTCATTAAGTGACCGCAGCCGTATCACCCTGCGGTAATAATCTTGCATTAACCATTCGATGGCAATTTTACCGGCTTTGTCTTCATACCCAAATAACACCGCCAGTTGGCTCTGCAGGTCAAACAGCAATCGGTCTTCTGGTCGTTCCGTTAGCATGTGCAAGCCGAAGCGAATACGCCACAAGAATGCCAAGCCAGATCGCAATGCTTGATATTCAGGCGCCGTTAAAAAGCCTCGGGTAACCAGATCTCGATTGCGTGAGTCACCGAAATGGCGCTTGGCTACCCAACCGATGGTTTGCACATCTCTTAAACCGCCAGGTGAGCTTTTGACGTTGGGTTCAAGGTTGTATTCGGTTTCATTGAACCGGTCATGTCGGTTCTGTTGCTCTGCTAATTTTCCGGTAAAGAATTCGCTGCTAGGCCACATTTTCTCAGGGCGAATGCGGTAGGCCATGTCTGCTTGAATCTGTTCGCTACCAGTAATGAGGCGATGTTCAATCAATGTGGTGATGACGGTCAGGTCTTTTTTTGCTTCGGCGGCACAGGTGTCGGGTGTTCTGACACTGTGGCCAATTTTGAGATTGATATCCCACAGAAAGGTTATGAAGGCTTGGATCAAAGGCTGGCATTGCTCAATGTCGCGTTCAGATTCGAATAACAGTAAGAGGTCGATGTCTGAATGTGGCAACAGTTCACCGCGACCATAGCCACCAACGGCGAGCAAGGCGATGTTGTCAGTGGGCCATGCCTGCGTCTTCCATGCCTCGGTCAATAATTGGTCTATTGTCCAAGCACGCCCGTAAACAGCATGTCGAATAAAGTCGTCGTCCGAAAACTGTTGTTTAAAGGCAGTGTATTGGGTGTCGTTGAGGTGCTTGAGTGCTTTTTTATAGGCGTCCAGAGGCTGTGCTGTGGCAAGCGACTGAGCGAAGGCGTCTGGATCAAACAGTTGATGGTCTGAATGGATGTTAACGACATCAACCATGTGACATTTCCCTATTTCAGTAGATGGTCCGGAAACACTTCGTCTTGTCGCAGCGTTAAAATTTCAAAGCCATCTTTGGTTACCAAGCAGGTGTGTTCCCATTGGGCCGAAAGGCGTCCATCTTTGGTCACAACGGTCCATCCATCACCACGCGGAGCTGGTGGGGATGATTTTGAATGGCGTTTGCCGGCATTGATCATGGGTTCCACTGTGAAAATCATGCCTTCTTTTATCACCATGCCTGTGCCACGGGTGCCATAATGAAGTACCTGTGGTTCTTCATGGAATACATCGCCAATACCGTGTCCACAGTATTCTTGGACTACGGTGTAATAATTTTTGGTGGCATGCTGTTCGATGGCATACCCGATATCGCCCAAATGTGCGCCCGGCTTTATTTGGGCAATACCCAAATACATGCATTCTTGGGTGACGGTACACAGACGTTCTGACGACGGTACAACGTCACCGACATAAAACATGGCACTGGTGTCGCCATGGAAACCATCTTTAATCACAGTAATGTCGATATTGACGATATCGCCCTTTTTCAAGACCTTTGAGTCTGAAGGGATTCCGTGACAAATCACATTGTTAACGGAGGTGCAAATCGATTTTGGAAAGCCGTGATAATTCAACGGTGCTGGAATGGCATTTTGGTGGTTCACAATATAGTCGTGGCAAATGGTGTCTAGTTCACCTGTGGTAACACCTGGGATTACGTAGGGTCCTATCATATCGAGTACTTCTGCTGCTAAACGTCCTGCAACGCGCATTTTTTCGATTTGACTGGGGTTCTTTATAAGTGACATGCCTATTCCGACCAATTGAGTAAAGTATTCACTATTCTACTGAAATTTACCCATTACACCACCCACAATGCCCTGATTGAGTGTGTTTCTTTTCATAATGTTGGGCTGTTATGGCTGCCGGTTTATATTGGCGCAAAAAACCACGGTGTTTGGAACAGATCAGGTGCTGTTGCAAGGCTCACGCGCCGCTGCGGGGCTTGGTTGTGGTAATAAATAGCATCCAGTTTAATTCTGTACTTCTTTTGGTAAAAAGGCTTTGGAAAATGGCTTAAATATGGTATAAAGCGCGCCGCTCTGGACGACTTCGTCTGAGCAACTATGAAACATAACTGTCACACACCTATCGTCACTGATTTTCTGGGTGCCCTCCGGGGTTGAAAGTTAGGGATGGGTGGAGGCTTAACCCGTTCAAAAAGAGATTTTCTGATTATGGCAACTGTATCTATGCGCGAACTGCTTAAGGCAGGCGTACACTTTGGTCACCAAACACGTTACTGGAACCCAAAAATGGGCAAGTACATCTTTGGTGCACGTAACAAGATTCATATCATCAACCTAGAGCACACAGTGCCTGCGTTGAACAAGTCTTTAGACATTATCAAAAAGATTTCAATGAACAAGAACAAGATCTTGTTTGTTGGTACTAAGCGCGCTGCGCAAGAAGTGATTAAGTCTGAGGCTAGCCGTGTGTCTATGCCTTACGTTAATCACCGTTGGTTGGGTGGCATGTTGACCAACTACAAAACCATCCGCCAGTCTATCCGCCGTTTGCGTGATCTAGAAGCACAGGCAAAAGATGGTACTTTCGAGCAGTTGACTAAGAAAGAAAAGTTGATGCGCGAACGTGAAATGGAAAAGCTTGAGAAGTCTATCGGTGGTATCAAGGATATGGGCGGTTTGCCTGACGCTTTGTTCATCATCGACGTTGACCATGAACGTATCGCTATCCTAGAAGCGAACAAATTGGGTATCCCAGTTATCGGTGTTGTTGACTCTAACAGCAACCCAGACGGCGTTGATTACGTTATCCCTGGTAACGACGATGCTATCCGTGCGATTGAAATCTATGTTCGCTCTGCTGCAGACGCTGTCCTAGAAGGCCGTGTTGAAGCTGGTGGCGTTAAAGACGATATCGTTGAAGTGACTGAAGAAGTTGCTGCGGTAGCGCCGGAAGCTGACAAAGAAGCCTAAGCCTCTTTGCACGCACAGTATTGAAAAGGGGGCGTCGCCCCCTTTGTTGTAATTAACTAATTGAACATTAAGAGGAACTTGGCATGGCAACTATTACAGCAGGCCTAGTGAAAGAACTCCGCGAGCGTACCGGCCTCGGTATGATGGAATGCAAGAAAGCGTTGGTTGAAACTGAAGGCAATATCGAAGAAGCGATTGATAACCTACGTAAGAATTCTGGTTTAAAAGCGGCGAAGAAAGCAGGTCGTGTTGCAGCAGAAGGCATTGTATTAACACGCGTTTCTGAAGATGGCACGTTCGGCATGATCGTAGAGATCAACTCTGAAACTGACTTTGTTGCACGTGATGACAACTTCCTAGGTTTTGCAGAGGCAGTAACCGATGCGGCTTTTGCTCAGCGTCAGTCTGACGTTGCTGTATTGATGGCTGGCGAATTGGAAGCGCGACGCGAAGCCTTGGTTCAGAAAATTGGTGAAAACATTGCCGTTCGTCGTATTGCTACTATCGGTGCTGAAGGCAGCACAGTAGCAGCATACGTACACGGTGGTCGTATTGCCGTATTGGTAGAAATGGCTGGCGGCAACGCTGACCTAGGTCGTGACGTAGCTATGCACGTTGCTGCAATCAATCCTCAGTATGTGTCTGCAGAGCAGGTACCTAGTGATGTGCTGGACCGCGAAAAAGAAGTGGTTAAGGCGCAGTCTGAAGGTTCTAACAAGCCAGCAGAAATCATCGAGAAGATGGTTCAGGGCCGCATTAAGAAGTTCTTGGCTGAAATCAGCTTGGTAGAACAGCCTTTCGTTAAAGATCCTGACACCAAAGTAGGTGCTTTGTTGAAAGCAGCTGGCGCGGCGATGATCGGTTTCACCCGTGTTGAAGTGGGTGAAGGCATCGAAAAAGAAGAAGTTGACTTCGCTAAAGAAGTTGCAGAAGCAGCTGGTGTTAAAAAGTAACCAGTTGCAGTAAAAAAGGGCAGTGTAACTGCCCTTTTTTGTGCCTGTAAGAAAGTGGCTTTTCACAAAAGACTACGAATTTTTTGACTTGATTGGGGTATTTTGTAAAAGCACTCGGTCGATGGCTTGTGATATAATGCTGCGCAATGATAGACACGAGCGAAAAGGGTTTCGTTGACATATTGGAGTGGTTGAATGGCAGATTCTAAGGGTCAGTCGCAATATAAGCGAATATTGCTGAAGTTAAGTGGTGAAGCATTAACCGGTGAAAAGAATTTTGGGATTGATTCCAAGGTATTGGATCGCATGGCATTGGAAATCGGTCAGTTAATTGGTATCGGTTTGCAAGTTGGTCTTGTGATTGGTGGTGGTAACTTGTTCCGTGGCGCGGAACTCAGTGCTGCTGGTTTAGATCGGGTCACCGGCGACCACATGGGTATGTTGGCTACGGTTATGAATGCATTGGCGATGCGTGATGCGTTAGAGCGATGCAGAATTCGTACCCGCGTGATGTCCTCTATCCCCATGAGTGGCATCGTTGATGACCATTATGATCGACGCAAAGCGATTCGTTATCTTGAGCAGGGCGATGTGGTTATTTTTGCAGCAGGCACTGGTAATCCGTTCTTTACGACTGATTCAGCTGCCTGTTTGCGTGGTATAGAAATTGATGCCGATATCGTTTTGAAGGCAACCAATGTAGATGGCGTCTATAATGCAGACCCGCGCAAATTTGCTGATGCGGTAAAGTATGATCGATTGTCCTATAACGAGGCATTAGAGCGTCAGTTGGGTGTAATGGACTTGACCGCAGTGTGTCTTGTGCGTGACCATAAGATGCCCGTACGGGTATTTAACATGAACAAACCTGGCGCATTGGTTCGCGTCATAAAGGGTGAGAATGAAGGCACTCTGATGGTAGAGGATACGAACGCATGATTGAAGATGTAAGAAAAGAAGCTGAAGCAGACATGAAAAAGGCGCTAGAAGCCCTAGATCATGCATTTAATAAAATTAGAACGGGCCGCGCGTCTCCGAGCTTATTGGATACGGTATTTGTGGACTATTACGGTTCTATGGTGCCTATCGCTCAAGTGGCGAACATCAGCATTGAAGATGGTCGTACTCTGGCGATTAGCCCTTGGGAAAAGACCATGATATCGCCTGTTGAAAAAGCCATATTGAAGTCCGATTTGGGGTTGAATCCGTCGACGTCTGGCGACAACATCCGGATATCTATGCCTGCTCTGACTGAAGAAACCCGACGTGATTTGGTGAAACATGCGAAAGCAGAAGCGGAAAAGGCACGAATCTCTATTCGTAACCAACGCCGTGATGCCAACAGCACGATTAAAGAGTTCTTGAAAGAAAAAGAAGTCAGCGAAGATGACGCGAGACAGGGTGAAGATCTGGTTCAAAAATTGACTGATAGCTATATTGAATTGGTAGAAAAAGCCCTAGGCGAAAAAGAATCTGATTTGATGCAGGTGTAACACCAAATCAAGTTGTATGGAGGGCTCATCGGATGATGGGCCTTCGCCATTTAACAGGAAGTCACTATGACAACAGGTAGTTCCGCTCCCAAGCATGTTGCAATTATCATGGATGGTAATAATCGTTGGGCTAAACGAAATTCGCTGTCAGGCATTTCTGGCCACAAGGCGGGTAAAGGGGCGGTCAAAAAAGTTGTAGAAGGCTGTGCGAGAAGTGGCGTAGAAGTACTGACATTATTTGCATTTAGCAGTGAAAACTGGCGACGTCCAAAGGATGAAGTCAGTGCATTGATGGAGTTGTTTCTATTTGCACTGAAGAGTGAAGTAAAGAAGCTACATAAAAATAATATTCGATTAAAAGTCATTGGCGACACAAAAGCCTTCAATGACAAGATTCAAGCACAAATTGTTGCCGCTGAATCACTCACGAAAGACAATACCGGTCTTACATTGGTAGTGGCTGCCAATTATGGTGGGCAATGGGATATCGTGCAGTCCGTGCGTCAATTGGCAGCACAGGTGCAGCGAGGCGAATTGGCACCAGAAGACATCTCAGACGCATCCATTGAATCCTATTTGTCGACTGCAGGATTGCCTGCCCCCGACCTATGTATACGTTCTGCTGGCGAGCAGCGCATAAGCAACTTTTTGCTTTGGCAAATGGCCTATACCGAAATGTATTTTACAGATGTATTGTGGCCAGACTTCGACGAAGCGGTATTGGAAGCTGCTTTTGATGCGTTTTCTAAACGGGTTAGGCGGTTTGGTAAAACCGATGACCAACTAAATCAGGCGCTTTGAATTTCATGTTATATCAGAGAATATTAACCGCATTGGTACTTGCGCCCATTATGATTGGGGGCATTTTCTTTTTACCACTCACAGAGTTTGCGCTCTTCATTGGCCTAATCGTGGTGCTGGGTGGCTGGGAATGGACAAGGCTTGCAGGCATTGAAGGCATGGTCAATCGTGTTGCTTATGTCGGTGTGTTGGTGCTGCTGATGGCAGGGCTCTATTACAACCCAATGGGTATTAATGCAGCTCTGCTTTACAAAGCCGTGTTGTGGGTTGCCCTGATATGGTGGGTTGCATCCCTTTGGTTTGTGAAAAACTTCCCCAAACTACCGGCCTTTTGTTTTAAAACATCCACGTTATCTGTGCTCGGTGTCGTGGTATTGGTGCCTATGTGGGTCGGTCTGATGACCCTGAAAACCTTGCAAGAAAGTAATTTCTGGATTATTTATTTGATGCTGATTGTGTGGGGTGCCGACGTTGGTGCCTACGTGGTAGGCCGTGCCATTGGGCGGCGCAAGTTGGCACCAAATGTGTCTCCTGGTAAGAGTTGGGAAGGTGTGTTTGGTGGTTTGCTAGCCGTGATGTTAATTGCCATGGTAGCGGGCTTGATGTTATCGGATACCCTTGAATTTGATCTGTCTCAGTGGTTAGGATTATTTGGTGTTAGCATCGTCGTGTTTATCATTTCTATACTGGGAGATTTGGTAGAAAGCGTGGCAAAACGGCATCGTGGCATTAAAGACAGCAGCAAGCTTCTGCCAGGTCATGGCGGCATAATGGACCGAATTGATAGCCTAACTGCCGCAGTTCCGGTTTTCGCCTTATTACTGACGATGGTGGTAATCTAAGGTGACACTCAAGGTTACGGTGCTTGGTGCGACGGGATCCATTGGTCTCAGCACATTGGATATATTGTCGCGACATAATCAACGGTATCAAGTCTTTGCCTTAACAGGGCACAAAAATGCCCAACTCATGGCGAAATTGGTGGCACAGCACCAGCCCGAGGTTGTGGTCATGGCCGACGCAGATACCATTCGTGCGGTCAGCGACCTCGTAGGACCTTCCACTATAAGCTTTCTGCACGGGCCACATGCCTTACAACAGGTTGCGTCAGCTGCAGAAGTAGATATTGTCATGGCGGCCATTGTCGGTGCCGCTGGTTTAGAACCCACGTTGGCAGCGGTTAAATCCAGTAAGAAAGTGTTGCTTGCGAACAAAGAAGCGTTAGTGACAGCTGGCCAGTTGTTTATGGACGCTGTGAAGGATCATAAAGCGTTGTTATTGCCAGTGGATTCTGAACACAATGCGATTTTTCAATGCCTACCGCCACAATTTGATTTTGCCAATCCCAGTCAGGGTATCGAGAAGATTTTACTCACTGCCTCTGGCGGTCCTTTTCGAACCTGGACGCTTGAGCAATTGAAAGGTGCCACGCCGGCACAGGCCTGTGCCCATCCCAATTGGGACATGGGACAAAAAATCTCGGTGGATTCCGCCAGCTTAATGAACAAAGGCCTTGAGTTAATTGAAGCCTGCTGGTTGTTTGGTGTCGGTGCCGATAAAGTCGAGGTGGTGGTGCATCCCCAGTCGATCATTCATTCGATGGTACGCTATAACGATGGCTCAATATTGGCGCAAATGGGCCAGCCGGATATGCGTACCCCTATCGCTAATGCGTTGGCTTGGCCAGAACGCATTGACTCAGGCGTAGCGCCATTAGATTTCACGCAGTTGTCACATCTGAACTTTGAGGCACCTGACGAAGTACGTTTTGTGAATTTGCGCTTGGCGCGTGAATCGTTTTCAGAAGGACACAGCGCTCCAGTGATTTTGAATGCCGCCAATGAAATTGCTGTGGCGGCTTTTTTACGGGGAGATATCGGATTTTTAGACATCGGTGTTCTGAACGAAACATTACTGAATACCATGCAGCCGACAAACATCGACAGCATTGAAGCAGTTGTCGCAGTCGATGCACAAGCCCGTATTGCTGCTGAACGTTGGGTAGGTCAACGTCGGGGTGTTGCCTCATGATGACCATTCTCGCACTGATAGTGACCCTAGGAATCTTGGTTACTGTTCACGAATACGGCCACTTTTGGGTAGCACGACGCTGTGGCGTCAAAGTGCTGCGTTTTTCCGTTGGTTTTGGGAAACCTTTGTTTCGGTGGTACGACAAGCAGGGTACCGAGTTTGTGATTGCCATGCTGCCACTGGGTGGTTATGTCAAGATGCTGGACGCCAGAGAAGGCGATGTGTCGGAAGCAGACGCGGGCTATGAATTCACAAGTAAGCCAGTAGCGCAGAGAGTCGCCATTGTGAGTGCGGGTCCTTTGGCCAACTTCTTGTTTGCCGTGGTCGCCTATTGGATCCTGTTAATGGTTGGTGTTACGGGTGTCAGTCCTTATGTCTCAGGTGTGTTACCAGGAAGCCTAGCAGAAGAGGCAGGGTTTGCTGCACCCACGGTGATTGCACAGGTAGATGGGAAACAGGTCAGCACCTGGCAGGAAGCACGGATGGCACTGATTGAGCGCGCTGGTGATTCTGGCGTTATTGTGCTGACCGATGCCGATAGGCGACAATACAGTATCGCAGTGAGCGGATGGTTATCAGGTACCGATATTGATGATCCCGTAGCATTATTAGGCTTGATGCCTTTAGGCGCCTATCTCGACGCCACCATCGATACCGTGCAGGTTGGTAGTGCAGCAGAGCGAGGCGGCATCGCTGTTGGTGATCATATCGTTGCAGTTGACGACCAGGCAGTGTCTGGTTGGGATGCGCTCGTGGAAAGGGTCCAGGCATCCCCCGGGAAACCTTTGGTACTCGACATCGATCGGGATGGTTGGCTACTACAACTGACCGTCACGCCAGACCGACAAGACTCTGGTGTTGGTTATTTGGGCGTGTCACCCTTGTTGCCGGAATTACCTGAAGATTTCTTTGTCACGCTACAATACGGACCGCTGACATCGTTGTGGAAGGCGTTAAATAAAACGTGGGATACGGTAGGTATGAGTTTCTCAATGTTTGGCAAAATGCTGTCAGGAGCCATTAGCACACAAAATATTGGTGGGCCAGTCGCCATCGCCAAAATGGCAGGGCAAAGCGCCGCGTCTGGACCAGAAGTGTTTCTCGGCTTTTTGGCGTTTATCAGTATCAGTTTAGGCGTGGTCAATTTATTGCCAATACCCGTTCTAGATGGTGGCCATCTTTTGTATTATGTCATCGAATGGATATGGGGTAAGCCGTTGCCAGAGCATGTGCAGGCATTTGGGTTTCGCATTGGATCGAGTTTGTTGGTCGTTATCATGGTATTCGCTATTGTGAATGACATCGTCCGTTTATTTTGAATGGATACGATTGGCTCGAAAAGTAACGGCACACTGTATTTAGGCACTTGACTCATTTTTGGGATATGCGGTTCTATGAAATTTCGATTGCTATTGATTACGCTGTTGGTGGGCTTGTCAGGTGGTATATGGGCTGACAGCTTTACGGTATCTGAAATAGATATCATAGGCCTTCAACGCGTGTCGTTGGGGACGGTGAGAAATAGTTTGCCTCTTGAAGTCGGTGATATTGCCAATAACAATGATTTAAGCCTCGGGCTAAAACGGCTGTTTGCCACCGGATATTTTAAAGACGTGAGTGTGTGGAGTGACCCAACATCAGGGTTGGTGCGTTATGACGTGATAGAACAGCCTGCGCTGTCTGAAATTACCTTTACAGGCAACAAACTCATCCCCACAGCTGGCATGAAACAAGTATTTTCAAATGCGGGTTTGGTAGAGGGAGACGTGTTTAGTCGCAGTAAAATGGACGGGCTATTGCTAGAAGTTGAGCGCCAATACGCCGCGATGGGCCACTATGCCGTAGATATCCAATCAGCATTGACACCGGTGCCAGGCAACCGTGTCAAATTGGCCATCACCGTTGTTGAAGGCAAAAAAGCCAAGATTGCCAATATAAATATTACCGGCACACAGGCCTTTAGCAATGAACCGCTGCTGGCAGTGATGAAGCTAAAAGCCAAACGCCCGGGTAACCCATTTCAAGTATTTTCTAAAAAGACCCTTTATTCTTCTGACGCCGTGCGCGGTGACCAAGAACGGCTAGCCAGTTATTACCTCGATCGCGGGTATTTGCGCTACGAGCTGATGTCGACACAGGTCACCCTGTCGCCCGCTTTAGATGAAGTCTATATCACCTATAACATCAGTGAAGGTGAGCTGTTTCACCTGTCGTCTTTTGAACTCAGCGGAGACTTGGTGGGTGATGATGTCGCCTTATTAAAGCTCGCCACTGTATCGTCTGGCAGTGTGTTTTCCCGTAAACAAATTATTGATATTCAAAAAGCCATACAAGAACGTTTATCGGATTTGGGCTATGTGTTTCCGCAGCTGAGACTCGGCAGTGATGTAGATGAAGCCAAGAAAACCATTGCCCTTAACCTATTTATCAACCCGGGCCAACGGACCTATGTCCGTAGAATCACCATTCAGGGCAATGTCACAACCCAAGACAGCGTTGTGCGTCGTGAGTTGACTCAGCAGGAAGGCGCACTTGCCTCGGGAACCAAGATCAGCGAATCAAAACGTCGATTGGAACGGGTGGGCTATTTCAAAAATGTGCAAATAGCCACACAACCCATTGCTGGTATACCGGATCAAGTGGATCTCAACATCAGTGTTGAAGAAATGAAAGATGCAACCTTGACGGGGTCAATTGGCTGGGCAGATCCAGGCGGTTTGTTTGTGGCGGGTGAATACAAGCAAAAGAATTTCCAAGGCTCAGGACGAGACGTTTCGACCAGTCTGACTATAAACAGCTATCAAAAGATGTTGGATTTTTCTTATACCAACCCTTATTTTACCAAAGACGCCGTGTCGTTGGCTTATAACCTATTTATGAATGAGACTGACAACGCCAATATTTCCGAAAACGACTACGCCACCAATAAATGGGGCGGTGGCGTTTCTCTGGGTTATCCGCTGTCTCTGAATCAACGGGTTAGTTTTGGTATCGACTATACCCAAACGGCTTTATTTGCTACCAATCCCGCTCAGGAAATTGCCAATTTCATAGGCGACCACGGCAAGAATTTCTCTAATTTCGAGCTCAGTTCGGCGTGGCGATATTCCAGCCTCAACGGTACCTTCTTGGCAACGGACGGGCAAAGCCACAATGTATCGCTTAATGTGAGTTTACCTCTGAGCGATTTGGCTTATTATAAACTCGACTACCGTGGCCGATATTACCAACCATTGCTGGGCGATGACTATGTACTGCGTTTCCGCGGCGGTTTGGGTTACGGTGATGGTTTTGACAATACCAATGCGTTGCCGTTCTTTGAAAACTTTATTTCAGGTGGTGTGAGCTCCGTACGCGGCTTCCGCTACGGGTCCTTGGGCCCGAAAAGTACGCCACCCATAGCGTCAACGGCTACGCCAGCTGCCATTGGTGGCAATATGAAATTAGAATACGGTGTTGATTTGTTGTTCCCAACACCCATTGCAAAGGACAAGAGTCAATTCCGATCGTCGCTGTTTTTTGATGCAGGTAATGTATTTACCAGCCAATGTCTGCCGACCAATGTGAATTGTGATGTTGGCTTCAATCCAGATGATTTGAGATATTCTATGGGTTATGAGTTGAATTGGATGACACCGATTGCACCCTTGCGTTTTATTTGGGCATGGCCTTTAAATGCACAAACCGGTGATTTGCAACAAAGCTTTATGTTTACGTTTGGCTATGCCATGTAATTTTTAATTGAGGAAGATGTTATGTTGAAGAGTAGTCTCGTTGCAGTATTTTTGCTGTTTTCAACCCTGGTATTTGCAGAAACCAAAATTGCATTTCTGGATAAGAATGTCGCGATGTTTCAGAGTGAAGCAGCTCGTGCTGAAACTGAAAAATTGAAACAGGAATTTGGTCCTGATGAGCAACGCATTCGATCTATCGAACAGCAGGTCACAGAGATCCGCGGTCGTCTAGAAACTGACAGTGCCATCATGGCAGAAGCCGATGTGCAGACCGAGATGAACTTGGTTAACAGCCTACTGGCAGAGCGAAAAAGTTTGGTCGATAAATTGACCCAGATCCAGCAGCAACGACAGCAGGCGTTCGTGAAGAATTATCAGCCTGTGCTGCTTGAAGCCATTAAGGATGTGGTCGCGGCAGAATCAATTGATTTGATGTTGGATGCACAGTCGGTGATCTATGCAGGTGACGGATTCAATGTGACTGACTTGGTATTAGCAGCGTTCAACGCACGCGTACTAGGATCGCAGTAATGATTACCGCTGGCCGTATTGCTGCCTTGGTAGGCGGTGTACTCCGAGGCGATGCTGCACGCGTCATCACGCGATTGGCCGCGATAGAACAGGCTGGCGAAAACGCTGTTACGTTTTTGTCCGATAAAAAACATCGGCCGCTGTTAACTGACTGTACAGCCGGCGTTGTGCTGCTAAAAGAATCCTTGGCAGGTGATTATACCGGCGATGTAATTGTGGTCGAAGATGCCTATTTGGCGTTCGCAACCATTTCCAGTGTATTTGATCCAGAACCGCCAGTGGCCATTGATATTCATCCCAGTGCGGTAGTCGCAGACACCGCCACCCTAGGTGAAGGCGTTGTCATTGGCGCCCATGCGGTTATTGGTGCCCATGTTACCCTAGCAGCTGGCGTCCGAATCGGGCCAAATGTAACCATCGGCGACGGCAGCATGATAGGTGCTGACAGTTGGCTATATCCAAACGTCACGGTTTATCACCAGGTGATTGTGGGCAGTCGTTGTCGGATTCATTCTGGTTCGGTGCTCGGTAGCCATGGTTTTGGTTATGCGAATCATCAAGGCAATTGGTCGAAAATCGCACAGATTGGCCGGTTGGTAATTGGTGATGACGTAGAAATTGGCGCAAATTGTGCTGTCGATCGTGGTGCGATAGAAGATACCGTGATTGAAGACGGCGTAAAGATCGATAATTTGGTGCACATTGCCCACAACGTCAGAATTGGTGCGCATACCGCGTTGGCCGGTCAAGTGGGCATATCTGGGTCTACCAGTATCGGGCACCATACCATGGTGGGTGGGCAGAGCGGCTTTGCAGGCCATTTGACTACGGCACCAGGGACCATCTTTACGGGTCAATGCATGGTTACCGGTAATGTAACAGAGCCGGGCATGTATTCATCCGGCACAGGACTGTCCCCCGCGAAATCCTGGCGTAAAATGGTAGCGAGAATGCGCCACATAGACGAATTGCACAAACAAGTACAACAATTAGAAAAACGCTTAGAAAATCTGTTGCCTTCTGGCAACGAGGCGTCAGATGCACCAGGAAAAGATGATTCAAATTAGCGCTTAGTCTAGGCATTTTGTTTTTATGCACATAAACGGTGGCGTGACCGACCAGCATGACTTGTGACTTTTTGGCACAAGATTAGGTCTATTGCGTTACATTTTATTCGGGAATATCAGAGTTATGAGCGACTTTACGTTACCTTTGGATTTTGAAGCGATAAGACATATTCTTCCACACAGATATCCCTTGTTGCTGGTAGACCGTATCACCGAGTTAGTCCCTGGCTCCTATGTAAAGGGCTATAAGAATATTACCGGCAATGAAGACGTTTTTAATGGCCATTTTCCTAGCCATGCGATTTTTCCTGGTGTCATGATTTGTGAAGCCATGGCGCAGGTAGCAGGCGTTCTTGGCTATTTAACTACAGGTAATAAGGCATCTGATGGGTATTTGATGTTGTTTGCGGGTTTAGACAACGTGCGTTTCAAACGACAAGTAGTGCCTGGTGATCGGTTGGATATTGAGGTGACCTATGTTGCTGGGAGACGTGGCATTTATAAGGTTGCTTGCAAAGCGTCAGTGGATGGCCAATTGGTCTGTAATGCTGACCTCATGTTTGCTGAAAGAAAGGTGTAATACGTGATTCATCCTACTGCGATAATTGATTCAAGTGCCATTCTCGGACGTGACGTCACTGTCGGAGCCTATAGCATTATTGGGGCAAACGTCGTAATAGGCGATGGTTGTGTTATTGGACCCCATGTGGTGATCAAGGGTGATACCCGCATCGGCGCACATAATCAGTTTTATCAGTTTTCTTCTATTGGTGAAGATTGCCAAGATAAAAAATACCAGGGTGAGAAAACCTTTCTAGAAATTGGTGACCATAATATTTTTAGAGAATTTGTGACCGTGCATCGTGGAACAGTGAATGACCACTCACTCACTTCCATTGGTAATGGCGGACTGTTTATGAATTACAGCCACATTGCCCACGATTGCCAAATTGGGGACGATGTTATTGTGGCCAATGGCAGCCAATTGGCGGGGCATGTGCATGTTGGAAAGGGTGCCATAGTCGGTGGTACCTGTGGCGTACACCAGTTCTGCCGTATCGGCGATTATGCCATGCTAGGCGGAGGCACCACCCTATTTAAAGATGTTCCGGCCTTTGTAACGGTTCAAGGTAATCCTGCAGCGGCCCACGGCATGAACTATGAAGGCATGAAGCGCCGCGGCTACGATAAATCGGTCATTCATTTGTTAAGAAATGCCTATAAACTTGTCTATCGCCAAGGGGCAACGCTGCACGACGCGGTTGAAGAATTACAGACCTGGAAAGACGATTCGGGTGAACTTCAACGTTTTATTGACTCGATTCACAACGCGACGCGAGGCATTGTGCGTTGATTTCCCGACCGCTCCGTGTGGGTATTATTGCCGGAGAAGCATCGGGTGATATCCTCGGTGCAGGGCTTATCAAAGCACTAAAATCCCAACATTCCAACCTCACTTTTATCGGCATTGGTGGTCCTAAAATGATCGCTGAGGGTTGCGAAAGCCTTGAGCCGATGGAAACACTTTCTGTCATGGGGCTCATCGAAGTCATTCGGCATATACGTCCACTTCTGGCCGTTCGAAAAAAAATCATACAATGTTTCACCGACAATCCACCGGACATTTTTATTGGTATCGATGCACCGGACTTTTGTCTTCCCGTGGCAAAAAAACTAAAGCAGCGCGGTATCAAGACCGTGCAATACGTCAGCCCCTCGGTGTGGGCATGGCGACAAGGGCGTGTGCACGGTATTAAGCGGTCGGTGGATACCGTACTTTGTTTGTTTCCTTTTGAAAAAGCCTTCTATGACCGCTTTGACATGCATGCGACCTTTATTGGTCATACCCTAGCAGATCAGTTTCCGCTTGAGCCAGATACCGAGGCTGCACGCACCGCCTTGGGTCTGCCTCTAGACACTACGTGCGTGGCATTAATGCCAGGGAGTCGACTGAGCGAGATTGCGCGCATGTTGCCGCTGTACCTTGAGACAGCAGTCGGTCTCATAGAAACGCATCCTGGTATACAATTTTTAATTCCCGCTGTTAACGCAGCCTGTAGCCAAGCCATAGCAGTGCAAGTAGCGGCTTATCCGCACTTACAGGTACGGATTGTGGAAGGGGACTCACAGCGCGTCATGACGGCAGCTGATGCATTGTTAATGACGTCAGGAACCGCCACGCTAGAAGCCATGCTGCTCAAAAAGCCCACCGTGGTGAGTTATAAAATGGCCACACTGTCTTGGTGGCTGGTCAAGTGGCTGGTAAAAATTGAGTGGGCAGCACTGCCGAATTTATTGGCTGAACGTGCGTTAATGCCAGAATATTTGCAAGATCAGGCGCAAGCGGCGCTGTTAATTCCGGCCATGGGACACTGCTTAGAGCAAGGCTACCGAGACGATCACATTCGTGAATTCCACCGTCAGCACGTGCGGTTAAGACGTGATGCAGACCAGCGAGCGGCAGACGCAGTCCTCGCACTTCTGTCATAATGGCATACGAAGATTTAGAGGCACAATTTGGCATGGGTGCCCGTGTTGCGGGTGTTGATGAGGCCGGTCGAGGACCGTTAGCAGGTGATGTGGTTGCCGCAGCCGTTATTTTAATGCCCGACCACCGTTTGGTTGGTCTGAACGATTCAAAACAACTGTCAGAACTCAAACGTGAAACATTGTTTGAGCAAATAAAAGCACAATCGTTGGCTTTTTGTATCGCGCGGGCTACCGTAGAAGAAATTGAACGGTACAATATTCTCCAAGCAACCATGATGGCAATGACACGTGCACTCAATGGATTAAAAAAGAAGCCGCAGGGCGTGTTAATTGATGGGAATCGCGTACCCAAAGGCCTCAAAATGCCATCGGTTGCGATCGTAAAAGGGGACAGTCGGGTGCATGCCATTTCAGCGGCATCCATTTTGGCTAAAGTCACCCGTGACCGAGAGATGGTTGAAGCACATAAACAGTATCCAGAATATGGATTTGATCAGCATAAAGGTTACCCAACAGCGCAACATTTGGCCGCATTAACGCAATATGGGCCTTGCGCCATTCACCGTAAAACTTATAAACCCGTTCGCGCATGTATCGATGCGGAACCCAAACAGATGACCTATTTATGACCAATCGTTTTGTACATTTACGAACCCACTCAGAATTTTCATTGCTAGATGGGATTGTTCGGGTCAAGGCGCTAATAGGCCAGTGTGCGGCTGAGCAACAGCCAGCAATTGCTTTAACGGATCTTACCAACCTCTATGGCTTGGTTAAATTTTACCAGACCGCACTGTCGCAAGGCGTTAAGCCATTATTAGGGGCAGACTTGTGGATCGAAAATCCTGAAAAGGAAGACAAGCCTTTTCGTATGCCGGTTTTGTGTCAAAACAAGACGGGTTATCAGAATCTAAAAGAGCTGATATCTCGTGCTTTCCAAGAAAATCAAAAGCAGGGTAAACCGCTAGTCAAGCGTGAGTGGTTACTGGCGCAGCACCATGGTTTATTGCTGTTGTCGGGTGCCAATTTTGGTGATGTGGGCGCTGAACTTATCAAAGGCAATGCGCAGGAAGCCAAGCGATTGGCATTGGAGTGGCAGGCTGTTTTTGGTGACCGCTTTTACCTAGAAATCCAGCGTACGGGTCGTGCTGGTGATCAACAAGTCGTTGCCGGTAGTGTCACAATGTCGCGTGCCAGTCGCATTCCGGTAGTCGCAACCAACGATGTGATGTTTCTGAAGCAAGATGAGTTTGAAGCCCATGAAACCCGCGTAGCGATCAACGAAGGGATGGCCTTAGACGACCCACGACGAGAACGGTCGTATAGCGACCAGCAATATCTGAAATCTGCCGATGACATGGCCGCATTGTTTGCTGACATTCCCAGCGCGATTGAAAATAGCTGGTACATCGCAACACGGTGTAACGTAGAGGTGTTACTGGGCGAGTATTTCCTCCCAGAATTCCCCATCCCAAAAGATTTCAAACAAGACCCTTTTTTCCATGACCATGCATGGGATACCGAATATGCGCATGTCGAAAACACCATGCGGAAGAACCAGCCTGATGCTGATAACAATACGGCATGGCAGCGACAAATTGTGGAAGGGATGTTCTTCCGAAAAATGTCAATTGAAGGCCTAGAACGCCGATTAAAGAAATTATTTCCAACGGGCATAGACGCTCGCGATGAACGCCGTATGGTCTATGTCGATCGTCTCAATTTTGAAATGGACATGATTGTTCAGATGGGCTTCCCAGGTTACTTCTTGATCGTTATGGACTTTATTCAGTGGGCGAAGAAAAATGACATACCGGTTGGCCCCGGTCGTGGTTCTGGTGCCGGCTCGCTTGTGGCCTACGCGCAAGATATAACCGACTTAGATCCCATTACCTATGAATTGCTTTTCGAGCGATTCTTGAATCCAGAACGGGTATCTATGCCCGACTTTGACGTCGATTTCTGTATGGAAAAGCGGGATAAGGTCATTGCCTATGTTGCAGACACATACGGCCGCCAGGCAGTGAGTCAGATTGTCACCTTCGGTACGATGGCGGCGAAAGCAGTGGTACGGGATGTCGCACGCGTTCAAGGAAAGAGTTATGGCTTGGCAGACCGTATTTCAAAGTTGATTCCACCCGATCCTGGTATGAAGCTAGAAACCGCGTGGAACGATGTACCCGAATTGGTTGAGTTTGTAAAAAGTGAAGAAGACGCCCAAGAGATTTGGGACATGGCGCGCAAGCTAGAAGGCATCACACGCCAAACGGGTAAGCATGCTGGCGGTGTGGTCATTGCACCGACCAAACTGACTGATTTTTCACCGCTGACCTGCGATGAAGACGGCGGTGGTTTGGTGACACAGTTTGATAAAAACGATGTTGAATCTGCCGGGTTGGTCAAGTTCGACTTTTTGGGTTTACGCACGCTGACCATCATTGATTGGGCTGTGAAAACGATCAATATTCAACGGGCAGAAGTGGGCGAAACGCCGATCACCATTGAAGATATTCCGTTAGACGACAAGCCCGCGTTTACCCTGTTAAAAAAGGCAGAGACGACGGCTGTTTTCCAGCTGGAATCTCGCGGTATGAAAGACCTCATTCGCCGGTTGCAGCCAGATACCTTGGAAGAAATGATAGCCTTGGTGGCACTGTTTCGTCCGGGGCCTCTTGAATCGGGCATGGTAGAAGACTTTATTAACCGTAAGCATGGTCGGTCCCCGGTGGCCTATCCCCATCCCGATTTCCAGCATGAATCACTGAAGGCCATTCTAGAGCCCACCTATGGGGTCATTGTTTATCAAGAACAGGTCATGCAGATCGCACAGGTATTGGCAGGCTATAGTCTCGGCGGCGCTGATTTGCTGCGCCGTGCTATGGGTAAGAAAAAGCCTGAAGAGATGGCCAAGCAGCGGGAAGTATTTAGAGAAGGAGCTGCTGGGCAGGGCGTAAACCCTGAGCTGGCCATGAAAATATTTGACTTGGTAGAAAAGTTTGCAGGCTATGGTTTTAACAAATCGCACTCGGCTGCCTATGCATTGGTTTCCTACCAAACACTGTGGTTAAAAACCCACTATCCGGCTGCCTTTATGGCGGCGGTGATGTCATCTGATATGCAAAACACCGACAAGGTGGTTATTTTTATCGAAGATAGCCGCAATTGTGGCTTGAATGTGTTGCCGCCCGATGTGAATCAGGGCAATTTCATGTTCACGGCCAATGGCCAGACCGACGTCATCTATGGCTTGGGCGCGGTTAAAGGGGTAGGCGAAGGCCCTGTGGAGGCGATTGTGCAAGCCAAACAGGCTGGCGGGCCATTTTCTGATTTGTTCGATTTCTGTCAGCGCGTTGATCACCGTGCCAACAAACGGGTGATTGAGGCCCTGATCAAGTCGGGCGCGTTCGACACCATTATTCCGAGCAGAGCCATTGCCATGTCCTGCTTAGAGGATGCTATCCGCACCGCTACCCAGGCTGCGAGAAATGCCAATGCAGGCATCGATGATATGTTTGGTGCAGAAGAGGAAGAGGTGAACACCGATCCATACGGCCCATATCGCCGTGTTGCCGATTGGCCACCCCGCCAACACCTAAAGGGCGAAAAAGACACCCTAGGTCTCTATCTTACCGGCCACCCGATTGATGAATACGAGATCGAGATTAACAAGATCGTGTCTACCCGTTTGGGTAAGATTCAAGCAGCAAAGAAAACCCAAACATTGGCAGGTCTGATTGTCGATTTGAGAACCACACGAACCAAAAGAGGCGATACCATTGGCTTCGCCACGCTCGACGACAAGACTGCGCGAGTTGAAGTCAGTTTCTTCGGTGAAGCCTTTGAGCAATTTCGGGAGTTTCTGATCATAGACGAAGTGATCGTGATTGACGGCGAGGTTAACTGGGATCATTACTCTGAGCGCAACAAAGTGATTGCCCGTCAGGTTTATAACATTGGCGATGCCCGTCAAAAAATGATTGGCAGTGTTCAGGTACGAATTGAAGCGCCTGCTAATGGTGCAGTGACAAAATTACAAGCGCTGCTACGTGAAGATGGAAAAGGCGCTGCTGTGGTGATTGATTATGTGCAACCCGAAGCATTTGGGCTACTCCGATTGCCGTCACAGTATAAGCTGTCTTTAGACGATGGAGATTTGCACCAATTGCGACAGAGTTTTGGCGAAGAAAATGTCACGCTCAATTACCGCAAACAAGACATCAATCTGATTTAGGGTATTACTGCCACGCATCTTATGAAGAACAGCTTAATACCAAGGCTGCCTGCGATGCAGGCGGCCTGTCATGGTATTTTTGCAGATGGGCATGGGGTTCAAAGGGACTTTGCAGCGCCACCAATAGCTGTTGCACCAGGCTAAAATCACCTGCCTCAGCTGCGTCTATAGCCTCTTGTGCCACCCAGTTACGCAACACAATCCACGGATTCGCTGCCAGCATGGTGTCCTGTCGGTTGCCCTGCAGTCCAGCACAATGCTGGGAATAGTCCCGCCACCATTGATCAAACGCCTCAACGTTATTGTCTGTGTCTATTATGAGCGCCTGTAGACCTGTCGGTGGCGTATCCAAGTGGGTTTCTGCGAGGCGACGGAAGGTCCAGTGGTAGTCCCACTGATTGCGTTGCATGAGTTCTAGCCAACCTCGAATCAACGCATGATTGACTGCTTCATCGGCAGGTGGAAGCCCCAGTTTTTGGCACATGATCTGGTGGTACGCGCTTTCAAATTGCCCCTCAAATTGATCCAGTGCGGCTTGTAATTCAGGCACTGGAACAAAATCAGTGAGTGTTTGTCCTACCTGAGCCAAATTCCAGTGAGCGATACCCGGTTGTTGATTAAAGGCATATCGGCCTTGGGTATCTGAGTGGTTGCACACAAAGGCAGGGTCGAAATTGTCCAAAAAACCAAATGGGCCGTAATCAATGGTGTCGCCGATAATAGAAAAGTTATCAGTGTTCATAACGCCGTGACACCAACCCTGTGCTTGCCAGTGGGCAAGGGTGGTCGCTGTGCGCTTTACCAATGAGGAGAAGAACCCCAATATGGGGTTGGGATCTTTGGCAACTTCTGGGTAATACCGTTCGACTACATAATCAATTAAGGCGCTCAAAGCGGCATTGTTTTTGGTGTGATAGAAATATTCTAGATGCCCAAACCGCACAAAACTGTGGCTCATGCGCATCACGACTGCGGCTGATTCAGTGGACTCTCGCAAGACAGGGTCAGGGCTGCCCACTAATCCCAGTGCACGGGTAGTGGGGATCCCCAAACCGAACAGATTTTCACCACATAAATATTCGCGAATGCTTGACCGCAAGACGGCACGGCCGTCAGCGTGGCGCGAAAACGGGGTAGGGCCAGCACCTTTGAGCTGCATTTCCCATCTTTTGCCGTTGTGATCTTCGAGTTCGCCTAACAATAACGCTCTCCCATCACCTAGTTGCGGATTGTAGAAACCGAACTGATGGCCAGAATAGACAGTAGCGATAGGCGTTATGGTATTCGGGACGGCTTGTCCAGACATGAGCGACAACCATTCCGGTTTATCGAATACCTTAGGATCTAGCCCCACTTGGTGCGCAAGGGCAGTGTTGGTTGATATCCAGTGTGGGTTAGAAAGGGGTGTTGGGGTAACAGCCGAATAGTATGCCGGCCCTAAAGTATGAAAACCCTGATGAATTTTTAATGGCTGGAACATGACAACCTGCGGGTGTTTTTTTTGGGATGGCCATTATAACGCAAATAACCAACTAAACCAGTTGGTTATTGTTTTCATGAGACAGTAGCCAAAATTTTTTTCGGATCGCTGGACAGTAAATGATTAGGCGGGAGCGACAACATTGGCTGGGGCGACAGCAAGCGTCGTTGCAGTAACGGATGAGTTGCCGAGTGAAATGCCGAGTGAAAAGTTGCGAGGACCGTGGATAGAAAGGGGAGGTTACGAAGATATCGGACGTCACTAGACAAATTGGCAAGTTCACATAAAATGAAAAGGACACAACATTGTTGCCACCTACGAACGAGGAACTCCGATGAACAGCCCTGAATTTACCGTCATAGGGATAAACGTCATATTCGTCCTCGTCAGCTATTTTTATATCTATCCCAGCCGGACCAACGTTACAGCAATGGTTCTAGCCCGTTACGACCTCGTGCTGAATGGTATGGCCATCGGCATTGCCGGCGCATTGTTTTGGGGTACACAGACACGCTTTGATGCGGTTGTGGTTGAATTGAATTGGTTTTGGTTTACATTGTTGACCTATGCGTTATTGGAAGTGCCGATTATGCTGTGGTACTTCAATAAACATCACCTCTGGGCAACACTGCGATAGCGCTGGTGTCTGAGGTTATCAACACTGATGTGATGGCCGAGCACTATGTGCGTCCTCAGTAATGACGATAGGGGTGAATGTAATTGAACAATCTCTACCCTGTGACTTTTAATGGTTTTGAGAGGTCAAATCGAGCAAGTAGCCCGTTTTTGATGTTATCATGTGGTCACTTTTGTGGCTTGTTACTGGCCTGTGCTACGCCCACTTTTGATATGGATTGCAACTGACCATGAACCCGAATTATCTTGATTTTGAGCAGCCGATTGCTGAACTAGAAGCAAAAATTGAAGAGCTAAGGTTAGTTGGTACTGACAACAACCTGGATATTTCTGCTGAGATCGCGCGTTTACAGGCGCAAAGCAAAAAAATGACAAAGAATTTATATTCTGATTTGTCTGCAGCGCAGGTCGTCAAGGTGTCACGCCACCCCAAACGCCCCTATACACGCGATTACATCGAAATGATTCTGACTGATTTTGATGAAATGCATGGTGATCGCCATTTCGGTGACGATAAAGCCATTATTGGCGGCACAGCATTACTAGATGGCCGCCCTGTGATGGTCATTGGCCATCAAAAAGGTCGCACGGTTCCTGAAAAAGTCATGCGTAATTTTGGTATGCCTCGACCAGAAGGCTATCGCAAAGCATTGCGTTTAATGGAAGTGGCAGAGCGTTTCCACCTCCCTATCATTACCTTTATTGACACGCCGGGTGCCTATCCTGGTATGGATGCTGAAGAACGCGGCCAGAGTGAAGCCATTGCCTTTAATTTGTTAAAAATGTCCAATTTGCGCACACCCATCATCGCAACCGTTACCGGTGAGGGTGGTTCAGGTGGTGCCTTGGCTATCGGCGTGTGTGATCATCTCAATATGCTTGAAAACAGCATTTATTCAGTTATTTCGCCTGAAGGCTGTGCATCCATTCTTTGGAAAACCGCTGAGAAGTCGGAAGTTGCGGCTGAAGCCATGGGGCTGGCGGCAAAGCGTGTCTTTGAACTCGGTATTGCGAATGAAATCATTGCTGAGCCTTTGGGTGGTGGCCATCGTAATCCGAGTGAATTAGCAGCATCATTGAAAGCGAGCCTGATAAAGCAACTGGACGAATTTTGCGCCATGCCGATCGATGACTTAGTCGCGCGCCGCTATGAACGGTTAATGTCTTACGGTCGCTAAAAAGCCGCTCTCCTCGCACGGTGGCACCCTATTGCCGGTGCCGCCTGGTTGATTTCTTTGCCAGCAGGCACCATGCGCATGTTTGCATTTAAGCAATTCCCATTTCTCACCGACGGTGAACTGTCATTGATTCACGATGGATTCCTCGATGGCGACAGTGCCATGGAAAGGGTGCCCGCCTACATATTCAAAATAATCCGTAACCAAGACAAGATGCCAGTCGGAGATATTGATATTCGTATCGGTCTGACCGCTGGATTGCAGCAATATGGCGGTCAGCTCGGCTATGGTATTTTGCCCTACTGCCGCGGTCATTATTATGCAGCTAAGGCCTGCTTGATTATTCAATCAGTTGCATTGGCTCACGACATGGACCAGCTTTGGATTACCTGTAACGACGACAATATCGCCTCTCGTAAAACGTGCCAATATATTGGTGCTGACTATGTTGATACCGTTCCTGTGCCCACCTCACATGATCTCTATTTGCGGGGCGACCGATGGAAATGCCGCTATCTATGGCAACTCAATAATGGACCCTTCGATGCCCACTGATGCCATGCCCTGGATCGATAATATCGATTTGCGACAAGCCTTTGAACAGGCGCTCACTGATATTCCCCACACAGCGACTTTTTGGGTTGCCTATAGTGGCGGCCTAGATTCGACCGCACTGTTATTTCTAGCCCAGCAATGTCTTCCTCTGATCCGAGTAAAAGCCATCCATGTCAACCATGGAGTCAGCCCACATGCTGACCAGTGGCAGGCGCATTGTGAGGCGCGTTGCGCTGAATGGGGCATCGAGATTCACACTGAGAAGCTGCGATGGGATGCACCAACAAGCAATTTTGAAGCAGAAGCCCGAGCGCAACGTTATTCTGTGTTTGAAAGTGTCTTGGCGCCGGATGATGTGTTGCTCATGGGTCACCATCTTGATGACCAAATTGAAACGTTTTTTTTGCGGCTGATGCGAGGCGCTGGTGTCGACGGTTTATCAGGAATGCCAGAAACGCGCCCTTTAGGTGCGGGCATCTTGGTGCGACCGTTACTCAATCGGTTGCGTGCGGAATTGGCCGACCTTGTGGAAGCGGAAGGACTCGGTTTTATTGAAGATGAGTCGAATGACGACAACCAATATGACCGCAATTTTATGCGCAACCGTGTGCTGCCCCTGTTGGCAAGTCGCTGGCCGATGTACCGGAAACCCATGGCTAGAACCCTGCATATGTTAGGGGGACTGCAACAGGATACTCAGGAAGCGCAGTCTGCAGACTTGGTTCACCGTTTGACTGAAGACGGCGGTCTAAAAATTCCTGGGCTGCTTGATTTGCCTAAGGCGGCACTTCTGTCGCTATTGAGAGAGTGGCTTAGACAGGTCGCCAAAGGAACGCCCAGTATGAGTCAGCTACAACACATCCTAGATGATGTGGTCGCTGCACAAGCGGATGCACAACCTGTTTTTCAATTTGGTATCGGGCACATTCGGCGATTTAAGACCGCAATTTACTATACGCCGGCACTGCCGGCATTATCCGAGAATCCTGGTAGCCTTGATTCGGTAGGCGTTTATGATGTGCCTGGCAGTGGTAGTGTACAGATCACTGTGGATCGGGTGGTAGACCCCAAACGACCGCGTTTGAAGCAATCATTGATGCCATTGGAAATTCGATTTGAAACCGATAATACCAATATCAGACCCGTTGGCAGGTCAGGTTCGCGTGACCTCAAACGCCTCATGCAAGAATACCGTGTAAAGCCTTGGCTGCGCGCCCGTATGCCGCTGTTTTACTATCAGGATCAGTTAGTAGCAGTAGGCAACCTGTTCATAGTAGCGGGATTTGAAGCCATTGAAGGCGACCTGGGCCATCAAATTGACTGGAAGCCCATTGCATAATGGGTCGACCCAGAGCGGTAATCCATTTTTATTTTGATGCATGATATTTCTGATTGGGTGGTCGGCTAAGTTGACAAAAGCAGTGAAAAATCGGCGTTGGTAATCAGAATAATGATGAAAAAACAATTTCATAGGTGCCGGCTTTCTGCTACTCTGACCTCCCGTCTGTAATGCATTTTCCAAAGCAGTTTTTCCCTATTCGAACAGCCCCTTGCTGAGTCGATTTGGTGCTATTTGGATGCACTTAATTTGTTTATTATTTGAGATGGGATCTTTATGACACGTTTTATTTTTGTCACCGGCGGTGTGGTTTCTTCCTTAGGAAAGGGTATTGCATCGGCGTCGCTTGCCGCCATTCTTGAAGCCCGTGGTCTGAAGGTCACATTGCTCAAGTTGGATCCCTATATCAACGTAGACCCTGGGACGATGAGTCCTTTCCAGCATGGTGAAGTATTCGTTACAGAAGACGGCGCTGAAACCGATTTGGACTTGGGTCATTATGAACGTTTCGTTCGTACCCGCATGTCAAAGCGTAACAACTTTACCACCGGTAAAATTTATCAAGAAGTGTTGCGCAAAGAACGCCGTGGCGATTATCTCGGCGGCACCGTTCAGGTTATTCCCCATATTACCGATGAAATAAAACGCCGCGTTATTGAAGGTGCAGGCTCTGCCGATGTTGCCTTGGTTGAAGTTGGTGGAACCGTTGGTGATATCGAATCCTTGCCATTTCTAGAAGCTGTCCGTCAGTTGCGTGTAGAGCTGGGCAGTAGCCGTGCGTTGTGCATGCACCTTACTTTAGTACCCTATATTGCGACTGCTGGCGAAATGAAAACTAAGCCTACCCAGCATTCGGTTAAAGAGTTACGCACCATTGGTATCCAACCTGACATCCTATTATGTCGTTCTGAAATGCCTCTGGATACGGCATCTTTGCGTAAGATCTCGTTGTTTACCAACGTCGAAGAGCGTGCGGTTATTTCATTACCAGACGCCAACACCATTTATAGAATCCCTTCCATGTTGAACGCGGCTGGTTTGGATGATTTTGTCGTTGAGAAACTGCACCTTGAATGTGATGTTGCTGACTTGAGTGAGTGGGTTGATGTCGCTGAGCGTAAGTTGAATCCAGAGAAAGAAGTCACCATTGCGATGGTTGGCAAGTACATGGACCTGTTGGATGCTTATAAATCGCTAATCGAAGCAATGGACCATGCGGGTATACGTAGCCGTACCAAGGTTAAATTGAAGTTCATCGACTCTGAGGCCGTTGAGCGCGAAGGTTTAGGCCTACTTGAAGGCGTGGACGGCATTGTGGTACCAGGTGGCTTCGGACACCGCGGCGTTGAAGGTAAAATCAACACAGTACGATACGCCCGTGAAAACAAGATTCCATTCCTAGGCATTTGCTTGGGTATGCAGGTTGCCTTTATCGAATTTGCCCGCCATGTCGCGCTGCTAGAAGGCGCGAACAGCACCGAATTTGAACGTCAGACAAAACACCCCGTTATTGGCCTGATTACCGAGTGGATCGAATCCGATGGTAAAAAGGTTGAGCGCACCGACAAGTCCGATCTCGGTGGTACTATGCGTTTGGGTGCGCAGGCCTGTAAGTTGAAAGCCGGCACCGTTGCTGCAGCTGCCTATGGTGCTTCAACCATTGTTGAACGTCACAGACACCGCTATGAAGTGAACAACCAATATATCGAGCAACTTGAAGAAGCCGGTCTCGTCATCTCTGGTAAGTCCACTGATGATGCATTGGTTGAAATGGTTGAGTTACCTACTGAAGTGCATCCTTGGTTTGTTGCCTGTCAGTTCCACCCTGAATTTACCTCAACGCCGCGCGACGGCCATGGGTTGTTCAGTGGGTTCATTGCTGCGGCATTGAACAAAAAATAAATGATTTTTAGAAACGGACTGTGGAAATGTGCAGTCCATACGGAAAGTGACCTCTGATTTTGAATGATTCAAAATCAACCCATGCATATTGCATTCGTTAATGGAGTTAGACATGACTAAGATCGTTACCATTAAAGCACGCGAAGTTTTGGACAGCCGTGGCAACCCGACCGTTGAAGCCGATGTAATTCTTGCATCAGGTGCTATGGGATCAGCCTGTGCGCCTTCAGGTGCATCAACTGGCTCGCGTGAAGCGTTAGAACTTCGAGATGGTGATAAGTCGCGTTATTTGGGCAAGGGTGTATTAAAAGCGGTAGCCGCTATTAATGGTCCAATTGCAGATGCTTTGAAAGGTATGGATGCCTCTGATCAGCGCGCTATCGATCAAGTGATGATTGATCTAGATGGTACCGAAAACAAGTCTAAATTTGGCGCCAATGCGATATTGGCCGTGTCATTAGCTGCTGCTAAAGCTGCAGCGATCGGCAAGGGCATCCCATTGTATGAGCATATTGCAGAATTGAATGGCACACCTGGCCAGTTCAGTATGCCACTGCCCATGATGAACATTATCAATGGTGGTGAGCACGCCGACAACAACGTCGATATTCAAGAATTCATGGTACAGCCAGTAGGCGCACCGAATTTCAGAGAAGCCTTGCGTATGGGCGCAGAGATTTTCCATTCTCTGAAAAAAGTGCTGAGTGATCGAGGATTAAGCACAGCAGTTGGTGATGAAGGTGGTTTCGCACCTAACCTAGAAAGCAATGCTGAAGCGCTTGCGGTTATACAGATTGCTGTAGAAAAAGCGGGTTATGTTTTGGGTAAAGACGTCACCTTGGCACTGGATTGCGCCGCATCTGAATTTTATGACAAAGCAGCAAATAACTATAACCTCAAGGGTGAAGGCAAAATTTTCACGTCTGAAGCCTTTAACCATTACCTGAAAGAACTGACTGAACGCTTTCCAATTGTGTCTATTGAAGACGGCTTGGACGAGTCAGACTGGACGGGTTTCGCACACCAAACAGCCTTGTTGGGCGATAAGATTCAATTGGTTGGTGACGATCTTTTTGTGACCAATACCAAGATCTTAAAAGAAGGAATCGACAAAGGTGTCGCCAACTCTATCTTGATTAAATTCAATCAGATTGGCACATTGTCTGAAACCTTGGCAGCCATCAAAATGGCCAAAGACGCTGGCTATACGGCGGTTATTTCTCACCGTTCAGGCGAAACCGAAGACGCCACCATTGCAGACTTGGCAGTGGGAACTGCAGCGGGCCAAATCAAGACCGGTTCACTGTGCCGTTCTGACCGTGTTGCGAAGTACAACCAATTGCTGCGTATTGAAGAGCAGCTAGGGAGTCGTGCGCCTTACAATGGTCTTAAAGAAGTGAAGGGCCAGGGCTAAAACCCCATTGTTATCATTGATATAGAAAACACATCGGCCCCTTTTGTTAGGGGCCGAATTGTTTTAAATAGCCCATTTTTCTAGCCAGTTATTGAGAGTATCGTTTTATGACCATATGGGTAGACGCAGACGCCGTTCCTACATTAATCAAGGAAATCTTAATTCGCGCATCTCGACGGACGCGTATTCCATTGGTATTTATTGCCAACCAGCCGATTCCCGTACCTGCTGACGTGCAGATTACAGCATTTCAAGTAAGTTCAGGCTTTGATAAAGCCGATGATGAAATTGTCGAACGGGTTAAAGCGGGCGACATGGTCATTACCCAAGACATTCCCTTGGCTGCAGAAGTCATTGCCAAAGGCGGACTCGTGGTGACACCCAGAGGTGATACGCTAGACAAACAGAACATTGGCGCGCGCCTAAACATGCGTGACTTTATGGACTCTATGCGGGGAAGTGGCATGCAAACCGGCGGGCCACCACCCATGACAGAAACGGATCGCAGGCACTTTGCAGGCCTTCTCGACCGTTATTTGGCCAAGCAACCCAAGCAACCGATACAACCGATTCAACCGATAGATCCCGAACAACCAAAAGGAAACACATAGCGTGAACAAGGATTTTGTGACATTGGCATTATTGAAGGTTGACGATGCGGCAGAGATGTTTGACATAGTCGAGCGCAATCGTGACCATTTTCGCAGCTTTTTAACCTGGATAGATGGCTGCACTGATGTTTCACACATCGCATCGTCTATTGCAGACAGTATTAAGCAAGGTTCCCATCGTTATGGCATTTTCTACAAAGGGCAGTTGGTAGGTACGATCAATTTCCACGGCACTGACAAGTCTAATATGTCAGACGGTGTCGGCTATTGGTTAGACGCGGCGCATCAAGGCAACGGCATTATGACGGCAGCCACGCACCAGTTATTGGCCATTGGTTTTGGTCAGTTAGGGTTAAATACAATCCGCATCAAGTGTGCAGTGGATAACCTTGCTAGTAGAGGTATCCCAGAACGGCTCGGTTTTACCCTAGAAGGCGTTTTGAGGCAGAACCAGTATCTCAACGGACAGTATGTCGATATGGCGTTGTACAGCCTATTGGCAAGCGAATTCCCTACAAGTCTTGTTAAGTAGTTTTCGGCTAGTGCGGATGCTATAGACCCACCTCGGCCAATGCGTGGGCCGCTATCCTATCGGTTTCACTCGGCCATGCGATTAGCCGTGCCGTCCAGTAGGGTTGATACAGGTTGGCGAGTTCCACTGTGTTTTTGGTTGCACTAGCGGGCGCTTCAAACATGGCCGCTGCGGCTGATAATGCTTGAATGTAGACTTGTTTTTGTTCCTTATCCTCAGAAGTAGACAAAAGTGAATTGTTGGCTATTGTGGCAAAACCGCTATCGGGTTTGATGATGAAAACCCGTATAGGACAGCCCTGTGATTGCTGCTTGTCTTGTTTGAGGTCACATAATTTTGCGGTTTTTACGGCATCCCAATACTGGAAGTCCTTCATGCCTGATTCGGAGTTAAGGCCGCCGGCGCCAAACCCCCGATTCACGACACCCTGTAAGACTTTAAAATGGCCACTGGTGGAGATGGAATTACCTGTTCCCTCAAGGTAGCCGCCATTGATTCGATCTCTCGTCTCAATCGACCGCCATGCCTTCTTGTTGGTCGTTGCTGCACCATTGTAGAGGGCCTCATCTTTTTGCCATCTAAAGGTATTCTTATGCCACGTCGCCTGTCTACCCCAGGCTACTGGTAGCCATTCTTTCCAAGGGCACCGTTTGAAAAATCCACAAAATGCCCACTTGCCCTGAAGACTGACTGTGTCTGCCGCTGACCAACTGTAATAGGGCAGTTTTTTCCCAGGGGCTACACCCATGGCGGTGCCACCCCTTTGAGTCATTTGGGTCTTCGCGAATAACAGATTGAGGTTCCAGAAATTGCGGCTGCGGTTTTTCGTAAAGCCATCTCGGCTGTCTAAAATTACCTGTCGGAATTGGTCAGCTGCCTGCCGATCGCTACCATGCTTTGATTGGCGCTCAGCTTTGTCTAGGGTGGCGCG